>Ga0307377_10000208_pt1 | contig 81655 bp, 99 predicted proteins | sample TR3MG_FD_202535 | JGI IMG/M metagenome (GOLD analysis project Ga0307377, IMG submission 202535) | Soil microbial communities from Risofladan, Vaasa, Finland - TR-3 | ecosystem: Environmental > Terrestrial > Soil > Coastal area > Acid sulfate soil | place: Finland: Risofladan, Vaasa | collected...
AGTGCTAAATCTATTAGTTAATTGTGGAATATTTCCTATTCTCATTTTGGTAGTTTTATCAATTATTTGTCCAGTATTATTATCAATTAAGCTAAAAGATCCCAATAAGGGAGCAGTCCAGGCTTTTCCTGCTAATTTAGCTTCTTTTTGTGCTGGAAGGTCCAGCTCATCTACCTTAGATAAATCTAAATGTAATAAGTCTAGCTTCAAAGTATGGTGCTTTCCGACTACGGGGAATTGATCTTTTATACTAGTTATGATAGCATTTCGAATTAAATCGTTTTGATAGGGTGTGGACAGTTCATCTATCGCTTTTGACATTTTTAAATTTACCTCTTTTATGGTATAAGATAATTAGAACCTCAAATTTCGTATCAATAACAATATAAATTATTTAAGGAAAGGAATCAAGTAAAAAATGAGTATTACGGTCGGTTTATTTAGTACAGGCCCACCGATTTGTTATGGATAAGGATGACAAAGAGGAGGAAGGGCTGTCCCAAAACTATGTTTTGGATTATTTCATTTCTGTTTGTATTACGATAATTGGAAGACTGGGGCTTGAAACTAACAAGAATAAAGAGTTAAAACAGTGCAAATGTGTGTGCCCAGACATTGTTAAGAAACTGTTAGAGTTAACCAAAGAACTAGAAGGATTATTTCCTAAATTAAAAAAATCAGTAATTGCACCCAATGAAAGAAAAGACCTATATAACTCTATAAACAACATACATTTAAAATTTAATGAAGTGATACTACACCTCATCAAGAAATGAAACGTGAAATATACAGCGCTGTCTGTTTTTCAGTTTCTAACAGGCATAAAGAAGAAATGTTATTTCCATTTGGCTGAGCGTGAAAAGTCGCGTGAATTTGTTAATAAGGCAAGTTCACATGAACAAGCAAAAATTTGGACAGAACCGATTCTGGGGACATAACGGACAGTCGTTGTCTACAATTTCATCTCAAAATGAGCAAGACAATAGAGACTTGATCCATTCTGGTGACAGGTGCAATTCAAGCAGTTATTTGAGAGATTTTTCTCAAGGAAAAAATACTAAAAAAGAGTCTTGATTATAGACTCTTTTTTTATTATATTAAAATACGGAGGTGATTATAATGAATCAACATGAAGAAGATCTTCCTTTATGCTCTCAATGTGGAAGACCTCTTACTAAAAAAGAAGATGAAGGAGGAGGTCAGGTTTGCTATGTTTGTAATATTTTGGCTTTAAAAGAAATAGCAATTAGAACAAACATACCTTATAAATTACCTACTCCAGAACAATATGGTAGAACTCAAATAGAGGTGGATGCTGCCTTAAAAGAACGTCGAAATAAGGTACAAATGCCAAAAACAAAAGACGGCGTTGTTATAAAAAAAAGTATTCCTTGGACGGTTGAGGAAAGAAAAAAAATGATTATGGATTTTGGATTTGACCCAGGCCATGATCATGAAACAACAATTACTGTTAGAACCGATGCCAATACTAGTCTAACTTTTGAAATTACAGAAAAAATAGAAGACCCTTATAAAGGATTTATACAAGATGTTTTACAAAAAACTTTAGATGGAATACTTAAAATACTTATATTTGGCCCACATCATCCAGAAATGGAATCATTGCTGCAAGGTCCAGGCCCTATAGGGCCGCCAAAAAGACCACCATTTAGCTTGGAATAGGAGAATAATAAAATAATGTCAGGCAACAAAATCGAAACAATCAGAGAAAAACTTCAAAACTTGGAAATCGAATTAAACGATCTTTTTATAGAAAGATATGAAGCTGTAAGAGGCTTAATCTTAGCTTTGCTAAGTCGAACAAACATATTGTTTCTAGGAACTCCTGGAACAGCAAAATCTATGATGGTTAAAGAGTTTGCAAAACATGTATCGGGAGCAAACTATTTTGAATGGTTATTGTCCAGATATTCTACGCCGGATGAACTATTTGGCCCAATTTCTGCCAAAGGGCTTATGGAAGACCATTATCGCAGATTAGTAACTGGAAAATTACCAGAAGCACATTTTGCTTTTCTTGATGAAATATTTAAAGCAAATACAGGAATTCTAAATGCCCTCCTTTCGTTAGCCAACGAAAGGATTTTTTACAATGATGGTAAGCCTGAACAAAGTTCGTTACTGTGTTTGGTTGGGGCTTCAAATGAAGTGCCTGAAGATTCAGACAACCTCGACGCACTTTTTGATCGGTTTCATTTAAAATATAAAGTGGATCCCATTCAGGAAACTTCTGAATTTCTTCGAATGTTAGAATTAAATGAGACTAATGGTATACCTAAAAATATTATACAAATAGAAGAACTTAAGTTAGCTCAAACCGATATCTATACTGTTGAACTCAGCAAAGGGATGTTTGAGATGTTTAGTAAAGTACGAAAATCCCTAGATAGTAATGGTATCAAAGTTTCTGATAGAACATATAAAATTGCGGTACGCATAACTAGAGCAGAAGCTTGGTTAAGAGGGTCAAAAATTGTTGAAGAAGGAGATTTCGAGATCCTAAAACATTTATTTTGGCAGGATCCTGATAAGATAAAGAAAGTCCACTCAACTATTATTGACCTAACTAATCCAGAACGTAATAAAATAGAAGAAATATTTAATTCTTGCGTTAAAATGTCCAATGATATTGTAAAACTTACTGATAAAACCAAACGGAGAGACGAAGGTTTTGATGCTCTTACAAAATTACGTACCGCCAGAGATAATATGAGCAAACATATTAAGACAATGAGTAAAAAGGGAAAAGACACCAAAGCCATGACCGAACTAGTGGAAAAAGTTAACAAATTAACTTCTGATTTAATGAAAAAAGCTGTCGGTATGGATTTAACATTGGATGGTGTTTAAATGAAAAAATTAAATAAGAAATCAATTTTCGATGAAATTGCACAATCTGAGTATAGTATATTTTGTGACGATTTCGATGTAAATGATTATAATGATGTAAAACAAAATTCACACCCTCTACTAGATTTAGAAAATACAGGAAAAAAAGAATATAAGCCTTTTCTTAAATTAACACAAGATATTTATTCTTCAGTTGCGCGACTACGTCCCCATTTACTAGACGACTGGCAAATAGCTGGGGAATCTTTATTAAATAAAGAATTTATGAATCAAATCCAAGCGCTTTCTAAACACAAAGAAGTCAGAGTTTTTACCGTTGGTGATAAAGTTCTCTCAACAATAGCTACGGAAGCTCTTGCCGAAAAAGCTTTGGAAATTATTAAAGAATTAAAAAAGCAAAAAGAAGAGCTTCAAAAATTATTAGACGCCCAACAACAACAAGCCGAAGAAGAGCAAAAATTACAAGACATGATTGACGCTATGGACGGCAAAGAAGATAAAGATAGTAAAAATACTGGCAGTGCTATAGCAAAACAAAAAACTACTCTTGAAGAAGCAAAGAAAAAAGTGGAAGAGTTCCATCAGACTTTTAAAGAATCTATGAGGGAACAGAAAGTTCAAGGAATGATATCCTCGGCTATTTCAAAAACAGCTGATTTTGTAAGAGAGGAATCTGAATTTTTGGAAGCTTGGGGATTAGGAGCTTCCGGAAGTTATGAGAGTAAACCTTATCATGAGAAAATGGAACTAGTTAAAAGATTACGTAGTTCTAGTAAATTAAAAGCCATAGCTAAGTTAGCAGGTCGTTTTAAAAGAATGGCACTACAACAACAAAAAGAAAAAATAAAAAAAGGAATAGACGAAATATTTTCTATTCAACGTGGCAGCGATTTATCCAAACTGCTTCCATCTGAAATAACTAAGCTGAATGACCCAAACCGTAGACTTGAATTTATGGTAGACCTGGTAGAAAATAAATGTTTACAATATGATCTAAGAGGCAAAGCGAAAAAATCTAAAGGAGCCATCGTATGTTGTATTGATAATTCAGGCTCAATGAGTGGAGATCCTGAAATTTGGAGTAAAGCCGTAGCCCTAGCTTTACTAGAAGTAGCTATGTCTCAAAAAAGAAATTTTTTCGTAATTCATTTTTCTTCAGGATATGGCTCACAAAACCTAAAAGTTCATGAATTCTTAAAAAATAAACCGCCCAGTATAGAAGAAATTCTGGCTATGGCGGAATATTTTGAAGGAGGTGGAACTGAATTTGAGCCACCACTGAATAAAGCTAAGGACGTTATTGATACAGAAACTAATTACTCTAAAGCTGACATAGTGTTTATTACTGATGGTGAAGCAGCAGTACGTGATTCCTGGTTAGTAAAATATAAGGAATGGAAGAAAAGCAATAAAGTGTCTATTTATAGCGTTTTAATAGAGGGCGGTTGGAGTTTTTTCTCAAAAACTCTGGATGAATTTTCTGATCAAATACTCAAATTGTCAGATATTAGGGGAGATCAACAAGATACAATAGCTTTAGGCATTTTTGATTCAATTTAATGGCAACAAAAATATTCCATCTATAAATTATTTTGCAACCATGCAATAGTTAGATGAAACGTCTTGCAATTACTTCCAATTATAATTTATTAACAGAACAATTTATTTCCCATAAGATTAGGATGTTCTGAAGAATTAGAATGTATAGGGGAATTTTAGGTCACCACCTCCGATTATTAAAGACAATAATTTTTTAGCAGCGTAAATTTCGACGACTTCAGAAATGAGGGCGGGACGAATATATTTGATGCTTCGTCAAATTGAATATACTATGGTACCACCTATAGCCATAATCAATTATGATCATGGCACAGCAATCTTACTTAACACCAATGCAAATGCATTCGCATTTGTCCTTTCTCACGTCATTCTGCGTTCGAAAGATTGGTGTTATCGTCGATTGCTGAAGGGACCCGACGCTGCCGGGGTCGCGGGTACACAAGTAACCAGGCTTGTTACTAAAACAATACTAAAACAAGAATGAAATAAGGTTTAAACCTTATAGATCTTTAATGCAAAATGATGTGCTAAATTAATTAATGCTTTTTTAATCGGTATCAAGCCTTGCTTTATAATGAAGCAAGGTATTTTTATGAAAAACTTGTTACAGATTTATGTAACACAATTACACAAAGATGATTCGTCTTTGTTTTAAATTTTTGATATTAGCAAATATCAATACGAAAATGTTAACTTTACGAGATGAATAACTGCGTTATTTATCTCTAAAAGTAAACATGTTCGTCAGTGTAACAAGAAAAAATTTTTAATTGTAGTATTTTAATGGTGATTCGCCATTATAAAATTTTAAGTTCACTCAAACGCTGCACAGGCTAATTTATCACTAGGGCCTGCTTCCAGCAGGAGTACAATTAATTAATATGACAACTAAATTATTAACTATTTATGAGATATTAAATACTACTAAAGAAGAAATAGAAGATATTATAAATAATAAAAGCTCATATTACACTTCTTATCCTATCAAAAAACGTTCAGGCAGCCCTCGTTATATTGACGCACCGTTCGGTAAATTAAAATCTTTACAAAATTCTATTTTATATAATATTTTGTATAAATTTTCTTCACATCCTATCGCTCACGGATTTGTCAAAAATAGAAGCCCGATAACTAACGCACGTCAACATGTTGGGGCAAAAATTATAGTTAGTGTTGATTTAAAAAATTTTTTTAATAGTATAACCCAACAAGTTGTTGCCGATAATTTAAAAAGAATATTAAATAAACAACAAGTAATTAAATTTAAAAATGAAGATGAAGAAATAGGTTTTCTTTCAGAAATATTAACATATAAAGGAAGAGTACCACAAGGCGCACCAACCTCGCCGATCATTAGTAATATTGTGTGTCATGGACTAGATAAATCTTTAAATCAGTTACAAATAAAACAAAAATGTATTATCAGTAGATATGCCGACGATATTAGTATTTCTAGTAATAAAATTATGGCAATCGGAGAAGTAATACGAACTGTAGCCGGCACAGCTAAAGGTTTTGGATTCAGATTAAATTCAAAAAAAACAAAAATAAAAAAACAATCTAGGCGAATGGTGGTTACGGGCATAGTGGTGAACAAAAAAATAAATATAAACAAAACTACTTATAGAAATCTCCGAGCCAAACTGCATAATTTTATAAAGTCTGGTCATAGCTTAAATATAAATGAATATCAAAAATTAAGAGGACAAATAGAATGGATACGCAGACTGCACCCACAGAGAGGAAAATTCTTTCTAGAACAACTTTCAAAAGTGAAATAGAGGAACAAATAAAATACGTAAGAGCCAACACTATTCTAGAACTTAGGTTACCTTTACCGATTGCATTAATAGAAGAAATAGACTCAATAAAAGACACTGAAACAATAATCAGAGTTAATTGGATAAATCCTGAAAATGAAAAAATCTTGAATGTTTTATCTTGTATGCAGTTTTCAATTTCTAATTATGCTGAGAGAGGTTTTCGTTTGGCTTTGTATCAAGAACTAACGAAATATGATGGATCGCCTTATGAATTACAATCTGGCTGTGAGTATATAACTGTAAAAGATCAAGACGTGATAATTGAAAAAATAGTTGTGAACATGCAACAACTCGACAACATGTTAAGGGAATTTGTGGAACATTGTAACGAATTCTATATTTTACATTGCAAGCCATACGAAGAACAACTCTAACCAAATTCCCAAAGTATGGTAACAAATCCAGCGTACGACTCATTGATTGAGGCGGCGCGAAAATCGGTGGTAATTGGAGTATCGACTTTTATAGTAACCATCGTAAAAATAATTACAGACAGAGGTAATAATAATCAAAAGAAATGACCAAAGAAATTTTTAAAGAAGACGTTCTCCCAAAATTAGGCGAGGCTGTTAAAGCTATGTTAAATTATGGTGTTGACCAATTGGTAGAAGCTCTTCAAACAGACAAAGAAGAAAGCGGTGGCCACGAAAACGAGACAGAAAGTCCTAATGTGGAGGAACAGTAAATTTGCATTATCGTGCGGCACTAGATATCTATAATATAAAAAATAAGTTAATAAAAGAAAGAGTAATCTATATAAGAGCAGACAGTATTGTTGGGGCAATGGATATTGTGCACAAAATTAGAGGAGCTCGATGGTGGGACATTATGGCAATAGATTTAAAAACTTATCAAAACGCGGTGGCGGATCAAATTTAAAATAAGGACAGCTAAAGCTGTCCGTCCAGTAAAACAATATGCTGAAAAATAAATTTTTATTTACTCAATTATTCATAGCAATAGTTATAACTGCCTCTATAGGGTATGGCTGGGGACTATTTAGTTTAGTATTAACTGAATTAATAATAGCTCTAGGATATTCCAAAAATAAAAACATTATGTTAATGTGTTATTATGGTCTAATTATGGCTATTTTATATTGGAACCCATTGGCAGGATTTTTAGGAGCACTATACTGTTTTGTAATAGATGTAATATCTGAAATATATTTTCGGATAACACTAATGATAAAAAGGACTTAGGTCCTTTTTTTAGCTTGACACTATGTCTATAATTATGTATATTAAAAAAAACACTTAAATCAATTAAGATAATGACTAAACCTAAAATTTTTGTATACTCAGATTCACCCACAGTAAAAACGGGGTTTGGAATCGTGGCTGAAAACTTATTAAAAGAAGCACATAAAGAGTTCGACGTATCAATATTAGGAATAAATGAATTTGGTAGACATAGGTATGATGCTACCAAATATTTTATTTATTCCACTGATCCAACAGACCCTTTAGGATTGAAAAGAATAGAACAAACTCTAGAAGATGTCAACCCCGACATTATTTTTCTTTTCCAGGACATTTTCCATATTCAACAAGTTATTCCTACTGTTAAAAAGATTTGTCCCAATAAACCTATAATTACCTATTTTCCCGTTGATGGCACACCTTTTAATCCTGTTTGGAACTTACCGTTTCAACCAGGGGTGGTAAGTCAAAACATAACTTATTCTCAATTCGCCGTAAATACCATTTATGAGCGATTTCCCGAACTGATAAATAAATTAGAAATTAAAATTTTACATCACGGCGTTGATGTTGAGGTGTTTAAACTCTTATCTAAACAAGAGAGAAGAGAAATTAAACAAAAAATGGGCTGGAAGGATAAGTTTGTAGCTATTAATGTCAATAGGTTTCAACCTAGAAAAATAATTCCTCTTACCTTGCGAGCTTTCTCATTGGTGACGCACGGGTATAAAAAATGTAAATGTGGAAATTACTATTTATTACATAAAAAATATTGTGATTTGAGCGGCTGTGACATGACTAAGGTAGTGGACACTGTTTTGCCAAAAAACGACGTTGCACTATATTTACACAGCAATACAAGTGAGCGGACTATGGGCCCAGGGTCAGCAAATTCATTGCAAGCTCACGCTATAAATGCGGGATATTCTGATAGAGATTTTAATACAAAAGCACTCAATTTAATTGCTAATAGAAATATTATTGGCAATCCTTTTACTGAAAAAGAGTTGTGTGAATTTTATAATGCTGCGGATATTAATGTTACTACAGCAATCGGTGAAGGCTGGGGTCTGAGTTTATCTGAGGCCGCGGCCTGTGGCACCTCTAGTATAGCTCCAAATAATTCTGCTATTCCGGAAGTATTGGAAGGCACTAACTCGATATTAGTAAAAAATATAGGCCATTTTAATATGGGGTTAGACAGCGGTCACTTACGGCCTTTAGTTTCAGTACCAAGATTTGTAGACGCTATAGAGACTAAATATAAAGAATGGGTAGATAATGGCCGTAAGAAAGTAATAGATTATGATGCTATAGCGAAAGTTAATAAAGATTTATTATGGAGCGATAAACGAGAATTTCTTATGAACGAGTTTAAAAGATTTCTACCACAGTTTTTTAAAGTTGATGAGGATGCTATCTCCAAAATGCCCGTCAGCAGTAATTTATTTGACTTTAACATCTCTGACAATTCGGAGTAATAATGAAACACAAATGGAAATATTTAAAACATGAAATAGAGTTTGAAAGTAATAGAGAAACTCCGAAAGGATTAACTAAAGCAATTTACAAAGTACAAATAAAATGGGAAGACATTATCAAAAAACATACATATGTGGACCCATCTATAATTAATATTCTTAAGAATGATTGTGAAATATACCTTAACAAACATATAACTGATTCCAGGTATTATTTAGTCACCCGTATAATGCATAATCCGCCAATGTTGCCTCATTTAATTATTACTTGTTATAGATTTACATATGGAACATCAGATGACCATGAGGTGGCTCAATTTATTGATGGCAAAAAAATAAAGAAACAAAAAAATGGTACAAGATAATATATGGAGTTTACAATTCCCAGTTGATAACTTTCAACTGAGGTCCTGTTTGATTTATTACGCCCGGAGAGTTGGGACGAGGCAGATTTCTGAATACAGACAATCCAATCTTCGATGTAAAGATGCGGGACATTATGAAGAAAAGGTCATCTAACGATGGCCTTTTTTTACTTTAAAATGGTATAAGAAGATAGAAAGGAGCAACAATGGTTCTTAGAGAAAAATTAGATTCTATGGATAATGAAGAATTATTAGCTGTGGCTAAGGCTTTGAATAACTTTCCTTATTTTCCTGGCCATTCCTGGGATGACCCAGGGCCATACGGTTGTCCTACTATGGATAACTGGGCTCAAGCCGTGTTTTCTGAAGCAGACAATAGGGGGTTAATAACAAATGAAAATTAAACTTTTCAGTGGTATGACCGTGGAAGACTTAGAGGGTAAAGTCAATAGTTGGAGCAAGAAAGGTATAGAAATACTTTCCGCACAATTAGTTCCCGCGCCTCATGAAGATCTGGTGTTAAAACAAACCAGATCTGATTTGATTCTATTGATAACCTATAAAACATTAAATTAGCGCGTATAAAAATGGTATAAGATATTATAAACCAACTCACCCTACTAACAGTTGGCAGTGATTTTAAGCGTGTCAAATGCAGGCTTCCAGATATTCTGTTCCGTCGGCCCCTGCCTCTGTTAAGAAGAAAGGCGGCCAATTTAATGGCCGTCTTTTCCATATTTCATTATTGAAGGAGTAAAAAATGAAAGTAAAAATTTTACACAATCCAGAAATTTTTTGTAAAAGACTTTTTTGGTTATTATGGCAAGCCTGTGGTAAACCTTTTGGAATGGGAATTTTAAAAGACCGGCCTAACGCCACTGAAGACGAGGTCTGGGATAATATTAAAAATTCTGGCGACTATATTGGTAATATAAGACACGCACCATCGAATGTTTTCTACGCGGATTATGTGTTTGGACGAATGATGAAAATAAATGTCAGAATATTAGACAGCCATAACATAGAAATAGACGATGGCCCCTATGATATAGAATATCAAATGTGGAGCGATAATTATCCAACTCCCCAGAGTATTGTAGAAGCTGTAAATAGATCATTATTGTAGGAGAGTAAAATATGGAAAAAACATTATTAATAAGCATTATAGTTTTGCTAATTATTATGTCTTGTATTCTAACTATTAATACGTCTACACCTTCTAACAATAATATACAAATAAATTTTTTAGAAGATTATAAAGACAGCTTAGATAAAGATTACGAGGACAGTCTAGACATTGTAAGTAAATCCATCAAAAGTCGAATTAGTGAACTTGAAAAATTTGATCCACTAGACAGTACATTCTTCAATACATTGATCTTCTAATATAAAGTAATGTGCACACTAACTATTAAAATAAAAGGGATGTTAACTAACATCCCTTTTTACTTTACATTTCGTCTAATATTTCATACCAAACAGCTATGAAAGGTTTATTATTTTTTAATTTGTCCCATGTAAAATTTTCTTTTATAATAGTGTATCTATCTGGATTATTCAATAAATCTTCATATTCACTAGTTTCTTGAGGATTGTCTAAATCAAATTTCTTGAATTTCTTCATTGGTAACTTCTTTTAATTCGTGTTTATTTCCACCATCGGCACAAGTCTCTGTGCTAGCCTGTTTTTCAAATTCTTCGGTCGGCATAGTAGTCTGCAGGCCGCAATGAGTACATCTATATAATTTAGTTCCATATTTTATCATTACGGGTTACCTCGTGTTTGGGCTTTGCTTTTATCTTTTTTTCCTTCTACTTTTTTTACTTTATTTTTTTCTTGTTCAGCTTCAACCGCCCGATTATCGGCCGGTGGTTTAGTTCCATTAACTAAAGGAACACCTGCTTGACTATCTTTTATTCTATTTACGACCGCCATGGCAGTGTTCGGTATTTTAGCATACATTTTTTCTAAGATTGGAATCTGTTGTTCCTCTGGTAATGACATAACTTCATAAGTATATTTTTCTATTAAATTTTCTGACTTAGTTTTAACTTTAGCGTTCTCATTAGCTATTTCATCTGCGAATAGTTTTTCTCTCATTGTAGCTTTAGTGTCTAAATATTCTTTTTCGCCTTGAGCCTGATAATTCATTTGTACAACAAGTGCCTTACCTTGTGCACGAGACTGTCTGGCCAACATTAATTCAGATAAATCAGATCTGAATTCGATATCTCGTAATTTGGCTTCTTTATCTCGGTCATAATCATAACCAAAATCTTCCAAAAGTTTGGAATCAGAAATTTTTTCAAGTTGATTAAGTTGAATAGCCAATTGTTTAGATTCCGTGTCGTCAGCCATCTTGAATTTCTTCATTTCAACAGCCACTGTTGGGTATTTTAAAAATTCAGCAACTTTAGGAATCATAAAGTAATTAAGAAAATCCAATAAATGTTCCCTATAACTTAAAAAATGATTTTCTACAATTCTTAAAGATATAGATGACCCAGTCCAGTTAACCCCGCCTTTTACAAATTCTATAGGAACGCCTAATGCGTTAATAACGGATTCTTCCAAAAATTTTAATTCAGGAGTTACGTTTAGAGACTTAGCATCTCCGCCCATAGACTGCATTCCCATAGGTATAGGAAATATTCCGATATGGTTAGGGTCTTCTTTCCATTTTTCTAATTGAGCTTCTACTTGAGATCTCCATTTTGTCAAATTTACTTGTGAATACGGGTCCAGATTACCAGTACCGGCGGGGAATATTGCTCTGTGAGGAATAATATGTTCTGAAGCAATTGCCTCATTTCCACGGCGTAAAGTTTGCATATACCAAATAATGCCTAAGGCTGGAAGTAAAACAGGTTTACCCCAGGACATATCTTCATCGGCCAGAGTTGGTCTTTTAAAATGATATAAATTATTGCTGTCTAGTTGAATTTTTCTTTTTTTCTTGAGAGCTTCAATATATATTAATGGGGTGCGTTCATATATTTTTCTTGATCCTTGTACCAGACCTTGTTTTATTTTTGGATCAACTGAAATATAATAAATAGATTCGCCAGTAAGCGGATCATAATCAATATCGATTCTTTCAGGTTGCCAACGAATAAATTTAATTGCGTCTGGAGTTTTTAGTGGTCTGTCATCTATTTTAAAAGTTACTTGAGTTTTACAATTTTGACAAGTGCCATTAAAATTATATTGTTTAAATTTTAAATCTTTTTGTTCACTGATTTGAACAGTATGCTGACACTGTGGGCATGTCAAATATCTTTTAAATTTTGTAGTGGCTGATATAAAGCAATTTCCAAAAGTATGATAGTCTAAACCAATCTCTATTAATAAGGTTCTAACTTTTAAATAGTGATTAAATAATTCCCGATACTTATCTTTTAATTCTTGATCTTTATGTTTGAAAATTAAGTCTGTAATTGGATATTCAGTTAGTTTATAGAGAACACTGTTTATAAACTCATTTTTATAAAAGAAGACTCTGCAAAATTTAAATAAAGTTTTAATTTTTGACGGAACAAAAGTTCGCGACAAATCAAAAAATGGTGAAGGATATTTAGCGTAGTTTGATGGGTAGTCACTTATAGGGTAAGGGGTGCTTGATACTGGCATAATTTAATCTACCTCCACTCCGTATTTTGTTCTTTTTTCGTGCGGTTTATATAAACTTGTATTACCAGATATTTTCCTGCTTGAGTAGATTCAATCGAACTGTTATCTATTAGTTCGCCTTTTGCTAATTCTACGGCTTTTTCATAATAAGGATTATCTAAATCATCAAAAACAGGGGGATAAATATAAACGCCTGCATCATTTGACATCCATTTACAATAAGCTTGCACTTCCCAAGAAAACTCAACCTGCGGTCTTAACTTAGTCATTATGTCAACAGCATACCATATTTGTTCAGGTGTGCAACCTTGTAAAATACTAAAATCAGGAGTAGACCCGTTTAAAGCCAGAACAGTGTCCTCAAATACATAAAAATCTTCAAATGGAAATCGTGTATGAATAATAAGCCTGGCCGCGTGCACTTTTTCTATATCTAATTCATTTAATGTGGGAAACATCTGTCTAATAGTTTCAGGTTCAATTTCTTCTGTAGACATAATTATTTCATTTATAGTCATTAGAGTGCTGCCTTGGGTTGTTTTTGTAATTTTTGCGTAATACGTTCCAAAAGTTTATCGAACTTTCTTCCTTTTTTTAATTCTTTTACAAAATAAGTTTTATTATGATCTCGCAATCTGTCCGGCATATCTGTGAAAGTTTGATTAACTTGTTTTTTCTGATGGCCGGTTAATTTAGACCACGTTAATCTGGACTCAGCGTCTAACGGTGTCCATCTGGAAGTAGTTGGTTCGGTTTTTTTAGTAGTTCCCGGCTTTACCCCAAAATCGCTATAAACAGAACTTTGTTTTTTCATTAATTGGTTCAAGCCGGCATATGCACCAAAAATAGTGGCAGTAGATATCCCAGCTTTAAGTGCTCTAATGGGAGTAACTTTTGTCCAGGTGTCTCTTGCTAAAGTTTGTAATTTTACTTGTCGCAAAAAATCTTTTGCACTATTAACAGTTTTAATTGGTGCCTTTAATCCTTTAGCCCGTGCCTCGGCAACTCCCTTCAATTCATTCTGCATTTGAACTACCACATTATCAAGTGGCTGTGTAACTGCTGTTCCAACGACACCAGCAATTCCACCAGCCACGGTACTTCGTAAGGTATCATTTTTTACAGATTTTTTACCTATTTTAATAAGAATCGCTTCTTTTAAAAAACTATTCATCTAACAAAGCCTCCGACAGACATCCACGAGCTACAACAGAGAGAGAATCTTCTATAATTTCAAGTCCGTTATCTTTTAATTTAAAAGGCATTTCCATAGCTTCAAACTCTTGTTTAAATATTTCAGCAAATCCTTTTATTAATACTCCTCCACCTGCACAGGCTACACCAATTGGCTCGTCAAAATGAGGCATATTTTCAGTTAGTTTAAATTGTTCTAATAAATTGGTAAGCACGTGCCTGATAACTAATAAATAATAAGATTTAATGGCTTGCCCGGCCCTAGTAGTCTGAGTTTGAGAGATATCCAGTTCTCCGTTTTCTTTTAACGCAGTAATGTGAACTTTAGGTATACCAGTATCCTGAGATGCGTTATTATCTATAAAGTCTCCAGCTTTTGTGACAGATAGTTGTAAGGCTGATAATCCTTTATATAGCACCGCAGCGTTAGCTAATCCTCCGCCAAAACATAAAGCGAGACCTGTTAGATTATGTTTTTCTAAACCAATCAAACCTACGGCATATCCCTCATTAATAGGTTGTGCCTCGTATCCTAAAGATCTTACTATTTCACCCACAATGTCCGAATGATATTGTGTAAGTTTATCAACATCTATGGGCGGGGCCGGTACAGAATAATAACATTTTTCTTTTTCTGTTCTTGGGTCCCCCAAAAGATTATGAATTAATGCTTGTAAAATTGGAAAAGCGTCAGGTTCTGCTGGATTTAACATACCAGAAGCCATTGGTCGCCTTAAATCAGTTGCGGGAAAAACATGTGCGTATTCGAAAGCGTCATCGCCCACAATAAAATAATTTCCTTCTAATTCAATATAATTTACAGAAAGTCGTTTTAACGCGTTCTGTGTTTGTTTACCTGAAGGTAATTTTAAAAAAGCATCTCTTTGTGATTTTAAAATTATTTGAGGGCCGTCGTTTCTTGCTGATAATAGACGGCTAGTGCCAATATCTAACCCTGCGCTCATATTTGTAACATCCTGCTTTTTTGGTTTTAATTTAAGACTGTACATTCCAAGAATATAAAATAAATCATTGGAATCCGCCAGTCTTAATTGTTTAGAAATTTGTTCAACAGAAAGACCTTGGTTTATTAAGTGTAAGAGTCTTTCCTTATTTGGATTTCCCATCGAAGATAGTAGTGTCAGTGTTTATATTAACTTTGGCAGGTTTAGTCTGCAGAGCTATTTTAGTTAGTTCTTTTACGTCAACAACAGGACTAATTTTTTTACCAGACATATAAGACCGGTCTGTCATACTTACTTCAATTTTCTTGGATCCTTGTTCCTTTATAGCTTTTTTTATTGTTACCGAAACAAGGATTGCCCCAGCTAATATTATTAAAGCTGAGCCTATTTCGATCAGTAAAAGATACAACAACATAGCGTTTGTTGATTAGAGGTTTGTCAATAATCCATCTTGTGTTGGTTTTGGTAAACTGGCAAAAACGTCTAATCCATCCGGTCCTTGTAATTCCTTTAAAGTGTTCCCATCGATCCATTTAGAAACATCTTTAGCACATAATTTAGTTAGTGCAGTTTTTGTTAGTGTAATCTCGCCAATTTTAATTGATGCCTCTTTTATAACGTCTAAAGTTGAAATAATGGGGTCTTCAATAAAATTTCCCCAATGTTTCTTCAGACCTGCTAACTCATCGGCCTTTCGAAGTAATGCCGCTAATTTAATAGGTTTCAGTTCGGCCGATTTTTCTAGAATATCGTCGTACAATTCTTTTATTTCAGACTCAAGAACAAGAGACTGCCGCTCTCTTATTTGAAATTTAAAATCAGGATTTATATTATTTAAAGATAAGTGGCTATATTTTTTTATGTCTTCGCTTGGTTCAATATTAAAAGATTTAGCCGCCTGAATTGTATTAACGGCGAAATTAATTCTATCTAATGTGTCTAACTGGTCATTATAAGCACCGAAATACATCATTGCTGTTTTAATTGTTTCTTCATTTATAATAGGATATTTTCTTTGTTTAGGTAATGCGAACTGCTCATCTTTTAATTTGTGAATAGCTGTTTTTGTTATCTCGTTTTTTCGATGTGCCAATTTCATTTGATACACAACAGGATCTATAGACGTTATGTGAATAATATTATTTTTTATATTTTTACCTGCTAGTTTCTTTAATTCTTCCGGAGGCTCTAGTTTAAATTTCTTATTAGCCTCCAAAAGATAATAAGCCGCGGTTTTATTGATTTCGTCTGGCAGGTACCCGGCTTTCTGTAAGAAAAAGAATGTATTTAATTCTGTTAGATCTCGATTATAATTTGCGTATTTTTTGATATACCCGTGCTTTGGGTCTTTAATAACTAACGCGCATTGATCATCAGCTAATTTAAACATTTCAAATTGCGATGGAATGTCAGTTTTCCTGGCGGCCTCGCTTATATTTGAAATGTTAACTAACATAGCGATCTTTGCTATATCTCCGCTAGTTACTTCATCAGTTGCGTCATAATTAAAGTTTATTAGTGTTTTCATAGTTATATCCGCCGTTTTTACTCCAATTGGTAATTTGTTCTTCTATTACATAGCCTGGACACGCCGACTTATTTTGTGGATCGTAATCGCAATGGCCTTTAACTGTACGTCCGTAAGGTAGAACAATAATATTTAAAAGTCTTTTTAAAGTGTGTATTTGAGCCACTGAAGGATCGTCGCCTTCAAAGTCTGATAGCCCTCTTGGTCCCCTAAATTTACCATTAACCAAAACACCTAGGGAAGCAGCGTTGTGACCTTTGCAATGCCACGTTATATATCTGTCATCGTTTAATTTATAACACCTACCGTCAGGCTCTATCGCGTAATGATAACAAATATGAGGACACCCTTTCGATGAAATATGGTTCATTGGTCCAGGCGTGATATGATATTTATTTATGCCTGCCAATGTTTGATTGGCTGCCAATGTTTGGTGAACTATCACACTGTCTATAATAGACAGAGGACGTGTTCCCCATTTTCTATCGGGATTCCAAGGCAAATCCATAGAAATATCATTTATTTTTAGTTCCGGTATTTGAACTGTATCGTCGGGCGTTGAAAAAGTATACTCTACTTTTTTGTTGGTTATCAACGATTTTGCTAAAAGCCATGGGTAATTTAAATTGAACATTGTGATTATTTTGGTTTAACTAATTTAGTATACATATAAAAATAGTATAAGTCAATTAAAAAGTAACATCCATTTTTATAATAAATACAGGTTTTTGAGAATTAACTTCAAATCCCAAACCTGGGCCTATATTTACGTTAGAAATAAAAGGTAAAAAATTTCCCATATTCAAAAGAATAGGGATTCCTGTTATGGTAATTTTATCTTGAAAGTCACTGGCTACACCGATATCTAAAAAATAAAACGCGGTAGTTTCAATATATTTGTCCAGACCAAAAGACATTAGATTAGCCGATAAACAATATTGAACCGGTTTAGTTAATAATATGCCCGAATGGATTTTAGGGTTCCACCAATGCCATAATTTTTTACTTTGTTTGAAAAACGTAAAATTAGCTTCCCATTTTACTGGTCTTGTTTCACCTGTAAGTATGGATTCTAGAAAAACTCTCTCTATAGCTTGACGATTGCCGTAAGGATCAGAAGTTTCAATACCTTCTAACTTTACCAGAAAATTTAATTTAATAGAAGCAATTTCCAGTTTTCTGTTATAGAAAAATTCAGCCCAAGGGGTAGTTATTTTTAATGTGTCTGGCCAATCTTCTATATCAGAGATTGGTACTGTATCTGATATAGATACTTCACCTTTACCGGTATGGACGGCTGACAAAGTTCCCTTTGAGCTATCAATAAATGCTTGATAATTATCAGTTAAGTTGTCTACTTCTTTTTCAAGATTTTTAATTTTGGTTGTTGTAAAAGACCAGATTGTAGATAGAGAGTCTTCATACATCGTTTTTTGATCTTTATTTAATTTTTCTAACTGAACAATTTTAGATATCTGCTGCTTAGTCTCACCAATAAATTTATTGATAACTATATATTTTATAACTATTCCTGCTATAACTAGGACAGCTATTAAAACTACTGTTTGTATTAGGGTTTTATTCATGTTTTGTACTATCCGGTATACGTAATTTTTCAAATTGGCGTTGAGTCTCTAATTTTTGTATTCTTAACTCTAACTTATGGTTTTCATTTTTTAAAGTTTCTATAGTAGCGTCTTGAGACTTGTTCCAGTGAGCTAGCCCACCCAACAGAAGAATTACTATGCCATATATAATCGCAATTTTAACCCACCATTTGGTTTGCTGTTTATCCAGCTTGTCATTAACGCCTTCCATAATGTTTAACAGAAGACTTTCTTGTTTTGGATTCATTAGCCCCCCTGTTTAAGAAAGTTTAGTTAAAATCTTATTAGCTAACTCCTCAAATCGAGGACCTAATTCCCTTTGTTTTAACCTGGTTGTAGCGCTTGTAATTGCTATGTTTAAAATCTCGCCCGCCTCGCTAGAGAAGGGAACAAAAAAATCTATACCTACATTTTTTGCCAGGTATTGCACCCAATCAACGGTTTCATGATCGAGTAGTGGTTTATTTAATAAAACTATAATTACAGCTTCTTGACTACGCTTACGTGTATATTCCAGCATCCGTGTAACATCAGTAGTATCTCCATTTTGTGATACTAATATAAAATCAAAATACCCATTAGAAAGAATTTTCTGCATATCATTAAAAGTCATTACAGTAATAATATCGTGTGTATCTCCAATATATTTTATTATATTGATATGGGTTGCCTGTTTGCCGGCAATTAAAATTTTTGACATCTATATTTGCATCTCTAAGTTCATAGTTTAATTATACTCCTTTTTCAACTAAAAATCAACACATTTATTATACCGTTAAGTAAATTACAGGATAACGCATTCTAACAACTTCTCCAGCCTGTTCTGCTTTTAATGATACAGTAACTTGGTAACAGTTCCCTGGAACACATGTAGACAAACTAATAGTTGCTGAAGGCAAGTCTTGCGCCCCAACAAGGCCATTCGGTACCATAATATCATCAGACACACTATTACAGGTTAATGTGATAGTGCCTGTATTTTCTCCCACATCTACCCAAGCTTTACAATCTAAATGCATATATTTAAAAATAGATTGATGGGCGTATGAAACTCTTATTTTAACTGTTGCAGCATCATCTTGAACATATTCATTAGTTGACGGTACACCATCATTAGCAAGACTATAACTAGAATCCGCCCATAATATAGAAACCAGGCCACTAACAATTACTCCATCTACAGTACCAACATTTGTAATATTGTTGGTTCCCATGTCTAGATCACCCGCCATATCTCGAGTACCGTCTATTAAAAGATATTGGGGATGGGCATCGTCTTCTAAACCAAACATAAAATCTGACGTATGTGGTATTAACGATTTACCGCCATAAAACATATTTAATAAATAAGGAAAATTTGCACCATAATCTGCTTCCAGTTGCCCGATTACTATGTCATTATCAGTTAAAAGATAAGCTTGGCTGGTCACAATTCCACTAACTAATAAATTACCCTCTGGAGTTTCCCAATCAGAAACTCTTACAAATATTAACAAATCGTCCGCATGCTCAAAATAATGATATCCTTCCAATATTCCTTTATCAATGACCTCAGAACGATCAGGGGATATTATTCTTAACTCTGATTCAGCTGGAACATAAAGTTGTATATTGTTTCCAACAATATCGTGTTTAAAAACTTGAGTCCCTTTTCCTGTAAATAAGAAAACATTATTCTGAACGGAAACTTTAGGAGCAATATTTTTTGCATATACAGCTTGGTAATCTGCTTCTTTATAAATAGGGTTACCAGGATGAACGCCTGATGCCAAAACACTACTATTTCCAGAAAAATCTTCCGCCAATGTCCAAAAGTAATGTTCCATTTCTGATTCCCAGCCGTCCCACTCATATTCAAAAATATGGTCGCTGTGATAATGGTCACGAACAATACCGGAAGCTGTTTCGCCTGATGACGGATAACCACTTGTCGTGTAAGCAAATAAAGTAGAAGGAATACTTGTAAGATGGTCTATAGTTGTAAGTAATTTAGCGTCTGTTATATCCGGCTGAATACCAGAAGCTACAACCGTATAATATATACTATAAGATTTGATTCCAGAACCACCGGAATCATCTGTCGCGCCAGTTACTTTTAAGGTAAGTGGCTGTTCGTGTTTTATTTGTATTTTACTTGCCATTATTTACTCTAATTAGGGTATAAGAAAATGAAAGAATAATATTATCTTAAAAAAGGAGTTCCAATGAAATCTCTTCTTTGCTTTTTAATGTTAATGGGGATAGTGTTGTCGGGTTCAGCTACTATTACCAACATTCCCGCCGATTACGCCACTATCCAGGCGGGCATCGATGCCTCCATCGATGGCGACACGGTGCTGGTTCAACCGGGCATTTACTATGAGAACGTTTATCTTGAAGAACACGCTGTTGTCCTAGGGTCACTGTTTTTAACAACAGAAGACACCAATTATATCGATCAGACCATTATCGATGGTAGCTTAATTGGGTCAACAGTAACGTTCTATTACCAGAATTATTACGCAGGAAGCAATTCCATGTTAATCGGCTTCACTATTCAGAATGGTCGTGGAAATCATGGAGGGGGCATAAGTTGTATCTCTTCCGATCCGATTATTTGCAACAATCACATCATTAATAATATTTCCAATGATGCGGGCGGCGGAATTTTTCTGTGGACCGGTTCAAATCCTGTAATTTCCGAAAACCTAATTGCCGATAATACCGCTGTCGAGAGAGGCGGAGGAATCTTTATTTGTTGGTCATATTCGGTTATTTCCTATAACCGTATTTGCAATAATCATGCTGTGACAGGAGCCGGCATTTTTATGTCCGAGAACATGCAAGAACCAACACCAGAATTTCACTACAACCTTATTGCCAACAACGAAGCTTCAACCGAAGGCGGCGGCTTATACGCGTATCATTCCAAATTCTTGATGTCAAATACTACTATTACCGATAACTATCCTGGAACAGGAGTGTACCTGGAACAGTATTCAGACGTGATCATTTCTAACACCATAGTCTGGAATAATGGCTTCACTACTCACGGAAGCAGTATATACTCAATTTCTTACAGCGACGTCGAGGATACAACGGTTTTGGGGGTCCACAATATTCACGAAGACCCGTTATTTTGTTGGTCAGATACAGCCAATTATCTATTACAGAGTGATTCCCCTTGTATAGGAACTGGCGAGGACAGTAATAATATCGGGGCGTTTGGAGTAGGCTGTGATGCCCAAGATGTATTAGAGGATATTGTTAGCTTGCCGTTAAAGTGTTCGCTAAAGCAAAACTATCCGAACCCTTTCAATGCTTCAACAACGATCAGTTACTTTCTCTTTCAGCCCACTAATGTTAAGCTAGATATTTATGATCTCCTCGGTCATCATATTGAAACCATATCTGGTATCGATCAACCTGCCGGGCAATATCGAGTAACCTGGAATGCCGGTGATTTTCCATCAGGAATGTATTTCTATAAAATCCAGGCCGGTGATTTTACTGAAACGAAAAAGATGCTTTTAGTCAAATAGCATTAAATTTAAAAACAGGCTAAAAAAGAGTCTGCCCTGGGCTCTTTTTTTATATCATGTCTTATAAATGATACCTCTATATAACATAATATTTATCGTGACGATCTAAAGATTCAACTGGATTTTTTTCAGTTTCATACCATCCTCCAGCTTTATAAAGATCGCTAAATTGCTCAAAATATCTTTGATACATCCAACGAACCCGATCTAAAGAAAAATTGTCTATTGCGTATCTTCTAATTTTATAAGAATCTAGATTTTTAACATGTTGCGCGGCCCACAGCATTTCTTTGAAACTTGCACAACGAAATCCTACTTTGTTGTTTTGGACGGTTTCGCTAAAAACTCCAAACGGGCTTGTGATAACGGGGGTCCCACAAAACATACTTTCAATATGAACTCCCTCGAAAGGCGGCCAATAGTATGTGGCAATAAAAACAGCTTGCGCTTTTTTCATCCATTCCCCACGTTCTTCTTTATTTAATACTCCAATATATTGTACTTGATCGTCTAATGTTACGCCTAAAGCTTTCAAGTTGCTTGAGCATTGTCCAGCGATGTATAATTTTTTACCTAATTTTCTGGCGACTTGTTCGGCGATATTAATTCCTTTTGTTTCGATACATCTACCTACAAATAAAAAATAATCATCTTTTTCAGCACTATACGGAAAATCGTCAGGATCATAACTATTAGGAATAACAGTATCGTACCAATTTCCTTGCTCTATGTTTTGTCGTCCGTACACCCATGAACACCAAGCATTACTTTCAAAGACACGTCCTCGCATATTACAAAATGTTCCAGTGTATCCAATTCCAGCCTCAATAACGAACGTATTACCAGGCAACCCTTTAGTGGGTTCATCAAAATAATGACCAAACCAGCAAAGAACAAAATTTTCTGTGTCAGGATCAATATTTTTAGGTAATTCTATTTTTAGGGTTCTTCGTAGTTCGTCCCAAACTGGATCGTCAACTGCAAATTTAAAAAATTGATCATTAGTATTGTAATACTTCAAATAGTCATCCCAAGTTTTTTCGCTGACAACGGGAATAAATTTATCGTGGGGCGGAAGTGGGGCATCAGTCGGTTTATTATAAGGAGCATATAAATATACTTCGTGTCCTAATGATGACATCATCTTACACATGTTGTATGCTTTTTGTGTATAAGCACATTTTACATAATCGTCGTTACACTTGGTGTGTGCTAAAGAAAGCACATGGATCCTAAATTTTCTCATTATCTTTTATTGATTAAAAATTTTATGTAAACTAGGAATAATATCTCTATGGTGACTAAAATTAATAGCGGTCTGTTTCAAACCTCTATAAGGTCGTTGTGGGTCTGACGATGTCGACCAGCCGTAATGGACCCAACATCTTTTTTTGTTTAAATTACTGTATCTTGGGCCCCAATTTTTAGTATCCATAGACCATGCCGGGTTCCAAATAATTTCACCGCCTGTATTAAAATATTTGCGAAATTGTAATCCTCCCTCCAAAGTCTTATTAAAAAATCTGGGCTCCTCTCCAAAAAATTCATAAGTAAAATTAAAAGGATCAGTACACTCATATCCTCCAACCCCTAAAAACGGCTGAATAAAATTAGTATTTAAAATCGCTTCCATCCCAGTTTTAAAAAATACCATATCAGAATCTACCTTTAAACACCAATCATTAGAACATTTATCTAGAGCAAAATTGCTCATAGCAATTAATGAATGACAATCGTCACAAGGCAGATTATTTGTTTCAGATGTCCAAACTTTTACAATTTCATAAGGCCAATCATAAATTTTTATTTTTGAATTATTTAATTCTTTTAGTATTTTAAAACTAGTAGCATCGTTGTTATTAACAACAATTATTTCATCCACGTAGTCAATTACCGACAATATACAAGCTTTAATTGTATATTGTGCATTCCTCATTCGTATAAAGGCCGAAATTTTTTCCACACACATTATTGGATAAAGGTTGCATTATACGGCGGTGTAGTATCTTCGTGTTCAAGCTCTGGTGTAATAACTGACATTAAATTTGAAAAGGCGCTAGGTTTACCATCTTCATTTAGCGTTCTTATTTTAAATGTGTATTGTGTATAATATTTTAGACTGGTGGATATCCTGGCACTAAAAGTTTTAGGATTATCAATTACCAATCTTTCAGACCACACACCATCTTGTGGTTGCATATAAATATGATAGAACCCGTCCACTCCATTAGGAGCTAACTTCCAAGTTATATCTATATAAATAACCGTGCCTTCCACACCCGTAGTAACAGATGTAATAATTACTGGGGTAGGAATAGTATGATAAATAATAGTATCAAATAAATCAGGATCACCAATTTGTATGTAGTATTGAGATTTATCTGAATAATCAAAATCTACTACTAACAATGAATAAATAGAGTCCCTTAAATTATCGAACCTTATTACACCTTCCGTTGATGTTTGACCAACGTGTCTAGGTAAAGCTTTCCAGACATCATTAGTTTCTACTTTATATAGTCCGTCTACTAACATTACTGTAATATTAGGCGGTAACCCGGTAAACGTATGTGACAAATTTGTTCGACGAATTCTAGCCATAATTTTATGCTGGTGTTTCTAAACTACCAACTCTGGTATCCAAACTGGAAAGTTCTACACTTAAATTACTAACTTGGTCTTGTGTAGGTAACGCTGCAACTTGCTGTTGTAAGGCCAGTATTTGCGTTTCAAATTCTCTTTTTATTTCTTTTCTTTCTATTTCTTTTGCTTGAGCCAGAAATGTTTTGTCTTCTTTAGATTTATTAGCTAAAGTAACACCCCCACTCGACAGATCATTAGTTGTAACTTTAACACCATTTGACCAATCAGACACTATTCCATATTTACTAACTGATCTGATATAGACAATGTAGTATTGATCAACATCAATAGGAAATGCATAAGTTGTTTTGTACACACCGTCAATCCAATATTGATCTAAACTTTCAACTACTTCGGCGTAAGATAAAACGGTGTCTTCAGCTAATGGAATTACTTCATTGTTATATGAGTTAGTTAAAGGCAGGGCTAAATCTATATAAACCCCGTCGCCATCACTACTGACAGTTTTTATAATGGCAGAATATTGCCCTAAACCACTAACTGTAATATTTATCGCGTCCAGTGCATCCATTCCTGTGGTACTATTTAAATAAATTTTAGACGCTGTTTGGGTTACTCCGGCTTTTACGGTTGTATTGCCTTTTTCTGTCCAACGTATTCCCGCTGCTACTGATTCAACGTTTATATCTTTAACAATTTCTGCAGTATAGTTAGACAGAAGAGTTGTAAGAGGGGTTCCATCCGCTACGGCGGTTGAAGTATGTGTTAGTTTATATATTTTTAATTGATATTTTACGATAGGTTCTAAATCTACTAAAGCGGGCCGTGTCCACTTACAAAGAGCTTCAAACTGCCTTTTTCCTTTATCTGGGTGTGTTTTAATTTCTGATTCTTTATTTAATATTTCTTTAGAAATAATTGCCATATCAGAATTTAAAGTGCTTTTCGCGTCATCGCTAAATGCTAAAGTAAGATCTATGGCTTCCAAAACGTCTGTTATGGTTCCACCGGTTTCGTTCCAACCTAACGCTGTTAGTCCTTCAGGATCATAATTTTCTTCAGGAACAATACCACCAGCGTCGTAGGCATAACCTTGATTGAATAATCCAGACATTGTGGCTTCTAAACCTGAGACAGCATATAACTCGTCAGCGCCCCAGGTTGGGTGTGCTGTTTGATAAGTAACAATAGATTGTCGCCAATCTGTTAGGGCTGTATTAGCATTTATATTATGAGCTAAAGAAATTTCTTTAACAGTATAAGATCTAATACTATTAGTTAGTGCTTTCGTGGTAATATCATCGGGCACCAGTTCGCGTAAGCCGATAGTTAAATCAGTAGGTGTATTAGGTTTACTTGGAATTATTTTCGTAACAATCCATCTATCTCCATTACCTTCTTGAAAATTTATTACACCATACCTAAAAGCTGCTTTAAGTTCTGAATGTGCTGTAATAGCACTTACACTATCCAATACTGTTCTACTGCCTTGTGTAACTTCATTACCGTGCCAATGTCTATAATCGTGTGCTTGTACAATTCCCGAAGCGCTAAGTTCTTCGTCTTGTGTCATACCGGCCGTATTTATAAGCATTTCGTACCCTTCGGGACCCTTAGTACCAATATAATTAGCCGTAAGTTTTCCAGCTATGTCAGAATCTCTATCTATTTTTACTACAGTGTCTGGAAATACACAATGTTTTAATTTTAATACATTGGCATGTCTTAAATCTGTAACTGACTGTACTGTTCCGGTGCTTACTACGATTTCAGCCAATGTTAACCCAGATACTCCCGGATCTGTATCATACACTATTTCATAATCAGCGTGTCCACGTGAAGGTACAGTTGGCTCCCCAGTCGCATACAAAAACCCATTAATGATATCTACTTGTTCGTCTTGATTTTCCACATATTTTATATAAACTGTGTAAGTATTATTGCCGGGCGGAGTACTTGTGTCTGGCGTAGAGACATCAATATAATTAAACGCGGCAGTCAAACCGGTGCCCGTATTAATAGCTATTTGAGCACCAGCAGCTGTAACCTTTAATGTGGTGTCACTAGCAGGGACAAGTCCTGATACAGTGTCGCAATTGATGCCGTATGTGTCTATAATCTGGTCAAAATCTCTATACGTATTTAATTTAACATCATCTTGTAGATGTTCAAATAAAGACGAGAGAGAAAGTTTTGCACCCGCATTAACTATTTCGCGTTCCATTTAATAACCTCTTAATTAAAGTAGGCGGTCATATATGCTGGAGTAATATCAGTTACTATGCCGCTAACAAAAGTTTCGTCGTAATCTAAAATATTTAAACTTGAATCAGCAACAAATTCTAGCATAGCTCGTGCTTGCCAGGGCTCTTCCGCCAATTCTATCATTCTAGCTTGATCTGTAATATAATCGCGGACCTCAATGCCACTCACCAGTAAATCGAACTGGCCTATCGCTTGTCCGCTAGTTACAGCTAAAGTTAAAATGTCCGGGACATAATAAGTTTCTTCCGCAATAGTTAAAGTATAATTACTTCCATCTATACCAATAGACTCAACATATCCTGAGACATATGCAAAAGGAACTCCTTTTGCTACTCCATATAATTTTTTTAATACTTCTATTGTTGGTTTTTGTCGCTTTAAATAATTTAATGACCATATCAAATATTTAAAATGTTTTAAGTCTGTTTTTTGTTGTTCAAAATTAGTAACCTCAGTTTTAAAAGCGTGATATTTTCTTTCTTTAAACTGTTCTTTGGTAATATCAACCAATGTTCCAAATAACGCGAACATAATAGGATTTATTCGAAATACTGCTGGTGCGTATAAACTACCGCCGTCAACATTAGCTAGATCTCCGTCGGCTGTGAAAGGAGGATTATTTAAAAACTGAATTCTACTATAGTCAATTATTTCAAAATCAGTATCTTCCGTTAAATGTTCATACATTCTTTGATTATCTTCATTTAAATAATAATAATGGTCTAATCCAGAAACTATACTAAAGATCTCACCAGGCACATAATAATTATATAATCCTGAAATTATAGTAGTATTAACTAATCCAGAATAAGTAGCGGTGTCCGCACTATAAATAATATCAAAATAATGCAGGCGTTCTTCAAAATAATCCGGCATGTATTGAAATGCTTTAGAAAGATTAAGTTGATAAGTTGTTCTATATTCTTCTGTAATAATATCTCTATAGGCATTCCAAACAACTTCCATAACACCTTTGTCTTCGAAGTCCGCCCAAAAAGATCCTAAAGATTGCCATAAAGTTGAAACATTATATCGTTGTGGCATTATAATCTAATTATCCCATATAATTGACTTGTGTCTGTTACAAACGCGTTCATTGTTGTTATAGTATAGTCGGAAGTTATCTCGCTACTATCAACCAACGCTCCAGTATAATCATATTTTCGAACATTAATAATTAGTGAATCCAGATCTACATAGGTAATTCCTAAAGAATATAAATAATTAATTAGGTCTGTAATTTCGAATGTTGTGTCGTTACCTAAATCATTAATCCAGGCGGCCACTGATGTTCTAACATCTTCTTGAGCAGGCCCGTCTCTATATTCTAGTGATTCTATCTCTATGGTAGCGGGAGGAACAATCTTTACTAAATTGTCCGTTCCAGCGTTTCTAACAGAATTATCTTCCACAAAATCTTGCAAAGTGGCTCCATCTATATAATATCTGTACAGCACCGTAATAGACAGCGGTCCACCAACAATATTAATTGATTGGTTTGATTTAGTTGACCACGCGTTACCTGTGTCTCCCAAGCTAATTGAATAATCTACGTTTCGTGTTAACAACGTACCACCAGGACCTCTAACTTCAAGTATTTCTTGAATAGGTAAATTAAACCCTTCGTCGGCTGTTAGCATAACAGAACTTACAGCACCTGCATCATTTTCAGCCGTAGAAAACCTATCTGGAGCATGCACGTATATATCTAACATATTCCCCATATGAATTCCTGAAGGAAATACATTATCTATTCCAATATAATGTGTGCGTAATATGGCTGTCTCATCGGCTTCCGTTGCATATGCTAATAATGTAAAATGATCAACTCCAAGAGTTGTAGTAATATAATCGTCTATATCCGGTAATGTGTAGTCTATGACTTTATCCTGTGGTTCTGCTTCAGCAGTCGCAGTGTTAGTCCCTGCCAGTTCCCATTCGCTATTAGTAACGTTCCAAATATATAAAGAAACGCCATTACCAAACGGTGTCTCGGCATTCCATTGCCCATAACCATTGTAATATACGTGTGCCGGTGACCCCGAATTAAAATATTGTCCAGGAGCTTCTAGTTTAAATAATTGCATCGGATACGCGTCAGCTATACTGGCTATAACAATATCTCTGTACCACCATTCCGAATTTTGTGTTTCTGGGACGCCAATTCCGAAATAAGTGCCTTGTGAAATAGGCACATACGCGGCTGTAGTCGCACCAGCTACTTGAGCCCCACGATCTAGACAATAACCTGTTGGATTATCGCCGCCATTGTAAGGTAAATTTACTGCTTGGTCCCAAGTATAAGTATCCTCCATTATCCAAATACGTGTAGAATAATTTGCCTGTACCCTTATTTTAAATTTGTACCAAGTACCAGCTAAAATTTCTCTTTTACCAGCAATTAGAAAGTTATTGATACCAGCGTCCTGAACAATCATTTCATTAAGAGCATACACTTCTTCATGCAGCACATCATTGTCAACTAAATATACATTATACATAGCCGAAGAATCACCAGGATGTAAAATAGTTTTTTTCCAAGCTAACCCAAACCCATCATGTGGAATTGGATAACCCCCCTGTCGTAAAACTGTAATGTATGATAATTTTCCGGTAGTTGTGTCATCATTAGTTTTAAAAACTCCCCATACCTCTACACCAGTATTTTGATCTATTTGTCGCATTAATACCGGACTATAGTCATAATATTTAGTTTTACCAACTATTGCCTCTAGGTCTTTTACTACCTGGCTATATCTCGGAGTCCAATATGCTCTTGCTTTACTTATTGCCATTTATTATCACCCATTATTAAGTTGCACTTCTACCAGACAATTTAGCTTGTCTCAGTAAGTCAATTATTTTTTCTATAGATTTGATTGATGGTAAAATAATAGGTTGGGCAATCGCATCATCTTCGGTATACCTGTATCCTAAACGAACCGCCCCAACTGACAAATCTATAGCTATTTCATTATTTGAAATCATATTGTTTAATCCTAAGGCTGCGTCGGATCTACTCCAATCTGCTGGGAACACAGATTTTGCAGGAGCAGCGTTAAATGTTTGATTAAGTATTATGTCGGCCTTAACCTCAGAATAAAGAACATCATATTTTCTATAATTGTTGGCATACATATTTTGTAAAAATTCTGTTGTAAACTCAGTAGCCAGAGGTAAATCAGTTGGAGCATAGCCCGAGGTAGCCGCGTCATCCTGAAATAGTCCAAAATAAGCTTGACTTTGGTTATAAGGGTATTCGTGATATCCCGACACACACCCATCAAGGTCAGACTCATAATATTGTGAAGAGTTCCAATTTAATAACCCCGATACTGTTGCATTAAACGACAAGTCACGTGCCATTTCATCATCTATCATACCTTTTACAACAACTGTATTAACAGACGGGAAATTTCTTTTTATGAGTTTTGTTATACCGTCCGGCGACGCTATTGTTTCATTGGTAACGGACGACAAAAGTCTAGTGTAAACGGCCGTGTTATTTTCTTTGGTGGCTCCTCCAGAAAACCCGGTATTATTTGTTACATAAGCAAATTCAGCGGTTACCCCATAAATTTTAGAAATTGCTCCAGGACTGATATCATATTGTAATCCAGCACTTTCAGCTTCGATTAATATATTATCAGTCGAATATAATGGATAACGTTGGTTATTAGCCAGCATTTGAGTATTAGAAATGGTATAGTTGCTTAATGTATAAAATTTTAATCCCGCAGATGTTTCTACTTGCGACCCCGCGGACAATGTGAAATCCTGTGCTCTATAAAAATAAATTTTTATATAACCTCTGGATTTATCGCCCTGGTCTCGCTGAATAAGAAAATTAGCGACAATTTGATCCATCTCAGCTTCTGATAAACTTGTTGGATCTGAAATGGAAAGCTGATTTTGTAAAGCTGTGTGTTCAGTATCATAAGGCTCTAAAATAGTACTTAAAGGATTTACCATAAGATCTACTAAGGCGGCCGTATTCCTGGTATCAATCATAGGATCGTAATCTTTTAGTTTTTGTTTTATGTAAGCAATTACATTCTTAGCCATTGTGTTTCCTCATTAAATCTTTACTAGATAGACATGATCAGCTTTTGTTTTCACTCTTATATCTATGAACCAACTACCTTGGCCGTGATCGTAGGCGATAGAGTCCAGAGTAAGGCTGGTAAGTTCTTCTTCATTTTTTAAGTATGTTTCAGAAGATTGTTCATAAAGTATTTTTTCTTCTGTTTGTGACACAGCCATTGAAATTGCGGTTCTAATTTGATCTTCATCATAAGGACTGTATCCTTGACCAGCGAATTGATTCAATATAGACCCAATATTTGGGTCAAAATGATTTGTTCCGATTTGATTTAAAAGTTCTCTAACAATAGTTTGAAGCAACGTCTTTATATCTGTCGCGTGTCTAGGATAATTATTAAAGCCTTTTTTTAGCCTGTCGGTCGTAGAGTCGCTGTAAATTACTAATAAATCTTTCATTATTGTTCCCAAATTTTAGAAAACTCTACCGCAGAGTATTCCAATTCTACATTAGCTTTTTGTTTAAAATACACGTTAGAACCGTCTGTCATTAATTTTTCATTTTCAGTTTGTGGAATGTCATCAATAGTTTCGTTTAAAAGTGATGGATTGATTTGTGATATTTTGGTGTTTGGGTTGTTTTTAAAACAATTGCCAATAGCCATAGCAATAGAACTACTTGTTCTCCATGTTTCTGTTATTGTGTCCACAGAGGGAGAAATCCGGTTTCCCGTGCCAGTAGTTATTCTGGCCCCAAAATTTTCAAGTGGTTTTTTAGTATTTAAATTTAATCCACTTAAAATTCCAGAAGCTCCGCCAACTAATATTTTCCAACCATCCTTTACGGCTGAATAGCCCGGATTATCATCTAAATTTAATTTATCTAAAACAGTTATCAATTTATTTTCCGCAGCTATATACCTGTCAAGCAAAAACAGCGTATCACCTATTTGTATGCGTGCGGATAAAGCTGTTTCAGGATTTAACATAGCAGATGATAAGGGACCAGCTAAGTCAATAATTCTTTTTATAAGTTCAGTCGGACCATCAATTTCGTTTTCCGTTAAATATAAAATAATTTCATCCATAGCTCGTAAATCAAGAACTAAATTTTGTGACTCCCCAGTAACAGTCAGTCCTTCTAAAATACCCATTGCTTGAAGAGTTGTTAATTCCGCTACCCATGGCAAACGTTTCATATGTAATATGGTAGGGTTACTCTGATTTTCCGCTCTGATTAAAGTATCATGCATATCATCGCGTATCCTGATAATTCTTGGTATTAAAAAATTAAGGCCCGTTAAATGAATTTTAGCTAATCTTTCTATTTCTGTCCAGTTAGTTTTGAATGACACCATAATATTTTTTAGAATTGACATTGATTCGGTAAGATTTTTTATGCCTTTTATCTGTGCGATTGTGCCAAAAATATCCCTATGCTCATCTAAAGGGGTTTGTGGCACAGTTCCGGCATATCCTCCAATAATCCCTTTGGCATTACTCATCGGGATGGGAATTTTTTTACATAAATCTAAAAAGGAATAATAAATAGTAGTAGCGATTAATTCTTTTTTTCTTATTTCATTCTTAGCGGTGTCTTCTAAAAATTGTCTTATTCTGGTATTTCGTTCTTCCCCGCCTACTACAGGATCAAACAGGTTCTGTAATTCTTCGTCGTTGTTCCCTAATTCTTTTATCGCTGCATCTAATCTTTTTTGTGCTTGATTTAATGAAGCTACATGCATATATGAAAAATTTCTTAGCCCGTCTTCCACTCTATATAGATTAGACAGCATTATTGTCAAATGCCTCATAGCATTATTTACTTTAATATAAATTTCAGGATGTTTTCTATCCTCAATTATCTGACTCATGACGCTTCGTAATGTAGCTAGAATAGACCTAATTTCGCGAAGCACTATTAATCTATCTTCCGCTAATTTTTTTAATTCATTTGAAAATTGAGAAAAGGCGTATATTTGCCACTCGGTACTGGATGTAAGAATCATAGCCACGGCCCCTAAATTCTGTTCAACAAAGGGAACTATTTTATCGGCCGCTTCGTCCATCATTTGTTGATACATCTCGGCTATTAAACCGCCTGCCACGTTACCGAACATGTCCACCACCACGGGAAAAATACTGTTCCAAAAAGAAGTTTGAAAAGGATTTATATCGGATAAAATATCTTTTATATCTTTATCTAAAGCCTGTACAATATCAGACTTTTCTATATTTGAAAAACAATTTTTAAAACTCATGCTGATGTTTTCTTTTTGCTGTTAAAACTTGTGAAGATATTTTTTTACCTATTTTTCTAATATAAGATTCCGGCTTATTCATTTTTAAAGCAATCTCTTTAACTGATAGGCGCGGCATATTTCCCATTCCAAAAAAGTATTCCATGGCCTTTTTTTCTTCCATTGTCAAGTTAGGATCGTGATATACAAATTCTAAAAGTTCTTTGGTTGGGTCTGTAATTAATGCGTCTTTATCATACCAGCCTGATTCCTCCAAACTTTGTCTTAATGTAACATCAGTTCGTTGTTCTGACACCATTCTATTGACTTCTTTTTGCGACCAGTCTAAAGCTTCAGATAATTCTATAACATTTGGCTCACGGCCCAATTCTTCTTCCAAGTTTCTTTTTATATTTCTAAAACGAGAAATTTGGATACCTCTATGTTCTGGAATTTTACCAACATTTTGATAATCTATTACATATCTCTGCAGATGTTTTAGATGATTAAATACATGTGTATTTAAAGCAGCCCCTTTATTTGGATCATAGTCTTCAAATGCTTTTACTGCCAAAGCGCGCCCTTGTGCCTCAATCGCTGTTCTGGGAATAGCAGCAGCTTGAAACTTGTTTACTTGTTGTTGAATGAGCGGATCCATACTTCTTAACAAAGTGGGAAGAGATTGCTTATTACCGCCTTTCCAGTCGTGCCAAAGTCCTAATTCTTTTTGTTTTTCAATTATTACCATAATCTTAATATACCAAAAACCTTATTAAAAGTCAACGTAAATTTATTTAGACGAACCGTATCTTGCTTTCATTTGGTACCAACTAGTTACTAAATTGTTACGATATAAAATCCAATTATCTCTTAATATTCCTTTTTTATCTTTTTCTGTAGTTAGTGTTTCAAAATCTGTTGATCCGGCAGTAGCTAATTGTTGCAACTGCTCAATTATTTGCTCTATCTCGGTCGTTAAAGTGTCAATTTCTACATTAACTTCTTGTAGTTGTTCTTCCTGGGCTTGAGTAAGATTTTCATAATTTAATTTATAATGCTGTTCCAAACCTAATTTCCATTTTTTAGCAGCAGTTAAAACTCCAACATTAGCGTCGGCATTCATTCTAACATAAATAGACGGCGGCGGTACAATAACTTGTTTAGTTACCATATAGGACATAGTAAAGGGCACGGAATGAGGATTTTGGCTATCTGTGACAATATTGAACGCAATAGCATAACCATACATCAACATACCATCAACAGCCAGAATCGCAATATTTTTAGCTTCCGCTAATTTAGTACCACGTAAATAGTCATTATAAAAACTTCTAAAAGCTAATGCCCAATTATATATTATTTTATCGTCGCCTTGATAAGCATTAAGAAATAACCCTGCCAATGAGTAAATTTTTGTTCTTTCGTTAAAAAAGTATAAAACAGGTTCGCCAAAAGTCTCTAATACTTGTAACTTTTCTAAATGGTTTTCTTGGATATTGGTTAATAAAAATTTATTTGATAGAGCTTCAATATATCCTTGCGGTTTTTTTGGATCTCCACTTTCTTTTTTAACCACATAGAAAAAAGCAGGCGCATCTTTCTCCAGAATATCCACAATAGGAGGTTTTTGTCTACCACCTACTACACTTTGTATCGCCATAATATCTTGAGACGCGGCTATTAAAGGATCCGACGGAGTTTCAATACCAGCTACGCCCAGATTTGATATAAAATTGGCCTGATTTAATGGATCACGAATACTCATTTCTGAATTATCTCCTTTACTCTATTACGACGTTCTCTAACAAATGGCCTGTTTATACTACCTGGTTTGTCAGCATCAGCAGCGGCGCCGCTTATATCTATAGTTTTTGAAACAAACGTGCTTTCTACAGCTGACGGTCTTGGTATTCCATTTTCGATATGAACATTCAAGAAGGTCCACCACTCTTTCTCGGTAACCAAACTACGTTTAATTTGATTATTTATGTAAATATGTTTATCGAACTGAATAGATTTATAGGCACGTTTTAATTTTTTAATAGCTAAAGATAGTCTTTGTGCTTCATATTCGGCTTCGTGTTCAGGATCAGTTGCTATGTCGTCAATTGTCTTGGCTTCCTCGTCGGTAACATAGGTCCAAATAGACTCGTCCGCTGAAGTTTGATTATTCCTGTTAATTAATTGGGAGTATCTTTGCTTACCAATATTTTTCGCTTTATAAGAGTCATCAAAATAACCAGGAAACATCGGTACGGTATCAATGCCGGCAGGCATAGTTGAACTAATATCGTTGTCGTTTAAAAATATTCTGGGGTGCTCTATGGATATTGTTTGTGTACCCTGCCCATCCGCGCTTATAGTAGACGTGATAGAAGAAATATTACCAACTATGGAAGGAAAAATTTCGTCCAAAACAACCGCGGGAAAACCAACTAATCTATAAGGAGTATAATTAGTAGATATGCTTACAGATCGGCTATTAAACCGTTCGGTAATAAATTGACGATCTAATGTATTACTGATAAAGTCTACCGGTTTTTTAGTTTCTTCATCAGTAAATACTTTTTCCATATCTATATAAGGCTGTGGAGATATTTCGTTATCTTTATTGAACAAATTAGCATATGTTCTATCTGCTAATGAAGGGGGCGAACCTTGATGTATTTGCATTCCTCTATATTTTTCTTCGCTTGTCAGAGAAAAAATAGGCAGTCCGTCCTTTTTTTGAACCTCAATAGACGGACTATAATGAAACAGTAAACAGTGTACATCCGCGGTTGGACTGGCTTTAGCTAATAAAGTTATGGGCTCAAAAAACATTCTGGTTGGCTCTGTTAAAAAATTTCTTTGGTAGTCTAGATTTGATATTTGATCAGGGTAAATAATATTGGATCTCAAAGGCATTAAATAATCAGTTTTAGGTTTAAAAATTATGGTTGATACCGGATGAACAGCATTTGGATGTTTTATAGGAGCCGCGATTTCAGTCCAATCATACATCAAATAAGTTAATATAACAGATAAAGCTTGCATAAAATTAGTTGTTGAAGATAAGCTTTCTACTTCTTGTAATAACATTTGCACTAAATATTCATCCTGAATAAGTTTTTCAGCTTTAGAGTTTTCTAAAATTAGTGCCCTTTTATTTAATTTTAAAGAGTTATTTACAATTGGGTAATACCCGTTGAGTTTATTTATATGTTCTAATAAACTTAAGAGTGTGGCACTTAAAGTCAATTTATCTTCTAAAGTAGTTTTTAACGCATTTAATAAATTAAAATATTGCAACTCTTTGGTGAAATACCACGTATCTTTTTTTCGGCTGGCCACTATCTCTTCATCGGGTAAATTTTTCGTATAATCAGCAAACTGTTTTTCTGTCGTGTTGTTAGTAGTTGCCTTACCATCATATTTTCCAGGCATTAAATACATAGATCTTTCTTGAACATTTTGCACAGTAAAATTTACTGGAGATATATATGTATGATACCAGTTTGAAGTTGCACTAATAAATGTTAAAGTAATGTGTCTTGACTGAGTGTCTTTATTCATACCTATGTTGGCCAACTCTCCTTCAAAAATTAACCTATAGTCCTCATCAACAAAGTAAAATAAATGGGCCAGAGTTTTTGGTAAAAGAAAGGGCATCTTAGAGTGTGGTGCAACTGAAAACGTAGCCTGAACCGGCTGACCGACTTGTTCCATTATAGTAACTGAGTTAAAAGGAATTTCTAATCCTTCTAAATATAATTTACATTTTATGTCTTTTGCGTATGCCATAAATTTCTATCCATTCCCCCCGGCAGTTAATGTGTCGCTTGTTACAGGAGCCAAAAATTGATTTCTATTACTATTTAACATTTCTACTGTTTTCCGAAGATCATTGGCAGCCTTAGCCTCTATAGTAAATATATCTTTAATTTCTTTAAACATTCCAGAATTTATTTTATACTCGGAGAGAAGTTTATCCATATCTTTTTTAACCTGTACGCCCACATCGCCCGCCTCGTCTGTATATTTAAGTCCTGAGCCTATAGTCGCCATAGCTCTCGATATTGTAGTTGAGGTAGGATATTTTTGAGTTGGAAGAGCGTAATCATAGGCTACATCATATAACAACCTGGTATCTTCTGATACTGCCATAAGTGCTTTGGTTTGGTCTTCGCCGCTCATTTTTATTATTTCTGTTAAACGTGCGGCCGTGCTTGTAGCATAAGCATCTACATCGCCCAGTTCAGCTTTATTACCAGTTAACAGTTGAAAAGCTGACATTAAATTTTGATCACGATTAGTTCCAACAAGTTGGCTTAAAGGATTACCAACAGCAGTAGCATTAAACACTTCGAAACCCGCCGCCAACATTTTTGATCTGTAAGCTTCCATGTTAGCCAATTCATTGCGTTTCGCCACTGATCCTAATGTTGGGTCTTCAGCTATTTTCTTGGTATAACTTTCTTGAAAGGAATCAAAGACCTGACCAAATCTTATTGCTGCACCAGCAGAATCAGCTTCTGACCAATAACCTATTTTTGATGTAGCCGCAATAATAAATTCTTCAGCAGAACTATAGCCTGAATATTTAGCTATTTTATTTAAAGCGGGGTTGCCAATGCCCCATTTTTCTCGTATCAATTTTTTAGCTGGGTCCACAGCATTCATATAATTGCGTTCAGCTCGTCTGGACATGTCTGCACCTGAAAGGTCACCTGTACCGGCCGGTATGGTAAACAGTCCACCAAGTATAGGTATAGCTGGTCGTGGAGTAAATACTGGTTCTACGTAAGTAGGCACAGGAGTAAATAAATTTGATGCAAGTGTAGGATTTAATTCAGCTAGTCCAGTTAAATCAACTCCCTGTGTTCTAGTAAATTTGCCTTCAAGTTGATCCCAAAAAGTTGTAACTTCATAAGCAAGTGGATCTATAACCATCGAATATCCCACTGACGCCACATTTCCAATTTTTCGTAATTTTCCAAATGCTGCCTCATCTGCCCAATATTTTATTTGATCTAATATTCCTGGTTCCTCGTCTAAACGTAATTTTTGCATTTTTCCATGTTCACCATAAAGTCTTCCAACTCGTTGTGCCCTAGTCTGAACAGCCATTAAAGCTGCAGCTTCATTATCTTTCATTCCTATCTCTGTTGTTAAAAATCCTTTAAATGCAGCAGGGTCTATTTTAGCAACCCCAGTGGCCATTGTGTACATATCCTGATATTGCTTTAATGTAACGGCGTTAAAAAATTCTGGACCAAGTTTACCTATTTGCTCTCCTCGATTACCCATAAATTTAAAATAAGCTTCTGGATCACCCATAATATTGCCAACCGCACTTATTTTATCAGTAAACGTCATCCTGCTTAATTGGTCAGTAGTTGTTCCTTGAGACAGAACAGCTTCATTTATAGCCCCCATATTAGACAATGCGGAACTCCAACCACGTTGTGTTAACCAGCCAGCTGTGGCTTCAGGCCCGCCAAATTGTCTAACAGTTTCAGCAGACATTTGTTGAGATTGTTGTAAAGCTCTAACATTAACACCCATATTTATAGCGCCTCGAAATCCAGCCTCTAGAGGAATGCCTGTACCTTGAACCATGCCAATACCCTGTGTTCCCATAGCCATTAATTGCGACGGTAAAAGTCCAGACATAGATGATTGTGCTCCAAGCCCAACCGCAAAACTTAGAGGATCTTGAATACCGATAGACCCCCATTGCGCCATAGCTTGCGTAGCGCCAGTTAAACTAGTATGTAAAATGTGTTTAACTTGTTGAACAGATCCTAATAATTTAGCGACTTCTTGAGTATATTGTTCGGCAGTCCTAACAGCATCAAAACCTCCAAATTCAGTGTATGATGTAATAGCTTGTTCGGCTTCTGGACGGGAGACACCTCTCATACGAACACCGGGCGATTGAATAATTTCATTAATTTGTCTGGAAGCAACCATAGCTTGATTGGAATCAATCTCACCACCTAAAAATCGCCATGAAGTGTTTTGAATAAATCTGGCTCTATCAAGATCTCTACGATAAGTAGTAGCTAAAATATCTGTGGCCTCGCTACTAATCAAACCACCAGCAATTGCCCCAATAGGGCCTCCCAACATTCCACCTACAACGGTGGCGCCTAATGCTCCGCCCACGCCGGCTCCAGCCATACCAGCACCGAAAGATAAAATATCAACCATTTTTTCACGTGTTAATATATCTCGTGATGCTTGACTGTAAGCCCCTGGACTAATAGCCATATCTGGACTATAGCCGGTTCCCAGAATAGCAGCACCTAATGTAGAAATAGTTCCTCTATTTCTTAAATCAGGAATAAAAGCCTGGTCTGGTCCGATATTAGACATTCCATAAGACATGCCTGCTTTATGCACATCATCAAGAAGTTTTTGATAACCTAATCTGCCGGAATCAACTACATTTTGGTAACCTGTCATAAATTTGCCTGTAAAATCTTGTCCACGCAAAAATAAATCAGACGTAGTTTCCACAAATTTTTTGGAAGTTTCGGGCAGCGACGTTTGTAAATTGGCTAAACCCGTAGTACCAAAAGGTTGTTTTGTTATATTAGCTTGTAACGATGACAGGTCTTGAATATCCGAGCGTGTAGACGCGAATGACCCACCACCAAAAGCCATGTCTAAACTATTTCTTAATTCTTGTAATTTAGCGGATACATCACTGGTATCCAACGAAACTTTATAAACAATACTTTTGGGCATTACTCTATCCGTGTCAAATTAGATTTGAAATTAATGGGTTTATTTTTTATAGATTTTTTTAGGTCGCCTGTTGATTTTACTTTTATTTTTTCTTTTTTTATTTTGTCAAATAACTTACCAGCTATTTGACTATAATCTTTACGTTCTTTAGGAATAGAAGGATCCAATAAATCTCTATAAATTTTCATTTGAGAATTAAATTTATTAACCTCTTTTGCCGAAGATCGATCTAATTGAGTCGCATTAACAGTCAGTTTAAATCGTAAATCTTCAATTATTTCTTTGTCAATATATCGTTTAATTAAATATATTTCTACGGGCGTTTGGTAAAATTTTTCAATGTCAACCCCAGCCAACATTAAGTCGATTCTTGCCCTGTTGATTGGGGAGGTGTAAAATTTTCCATTACCTCTGGTTTTATCAATGCGGATCTCAACTCTTTTTCAAACTTATCCTGTGTAATCATCAATAAATCGAGAACAATGGATCCCTTGTTTTCTAAAAACGCATACCATTCTTCAGGAGTTTTAAACTCATGATTATCATAAGATTTAATGGTGCGGGACAAGAGTTTAGTTTGATAGATGTGAAGAATGAGGGCCTGTGTACCAGTTAGTGTTTTCATTTCCTCTTCAACCGCTATCTGGTCTTTGGCTCGTAGATTTGATATCCTTACTTTTAGTTTACCATCTAAAAATTCAAATTCTTTGATGGCCTCATTTTTAAAAATAAGGTCCTCTACATATTGTTGCAATTCTTTGTTAGACATAATTTAATAATTGGTTATAATGTATTTCTGTGATAATATACGATAATTTTTGCGGCCTGTCAATAGTAAGAACTCTTTTTCTGGTATAAGAAAATTGTTATAAACAAACATTTATTATGGAGGATTTGACAAAATGAAATTAATTATGTATGTTGATGGTGGATGCATAAACAACCATGACAAAAACAAGGTAAATGAGGCCTACGGTTCTTTTAAAGTTATAGAAGAGCTGGAAGACGAACAAAAAGTGCTTGCAACTTGTAAACTAAACTTTGGGGAATTTACTAACAATGAAGCAGAATATTTAGCCATATATTACGGAATAATGTTTATTTATTCTATAATATCTGAGAAGGTTTGTCGTAATTTAGATGGTCCCGTTACCGCATTAATTTACACGGACAGCCAATTGGTTGTAAACCAGGTATGGGGCGATTGGGAAGTTAAAGAGTCTAGATTAGAGCCATTTTGCCAAATGGTAAAAGAAGTGGTAGAGATATCAACAGTAAATGATGCAGTAATCATAAATGCGAAGTGGGTAGAGAGAGCACAGATAGAGAAAGAACTAGGCCATTAGTTTCAATAATAATGCCTGCCTGGCGCGCGGTATTATTTATTGACAGGGCTATAGAATCAGTCATAAATCAAAATTTTCCATATCTTTATGAACTAGTTATTGTTGACGACGGGTCTGATGATAAAGACAGAACGTGGAATAAAATAATGGGTTGGAAACGAATGGAGTCTGTCAAAAAAAACATAGTAATTCAGACACATAAACTAGACTGCAACTGTGGTCCTGGATTTGCCAGACACTTAGCTATAGCCAAATCATCAGGCAAATATATTTGTTATTTGGATGCCGATGATGAGTTATGTTCCAGCAGAATACTCGGGGCCGTGAAGATTTTTGAACAAAATCCTAAAGCTGACGTAGTTTTAAGTAATTACTATATAATAGAAAATAGGCAACACATTTTATATGACCCGTCTAGAATCATTTGGAAAGTTCATGAAATATTACAAAAACGAAACGTCATCATACCTCTCGGCGTAATGCATACCAGGGAAATTTATGATAAAACAACTGGTTGGCCTCAATATTTAGTTTGTGGAGAAGACGGTATTTTATGGAGACGTATGTCTGAGGTTGGGGCCGTTTTCGATGTTTGTGGTTTTACAGCAGGAATATATAGAGTAAGGAAACAAAGTCAGTCCAGGACACAAAGAAAATTTGACAGCGGACGTTCTTTTGCGTATAATGATGAACATCCAGATGGTTCGCACGGCCAATACCTAGATAATTTGTCAGATGAGGAACTAAGCCAATACTTTAAAAAATGATACTACTAGAAGATAAGATCTATGTTAACATAGAAGATCTTGATATTAAAAAAATAGAAAAAATAAAAAAAGACTTAACTATAACAAACCCACTGTGGAAAAAGGCGGCTCAATTAGAACTCTCGGTATGGGGTAAACCCCAATATCTAGAATTCTATGTACAAAAGGGCCGCCATTTTATTTTACCCAGCGGGTATATCAATGATTTGTTAAGGCAATGGGGTCCTGCCGAAAAACCACCACAATTAATTGACAGCAGGTTTGAAACCTCAAATCTATTAAACATACAATTTAAGGGAATTTTGAAACCTTTTCAACAAGTTGCCTGTGACATAGCCTTAATAAAATCTTTTGGTGTTATTCAAGCTCCTACAGGCAGTGGAAAAACTGTATGCGCTATTTATTTAATAGTAAAAAGAAAACAGCCTACTTTAATTCTAGTAGACCAAATAGAGTTGGGCAACCAATTTGTAAACAAATTAATAGAATTTACCAATCTTACTAAAGACGATATTGGTTTTATAGGCAATGACCAATTTTCAATAAAACCTGTAACTGTGGCTTTACTACAAAGTATGCACAGACTTGACGATAGATACTATGATGAGATAAATAAAAATATTGGTCAAATAATATGTGACGAAACACACATTATTGCCGCGGACACATATTATAATGTAATGACCAAACTAAAAGCAAAATATAAAATAGGACTTAGTGCTACCCCGAAAAGAGAAGACGGGCTTACCCAAGTAATATTTTGGGCTACAGGTCCAATTATTTACACGGTACCATTTAACGATGTTTCCAATATTATAAAACCAGAAATTGTAACGATTCCTACCACTTATTATTTTCCTCTTATTTCTATTACAGAGTATACTGATATGATTACTGACCTGTCCGCGTGTGAAACCAGAAACCAATTAATAGTTGATACTGTCACAGAAAAACGGTATAAGGATTTACAGAAAGTTTTACTGTGTGACAGAATTATGCAAGTTATAATTTTACATAAAAAACTTCCTGGGTCAGACATACTTATATCACAAATTTCTAAATACGATAAAGACAAAATAAAAAGTAAATATGGTGACCAAGAGGCTAAAGAAATTTTTAAAAAAACTTCTAAAAAGCATAGAGAAAGTATTATAACCCGTTTAAATAACGAAACATTAACAACCTTAATATCAACATACGGATTATTTCACAAAGGTATAGATATTGTTACTTTAGAGATGGCCGCGTTTTGTGCACCCATTAGGTCCGAGGTAATGGTAAAACAGTGCCGCGGAAGAGTAATGAGAAAGAATAAAACAAAGAAAGCGGTAATAGTAGATTTTGTTGATAACAATATTGAACTTTTATCTTGGCAGGCTAAAGCTCGCCAAAAACATTTAAAAGATTTTAAATAAACAAACCAATAATAAAAATGGACAGAAAACCAATAGAATATCGCAAGCACTGCCCAATAAGAACTGGCGCTGGCGCGTGTCCCAACTGCTATACAGTGCACGGGGAAATGCTTGAAACATTATGCGATTATAATTGGCGAGAAGCATTTACTTACGCTACATTTGAAAGAGAAGATGTTAAGCGTATTATATATTTATCTGAGGGCGAAAACGACGGAGCGGCTTGGATCTGCTTAGTGCAATTAAAAAATAATAAATATGGCGCCATCAATGCCTGGTGTGATTATACTGGGTGGGACTGACAGGCTGGTGGTGAATCGGCAGTTGCCGATACTAAAAAAGAACTATTAAAAGATTTTTTTGTAGAGGATGATTTAAATAGATTCGGAATTAAAGGAAGGAAATAATGTCAATTTCAATTGATCTTTATGCTTATAACCACAAATCATTAGTAGACGATTTAATAAAAATAGGTTGTTCGGACAACATTTTATTAGATAAAATTTTAACGACTTGCGGAGATGTGTTTGGTGAATCTTGCATTATTTTGTGCAACGAACATTGTGATGACGGAAACCCTTATTATAATATTGCAACATTAATAGATTCAGCATTTAATATATCTGATTCCTTTAACGTATTTTTCTATAATGAAACTAAAAAAGAAGGAATAAATTATGTTGATATTTATGAGGTGGCAGAAGAATTAGGTATTAAACTCGAGGAATAAACAATAACAATATGGCCACATACATTAAAGTCCCCAATAAAACTAAATGGCACATTTTAAAAAAACGCAAACGCTGGGACCAATACCCAACGACTCTTTGCGGCATTAGGCCCAGATATTATAGCCTTGCAAAATATAAAAGACCTGGTGCCGGGTCTATATGTAAAAATTGTTTAGCAAAGGAATCCTTATAATGAGTAAAAAACAAATTTCCGATGAAATTGAAAAACTAAAGAAAGAGAATCAAAATTTACGGGAAGCATTAATGTTTTACGCCAATCCTGAAAATTATGGGGATAATGGAGAAATATTTTGTGGGCACACCATTGCCGCGGACACTCTAAAAAACCTGAAGCAAAAAAAACCAAAAAATAATTTTACAATAAAATTATACCCTAAACTTTTGAAATATTTTCATGATTTTAGTGCTAGGAGAATAAAATGAATGAATGATGGAAACATTATAAGAAAAATGGAACACACCACATACAATTTCCTGATGGTGACACAGTTCTATTTCTAACTCTTAATGATAGCGGAGTAAGCAAGCTATTTAATAGTATTGTGGAACTTCAAACTCAAGTGGGTACAATAAAAGAAACTAAATCAATTGGGTGGGCTGTAATTGGTCCTGATGGCTGTATTCTAACAGAGATTTGTAGTTCAGAAATTGAAGCTAGAGATAGTTTTTTAATAGCACTACCAGTAGCCGGAGGCCCAGATTGGGACGGATTTGAAGAAGATGGGTGTAAGATTATCCAAGTCCATAGGATAGAAAAAAATGAGTAAAACAAAAAAATGGCAAGGCATAGATTATGAATGCACCTGTATTCGTAACTATGATACGTGCGAAATATGTGAAGCTTGCAAATTAATGATAGGGGCGGAGAGATTACTAGAAAAATGTAAAGATAAACTAACCTTAGCGAAAGGTGCATTAGCCGCACAAGATAAAATGCAAAACGAGCAACTTGATAAATGGCGTAAACAGCTTAATATTCCTGAACATATTGTTGCAGCCAGCGATGTAGTAGATGATTTGTGTGAATGTTTTGCTAACCAACTTGACAAAGCGGTACTAAAAGATAAGGAAGGCGGCAAACAATGAGTAAATGTGAACTTTGTGGAGATAGATTTAATCCATCGAATAATAACACATTTGAACAAAGATATTGTCGAACATGCCGAACTGATAATTATCGTGGAATGATAATTAAGGTACACGAAATTATTGGCAATCCAAACCATGTTTGGGAATTAATAAACGGTCTAAAATCCCAATTGATTGAAACAGAAAAAAAGATAGGTGATTTAAAACGATTAATTGCTAAAGAAGGAGATGGTTTAGAAATTGCTTCCTCTCGTGAAGCTATTAGATGTGAGATGATGGACTTACTATTAAAAAATGAAATTACTTTTAAAACTGTGTTACAAGATGTGCGACAAGCATTAGAACCGTTCAACACTGATCCACACGATCCAGACAATCTTTGCGACATCTGTATTAAAATTGATAAGGTAATCGGGAAATGACCTGGAATGAATTAGACGATAAAATATTATGCCCCCCATTGCTCTAAAGAAATGTATGAGGTGGCTTCATGTGTTTATAGGTGCATTCGTTGTGCACTTGAAATAGATCATTACGAAGAAGTAAGAAAGGAGTCAAAATGAGGATTTGGTTAGTCTACAATAAAGAAGGAAAATTCATCGGCACTATGGAATACACTCATATCACGATGATAGACAATAATGGAAACACAAGATTACTTGGACCAAAAGAAATTAAAGAAATGAAAACCGCTGAGTATACCAGTCTGCTAGGTCACGTTCGTAATTTAGAGATGTAATAATGAACGACCCTGATAGATTTTATATTATTTTCCAAAAACATATCGGCTTTGGCATTAGGTGGGAAAGTTTCTTTTATCAATTAGAAATATCAATAGCTTTTCCATTTTTTGCTGTCATAATAGGTTTAGGAAAAAAATTACAATAATTATATTATGGAGTAGTGATGCGAGTATACATGAGAGCGAAAATAGGCAACTATGAATTAGCTGTTAGTGGTCCACAGCAAGTCGTTGATAAAATTATGAAGGAATTTATTAATAAGGCAATAATCGCCAAAGAAATAGAAAAATGGAGAATAAAATGCAAAAAATAGAACGTAATACTAGTAGTCGGGTAAGAGGCTCTTTAGCCGATGCCTTTCGTAATGCCACAATCACAGATTCTGGTATAAAACAAATGGTAATAAAATCTTTAACCAGGTATGACTCTAAACAAAATGACGGTAATCAAACTAAATCAAACCAGCCAACCAGAAGAATTAAAAATTTTAACAAGTCGAGCAATTCCAATAGACGACGTTACACTGATAAAAGATCTGGTACAGGATCTAATAGAAACAGCGGAAAGTCTGTCTAACTGTGTCGGCTTATCCGCTAATCAAATTTGGAAAGGAGATCAAACTAAAATTCCCGCGGTATCCATAGTATTGAGTTGGGAAGAATCAGCAGAACATAATGAGCCTCCGGATAAATGGAAGGTACTTGTTAATCCTTCAGGTAAGGGCTCGGGTCCTAATATTAAATATTGGGAAATTTGCATGAGTTCCCGGCACAAAAAACCTAAAATAAAAAAAAGAAAAAAGAATTACACACTAACTTATTATGACATGAGTATGTTACCCAGGACTATTAAAATGACCGGAGTACTGGCCCAACTTATACAACACGAATTAGATCATTTAAAAGGAGAAACTTTATGGCGGGAATAAATTTTACGGATCCAACCATTGACCCTGATCCAAGACGTCCTAATTATAGGATTACTAAATGTTGCGGAAATTGCAATTATTATTTTTATTCTAATAACAGACAGACTATGGGCAATTGTGGGCACCCTACTGTGTTGCCTCCAGGCTGGCCACATCCAAGATTTAGAAAGGTTAATAAAACAAGAGAAGCGGCTTTAAAAGATAGAGAAAAATTGACAACAACTCATTATACATGCGTTTGCGATTTACATGTATTTACCGGCACCATAAAATCTTTAAATAGAGTTACAAGATGGTGTGGTGCGAGACGAAAACCGGAATTTGAAAATGCTTTTTAAAAAGAGAATAAATTATGATAATTGATGCTTTTAATGCCCAGAAATTTACTGAATGGTGTAAACCATTTAAAATTTTTGACACTACGATAGGGGAAATTTTTGCGGAAGCTGTTAATAAAATGTCTGCTCTTGTAAAAACAAATTGTGTTATTTACCAGTATAGTGATAAAGTAATCACCATAACACCCGGTTTGGCTCATGAGCAAAGATTTTGGATGAGCGACAAATGTAGAAACAGTTCCTCATTAAATTCTGAAATTTCATTTTCTACGGCTATCAGTAGTGGTCTTACCATAGGTTTTAGTGAAGCATGCAAAAACCGAAATATTAAAAAACTATCTCCCCTGTTTTACAAATATGGCCACTCGCGTGCCAGTACTTGGTCGGAAATAGATTCATATATTGGTGATTGTGTGGACGAAGTCTATAGGGACGTAACGAACCGTTATCAAAAAAATTTTTTAACGAATCAATTAAAGACTGAACAACTTAATTTACCTTTAAATTGTGTCCCACTACCTATAGACAAACTGCCTAGTTATTTTTTATTTGGTAGAGTATTTTATCCTGAGGGCAATGCTTTGATTTCGGAGGATATGTCAGATAAGCGACAAATTATTGATATAGTTCGAAATCGTGCAAAACAGTTAAGGAGTGAGTCTTTATAATGGAAAAATATTTTAAAACTTTACTAAAAAATAAAGATGCTAAAGTTTACAGGGTAGGAGGGGCAGTACGAGATAAGATTTTAAAACAAAATCCTAAAGATTATGATTATCTGGTAACAGGCGTGCCTTTTAATTATTTAATTTATTTTCTTCAGACTAAGGGTAAGGTAGAACACGTTGGAGCTACGTTCGGAGTTTTAAAATTTTATCCGGCAAATAAAAACATAAAAAAAGAAATTGACATTGCGTTACCCAGAAAAGAAATCAGTATCGGTCCTGGACATAAACAATTTAAAGTTGAATTTGATCACACTTTGACCGTTATGGATGATTTAGGCAGACGAGATTTTACAATTAATTCTATAGCCTTTGACATAAAAACTAAAAGGTATATTGATCCGTTCGGGGGCTTACAGGACATTAAAGATAAAATTATTAGACACGTGTCCGAGAAAGCCTTTGAAGAAGACCCGTTAAGAATTTTAAGAGCCATACAATTTTCGGCCAGATTAAATTTTAAAATAACTCAAAAAACACTTAATTTGATGTCTGCCAGTGTTAATTTATTAATACACGTTTCTCCCGAACGAATTGCTGTTGAACTTAACAAACTATTAAGTTCCGATAAACCTAGTATCGGGTTTGACTATTTGTATGAGTGCGGGGCTTTAAAATTATTATTGCCTGAATTGTGTGAATGTAAAAATATTAAACAAACTAGAAAAGGTCAAGCTTCGACAGTATTTGATCACATTATGTTGGCCTTAGATGCCGTGCCCAAAGATAATTTATTAATACGGTGGGCTGCGGTGTTTCACGACATGGCTAAACCAGAATGTAAAATTTTAAGAAAAGGTAAAAACAGTTTTATTGGTCACGATAAAACTGGCGCTAAATTAGCTAAAAAATATCTGACTGCCTGGAAATTCCCAAATAACTTTACTGCGGATGTGGCTCATTTAATTAAACACCATATGTTTGACGCGGCCCCGAAAATAACTTCGAAGGCGGTAAGGCGTTTAATTAATAAGGTAGGTAAAGAATATATATTCGATTTAATTGAACTTAGAAAGGCCGACAGAAACGGTACCACGGAAAAATTATCTATGTGGAAAATAGATAATCTGGTACGTAAAATAAAAATTGAATTAGCTAATAAACCTTTCAGCATAAATGATTTAGCTATTGATGGTACCGATATTATGGAGCATACAGGTTTAAAATCTGGACCTGAAATAGGACTCATACAAAAAATATTATTGTTGTATGTGTTATATCACGATGTTCTTAACTCTAAATCAGATTTACAGTTGCACATACCATACCCAGGTAAAGAGTGGATCGAATATTGCCCTAATGGGACAATATTTAGACTTAATAAAATTCTCGAGATGTTAAATAGTGAATCTGTATGGAGTTGGGACTGTGGTCATATGTGTGGAAATATTTGTGCAAATAAAGATTGAAATTGATTAAAAAATACCTTATATTGAAATGGCCCGAGAAATTGGGCCATTTTTTTTAAACCAGGGGATTAAATTGGACATACTTACAATTGTCGTGCTTGGATTAATGGTAGGAGTAGCAGGCCATCTTTTAAATAAAAAACAAAAGAAACTCACTATTACTTTAGAAGCATTAACAGAGGCCAATGAAGCATACAAAAAACTATTAAGTCAAAAAAAATCTAGTGAAATACTTGTTGGGCTGGTCACAGAACAATTGGCACCTTTGATGAAAGAATTTGAATATAATACCAGAGATGCCAGATTTATTGGAAATCCTATAGACTACGTGGTGTTTGCGGAAAACGAAATAGCTATTGTAGAAGTTAAAAGTCAAAATTCACAATTAACTGCGAAGCAGCGAAAAATTAGAGACTTGGTAAAATCTGGAAAAGTTGTTTGGAAAGAAATACGAATTGCTGGAAAAGAACCCAAACAAAAATCGGAGGACACCGACAATAATGGACTTCATAAAATTTAAACAACTGTTTGTCCATAAAGAAGATGACTTTGCTTTACAAGCGAAAGATGGCAGATACGCCAGACAAAACAGACCTATAACAGATCGAAATATTAAAGACCATTTGTTAGGAAAACAGACTATTGGTCTTTTTCAATTAAAGCAGGAAGACACAGAATTGTGGACTGTTAAATGGGCTTGTGCAGATGTAGACATAAACAAGATTATATGGAGTCAACCTGGCTATAAGATCGATGATTGGATAACAAGACTAGATGAACAAGCCCAACTCATTAAAGATAGGTTGGCACTGTATAACATCACTGGGTACGTAGAAGATTCCGCCGGTAAAGGCAGACATGTCTGGATATTTTTTGATCAACCTATTGACGCACAACTTGTAAAAACAGTATTCGAAAGAGTATTAAGTACCGTTAATTTAGTGGATCCCGGAATGCATATAGAACTGTTTCCAAAACAAAGTTCAGCCGACTACGGTAATTTAGTAAAAGGACCTCTTGGCAAGCATATGAAATCTGGAAGAATGTCATATTTTATAGACCCAACAGATGAAATAGAGTTTGTTACAACTAAAGATTTAGAAGAAGCTGGATCTGATCTAAATGCTATTTTTCAACAGTGTGCAGCGTTCGCTAATTTACAGGACAAGGCCGATAAAACCGGGCATCTCACGAATAATGAAAGATTAGTTTTAGCCAGTGTTTTCACAAATATTACAGACTCTAACGGAACAAATATTGGTCGACCTTATGTTGAATATAGAATCTATAAAAAAATGGACGATTATGATGCCGAAAAAACAAAATATTACATCGAACATGGTCTGGGAAAAGAGTATAAACCTTATCTTTGTGAAACTGTACAATCAACTAAATTCGACAGTATTTGTACTAAACAATGTAAATTAATTGGTAAAAGTAAAAGTCCAGTTGCTTTATATTTTAGAGCTAAGGGCGATTATCAAAAAGAAGAGGAATTATCCATAGATTCGGTTAGTAAAGCCGACAGCATTGAAAAGAAAGGATTTGGTTATTATATTAAACCAGACTCAACTTCTAAAAATAAAAAATTAATTCAGATATCAGATTTTTATTATAGACAGGACGAAACATTAATCATTGATGACGGCATTGAACAAAACAAAACTTTTAAAGGAGCCCTAATCAATGAAAAGGGAGAATTCCCCATAGAGTTGACGTCGGAAGAATGGTCCAGCGACCCCAAACTCTCAGCGTCTATTTATAATTGTTTAGGCAATAATATTCTAATAGATTCTATTAGTAAAATAAGAGATGCAATGAATAAATTTGCTGGAGGTACTACAACTACCGTGAAAAAAATATTTGGATACAACGACGAACTAACAAAATATTACACCCCGTCAATAGTTATTAGCAGAGACGAGATTAAAAAGAATGATGAAATGATAATTGATTTGGAAAAGACCGATACGGCAGAAAATCTGGATATGCGAATTTTAACAGACACTCAATTTGAATTTGTCAAAAATATGATTAAAGAACAACTGTTACAACTTAATCCCCCACACATCACTCACTCTGCTTTTGGTCACGCGATGCTACCTATTTTATCTCCTTTTGCTTTTATAGACAACGATGATAGCAAATACACATTATTTCTTCACGGCAAAACTGGCGGCGGAAAATCATTTTTGTTAGAAAAAATACAATGTTTGTATGGAGAGTTTAAAACTTTTGGATCTTGGTCAGGTACGGCTAACTCGGTTCAAAAAATAGGCCATTATTATAAGGACGCTGTATACTTTGTTGATGACTTCAAAGAAAAACATGTAAAAGACCAATATAATCAAGTTTTAACTGTTTTGCAAACTTACGCTGACGGTTCTGCCAGAACACGGTTATCCGCTGACTCTTCTTTGCAAAAAACATACAGAATCCAGGGTTGGTTTACTACGGCCGGGGAAGACTATACACAGGGAGAGGCTTCCAATGTTGCCAGAATGATTTTAATACCCGTACCCAAAACACCAGTGCAATATGACAAGGGGGCTATTCTTAATAAAAACATGAAACTTTTATGTGGGTATACTCCACGATACATACAATGGATATTACAACAAGATAAAACAGATTTATCCGACAAACTATTGGAATACCATAAATATTTTGGCAAATTGATTGAAGGGAAGGATAACGCTCCTAGATTAGCCAGAAACATGTCTTTGCTTATGTTAAGTTATGAATATGCTGCTAGATTTTTATGGGGCGAACAAGAAGCTCAATTTTACATTAAGCAGGAAAGAACATATTTAGAAAAACTTATTAAAAAGATGGTTACAACCGCGTCACAGGAATCTTCCGCTGAAAGATTTTGGGTGACATTGACAGAATTATTGGCAGTAGGCAAAGTCAGGTTTCAATTGGATCCTAACGTTGATGAGGATAAAGGATCAAAAGTTCCTATAGTTGGATTTTTGAAAAAAGACCAATCGTATATTATAATGGGCAGTGCAATGAAAGCGGTGGCCTTGGCTCTGAAAGAAAGTATACCTTTAGGACATTCGGCAACCGCGATAATACAGGAACTGCATGAGAAAGGAGTTTTATTGGATGATAAACCATCTTCGGTAAGATTTAATAAAAAAACAGTAAGGGCTGTAGAGATGCAACCTGATGCTTTTGATTTAGAATTATTAGAACAATAGGAAGGAAAAAAATTTATGTTTGGTAGAATACCGCGACCAATACCAGAAGTTGTTTCTGTGCAAAACAGTGGTACAAATGTACCAACACCGCACGAGATAATTGACGACGGTAAAGAAATTCCAGACGAGCGTTATCTTCAAAAAGCTCGGGATATAGGAATTATTAGTGAAGCAATAACTGATGGAATATTAAAAAATATTTTTAAAACCGAAAAAATATTAATATATCCTTATGTGGAGGTTACGAAATTTCTAAGAAAGATGGCTGATCAGGAAAACACACATTGGTACTGGATACCGGTTAGGGTAAAAGATATGGAGAATGCAGAACGACGCGCCAAATTTATAGGACAGGGAATCCATGCTATAGAGCCCGTACATTACGCGCGTTTCTGCAATAATAGTACGTATCCCAGAGCTATTCCTGACAGAGTTTTACAAAAAATTACTACAATCGTAAACAAGTATCCTACTCCTAATGACCTAGTATTTTATATAGGGGACTATCGTTGCAGAACTCAACCAGATCCTTTTTTGGCAGTAACTACGATAAATACTGCTAGTATTTTTGTAATCGATCATTGGGATGAACCGGGATTTAGAATAGAGGAATAAATTTACAAATATGGTGTGAGTATTGAGACATGCTCGATGCAGGTTAAACTCCTACCTTGGGCATGTCTCATCCACACCATATTGTTATATACTATATTTAATTTTATGGTATAAGAACAAAGTATTATATAATTCTATTTTATATTTTAGGAGAAAATATATGGAGACCCTTAAACAACTTATGGAATATGATAGCATGGCTCAAAGGGTAATTAAAAGATGGGAAAGTGATCCGCTCTACAGGCAAAAACAACCGATTGCAAAGTATTTAAATACTCTCACAGATTTTGTTACTAATCATATTGCTAAAATTTATTATCTTTTAGACAATCACATTGAAGACGAAGATGGAAAACCAGTATCATTGTATCAAGCAACTATGAAATTATCTTTATTAAGATCGATAAGAAAAGTTGCAATAAAAGAAAACAAACAGGAAATTGTAGACAAACTAACTCCCGTCATCAAAGACTTTGAAACTAAAATTGAGGAAAAATCAAAAGAGGTGAAATTATTAAAACCAAAACAATAATATGGATATCTTTCCCATAGCATCCAGCTCGGAAGGCAACGTTACTTGGATTAAAACGACACAAACTAGTATTTTAATAGATTGTGGTGTTACATTAAAAAAAGTAGGATCAACCATTGGCGACGCGAGTTTAGACGCTATTTTTTTAACACATGAACATTCGGATCATATAAAAGGTGCTGGACCTGTAGCCAGGAAATACCACATTCCAGTTTATATACATCAATATTCGTATACGAGTAAACAGAGGCTGTTTAATGATTGTGACATAAATTATTTAAATCCATCGATTCCAGTTATAATCGGTGATTTAACAATTACCCCATTTAGTACTAAACACGATTGTATGTACTCCTTTGGTTTTGTAATTGAAGAAAAAGATGGACCTATTTTATGTTATTTAACAGACACCGGAATGGTCACAAAATTAATGATGGAAAAAATAAAAAAATGTGATACATTTTTTATAGAAGCAGATTATGATGAAGAAGAGTTGGCAAAATACGCGGGTTATCCCGACGAATTAAAAGAGCGTATTGCCAGCAATGTTGGCCATTTAAGTAATCAGCAGACAATAGAATTATTGAAAACATTAGATATAGATAAAATAAAAAAAATAATTATTGGGCATTTAAGTCCCAGAACCAACTCACCAGCAACTATAAACAAACTACTAGTAAAAAATTTTCCGGACTATTTGGACAAGTTCGAACTAGCCCCGCTGACAAAAGCTATTACGATTATATGATAATAAAAACTTTTTCTAAACACGTGGTTGCTATACCGAGAGATACAGACATTCCCTATATTCCAGAACATACTCCCGGCAAAAAAGGTTTAAAAATATATGAAATTCCAGCCACATCTGTGGTGTTGGTGGAAGAACGAAAATATAAAAAAACTAAAGAAGAATATGAAGCAGTAATAAAAATATATTGTGGCCACAGTATTTATCCATTCCAAATAGGGGCTATGATAGATTATTTAACAGCACTGTCAGTTGAATTCAAACCAACATTAGAAATAGCAGAATGTGATAATTTAAAATTTCTGAATAAGCTGGATAAATTTGTTCAGATATACAACCATAATCTTTAAACCATATGTATAAGTGTTTAAATCATCCGATTTTCTCAAACCACAAGACGCTTTAGTGGTATTTGATATTGAAACAATTCCACAAACAATACTTACTAAAACTCAAACTTATGAACTTGAAAAAAGATTTAAAAAAAGTCGTTTATTTGAACAAGTTTTAAAAACCGAAATAGACCTGGCACAAGCGACAATCTCCGCTAAAAAACAATTTATGGCGGTATCTCCATATTTCGGAGAAATAATTTGTATTGGATTATACTGGCCCGAGTCGGATCGTCAAGAAGTTTTAATTGGTAACGAGGCGGACATTTTAAGAAAATTTTGGGACAGGATAAACGCCAATGATTTTTCTGGAAATTTTATAACTTTTAATGGATTAAGTTTTGATGTGCCGTTTATTATTAGACGAAGCATGAAACATAAAATACTTCCAACTAATGAAAAATTTTTAGATACATATAGATTTCAAAAGCAACCGCACCGAGATGTATATTTAATGATTACTGGTTATGACAGGGATTTTCCTTGTAATTTAGATTTAGCCTGTGATACTTATGATATCCCGTCACCTAAACATGGTGAGGTAAGAGCCGATAATGTATATGAGTATTATTTAAAAGGAGAAATACAAAAGATAGCTGACTATTGTTTAAGGGATGTTATCTCAACATACCAATTATTCGAAGTAGCCAGAAAATACATTTACATTTAACCATTAATAAAAATTGTCACTATTTCAAAAAGCCAGCCAAACCCCAAGACGTTTGAAGGCTTATATTTATGGGGAAAGCGGTACCGGTAAAACTGTAACTTCACTCCAATTCCCAAACCCAGTCGTAGTAGACATGGAACGAGGAACGGAACATTATGCGGGCACTGGAAAATTTAAGTTTGATGTTCTTCGAACAACCAGTCCTACTACAGTAAAACAAGCTATTGATGAACTAATAAAAGAACCATTAGATTATAAAACACTAGTTATTGATCCTATAACTGTCTTTTATGACCAGGTTATGGATCAACACATACTACGTAAAAGAAAACGTAGCGGCAACCCAAGCGATACGCTCGCCCCATTAGACTATAAACCTATTCACGGCGAAATGAAAAACTTCATTAACAAGTTAATTGCTTTGGACATGAATATAATTATTACCGCCCATTCAGCCACTATGTATTCTAACGATCCTGGTGAGTTCATGAAAATTGTAGGAACAAAGCCGGACGGCTATAAAAAATTACCGTATATGATGGACGTAGTTCTTGAACTAACAATAGCTAAAGATGGTAAAAGAATCGCGAACGTTATAAAAGATAGAACCAATAAATTACCGGACCAGTTTGAATTCACCTACAACAAAATGGCAGAATACTTTGGTATAGATGAATTAGAACGTTCACCAGTTCAGTTTACCGCAGAACAGGCCTTGGAACAATTGCAAGAAAGAAACTTTGAAATAGTATTAGATGGAAAAACATTAAAAACAGCCGGGGTCACGGCTGAAACATTAACGGCAATAAATGACATTACGAAAACTTTAAATATTAAACCTGTTGAGATTCTGGATAAACTACAAGCCGATTACGGTGTACAAAGTTTGTTAGCTCTCAAGGAGGATGAAGCCGTATTATTATTACATGACATAAAAAACACTAACCAAGCATAATTAAAGACATGAATAAAATCTTTAATTTCAAAACTATAAAAGATCCATTTGCACCACTTCCTGAAGATAGATATCTGGTAGAAGTGGTAGACGTTCAACAAACACTAAATAAAAACGATGATATAATGTTTAACATTAGATTCAAAGTATTAAAACCCGAGGAATTTGCCAATAGAGTGCTGTGGGCAAATATGTCGTTGGGTGACGATTCTATTAGCTTTTTTAAACGTTTCTTGGACGCGGTAGGAAGTACCCTTACAGACGGGGAGGATGTTACCCCGGACCAGATTGTACCTGATTTAATCGGTAGAAAGGCCACTTGTTTTGTTCAGATAGGAAAAATTCCAGGTACTGAAAAATTAAAAAATGAATTAAGACATTGGGAAAAAACAACAGAAGAAAATATTGATCTCTTAAGTTAATTATATTAATTAAACCAATAATAAATTATGAGGAACTTGCAACATGAAAAAAAGTAGAACAAGATGGACAGAGGAAGAGGACACCAAGCTGATCAATTTTGCAGCCAAACATCGAATCATAGATGTCGATAGATGGATACCTAAGAATCTCCCAGGTCGTAGTATTACAGCCTGCCGTGCACGCATTTACGCCAGATACAAATATATTAAAATGCGTCAGTCGTGGACTTCGGAAATGAGAGAAAAGGTGCTTACCTTAAATATACAGAATAGTGCCAAGATCATTTCCGCGGCTGCCAAACTTTCGACTATAGATGAAAAGCCAGTATTTTTAAGCGGTGGGGCAGTCATCGCCCAATACTATCATATAACAATTTAAAATGAAAGGATTACACACATGTTAAACCAGTACAAATTTAGGATAGCCAAACTGTTGTCTGGACGAAAAATCCAACCAGCTTGGTTTTACCATGTGTTCGTCGCAAAGGTTGGTAAAAATCGCGTACAATTGATACCGAGGAAAATAGCGATTAATCAATGTCGCTATTCGTGGTCTTCTGTTGAAGGCCATTTTGCCACCATTGCCGTTGCTCAAGATGGAACAATTGGATTTGTTATCTGTAGCAACAATGATCAATATCATAAGGCCCACGGACGTATTAAAGCATTAGCTAAATTAAATGCCGCCGCTAAGTTGGGGACGCCAGTCTTTGGTCCTGATAATTTTCACGAACATTCGCCACACAAATTAAAAACTGACAATTTAAGAAAATTTATGGCGGAAGAACTAACCATATTTTTAGAAAATGGTAATAAACGACGATCTGCTAAATCTGGGTCCGAATGAACTTCCTATAAAATTAGATTTAATACAAGATAATGATATCACAACCTCTTCGAACGATATTGTTCTTAACGGCGACATAGCCAAAAACACCTTAGACTCTATTACAGAACTGAAAAATTTAGCAGACACTTTCAACTACATGACAACAGCAGCCACTTCTGGCGTATATTCTTACACTACAACAAGTACCCAAACATCTGAACCTCAAAAATATGAAACTGAGATTACTGAAAAAAGAATAGAAGAATGCATAGACGCTATTCAAAAAATTAGATGGGCAATTATAGCTAAAAGTAATAAGTCAGAAATGATAGAGTTGGCTGGAAGATTGGAACAAGCTAAAGATATTTTACAAATTGTTCCCAAACTGTTGCAAGAAATAAAGGAAATTCCATCATATTGGACAGAATCACTGCCAGGGCGTTTCACGCCAACTACCTATACAACACAACAACCAGAAAGTGGAAAAATAACTCCAACAAAACCTTGACATTGTCTTTAAAAAGTTGTATATTAAATAAGCCCGTGAATTATATTTACGGGCTTATTCTTTTTTACCCTTGTGGTGAAAATGGCATACACATAGCGCTTAGAACGCTAGGGATTAGGTTCCATGTAGGTTCAAGTCCTACCAAGGGTATCAAGATAAACAAAATAAAGGAAAAATATGAAAAATAAACCAAAACTTAAAAAAATAGATTTCTCTCTTAGAAAAGAATGTGAACATCCACATTTAAAAGAAGCATAATAAACAAAAAGTCGGAGTGGTGGAACTGGCATACACATGAGCCTTAAGAGTTCACGCCTTATGGATTGAGGGTTCGACTCCCTCCTCCGATATTAAAAATATAACCAAAAATAATAAAATGTCTAAATTTGCGATTTTTATCCCGACCATTAACAGAAAAGATTTGTTAGAAGAATCAATGTTAACACTGCTGCCACAAATGCAACAAGTAGAATATTTACAAATTCTCGACAATGGCCAACAAAAAATACTTTGTGAACATCCAAAAGTTTTATTAGAAAATAGATCCCAGAACATAGGGGTCCAGGCAAGTTGGAATTTTGGCATCAAGTATGCTTTTGATCGAGACATTGATTTTTTATTTTCCCTTAACGACGATATTATTTTAAATCCTATACAACTTCCCGAAATGATAGATGTGGTAGAAAACAATCAGGACAAATGGCTTTATGTTGGCCCTTACTACTGGTCGGTTTGGTGCATTAGTAGACTTGGAGCGTCCGCAATGGAATATGCTCCAGGTAAATACTTCGATGAAAATTTTTACCCTGCTTATTTTGAAGATAATGATTTTCATTGGAGAATGAGGTTGCTAGACGAAACTAAATATCTGGGAAATGTTTCTATTTTTACTCCAAAAATATGTAGAAACTCTATGAGTTTAAAAAAAGATCCAACACTGAATAGTACGTTTCAGCAAAACAAATTATATTACATACAAAAATGGGGAGGAGAGCCCGGCAGAGAAAAATTTAAAACACCATTTAATAAATAATGAAAAAAATTTTAGTTACTGGAGCGGCCGGCCTATTAGGACAATATTTAGTATATAATTTATTTAAGGATTATGCTGTGCTTGGAATAGACGCTGCCCCTAACCCTTTTAAACTTAAACATAATTTTAATTATGTTAAACATAATTTAATAAATAAAGATAAAACTTTAACATTAATAAACGAATTTCAGCCTAACGCGGTATTTAACTGCGCGGCATTTACTGATGTGGACGCGTGCGAACAATATCGGGCATTAGCCTCTCAACTAAATACTGAAATTGTTGAAATTTTAAACGAGTCCAATGTTAAAAAAATTATACATTATTCAACCGACTATATTTTTGGTAACCAAAATTCCGGACCTTATTCAGAATTAGATGCTCCAGGACCTTTAAATTTTTATGGTCAAACTAAACTAGAAAGCGAAGAAATAATAAAAAAATCAAACAAGCCCTACTGTATAATAAGAACTAATGGGTTATTCGGTAAAGGGGCAAAGACGAGATCAAATTTTGTAAGCTGGGTTAAACAAACACTTGATGCAAAAAAAGAAATTTTAGTTCCTTATGATCAATTTTATAATCCAATACACGCTGGAAATTTAGCGGAAGCGTCAATAGAACTTATGAAAACATCTTATAATGGAATAATAAATGTCGCTGGCAGATCATATATTTCTAAATATGAGGCCGCGATTGTAATTGCCGATCATTTTAATTTAATTGATGAATTAGTTATACCTGTTACAACAGAACAATTAAATCAAAAAGCCAAGAGACCATTAAATGGCGGATTAAAAATAGATTTGGCGCATAGTTTTTTACAAACAAAACTAGAAAACTTTCCAACCAGTTTAAAAACTAGACAAATATAATGAAAGGTATCGTATTAGCGGGCGGTTTAGGGACCAGGTTGTTCCCATTAACCAAAATAACAAATAAACATTTGTTACCAATATATAATAAACCTATGATTTATTATGCTATTCAAACACTAGTAAATTCAGGCATAAATGATATTATGGTAGTTATTGGAGGAAACCACGCGGGAGATTTTTTAAAACTATTAAGAAATGGTGAAGAGTTTGGATTAAAAAGATTACAATATACCTACCAAGAAAAAGAAGGTGGTATAGGTGAAGCACTCGCCCTGTGTGAAGATTTTGTTGGAAACAATAATGTTTTAGTTATGCTCGGAGATAATATTGTTGAGGAGAACTTTAAAACTAAAGTTATTGAATTTGATACTACCGGAACGGCCCACGTGTTTTTAAAAGAGGTTGACAATCCACATGAATATGGAGTTGCAGAATTTGACCATACGAATAAAAATATTATCGGCATAGCAGAAAAACCACAACAGCCTAAATCTAATTTTATAGTTACCGGTATCTATATGTATGATCCACAAGTATTCGATTTCTTAAAAAACTTAAAATATTCAGAAAGAAGCGAACTTGAAATCACCGATATAAATAATGTGTACCTGGAACTGGATTCCTTGGCACATTCAATTTTATCCGGTTATTGGATAGATGCTGGAGAATCAATCTTAGCTTATAACAGCGCAATCCAGTTTATGAAAAACAAAGCACAGAATGAATAAAATTAAAACACAAAAATTAAAAATAGTTCCTGACGCCCGTGGGAGATTAGGTGAAATTTTGAGGAACGATAATCCGTTTTTCAAGAAGTTCGGCCAGGTTTATTTCACCACCGCTTATCCAGGCGTAGTCAAAGCCTGGCATAAGCACATGCTTCAAACAGATTGCATATGTTGTATAAGCGGAGATGTGAAATTAGTTCTTTATGACAATAAGGACGAATCATTTAAAACTTTTATTATAGGTGAACACAACCCATTGCTAGTTCAAATTCCACCAGAAATTTGGCACGGTTTTAAAAATATAGGAACAAAGGACGCAATCGTTATAAATATTCCTGACAAGCCGTACGACTATAAAAATCCCGACGAATACAGATTAACACCGCACCTTAATAGTATAATTATTTATAATTGGGACGAAAGAGATGAGTAAAACAATTTTAATAACGGGCGGAGCGGGATTTATAGGGTCTCATTTTGTTCATTTCATTTTGAACAATTGCCCTACCTGGAAAGTTATAAATTTAGATGCTATTACATACGCTGGTGATCTACAAAATCTCAGGGATATTGAAGACAATAAAAATTATACTTTTATATATGGTGATATTACTCAACCGGAACAGGCACTTCTTCCTTTTAGGGACCACAATATAGATTATGTTGTTCATATGGCGGCTGAGACTCACGTGGATAATTCAATAGCCAGTTCTGAAAAATGTGTTATAACGAACATATTAGGCACTAGAATTTTATTAGAACACGCCAGAGACCATAAAGTAAAGAAATTTTTATATGTTTCAACTGACGAAGTTTATGGTTCTCTTTCGCTCGAAGATAAACAATGGATGGAAGAATCCTTATTGTCTCCCAGTTCTCCATATTCTGCCAGTAAAGCGTCTGGAGAATTTTTATGTAGGGCTTTTTACAAAACACACGGATTACCAGTATTAATTACCAGGTCTAGCAACAATTATGGCCCTAATCAGTTTCCTGAAAAATTAATTCCTTTGTTTATAAAAAACTTATTAACTGGTAATCCAGTGCCAGTTTATGGTAAAGGCAACAATATTCGTGATTGGTTACACGTAACCGATAATTGTCGGGCAATATTCAATGTGCTCGAAAAAGGCAATATCGGAGAAATTTATAATGTAGGTGCCGATAATGAATTAACTAACTTGCAAATTACTAAAAGATTGATTATATTATTAAATAAAGATGAAAATTTAATTAAATTTGTGAAAGACAGACCAGGACACGATTTACGTTATAGTGTGAATTCTAATAAAATTAAAGAAACTTTAGGTTGGAAACCACAAATTGATTTTTTAACAGGCTTGTCAGAAACAGTTGGATGGTACCAAAATAAATGGCAAATCACGGAATAAAGAAAATTCATTTTTTGATTCCTACTATGGGAAGACCCTCATTAAAAAGAGCAGTAGAGTCTATAACTTCTTGTAATGGATATAATCAGGATTTAGTTAAAATACATATAGGTTTAGATTTAATACACAAACAAATACATAATAGTGATTTTGACCAAGTGCTAAAAACTTTGAATATAACCGATAATATGGTTATCTTGAATGTTGAAAGACTGGACGCGCAAGAAGCTGGTGCATATGGTGGATCACTTGCTAGAAACAAACTATTTAAAAATATTTGCTTGGAAGATGCACATAATGAGTTAATAGCCATGGTTGATGATGATGACTATATTAAGCCTAGTTTTATTAATGATGTACTTACAGAATTTACACTAGAAACAGATTTATTAGCTTTTGCTGCAAAATATGATCAAGGAACAACAATTTATCCCAGCCTTTCTTCTACATGTGGGCATATAACTATTGCTTTCGTAACACGAGCTAAACTTAGACAGGAATTTGAAATGCCATTAACTACGCTAGAAGATTTTTTATTTGTTCGAACAGTAGAACTTTCTGGAAAGTATAAAATTAAATTAAGCAAAACTATAAATTATCAGATCCCTATACAAAAATTTGGTGCATTTTAGACAATTTAAATAAATGATAAACAGTAAAATAAAAGTAGGATTAGTTCAAATAAACAACACCTTTTCTGGACAAACTTATATCCCGTATACAGCGGGATCCCTACAGGCGTATTTTCAAGAAACATCAGAAAATAGTGAAAATTTTAATTTTGAAAATATAATTTACAGGGCCGACACTATAGATAAAATAGTAAAAAAATTGTCTCGCTGTAATATTATAGGGGCTAGTTTGTATCAATGGAATTATAATTTTACATTGGAAATATGTAAACAATTAAAACAAAAAACCCCGCTGTGTAAAATTATTGTTGGTGGCCCTCAAATAAAAGATTTGGATAAATCTTTATTGGAAAATAATCCGTTTATTGATATAGCAGTATATGGAGAAGGAGAGGAAAAGTTTTCAGCCATTTTAAACCATTTACATTCTGGTGAAGATTTAAATATTATACCGGGCATTATTTACAGGAAAGGTCAAGCTGTGTATGCCACCAACCCAACTTATATAAATGCTGGAAAATTGGAAAATTATCCATCACCATATCTCAGCGGTTGTTTTGATAATATTCTAAAAGAAGATCCCAATCTTATAGGAATGATTGAAACTAATCGTGGTTGTCCATATAAATGTGCATATTGTAATTGGGGCGGGCACTCATTTAAAACTATTAGACATTTTACTAGAGACAGGGTATATGGAGAATTGAACTGGTTGGCACAAAATAAATTTGAGTTTGTAATATTTTGTGATGGCAACTTCGGTTTATTTAAAAAAGACTTGGATACCGTAAATAAATTAGTAGAATTAAAACAAACATACGGATATCCAAAAGTGGCCGCCATACAAAATAGTAAAAAATTAACTACAAACCTTTTAAATATACACGATGCGCTTAATAAACATGGGCTCGACAGAGGAGTTACCATCTCAATACAAACTACATCACAAGAAGCATTAAAAAATGTAAAAAGATCTAATTTAACTTTAGATGATTTTCTAAAATTTCAAAGTAAATTAGCCAGACTTGGTATACAAACATACACTGACTTTATTATAGGGTTGCCTGGAGAAACTTATAAATCTTTCATAGAGGGCATAGATATTATAATAAATAAAGGCCAATATAACAAAATACAATTTAATAATTTAGTTACAGTTCCTAATACTGAGATGGATACGCCAGAGTATAAGGAAAAATACAAACTTATTTCAGTGAAAACTAAACCAATAAATAGGTATGGAACTCTATATGACGACTTGTACGAAGAACAAGAATCCATTGTTGGTTCTTATTCGTTTACAGTTGAAGATTTCATTAAAATGAAAGTATTTTCTCACATGACATCTTTTCTTATATTTAATAAATTTTTACAGATTCCTATTTTGTTAATGCACAAATTAGAAAATATTTCTTATAAAGACATAATACATAAGTTTATTTCGGCAGAATCAAATTGTAACACAATTAGAACATTAATTAAACTCTTCACTAACCATGCTACTAATTTAACTAAAGGAGGATTTGATTACGCGTACTCTAAAGAATACCACGATATTTATTGGCCATTAGAAGAATTAGCTTATATTAATTTAGTAGCAAATAATCAACTCAGTACAACATACCAAGAAGCCGGGCAATTGTTATTATCTATGGTTTCTAATAAAAATAAAAGTGTGATAACGGAAGCTATAGAATTAAATAAACAATTATTAGTACTTCCAACAAACACTGTTACAAAATTATCTTTAACATACAACATTTATGAAAATTATTTAAATATCTTAAAGAATCAGCCCATAAATATAGAAAAAACATATCCCACATATGAGATAGAAATTAAATATAAATTTAATAATGTGTGTGATTGGTGTCGTGACATTATTTGGTACAAAAACAAACCAGGAAATTATTTATATCAATGCATAAAAAAATAACAGAGCAAAAAATATACGGTTGGTTAAAACCTTAAAAATGAAAATATCTATATTAATTCCAACACGATTAAGGGCAAATCGCTTACTTGCATTAATTCAAAATATTGATAGTACTGTTGCACAAAAAGATAACATTGAAATTTTATTTTGTATTGAACCCTATGATATAGAAACAATCAAATTAAAAGATGCAAACTTAAATCCTAATATTAAATGGATTATTCATGACACTAAAGCAAATAACACAATATTCTCTAATTTAACTAATATACTTTATACGCATTCAACAGGAGAAATTATTTTAATTGGTGCAGACGACATAATGTTCCATTTACAAGATTGGGATAATTTAGTTAGAGAATGTTTTAATAAATATCCAGACAAAATTTTATTAGTAAACCCACGAGACGGAATACAAAATGGTGCAATAGCTCCTCATTTTTTTATACATAAAAATTGGATTGATACTATAGGGTATGTAGTACCCCCACTCTTTAAGTCATGGTATAATGATACTTGGGTAACTTCTGTGGCACAAGGTCTAAATCGATATATATATTTACCAGAATTTTTTTTAGAACATTTACATCCATGTACCGGAAAGACAAAGGAAGATGTAACTAGTAAAGAAAAAAACGCCGGTATTCCAGAAGATCATAAAATATGGCTAAAAACTGGAGACTTACGTGCAGAAGATGTTAAAAAATTACAAACATTTATAGAAGAGTACAATAAAAATGATTAAGCTAAATTTGGGATGTGGAAAAAGACACATACCGCATTACGTAAATATTGATATTGACGAAACTTGTAATCCGGATAAAATAGAGGACATTAGCACATTGCCCTCGTTTGAATATAATTCAGTTGATTTAATTTACTGTGCTCATGTTTTAGAACATTTTCCTACAAAACAAGTACCTTTTATTTTAAACCGTTGGAAAGATGTTTTAAAAACAAATGGTATCATACGTATCTCTGTGCCAGATTTAAATAGTATTTTTTGTCATTACATACTTCATAAAGATTTAACAATTTTAAATAAACTTTTATATGGTGAACAGAGCAACGAATATCATTTTCATAAATCTGGATGGGATTTTAAAACCATGCAAAAATTATTACGCCGTACTGGGTTTGAAAATATTAAAAGATTTAATTGGAAAGATTTAGAGCACCATTACATAGATGATTATAGCCAAGCTTATTTACCACATATGCAAAAAGAAACCGGAACTTTAATGAGTTTAAATATAGAAGGAACCAAAATATGAAAATATTAATTACCGGATGTGCCGGATATTTAGGAAGCAAATTATCAACCTTATTACTTCAAAAAATGCCCGATGTAGAAATAGTTGGTATAGACAATTTAATGTATGGACAACAAAGTATAGGGCATTTAAGTACATATGAAAACTTTTTATTTCAAAATTTAGATATTAGAAATGATAAATTTCTAAAAATTTTAAAAACTGGAAATTTTGACGCTGTTTATCCATTAGCTGGTCTGGTTGGAATGCGTTCATGCGACTTAGTTGAAAAAAATAGCTGGGAAATAAATTATCAACAAATAAAAAATATTGTTGACTGGAAATTACAAACTAACTCTGACATTAAAATTATATTTCCTAATACAAATAGTGGGTATGGTATTGGTGATAGTGACTATTGTACTGAAGAAAGTCCTCTTAGACCAGTCTCAGTTTACGGAGAAGTAAAGGTAGCCGCTGAAAAATATCTAATTGAACATTGCCCTGATGCGACAAGTTTTAGACTAGCAACTGTGTTTGGACCTTCCTATAGATTTAGGCAAGAAATCATGACAAATGATTTTGTTAGTAAAGCTTATTTTTTGGGATATATGGTTATTTTTGAACCACATTTTAGACGAAATCATGTTTCAGTTGACGACGTAGTGCGAGCTTTTTGTTGGGCTTTAGAAAATAAAACTACTACTAAGGGTGTTTATAATTTAGGATTAACTTCCGCTAATTGTACAAAGAAAGAATTAGCCTTGAAAATAAAAAAACAACTTCCAAAATTAGTAATTGTAGAAGATAATTTTACAAATGACCCTGATAAAAGAGACTACATTGTCTCTAATGAAAAACTCGAAAAAGCTGGATTTATTCCACAAACAACTCTCGAAACAGGCATTAAGCAACTTATTCGTTTTTATAAAACTTTACCCAGAAAACAATTTACAAATGCATAATTTAACAAAAAAAGATCTCATTGCTTTTGAAGATAAAATTATTGCCCTCTATGGAGCTGGCAAAATTAAAGCTCCCGTACATTTATCTGGTGGCAATGAATACCAGTTAATAGATATATTTAAAAATATAAATTCTACAGATTGGGTATTTTCAACATGGCGTAGCCATTACCATGCCCTATTGCACGGTATTCCGGAGGATTGGTTATATAAAGAAATACTGACCGGTCATAGTATAACAATACAGTGCCCAAAACATAGATTTTACAGTTCAGCAATAGTAGGCAGTATTGCTCCAGTAGCCGTAGGTACAGCGATGGCTATGAAATATAAAAAACTTCCTGATAAAGTTTGGTGTTTTATTGGAGATATGGGAAGTCAAATGGGTACTTTTTATGAAGCATTAAAATATGCCCATGGCCATGATTTGCCAATTACCTTTGTAATCGAGGATAATGGCCTATGTGTGAATACTGCTACACAAAAAGTATGGGGCCGCTCTGATCTACAAAGTAGTTTAGAAATTAGTAAAAATATAATACACTATAGTTACACTCGTAAATATCCCCATATGGGTATTGGTAAATTTATAAATTTTTAATCTTAAATAAATCATGAGATACACAAAAGAAATAACAAAAACAATGTCTTGGCTAAGTTTTAAAAAAGACACAATATTTTTAGGCCAAACAGTAAATGTACCAGGTACATCAATGTTTCAAACATTTGCAAACGTACCAATAGAAAAAAGAATAGAACTACCAGTAGCAGAAGAACTTCAAATGGGGCAATCCATAGGCCTAGCTTTAACAGGATTAGTGCCAATAACTGTTTACCCTAGATTTGATTTTTTACTGCTTGCTGCAAATCAATTAATAAACAATTTAGACAAATTCTCAGTAATGTCAAATGGAACTGTGGAGCCAAAAGTAATAATACGTGTCGGAATTGGAAGTACTAAACCATTATACCCAGGCCCACAACATCACCAAGACCATAGTGACGGATTTGAAAAAATGTTAACTAAAATAGAACTAATTAAATTGATAGAGCCGGACGATATTTTACCAGCTTATAAAAAAGCTTATGAGCGTACCGACGGCCTTTCAACAATATTAGTCGAATATATGGACTTTTATAATGACAAATAAACCAAATAACTATGACTTATCTATAGTTATAGCAAGTATACGCCCCCATTATTGGAACACTGTTTATAATAGCTTACTAGGATCATGCGGAAAATATAAATTTGAATTAATTTTCGTAGGACCTTTTGAACCGCCTGAAAATTTTGTTAATAATGATACTATAAAATATATTAAAGACTTCGGATCAGTTAGCAGAGCGGCACAGATTGGAGCAAATATTGCAACAGGGAAACTTTTCTTTTCTACGGTAGACGACTGTTTCTTTATAAAAAATGCTGTTCAAGAAACTATTGACTATTATTATGGAAATTGTAATAAATTTGATGTAGTTGGTATGAGATTTAGAGAAATTAAAGCAGGAAGACTTGTATTTGAAAGACCGCAAATAGACAATTACCCAGAATATCTTTCAAATTTAGTAAATGGATGTCTTACAACTAATGAGCCACCTTTTATGAATCAACCATATCCTCCAGCATATTGGTTTTTTAAAGGTGTTCCAATTGCCGTTCAACCCTTTTTGGATTTAAATACTTTTAAAGAAATTGGTGGTTGGGATTGTAATTATGAATATTTATGTGCTCCTGCTGCTGATTTAGGAATTAGACTTCAAAATATGGGAGGCAGAGTATTACAATCCCTTGTTGAAATCTCATTAGCAGAATTTTGGCCTGAACACAGTTTAGACCATAAACCAATTCATGATAGTACCCGTTCTGATGAAATTTTATTTGAGCAATTATTGCCAAAATTAAAATCTAAAACAATTATAGATTTTAATAATTGGGAACAAAGTTCGGAAATATGGAAAAAAAGATTTCCAAACGGGAAGACACTTGAGTACGAAACAATGTTGACAGCTATTGGTGGCAACTACGAAAAACCACAGTTATAAATGAAACGCATACTAATTACAGGAAGCCAAGGATTTATCGGGTCTTATCTTTGTACCGAATTTTTAAATAACAGTTACGAAGTAATAGGAGTAGACGATTATTCAAAATATGGAAAAGTAATACGTGCACACGATTCGCACCCTAATTTTACTTTTTGTTTTGGTGATATTCAACAATATAAAAATTTTAGTGCTTTAGCAAATTTTTACAAACCACAAATAATAATATCTTTGGCGGCAAAAATAGGAGGTATTAGTTATTTTCATAAATATGCTTATGATCTATTAGCCAGCAATGAAAGAATAACATCGAATGTTTTTGACGTAGCTATAGATTTGTATAAAAAAAGTATATTAGAAAAAATTGTTGTTGTATCAAGTTCTATGGTTTTTGAAAATACAAAAAAATACCCTACTCCAGAAACAAGCATATTAGACACGCCTCCTCCTTTAACAACATACGGATTTCAAAAGTTAGCTACAGAATATTTTGCCAAGGGAGCATTTGAACAGTATGGGTTGCCATTTCAAATAGTTAGGCCTTTTAATTGTGTTGGAATAGGAGAAGATAAGGCATTACAAGATTGTGAAGTTTTATCTGGAAACATAAAATTAATGATGAGCCACGTCTTACCGGATTTAATAAACAAAACATTGCGAGGACAAAATCCATTACATATTTTAGGTGACGGTACTCAAATAAGATGTTATACTAACGGAAAAGATATAGCCAGAGGTATTAGGGCAGTCACAGAAACAACACATATAAATGAAGATTTTAACATATCAACTACAGAGGTAACCAGTGTTTTAGAATTGGCAAAGATAGTATGGGATCAAATAAATGCTAGTCCTTTTATGATTGAAACTGAACCTCCATTTCAATATGACGTTCAAAAGAGAATTCCTGACACTACTAAAAGTGAAAAACTTTTAAATTTTAAAGCACAAATTCCTCTTATTGAATCAGTAAAAGAAGTTATAAATTATTTTAAAACCATGGGTAAATATTAATGAAAATAGGAATTGTTGGTCTTGGTATAGTAGGCTTAGCCTGCCATTTTGGGTTTCAAAAACTAGGTCATACAGTTTATGGCCACGATATTAAATTTGAAACCAAACTAACTGATTTATTACAATGTAATGTAATTTACGTTTGTGTTCCAACTCCAAAAAATAAAGATGGTTCTTGTAACGTTAGCATTGTAGAAAAAGTAGTCAAAGATTTAAATAAATTAAATTATCGAGGAGTGATTGCAATACATTCGACAGTTATTCCTGGAACGACAGCACGCTTACAACAAGAAATCAATAAAAATTTAGACATCTGTTTTGTGCCGGAATTTTTACGAGAACGTTGTGCAATTTCAGATTTTGTAGAAAATCAAAAACTTTTAGTAGTTGGAACAACAAAACCACAAGTTTATAAATTAATAAAAGAATGTCATGGAACATATTTTGAGCACTCTAAATTACTCACTCCGACAGAAGCCGAAATTATAAAATACTATTCGAATATTTTTAACGCATTAAGAGTAATATTTGCGAATGAAATGTACGAACTTTGCCAAGCATACGAAGCCGATTATACGGCTATAAAAAATACTTTTATAAAATTAAAAACAACGCCGGATATTTATTTAGATGTTAATGATAATTTTAGAGGTTATGCTGGCACCTGTTTACCGAAAGACATAATAGCAATTGTGCAAGAAGTAAAAAGACTAAATTTAGATTTAAAGCTGTTTGAAACAATTCATGAAGAAAATAAAAAATTCAAAAAAACCGTTTTCCCAGGGACACGATTACTAGATGAGTAAAATTATAATTTTAATTACTGGTATTTCTGGAAGTGGTGGAAGTTATTTAGCTGACTATTTAGTAAAAGAAGTACCAAACGCAGAAATACATGGAACGACTCGTTGGCATAGTACGTCAACTGTAAAAAATTTAGATAATTGCAAGGATGCGATAAATTTACATTTTTGTGATCTAACTGATTTTAGTTCAATACTAAGACTTCTTGAAATAGTTAAACCTACCCATATTTTTCATTTAGCTTCTTTAACCAATATTAAAGACGCTTTTATAAACCCATTATCTACAATACAAAATAACATAATGGTGACTGCAAATCTTTTAGAAGCTATTAACTTTTCAAAACAAAAACCACTAATTCAAATTTGTAGTACATCAGAAGTTTATGGCCAACCCGATCCTAAACACATACCAATTACAGAGGATTGCCCTTTACGGCCAATAAACCCTTATGCAGTATCTAAGTTAACGCAAGATAGTTTAGGACACGCCTATCATCGTTGTTATGGTATGAAAATTATCATAACTCGTGCATTTGGTTATATAAATCCCCGTAGAGATGACTTATTTGCTACATCTTTTGCAAAACAAATTGTTCAAATTGAACATGGTTTAAAAAATGTTCTATGTCATGGAGATTTATCCCCAACAAGAACATTAATTGATGTAAGAGATATTGCTAAAGCTTATTGGGCATTAATGAAAAAGGGAGTTATTGGAGAAACATACAATATTGGAAGCGAACATCCTATAAAAATAAGTGAGTGTTTAAAGATGTTAATTTCAATGGCAAACTGTGAAATTAAAACTAAAGTATTAGACACATTATTAAGACCTTCGGATATTTTTATGCAAGTTCCTTGTATAGATAAATTCAAAAAAACTGTTGGTTGGGTTCCAACATATAGCTTTGAAGAAAGTTTACAATTTTTATTAAATTATCAACGACGGAGGTTATTAAATGACTAAACCTGTTCTTTCTATTATGATGCCTGCCATACGACCTAATAACTGGGATGCAGTATACGAATCAATTGTTAATGCCGTATCTGTGCCCTTTGAATTAATTATTGTAGGTCCTTATGCCCTAACACCAAAATTAGAACCATTTCCAAATATAAAATATGTTAAAGACTTTGGGAATCCTGTAAGAGCACACAATATTGCATCATTACTGGTAGAAGGTCAATACCTTACTTGGGTTCCAGATGACGGACTATTTGTACCTAAAATATTAGATACGATGCTACACGAATTATCCACAATGCCCCCTAATGTTAAAAATATTGTTATAGCCAGATACACTGAAGCTGGACACGAATTTGACAAAAAATTCTTTAATATAAATAGTGACGGTGTTACTGGTGGACCGTATGTTTCAGATAATTGGTATTTACTAAGTCAGCCTGTTATCGATACTGGATTTTATTTATCTTTAGGCGGATTTGATTGTCAATTTGAATCTTTACCGCCGGCTTGCAATGATTTTTCAATTCGCGCGCAACGAGGCGGTGCAATTGTAAAATTAGTTGACCAGGTTGCTTTGCACTGCACACATATGTCCGGTCATGCAGGAGATCATGGTCCCATGCATGATGCTCAAATGTTAGTGGACACACCTTTATACAATAGTATTAATGTTAATCCTGAACTCGCAGATAGAGTTGTAGTTGATATAGACGGATGGAAAAATGTACCGTCTGTATGGGAACGGAGGTTTGGTAATATATAATGACACAACCAGCACTTTCAATAATGATGCCCGGAATCAGGGTTTCAAAATGGGAAGGAGTTTATAACTCCATTAAAGAATCGACAACTCGTTCATTTGAACTAATAATAATTAGTCCCTATGCTCTTCCTGAAAGTTTACAAAAAGCACCTAATGTAAAATACATAAAAGACTATGGTAATTTAATTCGTTGTTATAATATGGGGCTACTATTAGCTGAAGGTCTTTACATGACTTTTTGTGCAGATGATGGTCTTTTTGCTAAAGGCGCATTAGATACCTTAATAAATGATTTTGAACTTCTTCCTCACAATATTAAAAATATTTTTAATGCTAAATACACAGAAGATGGTGATGACCATGATGAAAATTATTTTCGAATAAACCGCGGTATTACCGCTAGTCCTTTTATTCAAAATAATTGGTATATTTTGCTTCAACCTTTAATGTATACAGAATACTTTTATGAATTGGGTGGTTTAGACTACAGATTTGAAGTAATTCCTATGGCAGTGATTGATTTTGCAATTCGTGCTTATAGGGACGGCGCAATAGTACAATTTAAAAACATAAACATACAACACTGCACTTGGTTAGGAGTAGAAGGGCACGAAGGAGATCATGGCCCTGTCCATGATGGACAAGTTTTAAATGATATTCCTTTATATCAACAAATACACAATAATCCTGAATTAGTAACAAGAATAAAATTAAATATTACTGATTGGAAAAAAGCCCCGTCGGTATGGGAAAGGAGATTTCATCTAAATGATTAAACCTGAATTATCTATAATAATGCCTGGAGTCAGGCCACATCTGTGGGAAGGAGTTTATAACTCCATTAAAGAATCGACAACTCGTTCATTTGAACTAATAATAATTAGTCCCTATGCATTACCACAACAATTACAAAATTGTACGAATATTAAATATATAAAAGATTACGGCTCACCAGTTAGATGTCACGGAATCGGATTATCACTAGCAGAAGGTAAATATATGGGCTATGCTGTAGATGATGGACTATTTTTACCCGGCATAGTTGATGGTTTATTAAATGATTTTGAAAGTATGGGACCAGACAAAAAGAATGTTTTGTCCCCTACATATACAGAAGCAGGAAACCATTTTCCTGAGTCCTATTTTCTTGTTAATGGTTCAATTTGGACTTCTAGTCCACATGTTCCAAATAATTGGTATATACTTAATTTTCCAATTATACGTACTGAATTTTTTAGAGAATTGGGTGGACTAGATATTCAATTTGAAGGGTTAGCAATGGCTGCAACTGATCTTGCTATTAGAGCATATCGTAATGGAGCTAATGTTAAATTTACTCCGGTAGAATATATGCATTTAGATTTTGAGGGCCCTTTAGGTGGTACTCATGCTCCAATTCATCATTCACAAACTGAACATGATGGTCCTTTATTTAAACAAATACACAATGATCCTGAAAGTGTAAATCGTATTTGTTTACCAACCAATACTTGGAAAAATTCTCCTGCTGTTTGGACACGAAGATTTGGTGATATATAATGTTAGACGCATTATTTATAAATATAACAAACCCATCTCAAAATTATCAAGCGCTAAGTACAAATCTTAGTGCAATAGAGCCACCAATATGGGCTAGTATGTTAACACAAGCTCTAGAAAATTTTGGCTGGAATACAGATATTCTAGATGCAGATGCTAAAGAATTATCTCCCCAATTAATTGCTGAAAAAATTATTAAAGATTATAAAAATACTCGTTTAGTAGTTTTTGTAGTATATGGCCAGCAACCGTCTGCATCTACTCAAAACATGCCAGCAGCCTTAGAAACTTTTAAATATGTTCGTGAACTAGATCCTAATCAACATATAATGTTTCTTGGATTACATCCAAGTGCGTTGCCAGAACAAACTTTTATTGATATGGTCAACATTCAACCAAAAAATTGTTTTACTAATAATATATATGTTTGTAGAGGAGAAGGAATATTAGCTTTAAATGAATTGCTCAAAACTGGTTCCCCATACGGAATACCAGGATTGTATTTTAATAATACTAGTGACGGCAGAAGTTTCTTACCTCCTCCAACCCCTCTAGACAATTTAGACAAATATCTGCCTGGAATGCCATGGCACAAATTACCAATGGAGAAATATCGTGCCCATAATTGGCATTGCAATTTCGAACCGTTAGAAAATAGAAAACCTTATGCTAGTTTATACACCAGTTTAGGGTGTCCATATCATTGTAATTTTTGTTGTATAAATGCTCCTTTTGGCAAACCTAGTTATCGTTGCTGGTCCTCAGATCATCTTATTGGCGAATTTGATATATTGGCAGAAAAATATAATGTCAAACATATAAAATTTGCAGATGAATTATTTGTATTAAAACCTTCACGTACTATAGAACTTTGCAATAAAATGATCGAAAGAAAATATAATTTTAATATATGGGCCTATGCCCGTGTCGACACATGCAGACCAGAGTTACTAGAAAAATTAAAAGAAGCTGGAGTTAATTGGCTATGTCTAGGAATAGAATCGAGTAACACAGAAATTAGAAGAGGTATGTCTAAAGGAGCCTTTAAAGAAACCGACATACATTCTATAGTTAAAAGAATAAAATCTTTTGATATTTCTGTTTTAGGAAATTATATTTTTGGGCTTCCTACTGACACTGAAGAAACAATGCAACAAACTCTAGATCTTGCTAATGAATTACAATGCGAATATTCTAATTTTTATTCAGCAATGGCATATCCTGGATCACAACTACACAAATTAAAAGAAAATAAAAAATATTTACCTGAAAATAATAATGTTGGTTGGATTGGATATAGTCAACTGTCGCGTTATTGCTTACCACTGCCCACTGAAGCTTTGTCTGCAAAACAAGTGTTAACATTTAGAGATTCTGCATTTATTAAATACTATAATAATCCCCATTATTTAAATATGGTTCGTAATAAATTCGGAGATGTTGCAATAACTGGTATAAAACAAATGTTGTCTGTACCAATTAAAAGGTCAATTTTATCGTGAAACGAATTTTAATTATTTTTAGTACTTGTGCTCCTGATCCACATAAAGATATTGGCCATTGGTATAGAAATTTTGAAAGTATTATGCAACAAAATTTATCTAATTATGAGGTAGACTACATTATTTCAGATTGTTCATCAGCTGATAATCATTTAATAGATGCACAAAATATTCTAAATAATGGAAAAGCAATATTCCTAGATAGACACTTTTGTCTTAATTCTTTAAAAGTTAAAGTGGGAATACAAATGTCTGTGAACTATTCCTGTAAATTAATGACAGAATTGTATGGATTATACGATTATTATGTTTATTGGCAAAACGATGCATTTTTTAACGACACAAATTCTTTGCAGCAGTTAATTGAAGAAATGGATGAAGATGATGCAATAATGTCTCCTGGAAATTCAGACGATTTCCCTTATGCAGAAGTTTGGGCTCGATACCAATGTTATGATCCAAATGGAAGCAAGGTAACTCTCGCAGTTGGTGCGGCCTGTAATGGTTTGTTTTTTGTATTTACTGGTGAATATGTTGAAAAATATAAATTTAAACCGTGGCCTGATATACTTCGGGCTAACTGTAGCGAAAGCTTATTATCGTTTAATGCTGCAGCCATCAAAAGAAAATGGTCATCATGTAAACATATAAAACTTGAAACAGGTAGAGCTGGTACAGGTAAAGATGGTCCCAGTTTATTTGCTAGAGACGGATCAGGAAATATTATACATATTTGCCCCTTTAATTCTAAATATGACATACACCACATTTTTTCAAATGGTTTAAGCGTGGGATTAGGATTTGAAGAAATCGCAGGAATGTATATGCATGATCCACAATACTATGATGGGTACTTTGCTAAAACTAATGATTTATATAAATATATCTTGGAAAATTTATATGTAAAAAAAGAAGATTTTAATTATGATGATAACACTATAACAACTTTTTATGAGGCACAAAAATAATGAATACCCCCGAACTAAGTATTATATTACCAGGAATTAGAACCCACAACTGGATTAGATTATATGATTCTATTATTGAATCAATGGGTGATATGGCTTTTGAACTTATTGCAATTGGTCCCTATGACCCTCCCGCAGAACTTGTAACAAAAGAAAATTTTAAGTTTATTAGAGATTTTGGCAATCCCACAAGATGCGCAATGATAGCAACCCAAGTCGCAAAAGCACCACTTTTTATTTGGAGTGTGGATGACGGTTATTACTATCCTAATGCTCTTAAAAACGCAATTAATTTATGGAAAGAACTTGGTAATGAAAAGAGTGCTATAAACTTAAGGTACAATGAGGGCCGTGGCCTTACTGGTGAAGCAAAACCTTTAGACTATTGGGACGCAGAGCATCATGCCCAATTACATATTCCTGGGGTAAAACCAGGAGCTAAAATATGCTTATTTGGATTGATGAGCACTAAGTATTTCCGCGAAATAGGCGGATTCGATGGACGGTATGAATACATAAATATGAATGGAATTGATCTCGGTTTTCGTATGCAAGATGATGGCGGACAAATTGTTTTGTCTCCAGATGTTGTTATGAATTTGGACTGGTTACCAGATCCTGAACGTGTTGATGAATTCGGTTTACCCGATCCCGTTATACAAGCATTTTATGACCATGATTATCCATTATTCCTGGAACAATATTCAAAACTACGAGAATACATAAAAATTGATTACAATAATTGGATGGATATATCACCCATTTGGAAACGTAGAAAATTTAATAATATTAGCCAGTATATACACGAATAAAATGAAAAAAGTTTTAGTTACAGGTTCCGCTGGATTAATTGGGGGCGCGGTACGCGACTTAGCACCCCAGTATCCTTATTCTTTTATATTTCTAACACGTCAAGATGCAGATCTTTTTAATGAATCTGAGGTATGTAATATTTTTAATTTACATAGACCAGATTATGTTATACATTTGGCAGCATTTGTTGGTGGAGTTAATGCCAATTTAAATAAGCCAGTTGAATTTTTCCGTAATAATGTCATAACAGATTCCCATGTTTTCCATTATGCCGCTCTTACGAAAGTTAAAAAACTTATAGCTTGCTCTACTGCATGTGCTTTCCAAAACAATTTAGAGATACAAGAAGAAAAATTGCAAGATGGAGTTCCTTTTGAAAAACATTATGCATACGCTTATGCAAAACGTATGACCGACATAATGTTAAAAACATATAGACAACAATTTAATTCTAATTATGGAATAATTATTCCTGCCAACGTGTATGGTGAATATGATAATTTTAATCTATCTGTTGGACATTTCATTCCGGGATTAATACATAAATTTTATAAAGCCCAAACAAATAACGCCCCTATAAATGTTTGGGGCGATGGCACACAAGCTAGAGAATTTATTTACTCTAAAGATGTAGCAAAAATTATTTTAGACTTATTGAAATTTGAAAAAATTCCAGAACGTCTTATTATTTCAAATAAAAATGAATTTACAACAAAAGAAATTGTTAATAAAATGATAAAAATTTTTAAAAATGAATCACAAATTATTTATAATAAAAATTTAGCAGGACAAAAACAACGTCAGTGTGATATTTCGTACCTACAAGGATTCTTTCCAAATTTAACTTTTACTAATATAGATGTTGGACTGGCAAATACCGTTAAATGGTTTATTGAAAATTATCCCAATGTTAGACAATAGAGGATTTTAAAAATTATGAATCATCCATTAATGGATAATAATATAACAAAGCAAGATATAAAAAATCTTATAGAGTTTCTAAAAACTTCTAACAAATTCACTTTTGGAGAAAAGGTAAAAGAATTTGAAAAAGCATGGTCTGAGTGGTTAGGTATAAAATATAGTATACTAGTAAACTCGGGGTCATCAGCTAATTTTGTTACAATGAAAGCACTCGCCCTAAACAATGAAAAAGTAATAGTATCGCCTTTAGGTTGGCCGTCTGATATAACTTCTATAATAGATAATGGCGGAATTCCTGAGTTTATAGACATAAACCCAAGAACCCTGGCACTAGATACTAATAAAGTAATAGATTATATAGAAACTAATGGAAAACCAAAAGTGATAGTTTTAACACATATTTTAGGACTGTGCGGATTAACTTCCAAATTATTAACGTATATAAAAAAGAACAATATAATACTGATCGAGGACGTGTGCGAGTCTTATGGAGCAACAATAAATAGAAAAAAATTAGGTACTTTTGGTGATATGTCTGTATTTTCTTTTTATTATGGTCACCACATGACAACTATAGAGGGCGGCATGATTTCAACTAATAATAAAGATTTAGCAGAAAAATGTTTTATGATTAGGGACCATGGCATGATTAGAAGTCTGGACGAATCTAAAAAGAAACACTTACAAAAACAATATAAGGAGCTGGAGCCTAATTTTATATTTTTAACTTCTGGTTACAATTTTAGACCCACCGAAATAACCGGGATAGTGGGACTTTCACAACTACAAAGATTAGATGGCAAAATTAAAATACGTCAAGAAAATTTAACTATTTGGTTGGATACTTTAAATCCTGAAATATTTAAAACTGATTTTCATATTGGGGGTAATAGCAGTTACGCATTGTTACTGCAATTAATAAAACCAAATAAAAATCTTTGGGCCCGTATATGTAATTATTTAACAAAAAACAACATAGAATTCAGACAAGGGTTTTCTGGTGGCGGAAATCAATTGCGGCAACCTTATTTAAAACAATTTAATAATTTCGATAAAGATAAATTTAAAAATGTCGAACATGTTCATAAATTTGGAATGTATTTAGGCAACTACCCAAGTTTAAAACGAAACCAAATAATTACTCTAGCCAACGAGTTAAATAATTTATGTCAGAAATAGTTTTAATTGGCGATGTAATGTTAGATGTTTATATATCTGGCGTAACTAATAGGATAGCACAAGAAGCACCAATAGCCATTATAAAAGAAACTGGTCGAAGAAGTGTTTTGGGAGGAGCTGGAAATGTTTATGCAAATTTACGAGGATCTGGAGTAGACCCATATTTTATTACAGCTGTTGGTGATGATGAGGGTGGCCAGTATATTTCTAATATGATATCTGCAGGTCAAGTAAATATTGATAATAAAAAACCGACAACCATAAAAACACGAATTAAAAGTAAAACATACCATAATGATAAAATGTTTACTGTTTGCCGAATAGATAAAGAAGACAATTCTCCCATAAAAAACTATGAGTTAAATAATCAATCTATAAAGGCTTTAAAAACAGCTTCAATTGTTCTGATAAGTGACTATGGTAAAGGTTTGGTAAATAACGAAACTGTGGCATCTATAAAATCATTTGCAAAAAACGCAAAATTCATAGGAGATCCTAAAATAAATCTTGCTATGTTTAAAGATTTTTACGCTGTTACTCCTAATCAATTTGAATTGTCAGAATTAACAGGCGACACGGAAACTATTTTGAAATATATAAAAGAAACTTATAATATTAAACACCCGATCATTACTTTGGGAAAAGACGGCTGTAAATTTATAAATGAAAAAAACAAGTTACAACATCTTACGGCATCTAACCATAAATTAGTGGATGTTATCGGTGCAGGAGATGTTTTTATATCTTATTTTACATCTGCAATTTCTAAAAATATGTCTATTACAGACTCAATAAAAGTAGCAATTCAGGCTGCCGGCATAAGCATAGGTATTTATGGAAGTACGGTAATCAAAGAAAACCAAATAAACTGGAGAATATAAAACATAATATGGATAGAAAATATTTACCTACATTATCAGAATTAATAGATCGTTTATCTATAAATCAACTCAAAGAAGTATTTCTCGATAAGGATAAAAAAGAAAAATACACCGAAGAAATAAAAGACATTATGCATGATATAGACATAATATTGCAAGATAAAACTAAACAGATAGGCGCCATAACTATTCGGGCAATTATAGTGCTTGCTCAAATAAATCTTCATATTTGGCATAACGAATCTGCTGTTAGAGCTGGTACTGGAGACGGAAACCTTGAATTAACTCACGGATTAAATGGTATAAGGAACACAGCTAAGAACAAAATTGAAGAAATAATTGGCGGAAGAATAGATTATAAAATAGATTGTTTGGCGGCGGATTTTGACAAATGGGAAATAAGTTGGTAGCTTTAATAGATAAAGTAATATCTGACTCAAACACAATAAGACAAGAATTAAGTATATCCGAGTCTTCTAATATTTTAAAAGCAGGAATGGAAATAAGTAATTGTCTGAATCTGGGCGGTAAGATAATGCTGTGCGGCAATGGCGGGTCGGCGGCGGACAGCCAGCATCTGGCAACAGAACTGGTGGTTAAATTTAATACTGAAAGACAACCACTGTCCGGTATCGCATTAACTACCGATACTTCTATATTAACAGCAATTGCAAACGATTTTGGATTTGATAAAATTTTTTCCAGACAGATAGAAGCCATAGGAGAAGAAGGGGATGTACTGTTATGTTTTTCTACTTCAGGAACTTCTAAAAATATTTTGGAGGCAGTCCAAGTAGCCAAAAATTTAGGCATTTATACTATAGGTCTAACTGGTAATATAACAGATAAAAATTTATTAGCTAAAAAAGTAGATTTGCCTATTAAAGTTGCTAGTGATAATACTGCAAGAATTCAAGAAGTACATATCATGGTTGGGCATATTTTAATACAGTTAATAGAAAGAATGGTAAAAACATCATGAAAAATAAAAAACAAACAATCTATATTCCAGTTGGATTTCCCGCATGCGGAAAAACTACTTACTGGAAAAAGCGCCTGCCCTCGTGTAAAAGAATTTCATGCGACGATCTTATTGGAATGGTGTTAGCCAATGGCTGGACAGCAAAAGACGCGCCAACCATTCAAGTAATTGAGGAACAGTGCATTAAAGCACTTTTAAAGGATGGTCACGATATATACATCGATAGAACCAACTTAAGTAAGGCAGAACGTAACAGATGGTTGGAATTAGCGGCGGAAGTAGAATTTGAACATTGGGAGCAAACGCTAAAACTTACAAAGATTGAAACGATATGCCTGCATTTTAAAACAAATATAAAAACATGTAAGAAAAGAAATGCACTACGTGAGCACCCAGTACCAGACGAGGCATACGAAAAAATGAACAAAAGATA
>Ga0307377_10000210_pt1 | contig 81145 bp, 126 predicted proteins | sample TR3MG_FD_202535 | JGI IMG/M metagenome (GOLD analysis project Ga0307377, IMG submission 202535) | Soil microbial communities from Risofladan, Vaasa, Finland - TR-3 | ecosystem: Environmental > Terrestrial > Soil > Coastal area > Acid sulfate soil | place: Finland: Risofladan, Vaasa | collected...
CTTATTCTGGGAAAGAAGACCGGGGAGAAAAACAGGCAATCCGGAATGTAATGAAAAAGATTCAAAATGCTTCTTCTATGGAAGAACTTTCACAAATAGTATCTGAAAACATGTCCCGGTTTAAAGATGATTCTGGGAAGACCTTGCCGATAGTCGCTGATTTCCTGAGTGCTGCCCGGGGAACTACTGCAGGAGAGAAGAAGAAAAAAGAATTTGATGGTCCATCGGCAACCGATCCAGAGCTTGCCAGAACAAGAAAAGTTCATGAAGGTAGAAGTCTATCTATAAACAAAATGAATCTTGAAGAAGCTAAAAACAACCTTAAAGATGAAACCAGACCGGCAATGAAAGAAGCTTTAAAAACCGGGATTAAACAACTTGAAGAAGTAATTGCAGAAAAAGAGAAAAAAAAATCTCCTAAAGCAAAACTTGAAGGTAAGATATATCAATTTGAATTTCCTACTAAAAAAAATGGCAAAGGGAAGTTTGGGGTTGCTATTGGAGCTGATAAACCTATCTCAGAAGAAGATAAAAAGCAATTCGTTCTCGATACAATAAAAGAGGAAATGGGTAAAGAAGGGATTCCCCCGGAAGATTACGATGTTGACGAAAACTCATTAAAAGCAGAACTCATAGGTCATTATTTGAGAGTAGAAGCTAGTTTTTCTATATCCGACGAGTTAGGAAAGGAGATTCAAGGTGATGCCTGGTCTCCTGATGAGGGCGTATCTCCGGAAACAGTCGCAAATATCGAAAAGTATAAATCTCCAGAAGCTTTAAAAAAACAGATTGATTCTGCAATTAAATCAAATGGATTAAACGCAAAAACAATGGGGTCCGGCGACTGGGATGATATTACAGATGAAATATTCGGTTCTTATTTTGAAAAGTGGGGAGAATTTAAGTTCAGCTTTGATGAGGCGACCGCCTATTTAAAAAACTTGTCTACAGGAATTCAAAAATCAAGAATAATCATAAAAGACGGTAGATTGTTAAAAGCAAAATACATCACTAAAAAAATGATTAATGGTAAGTGGGTCTATAAGTATCAAGAAGACAAGGGATTATCCGGAAAAAAGTAAGATCCCCTTTGAGTAAGGGGATTGAATTTAAAGGGTATTCCTCAATAACCAATCCCCCGGCTGAATACGATAGAAAGTATAAACTTCAGGACCGGATACAATGGAACGGTCTTGATATAGCCATTGAAAACAAGAAAGGATCTTACCGGGAAGGAAAAGATAGAAACGGTAAACCATGGAAAACATTTATGAATTTTCCTTATGGCAGGATAACCGGGTCAAAAGCTGTTGATAATGAGGGCGTAGATTGTGTTTCTCCTGATACTAAAATATTGATGTCAGATTATACGGAAAAAGAGGCACAAGATATTCAAGTAGGTGATTTTTTGATAGGATCTGAGGAATCCCCTCAAGGTAGGGGTAGCCAAAGAAAGCAGAAAAAAACAGAGGTTACAGCTATAAAATCTGGAATTTCAAAAATGATGAAAATAACCATGGATGACGGAACCTATATTTCAACGACTCCAGGACATCTTCATTCATACCTGAGAACAAAAGACCAGAGATGGAAAAGGGCTGATGAGCTTAAAAAAGGTGATATATTAACACAAATATACAAAACGAATGAAAACAAAGAGAATGACAAATATAAAAAAGGATATCTAAATGGGGCATACAAAGGAGATGGTTGTATTCGCTTTTCTACCGACATAGGAAAAGCAGTCTATTGTAATATATCAAAGGGAATAGCAGGAAGAGAGGTTTTAGATAGAGTTAAGAGTTATTGGAAGGAATTTGGGATAGAGACTCCAGATATTATTATCTCAAAACCTTATCAAACAAAATCCCCGGTAGACGAAACAGGTCGAATCGTTGTTTCAACAAGTAATATTGCGAAATTAAATATTACCGGAAAACATAAAGTAGCCAAAGCTCAAACAGTATTGTCAGAGGAAATGATTGATGATTATGATTGGTGTAGAGGTTTTTTGTCCGGGTTTTATGATACTGATGGACATTTGAATGGAGGCTGGGGAGTTTCTATTTCTCAAGTAAAGGACCAAAAAAATGCATTCTTAATGGTTTCTAAAGCTCTTAATAATATAGGATTAAAAGCTTCTTTGTATAAATCTAGCCCTGAGATTAGAATTAGCTCAAATAACTGGAAAGGATCTGATATAGCTCCATTAACGTTTGTTATGAGTGTCGCTCCTGCTGTAAAATATAAAAGAGATTTTACAGGAATATCGCTTAGGTTTCAAAAAAGGAAAATAATAAACATAGAAGAGTATGATGGTTATTATATAGCTATAGAAACTTCTCTTGGGACATTTATTGCTAATGGCTACTTCACACACAACTGTTATGTTGGACCGGATGATTTATCTGATACCGTTTATGTAGTTCATCAAAACGATCCATTGACGGGGCGCTATGATGAAGATAAAGTCCTTATAAATATGGTATCAAAAGAATCGGCAATAGAAGCTTATCTCTCACAATATGATAATCCTGACTTCCTGGGATCGGTCTCGGAATTCTCCATAGAGGAATTTAAACAAGCTCTTAAAGATAAGAAAGGAATTATGTTATATCAGTCTCCATTAGAGATGAGAAAAAGAATTATAATAAAGAGGTAATAATATGGAAGAAAAATTTACAGACGTAGGGAATCTACAAGAATTAGTAAAATTCAATAAGGGGCTTCAGGTCTCTGCCTTTGGGGATCTTTCTATCGCTCAATTTGAACCTCTTGCATCGTGGACTTTTGCTTACAATATCAACCCTCTTTTAATCAGACAAGAGATTACATCTACTGGAACTGTAACTAACGACGAGTCTTCGGCTGTTTTAGAAACTGGTGTCGCCGCAGACGGTAAAGCCAAAATAGAGACTGTAAAATCATCTCGGTACATCCCCGGGATAGGTGGTTTGGCACGATGGACAACGGTTTATGATGAACCGAAAGCTAATAGTAGGCAAGTTCAAGGTTTAATTAACTCTGTTGATGGTTGGGGTTTTGGGTATGATGGTTTGAAATTTGGAGTTGTCAGAATAAAGGATGATGTTAAATATTGGATCTATCAAGATGAATGGAATATTGATAAAAAACCAAACTTAAATCAGCAAAAAGGGAATGTTTATCAAGTTTCACACCAATGGCTAGGGTATGGTATCCAGGTGTTCTCTATGGAAGACGAAATGGGGGTTTTATCGCCTGTTCATGCTATTTATTATGCCAATTATAATGATTATGTTAGTATCTCGAACCCCAACTTACCACTGTCTGCATGTGTTGAGAATTTAGGAAACACAACAAATATTAAGTTAAAATCTCCTTCTGCTGTAGCTGGATTGTTAGGAAATGCATATAACGACTCTTTCGCCGTATATTTAGCTGATGATGTTGAAAAAGCTGTTTCTTCAGGAACATTGATCCCGTTAATATCTTTTAGGCTTGGGGATTTGTACAAAGGGAAAGAAAATAGACTGTTTGCTCAGGCTATAAGATTGATCGCTGCTACCGACCTCAATAAATCGGCAACTATCCGGGCTTATTCCGGGGGAACAATAACAGGAGGAGCCTGGAATTATCTTTTTGAAGAAGGGGCTCCCATAGAGAGTAATAAAACATTCACTTCGTATGCCCCTGGGTTATTAGTAGGATCTTTCCCTTTTAGTAAAGTTGATTCTTATCCAGTAGATTTGGAGAGTTCCAAATTTAAACTTTTCGCCGGTCAAACAGTAACCTTAGTCGTTGACACAACAGGATTAGGAACAATTACGGTAGGGACAAATTGGAAAAATTTCATGTAGGAGATGATTAATGCCTAGAAATATTATGTTATTAAACCCAGAAGATTATTATACTCAAAGAAATAATAGGTTTGAACCATACGGGGCTTGTATGAACACCGCGAGGGTAATGTTTTATATTGCAGCCAGGATACCGTATAGCAACCCGACAGGGCTTTCAGACGATGATTACTTCTTCACTATGCTGAATACTTCCGACGCAAAAGAATTTGCTTTGAGAAAATATCCTAATTTGTCTGATTACCCACCACAGGAAATACACGGAATGTATGGAAGTTATCTTGATAAGGTTTTAACAGGTAAGAGAAGAACTGATTTTAGAACTGATCTTACTTGGAACCGCTTTGTTTTTGAACTTAAACATGGTAATCCTGTAATGACTTCCGGAAAATTCCCCGGATTAGACGGCCATGCTTTTGTGTTTGTCGGTTATGACGAGAAGACCGATGAATTGATTGCAGCCGATCCCTGGGGGAATCCTCACCTCGGATACAAAAGTCCTGAAGGTCAAAAAGGCTATGGAATAAGATATAATAGAAAATATTTCAACGAACATGTTAAACCGGGAGAGAACAAATGGGGACATATTCTGCTATGAAAGACTTAAATTACTGGAAGAAAAAAATACTTGATACTTTAAAAAGTGATGTTACCGAAAAGTCTATTGAAGATATACCCGGAGCCAGACTGGAAAAATCAAGGGGCTTGCCTCCCGGAACAATTCGGGAATGGGGCGGTAAAAAATATAAAAAGCTTTCTTCCGGAAAGTGGATGAGAACTTATACCGGGACCGGTGAACGTGGAGAACTTCAGGCTAAACGAAATGTAATGAGCAAAATACAGAAAGCCGACTCAATGGAAGCTTTGCTCAGTGTCGTAAGAGATAACCGGGAAAGGTTTGTTGACGAGTCCGGCCATGCTATCCCTGCAGTAAAAGAATTCCTCGATGCGGCAAGGGCTACTCCCCCTGGGGAACGTAAAAAGAAAGTTGTTCCTGTTGAAAAAAGAAATCAGGCAGTTGATGATATAGCCAAAAAAACAGGAATTACACCGGAAAAAGTCAACGAGATAGTTGATAAGTTTAAAAAAGATAATCCCGGTAAAAAAGTAAATATCGATACTGCATACAGAGCCATTGCAGATCATTTCGGAAGTAAAGCCGGAGAGCTGGAATCTAAAATACAAACTCTTAAAAAAGATAAACCGGCAAAAAAAGAAAAAGCCAACGATAAATCAGTTCAGAAGATAAGGGATAATTACGAATCAGGACCATCTTTTACCGGTAATACCGATGATATATATGTCGGAAAAGAAGAAATAGCCGGAACATGGAAACTGGTCGAATCTTCAGCGCCAACTGCCAGTCATGATGAGAAAACCTTTAATAAGACTGAGAACTTCCCGAAAGGTAAAGACGGGGCTACAATAAACGATAGGGATTATGAGAAAGATAAGGATGCTCAATTAGCTGTAAACTCCATAGCGAGCCAATTTGACGGCAGGGCGTTAAGTTTTGATTCTCCTGTTGTCGTAACAAAAGACGGTGTTGTTATTTCAGGAAATAACCGGACAATGAGCAGTAAAATTGCTGCCCGGAAAGGAACTGACAAGAAATATATCGAAGCATTGAAAAAAAGAGCTGACAGATTCGGGTTTGATCCCAAAGATATAGACAAATTTAAAAATCCCCGTGTTGTTTTTGAGATAGATTCTAAAGAAGATTATTCAACAGAACAGTTTGCCAAATTCAATGAGACCGGGACAAAGGCAATGAGCCCGATTGAGTCTGCAGTAAAAATGTCTAAAATAATCAATGATGATGTAGTCAAAAGTGTTGCCGACAAGATTCAGGAATTCGATACCCTGGGGGAACTATATGCAGACAAGAAAGCTTCCAATGATGTTTTCAACTCTCTCCAGAAAGGTGGCATTATAAATGAATTTACCCGTCCTCAGTATGTGACAGAAGAGGGGATAACCGGAGCCGGAAAAGAATTTCTTGAAACTGTAATGATCGGATCGGTTGTCAGTGAAGCAAATATAAGAGGATTGAACCGTGAAGGGGCTAAATCTATCCGTAAGAAGTTAGTTAGAGCCATAACACCATTAGTCAGGAATAAGGGCTTAGGTGGCTATTCTGTAACCGATGAGCTTAACCGGGCAATAGATGTTTCGATGCAAGTGAAGTTACAGAAAGACAAGTTTTCTTCCATAGATGATTTTGCTAATCAGTCTTCTCTTTTCGAGGCGAAAGATGATGTCGCGATTGAATTTGCTAAAAAACTGGAAATGAAGGAAAAAGACTTTGCTGATTTTATGCAGAAAATGAATGCTAATTTAGAAGTCGGAGCCAGTGGTCAGGCTGATATGTTCTTCGGAGATGTGGAGACAAAAGAACAAGTTCTTGACCGGATGCTGAAAAAGGCTTTAGATATATTTAACAGAATGAAAAAATCAAGAATAGTAATAAGGAGTAGAAAGTGAAAAATGTATTATTTGTATGGATACCATTGGTATTATTGGCCTTATCGATATTGGCAATGGCAATTATGACGTTTCCGGTCCCGATCTCAGGGGCTATCATGTTAGCCGGTTCAAGTGTGGCTCTTTATGTTGGCGGTAAGAGCTTTGGAGTGTATCAGGGAGCAAAACTGCAACCGAAAGGGCAAGGTGTTGACCAAAAAGTAAAAGATAAGCTTATGGCAATCCTCATAGCAATATATGTAATAATTTTAGAAGCTTTGATTGTTCAATACATAAAACCGGATATAATTGTTCCATTGGATGAATTATTTAATATGGCTGCAGTTGCTTCCGGGGCGTGTCTCGGTGGTGGTCAGGCTATAAAATCGGCTGAAAGACAGGGTAACTAATATGGAATGGCTTGAATATAAAGACTTTTTAATAATAACAGGATTATCTTTTCTTCAGGCCGGAACATTAATTTATATCAAAGTTCAGGCTCAGGTTTATATCTGGGGTAGAATGCTTGATATTTTAAAAGACAATAGATCAAGAAATACCGTGGCTTTATTGTCTACAATTCTATTTACAGTGTTTTATCAATATTCATTAACAACAAAAAATCCCACATTTATATTTATGTGGGATTTCCTGAACTGGTTTTCAATGGCAATAATTATTTATGTATTGCTCGGGTTTAGATTGTTTACCCGGGTAGATTCTATCCTGGATATTAAATTTGGCAAGGATAAAAAAGAGAAATAGTTTTATTCTGGTATTGTCGGTATTACAGAAATATCAAGATACCATTGCTTGTCCTGTTCCCATTCTTTATCTCCAAATATAGGGAAACTTCTTCTCATTTCAAGAATGTACGAATATCTTCCATGAGGAAAACAATATTTTTGTTTTTCTGTTAAAGGCATAATTGAAGCATGAAGATAATCTGCAAATTCTTCTATCATAGAATCAACGGTTCCAAATAATACATTCCAAGGTATTGCAATTAAATCCATGTCACGATTCATAGATCCATGAATTACAAGGTTATATCCATATCTTTTTGCGATTATTTTAAGTTCTTCAAAACAATATGTATAAAAACTTGGCTTTACGTGAATAGATTTATCCATATCTTTCATTTTATATGACTCGCTTTAAATGTTTTAGAAAAATAATACCCTGTATAATCTTGAAAATATGGGTTATTAGGATCATCAACTTTCTTTTGCATTTCTATGGCTTCTTTTTTAGACATCATCCGAAATGAACCTTTAAATGTTTTTTTCAACTCATCCCCCCTGTTTTTCATCTATTTCCTTTTTCTTCATATCCCTCTCAGGGCGTGACATCTTGAGGTCTTCAGGAGATAGATATCCTTCGTTGCAAGTTTCACACCATGTACCCATCTGATCGTATTTGAAAGATACACCTTTCCATGAATGTTCTACGTTTCGGACTTCTTTAATAGCATTATTCCCACACGATGGACATTGTGTAATCTTTTTAGCCTGTTCTGTGACATCTTCATAAATACCATCTTCTTTCAAGAAATCATCAAAAGATGAACCTATGTTTTTCTTATTCATTTTAATCCCTTCCTTTTTAATTACAGATTTCCCCTATAGTTACCAACCGCCTGTCTTAGATTATCATAAAACATTTGATTGTATTCTCTTCTAATGGTCTTAAATTCATCAAATATAAACTTAGGCAACCATAGTAAATAACCTTCTTCAGTCTTTACCCGGTAAGCTTTCTCAGTCTGAGAATAGAAAGAGAACTCGATATTACATCCTGTTCCCCCGAATCCTATATACTCAGACATGATTTTACTCCTTTATAGGCAGTCCTAAAGTGTTTAATCTAAAAAATAATAAATCCTGGACATACCCCGGGGGAACTCTTCTTCCAGTTTCCCATGAGTATAAAGTGTTTTCTGGAATGCCAGTGTTTTTGATTACATACTCCCTAGACCATCCCCTGTTGCCGATATACTCTGTCAATTTTTCACTAAAGTCTGTCAATTTATCCCTCTTGATATTTACATTGTAAGTTTATTGTATTGTCATTGTCAAGATAAATATTGACAATGTGAATACCGAGGCTATATACTTGAGTTAATAAAAGGAGAAGATATGAAGTGCAATAATATATATTGTGAAAGAAATGACAATATTCAAATATCTGGATGTAGAATAAAAGAATGCAATACTGATAAATGTATAGTAAACAAAAGATTTAAAGAACGTGAAAGGTTTCCAACCAATAAGACTAAGTAATACATTTATAACTGTTTACTATAATAGAGTTAATAGGAGATAAACAAAATAGCAGTAGAGAATCTGGTGGAAGGATTACACAAAGAGATATTGAGATGTACTGAACTTGTTAAACTATATGAAGAAATACCAAATGGAATGTATGGTGCTTTAATGATTAAACATGCAATAAAAGAAGGTAGTGAAGCTCTATACTCTGGTGATGTTATTGAGATGCTCAGGTGCTTTAAAGAACTAAAAGAGTGTGAATAACATGAAAGATGAGAATATGTGAAAAAGGAATAGGAAAATGAAGTATATCATAATGTTTGGATCGTGGGGAATTATGTCAGGCTCTAAATATAAGTATTCAAGAGTTGGATATATACATATCCCTTATATTTTTGGAGGTGTTTCAATACCGATTCCAATTGTAAAACGTGAAAAAATTGTATAATAAAAAACAACTATTGCAATTATCTAAAATGATGTTATACTTTATGTATCCCTGAAAGGTGCTCGTAACACCGATTAGGGGAAATCATTTCTTACGAGGGACAATGTGAAATCAGATCAATTACAAACATTTAACAATTCAGAGATCGGAGAAATTAGAGGATTCATTAAAGATGGAGAACCTTGGTTTTTAGCAGGTCAAGTTTGCCGTACTTTAGGTATAAAAGATGCAAGTACAGCAATTAAAGACATTGAAAATAGATACAGGGCTTCAGGATTAGAGGATACCATTAGTAGTGGTATCCTTTTAGAGACTAATGGCGGTAAACAAAAAGTTTTAATTATTCCCGAACCTATTCTTTATGAATTAATATTTAAGAGCCGAAAAGAAAAGGCGTTATTATTTAGAAGATGGGTAACAAGAGAGGTTTTGCCATCTCTTAGAAAGTACGGACAATACAGAATGACAGGGAAACTTATCCATAGATCATTAACCGATACAATAAAAGAAGACATAATCCCGAACATTGAAAGTGAAATGGGAAAAAGATTTGCATATTCTAATTTTCAGAAGATGATAAATAAATCTTTAGACCTGCCGAGCAAAATAGATAAAGACTCAATTGATCCAGAAACACTTGAAAAAATAGCGCACAGAGAGAATCTTGTAAAAGCTATGATTGAAGAGGGAAAGGATTATCACAAAATTAAAGAAATTATAGCAAGCTTTTAATAATAGGTATCGATAAAAGGAGAGTGAAATGACTGAATTAAAGAAAGAACTAATAAGAAGAGAATTGATAGATCTTGTTTATTTATGTTTAAATCATCCCGACATTTATAGAGATGAAATTGAAGAAAATTGCAATGATGCTTTTAATAATATAATAAGATTCGTAGGGGATAAATAAAACAGCTACTATAATAAGTTGAATAAGGAGACATGATGACAAGTCCAGATATATTTAAATTAGTTTCTTTGATTGAAGATGCAATTTATGAAAGAGTAGATATTGATGATTTTGAAATAATATTGCCAGAGGTTGCAACTGTTTTATACAACCGTTATTGCTCTAATGCTTGTGATAGCCACATCAACAAAATGAAATACATAAAACAGGCAAATAAAACCACAATAGGCGAATAAGGATAAGATTATGTATTGTACAAGATGTGAAGGCACTGGATATTTAAACACAGATCAATTACCAGAGGAATTATCTAAATTACTTGACGATCTGGGAGCAGAAGAAACGAAGCAACCGATACAAGGGTTTACAATTCAGCTCTCGTTCATGCATATAGACAGGCAATCGAGGACAAATTAAAAGCAGAAGAAAAGATAGAAGAAGATCACCGATTAATATTTGAACAATTCTGGAAATATATTGAAAAGAAAAAGAAATAGGAGAAGATTATGGAAGTTTATTGTAAAGATTGTAAAAATCACATGGTGTGGGAAAACAAGGGGAGTAGAATCCATGTATGCAAAAGAGATGTGTACACAGACCAAATAGGTGAAAAGTATTGCCTTGATAGAGAGTATTGCATTAAAACAAATAAAGATTATGATTGTAAAGATTTTATCCCAAAATGGTACAAGAAAAGAAAATTAAAAAAATAACTATTGCAATTATCTAAAATGAAAAAGAAATAGGAGATAAATAAAATGACATGGCAATTAATATTAACAATAGGGATAGCCCTGGCTGCTCAGTTCGGAGCGTTTAAGATCCAGAAGACAATAAATGACCATAAGGTGAAAAGGCTCAACTCTGAGATCGAAATGAAAGACAATAGAATTGAAGGGCTTGAAAAAGAAAAGGAACAGAGAGACCGGGAACAGGTTGCCGGGGCTGCTCATAGGGAAAGGGTTGTTTTGTCCAGAAAAGAGAAGAGAGATCTTGAGAAAAAAATAGACAGGGCTTATTCTCCCGAGGAAATAAAAGCCATTTTAAAACTTATAGATGAAGATAATAACTTCAAAGTGAGGGAAAAGTGAAAAGGATATTATTTTTATTCCTTATTTTAATTGCTTTGTCCGGTTGCAAAACGATTGAGTATGTAGAAGTCCCGGTTGTGGTAAAGCCAAACCTTGAACCTCCTCCTCAAAGAGAGATATTAGATCCGATTCAGGAAAACGAAGATTTATACCAGTTTATGTTAAGAAGAATCAATTATTTTTCAGAATTGGTAAATGAATGGGAGTCATGGGGAATCTCTGTTTATGAGTCCGTTGACGTACCTGTTCCTGAAGGTTTATTATTGCCGGAAAAGGATGGTGAAAAATGAGTTTAAGAAGCTTAATAGAAAAACTTCCGTATATTGCGGAATGTCAGGATGCTGACCGATTTTCAAAAAGAAATCTTATGATGTTTGATTATGAGATTGAAAACCCGGGGTCTGTATTTGCTTACAGGGAGTCTGATGTAGAATTAAACAGACTGGCTCCAATGGAGATTCCAGAGGAATACATCGGAAATATGAAAATGTACAAAAAATCAGTTTCCAGGGTAAAAATGGCTATGCTTTCTCAGGACAAACATAAAAAAAGAATCTCTGAGAGAGGATTGACGGAACTTTGTACTTTGTATTCAGGTTCAATGGAAGATATACATATGGATGCTGTAGAAGCTGAATTGACTGCTGATCAGGCGGTAATGGATGTATGGTCATAGACGAAAAAAGCAACAATATAATAACAGCTATACTTCTGTTATTTTTTAATATTATAATGTTTTTTTCTGATGATTCACATACTATCGATAGGTATGTGAATCTTTTGATACCAACAATAGCATTAATTTTTATATATATATTTCGGAATAAGAAACTTTTTTTGTTTTATGCTTTAATCGGTGTCTTGATAACAATATTTGGTACATATGGGAATTTCTCTGGATCAATATTTTTCTTTTTTTCTGTTACTGATAACAGAACTATAAAAAACATTTACTTCAATTTATTTCTTTTAATATCATCATTATGCGTAAAGATATGTTTTATTGATTATTTTACACCTCATATTTTTTCTATGCTCATAGCGTATTATTTTATTTTATCTCATCTGTATGTTAGGTATTGGAATACGTACAAAGAACCAAAGATAAAGAATATAGGCTTAACAGTAGAACAGATCCAAACTGTGAAAATGTTGATCCAGGGGCGCAAGCATCAAAGTGCAGCCGATTTCCTCAATATAGACAGAAAGACATATTCTGCAAGGGTCTCCAGTCTTAGAAGTAGATATAATGTAGAAACTGACTTTCAGTTAGCAATAAAACTTATTGAGTCTGATATAATAAGCTTAAATTCAATAGCAAAAGAGAAAATAGACTGATAATTGCTTTTCAAATAAAATTTAATCGAATATATTTTAATTAAGAGGGGATTTTATGTTAAATATCGCTCATTCCATAGAATTTAATAATCTAATTAATAATATATTTAAAAATAAACGAATAGGTTTTCAAGAATATGTTGACTGAAAATGGTTTTCTAAACATAATAAGTATAATATCTCATTTCGGAGGAGAGCTTGTGGATTGGCTAGAATATATAAAAGATATGATCGGGATGGTTGGGCTTCCCGGGTTGGTTATTATGGTTTGGGCTATTCTTCCGTTGTTGTTGATAATCCTGATGATCAATTTTGTTAATTCGAATTTCAAACAATCCAAAATGAATAATGATGCCATGAAGCAAAATAATGATTTAATGGCAAAGCAAATAGGAAATTTGGCAATAGCCATAAGTAACTTATCTGATAAAGTTCAAAACCCACCTATGGGAGTTGAAGACTCTCTTGAGTATTTTTATTTAATAATGCATGAACATATAACAAAAAAACTTACTTATTTGGGTGATATATTAAGAAAAAATTCAATAGCTGCCCGTAAAACTCAGATTCAGAAAAACATAGAGAATGAATTTCGGGCCATAACAACTAAAGGGGCTACTAAATTGAGCCGGAAAAGATCTGTTTGCGGTGATATGGGAAAGATCCTACAGGAAAATTTAGACTGGCAAGTATTTCTGGGAGATGTTTATAATGCTTTTTTTGTTTCAAGAGATAAAAACTGTGATGATTGTGATCATTTTAAGATTCAGGACATAAAGACGATTATGTATGGAAAAGTAGATATTATAGCGAAAATAATTGAAGAAAACGGTGTTCATAATAATTCTTGATAAAGACAGGATAAAATAGTATCATAGACCAGAGGTGATATATGTTAAATCTTCCAGTCTTTAAAATAATTCCGCTAATTGAATCATATTACATAGAACAAATCGGGAACAGAAGAATTTCTGTAAAAGAATATAGATCCGTTTCAAAATCAATAAAAAGACTGAAAAAAAGCACATCTGCTCCTCTGGCGTGGATATTCATAAAAACAGAAAATAAGGAGACTCCTATTCTTTTAAAGAAATCAGGAGAACATCATATCTTCTTAACCGGGGCTCTCCGGTTGAAAAAAGCCAAAACAGAAAAAGACTTAGAATATTGGAAAAAGAAATTCTCTGATATATTAAAGCTCGATGAATTAGAAAAATCATTAGAAGATATATTGTTCCCGGGACAACTTGTAAAATCACTTCCTGAAAATGTTCAAGATATGCTTATTAAAGCAAAGGGTTTCCCTGTAGGAACTAAACGAACATGGAGAGGTAAGGAATATAAAAAAGTTCCCGGTAATTCTGGCAAGGGTAAATGGGTCCGGACATATTCGGAGACTGAATCCCGTGGAGCAAAACAAGCTATAAGAAATGTTCAACGTAAAATAATGGAAGCTTCTACCATGGAAGACCTTATGCAGATTGTCCGGGAAAATGCTTCTAGGTTCAAAGATGATAAGGGGCAAATGCTTCCAATAGTAAAAGAATTTATTACGGCTGCCAGAGAAGTTTCCCCGAAAGATATTAAATTAGAGCCTGAGATTGAAATATCTTCAATTGAAGAAGAAGCAATGAAATATGATAGTCCAGAAGAATTTATGAATAATAGAATTCCTATGAATATCTCAATTGATAAAATAAACCCAACAGAAGGGCATACTGCAGAAAATACAATTGGGAAACATGAGCCAAGAAATCCGGACGAACCAATTAGGGTAAGCATCGGCAATGAAGGTAGAATAAATATTGAAGATGGAAATCACAGATATTTTAATGCAATAAAAAACGGAGATAAAAGCATTAACGTTTTATTTGGAACGCAGCTTGATTTTTCAGAAAAGAAATATATAACCGAAATATGGAATAGTGTTAAATCGGATGCCCCCGGAAAAGTGAAAATTGAAGAGATAAAAGCAGAAGTTGAGTCTGCTCCCGAAGAGCCAATAAGCCGAGTAAAAGAACTTCAAAACTTAATTGAAGAATCTGGTCAAACCTATAACGCGGATATAAACAAATTGATGAATTCTGTTATAGAAGGTGATTTATCGTTGAGAGCCGGGAAATATATGGGTAGGAAATTAACAAAAGAACATAAGGAAGCCATTGAGAGGTCGGTATCAGAAACAACAGAAAGATTAAAAGTGATGTTGGGTGAAATCACTAAGCCAATCATTTCAGATCTTCCAGATGAAAGCGATAAACGGAAAAGACAATTTGCTACCGGATCATTTGAAATGGAAGCCGAAGAAGCCGAAACACTCTCTGATAATCTAAATGAAAAAATATCTATAACCGGAGTTGAATTCACGTTCACAGAAGATGATGGTGAAATCACATTTTATGCAGAAATAGACAGAGATAATTCTACTGAAAATATAATAATAAATCCTTATGATTTAATGGAAATGGACAAACCTGGGATTGAAGACTTATTTTCTATCGAAAACAAAGATATCCCGAAAGAAACTCCAAAGACAGATTATGAGGAAATGGCAGTAGAAAAAGAAAAGAGGACTCCAATTAAGCCCGATACTCCTGCCGTGACTGGTGAGGATGCTCAGAAATCAATCGAAGAAGCCAACCCGGACAATCGGCAAGAAAAAACATTAGAGGTAGCTGGTACTCTTCCTGAGCCAAGGACAGAAGACGAGGTTTTGGTGTCACAAGAGGTAGAAAATATAAAACCGATACCGTTTACAAGAGATATAACTTTAAACACAAGCAATGAAGGAATGGTATCCGGTAAAATATCAGGGATAGATACTTCCGTGATTGATCATAGAGAAATTTTACTTACTTCATATAAGTCTATACAAAAAGCAGGGGAAAATTGGAAAGATGTAAAGCCGGATTGGATTCCTGAAATAGATTACGATCAGTTTAACAAGAATAGCAATTCGATTATATTTACAAAACTGTCAGATGGAAAATATCTTGTTCCTATTTCTCAGAAATACAAGCCACACGGATCAAAGAGAAAATATAAATACGCACAAGGACCATGGATTGAGGAAATTGCTGATAATCTCGAAGGGACAAAATACGCAATAATGAGTCTAGGACAGGTGGCTGCTACTCAGGACTTCTACCGGAAAGTATCAAAATCTATAATAGATGTACGATATCAAGAGAGAGTTGATTATTATGAAAAACAGGGATATGCAGGAAAGCCCAAGAAATCCAGAATAAAAGTTATGGCTTCAAATAAAATGCTTTATGATCATACATATCTTTATAGAGAAGTCAATAATGCCGAAAACATGAAAGATGCATGGAAGTCTCACAATGAGCTTCAAGATTCTTTAAAACAGAAAACAATTGATATGGACCTTATGAAAGAAGAAGTGGATAACGCTTTTTCCAAAGGAAATGAGACTTCATACGGAGATTCTAACACTTCTGATGCCCTTCAAAGGGACTACGGAATTAAAATCAAAAGACAGGATGGATCGGACATTTCCACTGAAGATCAAAAATATCTTTCTGATGCAATGAGTTCTATCCAGAATACATTCGGAGAAAGGAATTCTATGAATGAAAAGTTCGGTCTTAAATTAAGTTTCGCAAAAGGTACGGCTATGCACGCAAGAAAAGCGGTTGGATTGTTTGTCCCTTCACAGCATGCAATAGGAATTTCAGACGGAAAAGGATTAAAGAAAAAAGATCCTTTTACCGGAGAGATGAGAACGGTAGATTATGGAGATGAAAACTTCGGAGGTTTTGTCTTGTCTCACGAATACGCTCATATGATGGATTATTATCTAGGGAGTAAAACCGGGGAATGGTATGCTTCCGATGATGGAAACTCTACTGCCGGGCAAATAGCCGATGTCTTTAGAACAAATATGAATATGAAGTCTAAATCAGATTACATAAACAGAACTTGTGAGTGTTTTGCAAGAGCATTAGAGCAGTACCACGCTATTGAAACTGCCGGAGAGGATGCAATGTCTTTTAATACTGAATATGTCAGCACTGGTCAATATGTGAGCAAAGAAGTATATGATACAAACATGAAACCATTGATAGAAAAATTCTTTCAGGAAAACGATAAATTATTGAAATCAATAGATGTTATTTGGTGATTGATTTTATCTATTTTAAATGGTATGTTTAATGAAGATCGTTGATATATATTTTATTTCAGGAGTTCACCCCTCTATTGAAAGAAAATATCAAACACTTTAGACCTATTGGTCAGAGGTTGGGAATTTCCGCTGTTTGAGGATTTTTCCAGGGTGAGCCTCTGACTGATAGGTTTTTTTGTTTTTAGGGGTAAATATGGAAGACAATAAAAGTTTAAGTTTATTTTCAGATGGGTTTTTAAAGGGAATTAAAGAGGGTATAGAAAAAATGTCTGTCCGTGAGATTTCAATTTCTCTTGATACTCCAGAGCGTACAATCCACAATTCTATTGATAGGGTTTTCCCGGGATTAAAGAAAAATGGAATAAAGACAGAACTAGACGAATATCAGGTATCTTTAATATCTGAAGATCTTAAAAAAGCACATAATACCGACCTTGCCAGTACCCGCAAGGTTGCTACAACAGACATAGAGCTACTTCTACAGTCTGAAAAACTTCTTTCCGCTTTGAGTCTCAGACTTATGGATGCAAAGAAAGAAATTGAGATTCTTACTCCTAAAGCTGAATTTTACGACCGGGTAACTGAATCAAATGATACTTTCGGTATGGGTGCAGTTGCAAAAATCCTGAATATCAAAGGGTTCGGTCGGAATAATCTTATTAAATATTTGAAAGATGAAAAAATTATCATGAAATCTAATGAACCATATCAAAAATATCTACATTATTTTAAAGCTGTAGAGGTTGAAACAAGTGTTGGATTAAAATTAAAACCAGTAGCTTTTCAGAAAGGTGTAGATTTTATTTTAAAAAGAATAGGGAAATAAAATTAATTCCTCTTGACAACCTATCTAATCGGGTGTAGATTTTAGGTATATTCAAGGGGGAATTATGAAGGAAATACGCTTAGTTGGAAGAGCTAAAAATAACATTTTTCTATCTATCTGTGAGAAAAAAGGATTATTCACAAATAGGGTGATAGCTGATTACTTTGGTATACCGGAAGGTAAAATAGGAAAGATTATTAATCTGGCTAAAGGCTCTGTTTTAAACTCAAAAGGGGATTACTTAGAGTCATCGAAGATTATAGCAAAAAAGCTAAATCTACTTGAAGAAGATTTGTTTCCATTTTCATTATACAGCATTGAAGAGACCAAATTTAACCTAGAGATGAACATTGAAGACAGGGTTAAAATTTTAGACGATTCTTATATATTTGACAGGATAGAAAGCAATCAATTAAAAAAATCTTTAAACGATATACTTGATACAATCCCACCGAGGGAAAAGCTTGCAATCGAACACAAATACGGTCTTAACGGAGAAGAACCTAAAACCTTAGAAGCCGTCGGAATGATCCTTAATGTTTCCAAAGAAAGATGCCGACAAATAATATGTAAGGGCGAAAGGAGACTAAGACATCCTAAAAGAGTATCCAAACTAATACAATTTATGGATTTCGAGCCTACCGACGGGGATGGAATAGGCTCTAGTGTTATTAAGATAAAAAGATTAAAAGAAGAAATAAAAGATCTTTATAGAAAGGTTTCTTCTGGGGAAATATCCCGAAAGGAATATAGAGACTTTAATAGTCGTTTAAATTGTTTACAGATTATGCTCAATCGAGAGATATTAGAACTTAAAACAAAAAAGGGGGAATTATGATAGATATGGCACAGGAATGGAAAAAGAAAATAGACCAGTTAGACGAGAAGATTCGGAACACTGAATCCGGTAAAGATGGAAGATTAAGACAATTAAGTGGCTGGAAAGCTAATATCCAATTAGCATATTTAAGATGTTTGGTGGCTAAAGTATGAAAGTAGTTTTTACTCAAGGGCTCCAAGGAAGCGGCAAAAGTACTTGGGCTAAAATGAAGGCAATGGATCCAGAGTGGAAAAGAGTTAATAGAGATGATCTCCGACTCATGTTGGATAACGAGAGGTTTAATCCTAAGAATGAAAATTTCATCACTGTTGTGGAAGATCAAATAATAGCTTCGGCAATAGCTTCGGGATATAATATCATCATTGATTCAATGAATTTGAATACACAAAGAATCAGAGAAAGGTTTGCTCAGATCTCAAGATACATTCCTTCGGTTGTTTGCGAAATTAAAAGTTTTAGAGATGTACCATTAGAAGAGTGTTTAAAAAGAGATTCTGTTCGTGAATTTCCTGTTGGAGAGTTTGTGATAAGGAAAACGTATAATAAACATTTTGATATTACAACGGGGGAATTGTTATGAATGGCACAAGCCGCAACTGTTTTAATTATTCAAATATTGATCGAATTCTTCCAACAAAAGAAGAAGTTGACTTTCTCTGTAAAGATATCAAAATTATAGATAAAGTTGCTGAGAACGCCATCCTAAGCGGTGATTTAGAGACAAAAATAAATCCTGTTGACAAATAAATATTAAAGACTTAAAATCATAACATAAATCTAACGGGAGTTCGATAACGAGACCTGTTCCTTAACTGGGACAGGTCTTTTTTTATGCTTATGATAGAAAACGATTATATTTACACAGAAGCAAGAATCTCGAAAAGCATTGTCGGCGAACAATGGGAAACTGATAAGGCCGGAAATCCTATTATAATAATCGAGGCTTCTAATGAGGATCTTGACTATGAGGGCGAACGGGTCCTGAGATCTGCTCTATTAAACAGTAGAGATTACTTTCTTCAAAACGGCGTTATTTCTTATGATCACAAACATCTACCTTCCTCAGACAATCACTCATGGGATCCTGAATGGAATTCCGAGAAATATGTAATAGGGAAACCTATAGATGCATGGGAAGGAAAAGACGATAACGGAAAAAAAGTAGTTCTTGTAAAAGCTGTCCTTTCCCGGTCAAATGCTATTGCCAAAGAGATAATTGGAAAACTTCGCGACGGACTAGAAACTGTTAAAGCTTCCGTTGGCGGTCGTAAAGTGAAAAAAGCGTTTAAAATGGATACGAACACATATAAAGAAGTACCTACCATTATGGCGGTAGACTGGGATGAAGTCGCTTTGACTTACAAGCCAGTTAATCAGTCTCTTGGAGCTACAACTTTATGTCCGAAGGAATTTGTGAAATCTCTTACTGCCGGTTCAAGTGCGAATCCTGCAGAGATGTCCGGGGGAAATGCCTTACAAGTGCAATCCTTAGAGGGGTCTCCTGTTAGATCCTTAATGACTAAGTTAAGAAATAAAGAGATAAGCAAAAGTAGTGATGCAATTAATCATCTTGTGAATCTTGGTTACTCGACAGAGAAAGCCGGGAATGTCCTCAAGGTGATATTGAAAAAATATTTAGGAGATATTGTTATGGCAAAAAACGACAACGTTAATGACATCATCGATTCCTCCACCGATGAGCTTTTAAAAGCCCTGGAAGACCTTGAGGGCGGTGGTGATGTTCTTATCAAAGGTATTGATAAGATGAAAGATGATGGCGTGTACAAAAACCGTGGTGGTCACATGTACATGAAAAAAGCCGATGGAAAATATGAGAAGATGGATGAAGATTCACCTGATTATGACGGCGAAGATGATGATGATGATGACAATGATGAAGACGACATGGGTAAATCCCTTGGCGAAGAAGTCATTGATGCAACTGAAGTCATCGAAAGTATGGAAAAATCAATCAAAAAACTTGTTGGAATGGTTGAATCCCTTTCGACAACTGTTGAAAAACAGAGTTCTTTGATGAAATCTATTGGGGCTGTTACTGCCGAAGATTCTGTTTTGATTAAATCAATTGCAGGAACTCCGCAACCGAGACAGACAACCAATGGGTTAAAAGTTGAACCAAGATTTCAAAAATCTCAGGTAGACGCGCTGATGAAAGTAACAACTGAATCGTTGATCAAATCAATGATTGATGCAGATATTGATGGAAACACAATGGCTGCGGCAAACCTTGCTTTCAGAAAAGGCGGAATTCAGGCTGTTGTGGCCAACGTTCCCCGAGTTGCTGAACTGCTGGTGAAGGAGTAATAAGATGGATGTAAACAATTTTGCAACAAGCAATTACGGGTTTGGCGGTGGCGTAGGAGTTGGTAATATTGATGCTGAAGCATTGAATAAAGCTCTTACTGCCGGTGATTCTGCTAATCCTGCCGCAATGGGAACTGGTGGTAATACCCTTCAGTTCGAGTCACTTGAATCTCAGCTTATTTCGGCTCTTGCTGAAAGAGTAGAAGATTTTAAACTGATGAAGATGCAACCTAAAAACAAGGTCGGATCTACTGTTCATCAGTACACACAGGCAACTAACTCAGGAGAGTATGAAGGGCTCGGTACTGCCGAACTTGGCGATCCCATTGAGTCAACGTCTGTATTCGCTAGAAATACTCGTAATGTGAAGTATTTCCAGACAAAAAGAGAAGTTTCAATTCAGGCTCAGTCATTAAGCCCTGTAATCGGCGGTGCGGCTGAAGCAACCGAAGAAAGACTTGGAACACATGTTATGTTGAAAGGTACAGAGTACTATTGTTTCCATGGAAACGAAGCGGTTTCTCCAAACCTTCCAAGTGGGTATCCTGCACAGATTAGAGCTGAAGCTCCAAACAATGTTTTTAACATGAATGGACTGAAAGTTTCTGACGCTGGCGGTGAGGCTGTTATAGAAGCTGCAATCGGTTCTATTTATGAGCTCGGTGGTGAAGTATCAGATATGTTCTTCCCCCCTTCCATTGCTAATGACTGGCAGAATCTTTTAAAAGACAGATACCGATACAATTCTGGTGACAAAACAGCCGGAACAAAATTGACTACTTTTCAGTCAATGTACGGTCGAGACATTTGGATCTCTGGTAGAGCCGGAATCGACAAAATGTATAAGATCAAAACAAGGCCTGTAGCGTCTTCTTTGACGACTTTAAGACCTACAGCTCCGACTTTCGCTCTCGCTGCTCAGGCTTTAACGGCTCCCGGAACTCCCGGTTTTGTAACTGCTACTGCAGGAACTTACCGATATACAGTTTTTGCTGTTGATGCAAGTGGTCTAGTTTCTGCCGCCGCTGCCGAGGCGAATCTCGCTCTTACTGCCGGTCAGGAAGCAAAAATAACAATCACTCCCGGTATTGCTCCTTTGGCAACTGGTTATATTGTTTGTCGTGGAAAGAAAGACGTTACTACAGGAACTGATGTTCGTGAAATGTATAGAGTCGCTGATAGTGGTGCTGCTACTACTGTAACTCTTGATCAGAATGCTGAACTTCCGGGAACTGCAGAAATGCTTCTTCTTTCTTCTGAAGGCGTTGAAAACTCTTATCAGTGGGATTCGTTCCTTGATCTTAGAAGATTCAACCTTGGGCCAACAAGAGCGTCAATTCCTTTCCTACTCTTATGGTATGGAACACCTGACCTGAAGATCGCCAACTTTAACGGGATCATCAAAAACGTCGGACACAGTGGTATTGACTGGTTCTAAAAATAACAAGAGCCCTTCGGGGCTCTTTTAGGAGAAAAATAATGAGTTACAAAGATAAACTTATAAAAGCTTTTCCCGTATTCAGTCATTTATTGAAAAACCCTCTCATAAAATCAGCTACTATAGCTGGTGGAGCTGCAGGGGCTTTGACTGTAACCGGGATTAAGAAAGACGATGAGATCGTAAGTGTTGTGAACGTAAGCGGAAATACTCAGGTTCTTGCCGCTGGTGGTGCTGCCGGAGATTTAACGGCGACTGGAGTCTCTGCTGGTGATGTTCTAAAGAGTGTTATTAATTTAACAGATTTAACAGATGTTACCTCCGAGTTCTCAATCACAGCGGATGATACGATAAATAACACTGGCGGAACAGCTACAACGGGAGACGTTCTACTGGTTGTTTTTGAAAAAGCAAAATCTGACTTGGCTTCTGAATTTATTGTTACTGCGGATAATACCGTAAACAATACCGGGGGAACTGCTACAACTGGCATGACTCTGCTCGTAACATGGCTCCAATGGGCTATAAGATAGAATAGGGGGAAATGATGGATTTAAAAGTATTGAGTATTGATGAAATGAAATCTTTAGCTGATGATTTTAAAATTAAATATCATCCGGCTATCGGAGAAGATAAACTTCTTGAGAAACTCGAAAGACATGTTGAGGAAAACCCCGGATGCCTCGGAGAAGATGAAGAGGTAAAAGCTAAACCGATTGAGCCAGTGAAAACACCGGCAAAAAAAGGTAAAGTTAAAATCAAGTCTCAATTTTTTGGAAAAATATCTTCTTCTTTCGGAGTGATAGACTTCGGAGAAGACGGGATTGCAGAAGTTGAACCGGAAGTAGCAGAACATTTCTGTAGTCTTCCAGTAGGATATGAAAAATGTTAATAGCTACAAAAAGTGGCACAAACATAATTTTAAAAATCTCAAATGCAGTATCTTTCGTATTATCTCGAAAGGTTAATACTGGATCGTGGGAAGACTGGGACGGCTCCTCATGGGGAGGCGTTCCCGTTTCTTTATCCATAACAAATTTTACAGATTACGATTTGTCAGATGGAATCTATCAGTATAGATATACAACAACAGAAATCGTTTATTCAAACTGTATAGCCATAGGCTCTGATGCTGTTGGTTGGACTTTTGAAAACTATATAGTACCTGATGGTCAATTCGGTGAAATCCTGACTGCAGATGATGTTAAATACTCATTTATGTGGGGACAGGCTTTTCTTGCTTCCAACGGTGATGTATGGAGTGATGCTCAGACTAGAACGATGATCAAGTGGGCTGTAAAACAATTAGAAAAGAAATTAAACATAGATATATTCCCACGTGAGTATTTCTGTGATGACATAACAAACGACGCTATAGATGAGTCAGAATACGTTAAAAAAGAATTTCCATATCCTAACAGGAGAAAAAGGAAATACACTATTGTATCGCGACATAGGCCGGTCAGGGAAGTTACCCGGCTCGATATGTACGCTCCGACTGACGATAAAATATTAAATCTTCTCCAGTGGTTAAGAATAGACCGAAGAAACGGGAAATTCAGAATATATCCAAGGCAGGGGAAAATACAGAGTTTTACTTCAAATTCCTATCCATGGATGAGACTGCTCGATATGTATGATTATCCCGATGCTTTTCATATAGACTATACTACTGGCTACAAAACAGCCGATCTTATCCCGGATGATTTAAGGGATATAATTGGAAAGATAGCAACTCTTAAAATGTTAAATGTGATCGGTGACGGTTTATTAGCTGGTTTTTCTTCATCTTCACTGTCTTTAGACGGAATGAGCGAATCTTTTAGTTCTACTCAGTCGGCAACGTCGGCCTATTATGGGGCAAGGCTGGCTGTGTATAAAAAAGAAGTGGAAGAATACATCGACGAAAATAAAAACAAATACGGAAATTTCTTAATAGGTAGTTTCTAATGGCTAATGCAGGACTCGGAGAAATAACACCAGTAAAACTTCAACTCTCAAGAGAAAACTTTAACGCTTTAATAGGTCGTCATTCACAGCCTATACGGTGGCTTATTTCAGAAAAATGTCCTTGTGTACAGAATAACCTTAAAGTTGACGAGAACTGCCCTTTATGTAAAGGGAACAGCGTTATTTACAACAATCCAACGGGATCATTAAGAGTTGAATCTTTAAAAGCTCCCATTGACGGCGTAATTGATCAAACGAATATTATATGGGTCCGGGACTTTTCCGGAAATGATTATCCGGTAACAACTCAAGATTGTATGGCTTATGTTACAGGGGTTAAAAAAGGGCAGGTTTATCAGGTTAAATATACCGAAGAAGTGAATTTGTCCGGTTCAGGAATAGCCGAATATATCGCGGATAAATTATATAAAATAGATATTCCGACATTGGTAGAGTTCGATACTGTCCAGGGATCTATTTTGTCAGTGAGTGCCGTTGCTAATGGGTCTCCATTAACAGTGTCAACAATCTTTAGAAATTGCTTTGAGATAACCGATACAATTTTACCGGCTGATGAAGTGACGGTCACTTATGAATATATCAATCCCTTCAAGTTTGCTTTGATTCAAAATAATTTTACTAAAACAGACCAGAAATTTCTCTCAGATATAGGGGGAGATGGAATATTGATATTCCCTCAGAGATGGGAAGTATACGAAAAGGATATTATAGTTGCTCTTAATGCAAGCCAAATAAAAAAGACTGTTTTCAGGTCCACAGGGGTAATTGATACATTGCCCTCTTTTTATCCTTACGAACTTAAGAGCGCTTATGTTCTCCGGGCAGGGGTGAAATACCCATTTGAGCCGGGTGTTGATTTTGTTTTATATAGTGGAAATAAAATAAAATGGATCGGGGACGCTCCGACTGATAAAGAACAAGTAAGTATTTCATATTCATATAATGTTGTTTACAGAGTCATGAGTGAATCTCCTGCTCCAAGAACAAGCGAAGATAACAGGTTTCCAAGAAAGGTTGCCCTTAAATTAGTTACCGATTTTAACGGCCGGGAGGGTTTCTGATGATGACATTGTCAATTGTCCCTACCGATCCAGTTTTAATTGAATTGATAGGCGCTCTCGGAGGAATTGGATCAAACGGTGGTCTTAGGTATACCGAAAGGGCTGTAGAAAAACTATCCTCAAATATTGCCTGGGCTTGGCAGCAAACCGTAGGATCTAAACATGTGATCGAAAAAAAGAAACTTACTCCATTTTCTCATGCTGTATTTTCCCGAGATGATGTTGTTCATTGGTTAGAATATGGACTTAAGCCATTTGATATGAAAATGACTCACCCTTTCGGAAAGAAGTCGAGAGTTGTTAAACCCCGTAAAGGATCAGGCGGAAAGGTAATATCATCATGGACTCAGACCAGAAAAGACGGAAGTACTTATACTGTCCATGCCGGAGATCCTTATTTAATAATCCCTATGAGACATAAAACTGCAGGACAAAAGAATAAAGAGGGAGATACAACAAGCCCTAGAACATTGTCTGATGTATATTCAAAAGTTCAAAAAGGAATGAAAGATCCTTCTTTTGAGAGAAGTTTCGTTACTACTTCTCCAAGTAAAAGCGATAAAATAGAGCCAAATTATTGGAAAGTGGCCGTAAATAGAGCTAAATATTCTTGGGGTACAAGATTCTCATTCCCGGAAGATGATACTTTTAAAAACCTACGAGGTATGGTTGTAATGGGAGAGAAAGGGGATAGTCAGTTTATGACCTTTAGAGTTGTTTCTGTGAACTCTCCGTCAAGTGCATGGATGCACCCCGGAATTAAAGCAAGGCATAACCTTGCCAATATTCTTGAGCGAGGCCGGGAAACAATGCAGGGAGTTATTGAAGATGCTCTGCGGAGGGATTTTAGATGATCGTAGCATATAGTTATATTCCAGTAATAGAAGAGATATTAATCGAAAGACTCACGAAATTCTTAATGGAAGATTGTAAATGGGCTGATCAGTTCCCGAATTTCCCACAAGTAAGGATTTCCAATGAGTACCCATGGGTGCCTTATATGGCTTCGGAAGAATTTTTTACTAATGGGTGGCTGGATCTTAATAAAGTATCTGAGACTCTTTTCCCGAGTGCGACTATTGTTACAAGTGCCGATTCTAAGTCTCCACAGTTATATGTTTCAATGAAGCCGACTACATTGGAAAAAACAGAAGTCACCGCTTTTAAAGCTCAGGCTGCTTTAGATGGATATTTGATATCTCCTGCGGCTTTAACTGAGATAGATACTCATTTTGTGACAAACGATTCTTTGAATGGTGTAAACATTGTATATCAGCGACGAGATACAATAAATATTGATATTACAACCGACGATCAGACAAATATTAAGAATAGATTGTACGATTTGATCAGTCTCTTTCTTATAGGTCATGGAAATGTAGAGCTGAAAACTGATCTTGATATTGCCATTATTGAAAGTAGTGTAAATGGATCCCGGTCTGGTGTATATAATAATGATTTTGGTAGAGTCTTGAGAGGTGCGTCAATTCAGTTCAATGTGGATTATAAAATCTCTCAAGTTTTTTATAATACTGATTCTGGATTAATTGACAGTGTTTTAATCGATCATGAAGTTTCAGTCGTTGGAGGATGAATTGAAAGAAGATAAAAAAGATCCTGTAAAGGATCTAAGAACGTATCCCGTTAAGGAGTATTTAAAAACTACTACCCGAAAGGATGCTGTTAAAAAGATGATGATGGATCTTTTCATCGGTCAATCAAGAACGATGGAAGAATGGGCAATTGCAGACAAACATATAAATGAAGGGAGGTGCTAAAAATGGGCGTTAATCCTGCGACCTTTTCAAGTGCTGGTCAAATTAGTCAGCATTACATACCTGGGGCTTACTCCAGAAGAAATTTTGTTTCAAATGAGGGCGGTGGAGTTTCTGCCGGAAACATTTGTATTTTAGGTTATGCAGAACTAGGGAAACCACAAGTTTTACAGGTTTTTGATTCTGCTAATGAGGCAAGGGCGGTCTTAAGCTCAGGAGAGGGACTTGAGGGTGTTATTCAGGCTTTTGCTCCGGGCAACGATCTTACTCCTCAGCAAGTCGGGTTTATCCGAGTCAACCCCGGGACACAATCTTCTCGTGTACTTCAAAAGTCTGCCGTTGATGTTTTTACAGTAAAATCATTCTCATACGGTGTCCCAATGAACCAATTGAGATTGAAATATTCTGCCGGAACTGTTGTCGGATCATATAAGGTTCAAACAGAGTTCAAAGGGAATACCAGCGAGACTGACAATATTGAAAGAGATTCTTTGTCGATTCAGTATATTGGTGCCGGTTCAGCCACAACGATGACTATCAATGCGACAACTCTGGCAACCACAGTTACAGGAGGTCCGGGTTCAGAAGATTTGTCTTTAACTCTTTTAGACTTCCCGACAATAAGCGAACTTGTCCAGTACATTGATAATCAGGCTGCTTATAGCTGTTCTGTTTTAACTGATGCTCCGACTCAATTATCTTCCCAGTTAGACTATGTAACTGCTCAGAATATTTTGACGGCTGCATATTCAGCAAAATCAGACTACCAAGCAGTTTACGAGGCTCTTGTTGCTGATGTTTATATTGATTCTGTTGTAAAAAACGGCGTCATAAGAAATGCTCCCGATGTCGATCTGGACTATGTTTATCTCTCAGGTGCAACTTCAGGGGCTTATACAACTGCAGAGTTTACGGATTCCTTAACAGTTCTTGAACAAGAAGATGTTCAATTAATAGCTACTCCGTCAACACTAGAGTCTGTACATATCTTGATGAAAAATCATTGTGTGATTATGAACTCTGTTGAAGGTAGGAGAGAAAGACAGTTCTATGTCGGTGGTGCTTTAGGGGAAGATGAAACGGCGGTAGCTGCAAGGGCTGTTGTTCTTAATTCTTCTTTTGGGTCTCTTTGTTCTCCCGGGTATTACCAGTTTAACGATTCAGGAATAGAAACTTTATATGCTCCGTCTTATTATGCTTGTAAACAGGTTGGTATGGTATCAGCTCTATCTCTGAACAATCCCACAACTTCAAAGGCAGTTAATGTTACGAAATGGGAAAAAGACTATACAAGAGCTAATATGAACACTCTTATTAAAGCCGGTGTTTTGATTGGCGGTAAAGATCAGGACGGATCTTATATCACTATAAGATCGATTACAACTTACCAGGGATCTCTTTTACAGCAAAATGAAGCTTCCATTATGAGAGAATCTCTTTATCAAAGTGCTGATCTTAGAAGAAGACTTGAAAAAGCTTTGATTGGTACTCCAAATGTTGGTCAGGCTCAGTTGGCTACTGTTGACTCAATTTTCGAGAGAACTATTCAAGATTGGAAGGGGCAGGGAATAATCGTTGCAAACGGCGGTATACTTTATTCTGGGTATACTCGTAAAATTGTTGCAGATCAGATTGTTGTTGAATATAACACGTGGAATACAGCGCCTACAAACTTTGTATTCGTAACTCATAACATTTCACTGTTGGTACAGTAAGGAGGTAGGAAATGCCATTACCAAACGCGAGCGAAAAATTAATCCAACAGGGATCGTTTTGTAACGTTGTAATTTATGATGCAACGGCAAACCGGCAGACATTAGGATTAGTACAAAATGCTTCTTTTAATGAGGACTTCAACGTTGTAACTGCTCAGGTAATAGGATTCTTTGGTCCAGTTTCTCTGGATTCTCAGAACTATTCTTGTACGTTGACGTTGGGAACTTATGTTGCATTAAGGCCTAGAGAAGATATTGTAATTCCATACCTTGACGGAGGGGAGACAACTATTCAGAAATTGTTGAAAACGAGATCTGAAATAGCTCTTACCGGAAAAGGGACGGTTCTTAGTCAGATAGACTTTGTTGATCTTCAGGCTGGAGTAGTATACAATTCCTTTAACCAGTGTGTAATATCCACAAACGGTGTTACTATTGGGGTTGCTGCTTATGTAACAGCAAATATTCAACTAATGTGTATCGAAAGAACACTATAGGAGTAGTTAATGTTTGAAGAGAATACCATTGTAGGTAAAATTGCAAAGGGGGAATTCCCGGAAGAAAGTGTTAAAACTAAATACGGTGAATTTGTAATAAAATTTCCTTCAGGAGAAGATTTCATGATCATTTCCAGAAAGAAAGCGACTTATTTTGGCGGGCTTCCCATTAATTCGTTTGATATCAGAGTACAAAACGTGGCTGAGAGGGATGCAACTCTCTCAGTCATTATTAATCAATATCCTGAAAAATTCCCCGAGAAGTGGGAAGGGGACGGTTTTATAAACTTCCCGGATGAGGAGGTGAAGAACACCATTTATAAGGCGTTCAATACCTTTTACAGTAAAACTCAGGACCGAATATCAGGAAGGGGTCGAGGAAAAGATAAAGAATGAGGATCCAGAATTAACAGTTAGAATCTGGTATATGGATCGTTATTCACTTACTCCATTCGACAAAAGGTATTTAAAACTACCCTATGAATGGATGGAGTATTCTTATCTTAGATTTATGAGTAAAAATGGCTTTGAAGAAATTCGAGATTATCATCTTAAAACGATGTTTGAAGCTGAAAAAAACAAAAAGTACGACGAAGAGTTGAAAGAGCAAATGGAACAGTATGGTGATGGATTTAGTCCGGCCATGATGGAAGACGTTATGAAAGCTTTTAAGGATGCAAAATGATTGAAACGGGAACGATAATAACGGTTCAAGACAATGCCAGCGCTAGTGCGAAGAGAATATCTGAAGAACTTCAGGGCGTTGCTAGAAGTGCTGATAACGTCAACTCTTCTTTTGATTCGAGAGTCTTAGACGAATATGATAAAAAGCTTACCCAGATAGGGGAAAACTTTTCTAAACTTCAACAAAAACAGCAAAATGTAAACAGAATGCAAGTGCAGAGAGGACATCAAATACAAGGGATGACTTCTTCTGCAGTGTCTACCTTAACACAGGCCGGAAGGGGAGATGTCGGAGGGGCTACTGATACTGCCGGGAAGGGCTTATCTGGTCTTGCTTCTCTTATGGGCGGCTCAGGAGCTTTACTTGCAGGAATGGCGGTTGCCGGTGTCGCGGTTGCCGGAACAAACGCTTTAGCCAACCAATATGAACCAAGAAGCGGACCGGCTACAAAACTGGCCGGGTTACAGGGTGATTTTGGAACCGACATGGAAGCCAATACGAAGGCTTTGCGTGAAGCAATGGCTTCTACCGTAGAATCAGTGTCTAAATTCGGTATTACGTTTGAAGAAGGAGCCAAAGCTCAAGAGGCATTCTTAATGGCCGGTGGTACTGATTTTCCGGGAAGTCGTGCCGGTGATTATGCTATGGCTGGAAGGGGCTCAATAGGGCAATTGTCTGCTACTTCGGGTTTATTCCAAAGATATGGACAGACAGGAGTATTAGATACTGCAGAAAAATTAAGAAAGTCCCAGGGTTTAGAGGTTGCTCAATACGGGGAACTTTTAACAGGAATAGAAAGTGCTTTTACTTCTGCCCTTTCCCGGGGTGTAATCAGAGATCCTAACGATATAGCAATAACTCAGGCTTTTATGGCAAGGGGCGGAGAAACATTTCAGGGTGCTTTAGGTGCTCAGAAAGTTGCTGGTATGGATCAGGCAACCGCTAATGCCGGGAATCTGCAAAGTCAAGAAGATATCTTTTTATATAGAGCAGGTCAAAAACTTAAAGCCAATAAAAGTGGTGGTTTAATAGAAACTCAAATGTTACTTGAACAAGGGCTTTCTCCTGAGTTATTAAATAACTTATTCGGGGAATATGAAGCTTATGGCTATGGCGAAACAGAGCAAATAAAGAAACTTCAATCTGCTTTTGGTCTTAGTGTTACCGATGCCAGCAAGATATACGGTATGGATCGAGCAAACATGACTCAAAATGATCTTGATAACTATACCGGAGTAAAATCAGGAACCGGACAAACAATAGAAACACAATATACTGAGAATATAGAGAACCTAAGACAAACTATTGCCGGGGAAATGGGAGCTGTTGCTTTTGATATAAGGGCGAAATTTGTAGAAGGTGGCACAGAGCTTTTAGATAAATTTAAATCGTGGTTTTCTGAACTTGGAGATTCAAAAACTGCCGAGGCAATTCATACCAGAACAATTGTTGCTTCTTCTATTCAAATAAATGAAAACATGGCTACCGATACTTTTGGGGCTGAGGTATATTTGCCAGCGGTAAATATGGGAAAATCAAGGGCTGGGTACTCGGAGCTTGTTACAAAAATAGATGAAGCTAGGGCAGATGGAGCGACAGAAGCACAGCTTTCCGGAATAACCGGAAGATATATGGAATATACTAAAAAAGACTCTGTTGGAGGCGTAGACATTGCCCCTACAGAGCTTGCAGTTCTTAATATGATGATCGATGCTATTACCGCTTCTAATCAAAAAGTAATAGAGGCTATAAACAGCCCTATGCAAGTTTACGGCAGAACTAGAGGCGTTGACCTGGGAGAAACTCCGTAATGAATAACACGTATTACAGAAATCCCGAGTGGATTGTAAAAGTACAAAGACCTGATTATACAAAATCGACAATAACCTATAAGACTGTCCCGGAGTGGTCTCAAACTGGGTACCAAGTTTCTAAAGTGGAATTCTCATCATCTTTAGACAAAACTAATTATCTATACGGAAACACTGATTTAATCGGATATGAATATGAAGAATCAATAGGCAGTCCTGGAAACCCGTTTTCATTGACGCTTGTGCCTATCGAAGATAAAAAAGGACATACCTGGAAAGATAAAATAAAAGCCAGAGATGTTGTTTCAATTATAGAATTCGGGAAAGTACGATATATAGGAATTGTAAAATCAACCGGCTATTCTTCATCAATGGATAATAACGGCAACCCGATAAGGTCAATTGTTATATCAGGGGAATCGTTAGGGGGGATGATAAGCAGTTTTAATTTGCCGATGAACTTATATCTTTGGTATAATGTCGGAGCTGATGCTGCAAACCGAAAACTTTTTGAAGACCTAAATTCAGTTGCTGCAAAAGGTCAATCTATAGGTGAAGTTTTTAGGAAAATAAAAGAAGATTTTTTTGAAGTTGTATTTGGCGCTGATTTTGGGGGATTTATAGCCGTACTAGATGCGTATTTTTCTCTTGATATTGATAAATTGGAAGCTTACTATCCGATGAACTTGAAACCATTCCAGATCGATACTAATAATTTATGGGAAATATTCAGGCAGATTGCGCCTACTCCCATATATGAACTGTTTGGAAGATTTGAGAAAGATAAATACCGTCTAATATGCCGGGAAACTCCGTTTGATACTCAAGATTGGAATAAGCTAAAGAGAACAGAAATAAATACATTATATTTAATAAGTCAAAACTTGAGTGATTCAGACGGCCAAGTCTATACTCATTATTTTTCACAGATGCCAAATTCTGCATTAACCGAGGCAGAAATTTGGGTAAATAGTTCCTTGAGTGAGATATCTGTTTTCGACAAAGATAAACTTCCTATTTACGGTTACAACCAATTAAAGGCGACATTTCCATTTTTTGATTTAGATAAAGGAAGGGCAGAATCTTCTATAAACTTTTTGAAAAACAATTCTGCAAGAATGTATGCATGGTATAAAAATAATGTCGATTTTCTTTCTGGTAAAATTGAGATGATGACCGTACCAGATAAAGAGAATAATTATATTTCTATTGGAGAACGGATATCCCATTTCCAAGGATCAAACAATTCGATTGAATTTTATGTGGAAGCGGTTAAAAGAAAGATGGATTATCCCGGGACAATGACATCGGAATACTCTGTTACACGAGGGTATGAGTACGGGTATGCGTCGGTAACGGTTGAAGGCGTAACTTTGAGCACACCCCAGGTAAAAAGGATTTCCCAACAAGGTAGAAAGATGATACAATCTGAGAAAGATATAACAGGAGGGAGATAATTGAAAGTATTAAAATTTAATAATTCGCCCCGCCCGATCAATCAAACCAATTCAAGATCTTCATTTTTTTCAAAATCACTATCGGTAACATATGGAAGTATAGATAGTAATAATACCGACAGTACTTGTAATGTTCTTTTAAAGAGTGGATTCGTAGCTACAAATATCAGACTTTTATCAACGGTATTTCCTTCAAAAGATCCGACTTATGGCGGTGTTAATTATCCTCAAATAGAAGCTGAGGTTTTAATCATTCATCCTGAAGGAGACTTGAGTTCGGGGTTTATAATTCCTTCTCCTCTCGATGTAAGAGATGATACCGTTAAAACTGACCTATTTGATCAGGGAGACATAACGTTGCTCCCTGGGGGCTGGAAACATCTATATGATAAAGAAACTGGCAAAGCACAATTCTTACATGGAGACTTTTTTAGTCTTATAGCAGATCCCGATACTGAAAAGGTTACTTTTGTGGATTTTAAACAAAATAAAATCACGACTGATACCAATGGAATGCTTTTGGAAGATCTAAATGGAAACACCATAAGCATGGAAGCGGCAACTCCGACAACAAAAAAAGTCTTAATAAATGGTAATTTGGAGATATTACAGTAATGGCTAGAAAACTTTTAGCAGTAGAAGGATTAACAATATCTCACAGTTCAGGTTCGGCGGTTTCCGGTGGGACTTTCACTATTACAAGTGCTCCCTCTTTAAAATATGCTGTTAAAAATGTCACTTTTAAAAAGGTATACAGAGGAACTTTAACTTTTACCTTTACCGGAGGTAGTCACTCTTCCGGGACTTCTGGTTCAGCTACAGGGGCAGGGACCATAAATTTTACAGCTACAAAAAATAAGATTGACGGACAGTTTGTTTTAAGAGTAGAGGATACCGGGACTTTAACAGGAGTTTATATTCCCCCAAGTGTCCCACCGCCTACTGTGGCGTTTACTTCTAATGTAGAGATATCAGATGCCGGACAGTCTAAGGCTTTAGGAGAATAGAATGGCTTATACAGATTTATATAAAAAATCAATATTTTTTGAAATACTTTCTGTTGATTCAAATGGGCAGCCGTTGGTTACTGTAGAGTCTTTCGCTTTTACAATACCGCCGTCTAGTTTGGAGATTGTTCAAACTCAGAGAGTTACAAAAACAGCTACTCCCGGAGGATTCTTTATTGATAACTACGGAATGGGCAGCGCCAATATAACAATAAGTGGAGAAACTGGAAACGAAGAGAAGCGATTGTCTATTTTAGGACCGGGCAAAACCCCCCGATCTCTTACCGGTCAAGAATGTTTCTTTTATTTCAGAGATAAAATAGCAAGATATTCACAGAAAAATCAAAACTATGTTATGAGGTTTTATGATCTTACCCATAAAGGAGGTAAGAATATTTTCAACCGTTTGTCGTTCGGCGGCAATTCTCAGTTTTCAGAGGCATGGGAAGTTGTTTTAGATGAATCGGCAATGAGAAGAACTTCAGCAAAACCTTTCTTTTATCCATATACAATCAATCTAACTGGACTAAGGCCACTGGGAACTTATAATTCTGGTGCTGTTGGGAAAGTTATTGGATTTTTAAGCGATATAAAAAATAAAATTGATGCTGTAGTAGCGGCCATTGAAGAATTCAAAACAAACATAACTTTCTTACTTGATAATGCTTTTGAGTTTGTTTCTGATGTAGCCAGTATCTTGACTTCTGTAAATTCGTTTGTTTCTCAGCTCACAAGTTTTACGGGTCTGGTTTTAGAGTATGAAAAGAAACTAGGCGGTCTATTTGATGATGTAATCTCAGAGACCAGCCAATTCATATCATCAGGATTGCAATTAATATCATTTCCTTACGATGTATTAGAAACGGCCAGACTTGAAGCTTTAGATGTAGTGGATAAAACAAACCAGTTAATTAGCAGCGCAAAAACGGCAGGAAAAAATGTTTTAAATAAATATGACTGGACAGAAAATATCGATCCTGTCTCTAATATCGGGTTGTCCCTTATAGCGATAGAAGAAAAATTTAATGTTATTGTATTGTTGGCAAAACAGGATTCGTCTTTTGAACCGATAGGAGGAATAATTTTAAACGGAATTGTTACTCCGGTCTATGGTCAAGTTTCATATGTCGTACAAGAAAATACACGGCTAGATAAATTAGCGAGGGATATTTACGGAGATCCGGACCTTAAAGATGTCATTGCTGGTATAAACGGAATATATTCAAATGATGAATTGACAGCTTCGACCATATTGAGTCTTCCAATTTTATCCCCCGATATAAGATATGCAAATAACGCCGTCTATAACACTCCGGATAATAGAAATGATGTGTTAGGTAAAGACGCTCACGTTGTCGAGGGAGTTTTTGATTTAAACTCAGAAGATTATGCTATTACGGCAGGGGAAGGAACAATTTTACAGGCTATTTCATTTAGACTGACAGAAAAAAAAGGCCGTCAAATTCGTGATGGATCATATGGGATTGTGGCTCAGATAGGTACAGCTTTAAATAGTGATGCTCCTTTTGAGTATTTAAGCGTATCGTTGGCCGAGACATTGATCCAAGATCCGAGAATAACCGCCGTTTATGGATTGAACTTCTTAGGTGACGGAGATAAACTATATCAGGAATTTAAAGTGGATACTTTATCTAAACCAGCTATAACATACCGGGAGGGACTATGAGCGAAATATTAACGCAAAAAGATTTCTACGAAGCAATGAAGTCTTATCTCGTTGCTAATCAGGATAGAGTTACAGACTTTAATAAAGGATCTACTTTAGATACTCAGTTAAATGCAATTGCTACTCAGTTAAATCAGGCTATGGTAAAGGCAAGTGGAGGGTTTAAGGTCCAGTTTGAACAAATTCCTTACCAAGTTTTTGACTTTAATAGAAAAACACCGAATACAGCTTCAGGAACAGTCATATTCTCTCGCCAGACTCCCGATGCTGTACAAATAACAATTCCTATAGGAACTTTGGTAGGAACTGTTAGCGGTCTTTTATATGCTACTCAGGCAGAGGCAATCATCCTATCGGGTAATCTAAATTCTTCCGTTGTATCTATAATCGCAAACGATATAGGAACGGCTTACAATGCGGTTATCGGAGATGTGAACCAGATAAACTCATCAGTCCCCGGGATAAACTCAGTTACGAATAATACTGCGGTTGCCGGTGGTACTGATAAAGAAAATAACTCATCGTATTTTACCAGGTTCACTAATTTTATACTTGGGTTGGCGGGTTCTAATCGGTTTGGAATATTAACCGCTGCTACTTCTGTTGAAACTATTCAATCTGGATATGTTGAAGATCATTTCCCCCCGGAATCGGGGCTTTATAATTACACTATTTATGTTGATGATGGCTCTGGAAGTGTCCCTCAATTAAAACTGGACGAAATAGAACTTGTTATATATGGAAATGATACATCTATTTACAAAGGGTATAATGCAGCCGGAATTAATTTTCGTGTATTATCTGCCGGGCTTATATCTATAGCCGTCGCGTATACGGTCGAAGTGGATGTCGTTAGTTATGATCTTGATGCTACCGAAACGCAAATACAAGAAACCATATTAGGCTATGTGAATTCATTATGGGTTGGAGCAGAGGTAATCAGAGCTGAGATAATAAAACTGATCCAGGGACTTGATGCTGTTTTGAACACTACCGTTTTAACTCTGAACGGAGGAGTAATTGATATTGCGGTTCTTCCAGCTCAGGTAGCAAGAATCAGTACAATTGTAGGTACACTGTCATGAGTCAAATTACAGAGCTTAATGAACAGATATTAGAAGCCATACTGAAAACAGATCCTTTCTATGAAGCTCTTTATGGAAAAGTAAACTTTTTACCAGAAACCACAATCACCGGTCCGAATGATTTTAACTGTGGAGCGATAGCAAACGGACTGGAATATCTTTATCAGTTCGTAAGAGAACTCACAGAACCGGAAATTGCCAACTTGAAAGCTCCTTATATTGATATAGTAGTTTTCTTCTTTACCGGGCTTAAGCGATTCGTTGATGAGACAACAGTTAAGTTTTTAAACAGAATGCAATCTCTTACAGTAAGAGAGTGTGGTGGTTGGAGCGCTGACAAATTAGGTACTCCATGGGATATTTTAAATGTTTTATGTTATTATTTAGACCGAGAATTGTTATATTATATCCCTAATCATGTTTTGACTAATCTGATGGTAAATGGGGACTTTGAAACGGCTTTGGGCGCTGAGTGGGTTACTGCAGGAGCAAGGACGATAAGTGATGCATTTTCCGGAGACTGGAAGATGGACTTTTCAACTTTTAGTTCTCTGGCTCAGACTATAGCGGTGACGGCAGGATCTTTTATTATGAATTGTTTCATAAACCCTGCAGTTGATCCCGTTGGAGATACGGACATCTTTTCATTTAAAATACAAAGGTCTTCGGATAGTAAATATTTCAATACTTCTACCCTGGTATGGCAAGTTGCGGATCCTTTAAATGTTCATTCAACAGATAAAGCAGGGTATAGCCTGGCTGAATATTTTGTAATAGTCGATGGAAGTTATAATATAACGATAACTTTTACAAAAGTTGTTTCATTTATGTTAGATCATGTTGAATTCGGGGAGAAACTTTACCCCGCTTTTGAGATAATTTATGTAGATAGTGGGTTTGCGGATAGTTTTGCTGCGACCTGGTTAGATGGTACAGTCAGCCCCGAAAACGCTTCTTATATCGAGCAAGACTTTATGTTTTCCAGTTCAACGAGTGTGTATTCGGATGTTTATTTCCAGTCGCTTATCGATACGGTAAAAGCTTCCGGAGTCAAAGGAATTTTTAATAGAGAGGTTAGATCATGAAAAGAGCTAGATGGGAAGGAAACGAAATAATATTAACTGATGACATGGAAAACAACTCTATTAGTCTGGTAGAGAATAACGATGAATCTTTCGAGATAATCGGGGCTACTACCATAATGAGGGGCTTCCAGTGTACTCAATCGGTAACTCCGGGCATGAGTGCCATTATTCCTTATGGGATAGCATACGATGAGACCTTAAAGAAGCTACTTGTCAATCTCGCTTCTGTAACCGCGACATTTACGGCGGCTGACCCGGTATCTGCAAGAAGAGATATTGTCGAAATAAGAAGACTTGAATTTGAAACTACCTTAGCAAACAGACAGTTTAAAAATGCAGGAACCGGGGCTATTTCTACTTCTCCGATTAATACAGAGACCGAATACAATATAGAAGTAAAAGTCGTTGCCGGATCTCCCGGGGGAAGTGCTCCTTCGGTAGAAGCTGGATGGATAAAGATAGCAGAAGTTTTGATCCCGGCTGCCTCTTCAACTGTTGTTAATGCGAATATTTTTAATGTAAATTCGGTTGCTACCGGGCTTTCTAATACTTCATGGACAACAGATATAACATCAATTCACAGAAACGGTTCGTTAAGTGAGATGAAAACTCAGCTTTATGGACTAACTCAATCAATAACAACAATTTCTCTTACGGTAACAGGACTTACGGCTACAGCAACCTTAACCTCAACAGGACAAACCATACTTGCAAGAGATGGTGGTCAGGTACTGGTTTCAGGACATTCAGGGACAACTTATAACCTCGGAGTAAAAACTGTAGCAGGGAATGCACTAGCTCTGGGAAATGCGACAGGTAACGGTGATATATTCTTAGATTTTACAAACTCAGTAACAGCTGTTAGAGCTAGGATTGCCAGTAAAAACGAAACAACGGCAGATTTAGACTTTTATACAGGTGGGAACATTACTACACCCAAACTGTCTATTCTTAATAGTGGTAACGTCCTAATAGGAACACCTACTGACTCAACAATTGGAATCCTTCAATTAGAAACAGACTCAGTTAATACTTTGAATATAAGGAACTCAACAGGAACTGTTAACAAAAGAAGTTATGGATTTTATGCTGCGAATGACTTTCTAAGGTTAAGATCATTTGATGATGCTGGAGCATCAGCATTTAGTGCAATTATGGAATGGACACACGGAGGAAATGTCTTAATCAGGGGTGGAGCAGACACAGGCGAAGGTCTACATGTCGGTTCAGGTGGGATGAGGGTTACTGGGACAAATGGTTCTATAATAATTCAATCAACAGGCGACACTTTCCAAATGACTAGAAACTCTACAAATTTTTTATGGGCTACTGGCTCTATTGCAACGGTAGCTATTGGTACAGGGCCAACAGTAACGCTTACAGATGCAAACCTGATTTGTAACGCCGATCAATCAGTAACAGTAAATACAACTTTACTTGTAGACACAATAAGCGAGAAGACAGCAAGTGCAGGTGTAACTATTGATGGTTTACTCATTAAAGATTCTGGAATTGGAGCATCTCTTACTATAACCGGTTCTTTAACTGCTACAACTTCTTTGATTACTAATACTATTTCAGAAAGAACAACTGCTTCTGGAGTTACAATAGACTCTGTATTATTAAAAGATAATAGTGTTACAGCTACAAGCATTTTTACAGGCACAATAAGCGAGAAGACAGCAAGTGCAGGTATAACATTTAATAATATTGTAAAAGTAGACACAATAAGCGAGAAGACAGCAAGTGCAGGTATAACATTTAATAATATTGTAAAAGTAGGCACAATCAGCGAGAAGACTGCAAGTGCAGGGGTGACTTTTAATAATGTTGTAAAAGTAGACACAATCAGCGAGAAGACTGCAAGTGCAGGGGTTAGTGTTCAGGCTTCAAGTGGAGAGCAGTTATTAACAAAGATTATTCCTATTGGTGATTGGGATATGACAACCACCAATAGTTTATCAGTAGCTCATACTATTCCTGATTATTCAAAAATAAGAACAGTATACGTTCTGGTGAGAAGGGATTCGGATGCTGCAACACCTCAAGTTACACGACTTGATTATGATGACAACATTGTTTCTGGATATTATACAAATATAGGGGTCACGAACATGTTATTAGTTGCTATCTCCGGAGGGATTTTTGACAATATTAACTATAATCAAACCAGCTACAACCGAGGTTGGATCACAATCACCTATGAAGTGTAGAAGGTGGTGGTTTTAAAACATAAAAATTATTTATTCGGATAAATTTGAATAAAGGTGTAATAGTAAGATGCTTCATACTCAGTTATTTTATTTCCTGTGTATGCACTATATAACTGACCATCAAGGACAACAACTGCATGGTCAGTTATTCCCCCAATTCCAACGGATCTCTGTCTATAAGGTGTACAGTAAACAGAAGCATACCCAAAATCAACACCCAATGAAAAATGTGCAATATTCATAAAAAGAAGAGCGTGGGTCACACAATTCCCTTTCCCAATTATAGATGGAAATGTTGGACTAGTTGGAAATGTAACAGTTTCTTGGTGAGAAAAATTTATATTGTTACAATACTTGCTGGGGATACTGCCTTTGTTTCATGTACAAGGATGACATAGTTATTTAAGTCTCCTGGTATCAAAGTTAATATATATTTTATCATACTGATCAAAGTACCCATAACTCCTATCAATGTTATGGGTACAGAGATGCTGATACCCTATTTCCAATATCCATAGATTGATTCCTGCTGTTACATAATACTTTTCTTTATATGGTGAAAAATAAAATGATCTTGATTTTGTAATATCTACTTCTTGATTTACATCAACGAACAGAAACTTCCATGCTATGCCTATCCCTATATTTGTTGAAAAATACATGTTCTCATCATTTGTAAATCTATCCTCTTTCATAGGATAATAAGCAAACTCCCCAAATGAATAGAAACTAAAATCACTTGCATATAAATAACTGCTCAATAATAACATCAATAAAACTATAATCTTTTTCATAAATTCCCCCTACTTTTAATTATACATACGATTAGAATAAAAGCAAGGGAAATCGCTTTATTCCCCGATCATTCCTAATTTATCAAAAACAGATAGATCAGAAAGAGATAGAACAGCTTTTTCGTCTTTCATCTCTTTCATCAAAGCTTTGAACGTTTCTTTTTTCAGGACCGGGAAATCCAGTTTTACAGGAACCGGAGAATTCAGGAACAATTCAGTTTCAGTAAGGTTTGATTCTTGCTCGTCTGCAGAGTTATAACCACCGGGATTGAATTGTGTTATTCTTTTTTCTGCCATTTTTCCATACTTCAAAGCAATAGAATTTGATCCTTTTGTGAACAATTCATCAACTTTGACGAAATCCTGCTTTAATTTAGCAACCATGATAGATTCTTCCCAGTCCGGAAACCCTGGAAGTTCAAAAAGTTTTGTCATAGCAACTCTACTCTCTCTGAAATCTTTAAAAGTAAACTCTTCTTTCATATTATCCTCTCTTGAATTTATTTAAGGTGAATTAAATTCCCCCTGATTCCTATTATACTTTCTTGGCTGTAAGAGTCAAGATGATGTTTCTTGCAGTCTCCATTTCACTCATATTCATTTCTTTTAATTGACACTTCCGGCCAATAGCGACATATATCTTCATCCATAAGATATTCCTTCTCCGGAAACTTTCGGTATGGATTATTCTCTTTTTACCGTCCAGTTCCTTTACTGATTGCTCACCTACGTACCGATTGATCATTGCGTTAATTTCTTCACGGAAAGATTTTTCTTTCATTGACGGGGTAATATGAGCGTTTCCAGAGATTATCTCAAGTTCTGGTTTATGCTGTCCCGGGAGACCTTTTCCTCCGTCTTTTTTTTCTTTATATTCAAGAGCCCTGTCTTGTTCCCATATCCAATTCTTGAAAAAAGATATGAAGTCCGGATCTGCCGGTGCTGTGATATAAGCGAAGTCTTTGTATGTTTTGAATCTTGTCGCTCGATTCAGGCATTGGATTAACCATGGCTCAGAGCGGTATATGTGCAGAATGATCATAAATGCTGTATTCGGGGCATCTAATCCTTCTGAAGCTTGATTACAGCTACTTAAGACAGGGAATTCACCTTTTCTATAACTTTTTATTATACCAAGAGAATCTTTCATTTGAGAGTCAACGGATTTACATTTACACCACTTATGATTTACATGTCTGGAATACTCTCTGGCTAGTTCAATGTCAGCTCCAACAATAATCATTTGAGCCCAAGGATTATTTCTTCTATATTCCATAAATTCAGACATTGCATTGTCTATTACTTGAAAAGCATAATCACTTCGAACGGCTGCATTAAGATGTTCTCTGTCCATAGAGTCATATTCAATAATCTTTTCACCTTTTTTATATTCCCCGGATCCGTCTATAAGATTTAATTTTACAGGAATAATGGCATCTTCTCTGAGGGCATCTTCCCGGGTATATGTTACCCATCGTATATTTTTAGTTTCTGTTTTATCCAGCATATTATTTTTATATGGGAAAAATGAGATCTTATCCCCGGTGTGACGAAAGGCGGTCCCGGTCATAAAAACACAAAGTTTTGCTAATTTTACCAACTCAAGAAAAGGCTTCTCCCAGCTCCCATCACTGGAAACGTGATGATGTTCATCAGCAATAAGAATATAATTATATTTTTTGAAATCTTCTATTATATTGTCGGCATTACTGGCAATGGCTTGAAAAGTTATCCCGAATCCGTCTAATCCCCTTGATGGATCTTTTCCGTTATCCGCAACCCTTATTGTTTTCCCGGAATCAAAGAAAGGATCAATCATACTTTCTTCAATTTGGTATACTAACGATAACCGGGGCGCGACATGCATAATTTTATCAAAGCCATTACCAATTAGATGTTTTGCAAATAGAATAGAATCTCCGCTTTTACCGGATCCCGGATGAGCATCTATAAATATTTTATTTATTGGTTCACCTTCAATAATTTCGTTACATATAGAAATTACTTCAGATTGATGTTTTCTCCAAGCCATTATTTATTATCCTTTCTGCAAAATAATACGCGATGATCATAATCTTGCACCGTTAAATAAGATAGGTCGAAATCCTGTCCGATCTTATTTATTCTCTTTAATATATTTCTTCCTGAAATTATCTATGTTCTGCATTGTCATAACTGCTTGAGGGTAGTTTCTACTCTCGGAGACGTTTGTTCTAAGAGTCAATAATCCAAGATTTAAAGATTTTTGAGAGGGTATATTTTTCCCGGTCAACAACCCATTATCTCTCATAATGTCAAATATTTCTGTTTGGCTTAACCCTAAATGTTTGCCAGCATCACGAATAGAATAATGTTTTGATTCATCTCTCAGGGCAGCATCAGCAAGTGCAGCTTTTGGTTTTAGAATTGCATTTTCTTCCTCTAGTTTCTTATACCTCTGAATAGCGAGCTCATAACCTTTTACGATCATCAAAGCTTCTTCTGCCTGTGTTGTTGGCAACTTCCTACGATCATCGGAAGTGATTAAAGAACTATTTTCCTTAATTCTCATTGAAACTGCCGTTACTTCATATTCGTTCAAATAAGTAATCTTACCATTCTTAACTTTATCAGGAAAAATCTCATTAACCCTTTTTATTACAAGGGCATAACTTACTCCTAATGAATCTGCAACTTCTTTTATGGTCATTGTTTTTTCTGGAAAATCTTCTTGTGGAAATAATGCAAGATCTCTGTTCATAAAAAACTCCTTAAGTCTTCCTGTAGCGACCACTAAAAAGCTAGTTCGGAAAACTTTATAGGGCAGGAAGACTTAAGGAGTCTTTCAAATCCCAAACTAATATAACTCTCCGCTAAAAGAGCAGATCAACGATCTTCCATAATAATACAGACATTAAAGAACATTGTCAAACAATATAAAATAAACTAGACATACGATTATTATTGTGCTACTGTTTAGTTCAGGGGGATATATGAACTATACCGAATATCTAAAAAGAATTGATGTTTTAAAAAAACAGAACATCAAAGTAGGAAGTTTTGACTTTAATGGTCAAATGCCGATTGAATTCCTTAAGATTGAAATAATTGAGGAAGAAGTGACCGATTCTGCTTTTCATTGGCAGGACAAGTGGTCAAATAATGGGGGGAAATGGGTAAAAGAAAAATCTATCGTTGACTGGGATAAAAACTACATTCTTATGCTTGGCGGTTTGTGTGGGATCGAGTCTGATCACTCTAAAAGCGAAAAAATGGGAAAATACTCATATCTTTCAAAGTCTACCTGTTATCGTGTTCTTCCTTCGGGGAAAAAAGAGTATGAGTCTGCAGAATATGAATTTGATGCTGAGGTCAGGGCTGAAGAAGTAGTTTTGAAAAATGAGATTAAAGCCATGGAGTATGAGGAGAAAAAAGCTTCTAATTCTCTACGGCAGAATGACAGAGAAGTTTCCCGGAAATACAAAAGTGATTTTGAGAAACAATTAGTCGTTGTTGAAATGGCTAAATTCGGCAGACAGAGGGCTGACACTGGGGCTCACAAGAGAGCAATACAAAAGATGATAAAATTACCGTCTGCAAACGAATCGTTGATTGGTACTCATTTATTCTGTTTTCAGTGTGTTCCTGATTTTTCTAATAAAAATGTTCGTCAAAAGTATCTTGAAACTGACAGTCCCGGTTCTTCTGTTTTCGGACAAATAGAACATAGAGATTCTGATGTTATTGATCAGAAAGATACTGAACCATCGGCAATGTTCCAGATAGCAGAAAAAAAAGGATCGTTAAAATCAAATGCTGTTTTATACAAGTTGGCAGGATTTGTACTTGAGTCTGAGGCACACGCTGAAGGTTTTCTGGATCTTTTAAAGGGGTATAATGAGATTGAAGATAAAACTTCAAAGTTGATATTCTGGGTAGATCTATTTGAATCAATAGATCCTATTATTAAAAATGGCACTATCGGTGCTAAAAAAGATTACTTAAAAAACTGGGGGAATAAATGAAAAGTTTACTTAACAACGTTATCATACTGACAAGTATAATGGCCGGATTTATACTGACCTTTGTATGGTTTGGATGGAAAATGGCTATAGTATTATTATTATTAACACAATTCGCAGGGGGAATAGAATGAAAATATCTATAGAAATGGAAATACCGGACAATGTTTTAAAAGGAATGTTCGGTGTTGCGGATGTGAACATAAAAATGGTTGAAGACATGGTAAGAATATCTTTTTATCAAGAGGTTGCCTCTAAACATGGCGATATTGATAGTGTATTGGATTGGATTGCATCGGATGATGTTTCAGAAGTTGAAAGAAGATTCCGTAAAAACCTTATTGAAATGACAAGAAAGTTCAATCAAAAGAGGAAATCTAAATGAAAACAGCGCATATAGCAGACTTACACCATAGTCCAGAGAGACATAAAAAAGTAATGAGAATCTTGGATCAGGTTATTGAGATCCTTCCAGATGTTGATTTATTGACAAATTCCGGTGAGAATTTCAATAATCCTTACAATATTGGAGAGGTTTACAATCAGCTGCTTGATAAGTGGGGAGAGGCTACAGCGATTAAACCGGTGGCTACAATAGATGCTACTCAAGGAAAGCACGAACGGGAAGGAATGCTAAGAGGTCTCAAAAGTGCTGGTATAGTTATTATAAAGCCCGGAATGGCTTATGGGTATGGAGCAGGACAGATCTATCCTAAAATTGATGGGCTTGAGCCAGAAATGCTATTATTCGGCGTTCCTCATGCTCATAAGGGAAAAATCGTGATGGGTGAAATGTCCAGAGATGAAGCCAATGCTAAAGTAAATCAGGAAATGGCAAAACTGTATTCTTTTTATGGTGCATTGAGAGCGAATAATCCCGATATACCAGCCCTTGCCGTTGGTCATGGAGTCGTACAGGGTAAGAATACCAGAGATTTACATGCTATTAAGAACAGTTCTATTTATTCAACTGAAGCTGAATTAAAACAAATGGGCTGTGATTTTTACGCATGGGGACATTATCATGTCCCTACAGAGTTTGAATTAATCAAGGGCGGTTATCTCGGTTCGTTTGCCTGGGATTGGAACGAATTGAACTATAAACCGGCAATTACTATCATGGACTGGGATACAATGGAAGTTACCAGACATGAGCTTGATATCAATACAAGAAAAAAACTTGTTATGTTTCCAGGGGATAAAATACCAGACCTGACCGGTTGTGATGTTCATTTGATCAATAATGAAACTGAATGGACTGAATCTGACTGCAGAGATGCCGGAGCCGGACAGATAAAAATAACAACAGAGGTTGAACTTGAAAACAAGATAAGATCTCAGGCAGTAGTCGAAGCCGTTTCTTATCCGGAAAAATTCAAAGCGGTTTATCCCGATGCAACCGATAGGCAATTACAGGTTTGTGATGAAATGTGGGAAGCTGACAAAGCAGAGGGTAAGATACCCGAAGAAAAGGTCATAACTCCTCTATACCTGACTGTCCATGGATCAAAGAACTTCCTAGAAAGAATAGGCAGGGAAACAATAAAGATTGATTTTAGAGACCATGACGGCCTTGTAATGCTTATCGGTGACGGTGGACTCGGAAAGACAACGTTGTTTGATTATGCTAATCCGTTTCCGCTGCTTTTCGCTCAGGGGAATTCATTACTTTCTACTTTCGAGATGGAAGATTCTTTTATTGAGCAGGGATGGGATATAAACGGGGAAGTTTTTATTATAAAGAAATTTTTCAAACCTACTTTAAAAAGTCCTAAAGCCGAATATTATGCTTTTAAAGAAAATGGCGAAAAGATATCCGGTCTGGATTCTGGGAATGTTGGACCGTATAGTGATTGGTGTCTGTCTATGTTTGGATCTCCCCGAAGATATTCTTCTTCTGTTTTCAATACTCAGTTTGACGACAATCCTGCGACATTCTCAGGGCAAAAGATAAATCCTTCCATATTTCAGGCAAATAATATTGAGTTAAAATCATTATTTCATGAGCTGGCAGGAACAGATTTGAAACATCTTGAGCTGCAATGTAAAGCAAAAGCCGACGAATTCAAAGATATGGCTGAGAATGAGCTTATGAAAAAGTCCGGTGTAGAAGAAAGTATTCCCGATACTGCGGTATTTATGGAAAGGATGTCAGAAATAAATCACGAAATTGCTGATAAGAGTATTGTGTTAGGGGCAATAGACAGTGAAATATTATCCTGCAAAGTAAAAATCAAAGATATAGAGAAGATTGAAGAGGGAAATAGAGACATTGATACAACAGTCTTTATTCTTAACGGACAGATTGGTACGGAAACTGCGAACAGGAATACCCTTAACCATGAGCTGTCAGGGCTTAATAATGTCGACATTGATACTGTTACCAAGGTTTTAGAAAAGATGGATTCTGACAAGGTTATATACGATTCTCGCTTAAAAGAACTTCCAGAGATCAAAAGACATAATGTTGATATTCAACAAACATTTATGAAAGCTCTTGAAAATTGGAATACTGATAACCTGGGAATTGTAGAGCATAACAACAGTGTTTCATCTATTAAAAAAGAGATTGAAACTGCCATGTTGAATAAAACAAGGGCAATTACAAGAAAAAAAGATAAACAGGTCAGAGCTGAACAGGATCAAAAAAACCAGAACATAAACATTGAAAATGAATATGGAAGACTTAAGGTAGGGATTGAACAATCCATATCCACTTTGAATGAACAGATCAAAACCGGAAAGGAAATGGTTGAAAATATCGTTGCCTGTCCTAAGTGTGGATATCAGGATGAAGATTCTCTCAAAAAGAAGTCTGACTATGAAGCAAGAATAAAGCTGAGAGAGACCGAACTTGATGGTAAAGTGAAAGAACTTCTTGAATTGGTAGAGCCGGAAAAAGTAACCGTAAAGGCTGATTGTTCGGAAGAAGATAAAGAAATTGTCGAATATGATGAGATAATCAATCAGGTAGTACCAGAGATAAAGCCAGTCCCCGATAAACCGATTGAACCGGTTTACTTGAATGAAGATCTCCCGGTGTTTGATTTTGACAAATATTCTTCTTTGAAAGACCAGATTTCTTCTTATTCTGAATCAAAAATAACAGAACTGCAGACAAGAATTTCAGAGTGTACAAAGAGAATAGCTGATTTACAGAATCAAAAAGAGTCTAAAATAAAGACCGAAATTGATTATTCTCCTGTTGATCAATTGAAGGCTGCCGAAGAAAAACTGAAAACTATTGAAAAAGAGATCCAACAATTAAACAATGAGATTTCTTTAAAAGAGTCTAAGATATCTGATATCAATAAGATGAGAGAATCACTTGTTGAATACGACAACCGGATAGAGAAGTATAATGAGGAATTTACTTTCTGGGCTGATATGAAAGAGAAATGGGGTCCTAAAGGGATACCGGCCAGAATACTTGAGCATACAGGACCTTATGTTGATCAGGAGGCGAACAGGATACTCGCGAAATATTACCCATTGTATAAAGTTCACTCAGAGACTACAAAAATGTCCAGTGATGGTAAAAAAGAGCTGGAAGTGTTTAATATCTCAGTAGTGAATCAAGAGACTACCAGAACAAAGCCGTTGAACTGTATAAGTGGAGAAGAGAGAAACTTCATTAATGAGGCTCTACGGTATGCTTTCAGGAAAGTAAACGAACAGAATTCACTTGTCCGGTATAATGTTATGTTTGAGGACGAGCCCGACTCACATGTTTCTAGTGCTCAATTACATACGTTTTGGGATTTATTAACCGATATATCAGAAGATCGATTATCTTTTTGTATATCTCATTCTCCGGAAGTGAAACATAGATCAGCGACAACAATAGATATAATAGATTTGGAGGGGTAATTGTGGGAAGACCAGCAAAAAAATATGGAGGAGATGCTCGAAAAGAGTATCTCGATGTAGCAAAAAAACTTTTCATAAAGAAAGGTTTTGCAAATACTTACATAAGAGAAATAGGCCGGTTGTCAGGGTATAATGAGAGTAATCTTTACACTTATTGGAAAACAAAAGAGGATCTTTTTAATGAAATTACAGCTTGTGTTTCTGATATGGATTTGGATTCTGCTTGCCAATTTCCTATAGAGTATGCAATTATGGTAGAGAAGATGCTTTCTGAAGAAGGAACTTTGATTACTAAGTTATCAGAATTAAGCCCGGAACTTTTAGTTTCAATGCTATAAATATGAGGGGGAGAAATCCCCCGGTATCAAGAGAGGAAACTTTGAAAAACGTAATTATTTATTTATCTGTTATTTTTTGTTTTATAATATTAGGGATTTTGATCGGTCGTTATATAATCCCTAGGGATCCTGTAGTGATTGAAAAAGTGGTCGAAAAAATTGTTTATTTGGAAAAGCCGAAAATAGAAAAAGTGTTCAATTATATAAATCCTATCCATGAAGAAGACTATATTAAATTAAGCAGTCCATACGGTCTAAGAGAAATTCCGAAAGGGATCTATACCGGGGGAGCATTAGACCGGGATCATGAGGCACTTGATTTATATGGTACTTGGCAAGCCCGGATTGTGGCCGTCGCTGATGGTGTTGTTAAAGAAAAATGGTATGTTCCTAATGAATATAAAGGCTATAAAGGACATCCGATTTATGGCGGATATATTGTAATACTTCATTCAGACGGAAGCGAGACAGGTTACGGACATCTTAGCTGGATAAGCTCAGAGGTCCATGAGGGAGACTTTGTTTCTCAGGGTCAAGTAATTGCCCGGCAGGGTGACACGGGACTGTCAGACGGCGGACATCTTGATTTTTCCGTTAAGATAAATGGAGAATATGTAAATCCGTTAAAATATGTTGACATAGAAGAATAGTATTGACATCTATCTAATCGCATGTATAATTAAGTGCAGGGGGAAATGTGAAAAAATCTAAAGTATATTTTGAAGAATTAAAAGAAGCTCTCGAATCTAAAAATGAAGAATCTATTAATAAAAAAATAGTTTCTGTTTTCAATGATATTTTCATAAAGGAAATACCTGAGATAATTGAAATGAGAAGGGCTGAGTCTGATTCTGCAATGAAGGCTATTTTTAGGGAACAAAACCAGAAGTGGAATTCTATCTGTAATAAGTGTGAATCTATTGGATGTAATGTCTTAAAAAGAGATGCAATAAAAAATATTGTTGAAAAAGATGTTCTCCATGGTGAAGCATTGTGAGAATTAAAGTCAATCAAGTTATGCCTAAAGACGGATTTAAACAGCCATGGTTAAAAGCTATCATTCTCGATGGTGAGATAAAAGAACAATCAGTCTACGAATTAATATTGATTGACGAACAAACTGATCAGCAAAGAAAATTGTTTAATCCTTTATGCCGGTTGTATTTCGATTCTCTATGTTATCAGAGGGTTGCTGTCGATTGGCTTGATCTCCGGGACCAGATAAAACTTAAGCTTGGAGCCGGGTATGAAACTATTCGGTTTACAACTTCTGATTATGCTATCCATGAGATACCGTACAAAGAGAAAAACGACATTCCTAAAGATGTTATAGAAGATTACCGGAAAGGCAATGAGGCCAGAGTACAGCTCATTTTAAAGTCTATGAGGGACTACTCAAAGAAAGAAATGACCGATATAACTGATTCGCTTATTCGCGAGATGATTACTGCAGGAGTCGGTCAATCCAGCAAGGCAAAAAGATTTAATGAGATCCTGGAAAAGATAAAATTTCAGGAATAGGGGGAATTGTGAAAAGATGCGAAATACTTGCACGTGTTATTTGTGATATTCAAAAAAGTTTTATATCTTCTTCTTTTTATGATGATGGTGATAGAACCCATAGCAATGTCTCTCAGATAGGATTTATTAAAGAATATAGTGGATCTTATGGATCAATCGGAGCTCTTTGTGGATTATCTGTTACTGAAGAAGACGCTAAAGAAGAGGGGCTAGATTTAAAATATTCGGGGGAGTATTCAGGAAGGGTAGAGATCTTTACATACAATAATGTTAGGGTTAAAGCGATGCTTCTTAGCCAAAGCGGCCCTTACAGCTACGCCGGACCGATGATATTGTTTTATAAAATTAAGGGGGAATAAATGAAGGTAGAAGTTTTTAGAGAAGTAGAAGAGATCGATTCTAATGAGTCCGGATATGTTCAGTTTTCGAGAGAAAGATATAATTCTGAATATTTCGGGGGAATGCCGGAAGCTGTTGATTTTTCAAGAGAGCAATACAAAGTCAGGACGGTTGCTCAGGTTAGAGCTTTACCGACAACAATCAATAGAGAACACGTCCTTAGAGAAAAAACAAAACTCCTGCAGGATGGTTTTAAGGAAAGAGACCGAACCGGATATGAAGATCCCAGGCTTATACTTTTTGACAAAAGAAAGGATTTTGTTATTGCTGATAAAATGATCGATTCTTATATCGGAAGCATGTCAGAAGAAGATCCAGAAATTCTCGACAAAAGAGGAATGAATCTTCTTTTAATTGATCTTGTCTGTGAGGTAAATAAGCAAAAGACAGATCTTGAATCTAAAAAAGAGCTTATCGGGAATTATAGAGCAGAATATCTTAGGTTGCAAAACAGCCATAGATATCTGAAATCCAGAAATATTTTTCAGAGAATATTTTTATGGAAAAAATCGATAAAGGAATAGTATGAAACCGAACGAAAAGAAAGCTAAAGAGATATTTTCCAGATATGTAAGGGTCCGGGATTGTGTTAAGACTTCTGGCACCCCTCATATTGGAAAATGTTTTACTTGTGGGAGAGTATTCACTTATGATGAGCTTCATTGTGGCCATTTTGTAAGCGGTAGAGGGAATTCTTTATTCTTTGAAGAACATAATTCTACTATTCAGTGTGGGACTTGTAATACATCTCTGGGAGGCAATCCAGAGGTTTACCGTAAAAAGATGATCAATAAGTATGGAATAGAAGAGGTTGAACGACTTGAATCTCTCAGGCATGTTCCTGTAAAAATAAGAGAGTCGGAGTTTAAAGAATTGAGTATTAAATTTGACATTAAATTTAAGAATATGTTAGATTAAATTTAACAGGGGGAAAATTATGGATATAAAGAAATTAGTAGATGATCAGACAACAAAATTTATAGAGTCTGGCGAATTGGAAAAATTGATCACTGAGAATGTGCAGAAGTCTATAGAAAAGGTAATTACCGAAAAATTTGGAGGATATTCTTTTCAGAGAGATTTAGAAAAAAAACTATCTGAAGAAATTGAGCCGTTACTAGGAGAAATCTCTTTTTCCGGATATAGAAATGTGATTATTGACAGGATAAAAGCTATTCTTACCGGCCTTGTAGATTCTGAATTGGTTGAAAAAGTGGAGGAAGCATATAAAGATATTTTTATCTCTTCTTCAGAGCCATTAAAGATGTCAGATTTTTTCAAAATAGTTCGAGATTGCTATCTTGATGAAGACGGACAATCTTACGGGGAATTTTTTAAAATAGAAATTTCTGATGACGAAGGCTCAGATCCCACCTTTAGACATATAGAAATTTCATTTTCGGAAGATGAAGGCGACTGTCGATGCACAAACAGCTTTAGAATGATGTCTTATAAACAGGAATTATTCACTATCTACTCTTTAAAAACAGAGCATTTATCTTATGAGAAAGATTCTAAGACATTATTAAAAGTGAAATATCTTGATAAATTCGAAAGAATTCTTTTGAATGCTTATATAAACGATCAGAAAATAATCTTTGATATTGAAGAGGATGATATTGATCGATCAAAATTTGAAGGTGACTATTAATGGGAGCGGCTTTTAATACTGCAAAAAACAAGTATTTTGATAAAACAAAGAATCATACAATCTTTACACCGCCAACGGTCTGTAATTGGTTATATGAAATATTGCAACCGGAACTGGAAGATGTTAAGACTGTATTTGACCCGGCCTGTGGCTCAGGTAATCTACTGATGCCGTTTAAACAAAATCCTGATATTGTAACAATGGGATGTGATATCGAAGATTTTGGAGCAGATATAGATCATTTGTTCAAAGACGATTTCCTGACATGGAAAGGGGAATTCCCGGAAATTGACTTATGTATGATTAATCCGCCGTTTAATCATACCCCGGAGTCCCGGAAGAAATGGGGAAAAACGAATCTTCTCCCGGAGCTATTTATTCAAAAATGCTTTGATTTATTCGGGAAAGATGTAAAAGCGGTTTTGTTTACTCCAATGGGGTTTAGGTTGAATACTAGATGTTATACTGAGAAGCAGGGCAGCCGATACCGGAATATAAGAGATAATATGGGGAAAATTACTTCTATAGTCTCTATTCCTCTTGATATGTTTCCAAATCCTGATTTTGATGAAAGACTTCCAGAGCAGAGGAAAAATCCAAGGTTAAAAATTCCGAACTCCAATATCAAGCGAAAAGAGATTCAACAGGAAATAATTTTCTTTAATATGCCGAAGCTGGATCCTCATTATTGTCTTCCGGATTCAGTCATTGAAGACCTGAGAGAGATGGACCGGGAGACCTGGGGATGAATATCTTTTGTGAGGAGTTAATATCTCTTGAAATTAAGAAAAAACTCGATGATAAAGAAGCTATAACCGAATACTGGGAAAATATTGCTATAGAAGCATTTGAGGCAGGAGAAGAAAATGACAATTGAAATGTTTATGAAAATACCAGTAGATCAGCTATCGAATTTCAAGACAAATTTAATCTATGCTTATTTGAATCAATTCTCTGATCCTATTGGACAAGTTGTGAAGGTCAAGGATGAGGCAGGAGAGGGTATTTATAGATGTGATGTATTTGTCTATCAGAATCATGAAAAAGAAGTCCTGGAAGCCATGGCGAAGGAAGTAGGGCGATTATCTAATGGTAATTGAGTTACAAGTTAAGATTTCTCCCTATACGAGATATTTACATATTACACCGGTTTACGTTGAAGGTAGGGAAGTAGGGTTTATAGATGAAATAATTTCTCATTTAGACGGGGATGTATTTCTGTGCTCTATTGTTTTGAATAAAGAGTCAGAGAAAATGATAAAGGATAGGCGTTAATTTTTTTTGCTCAAATAATATTATATAGTTGTAATAAGAATAATATGAGTATAATATAGATAAATTAAGAGATAAGGAGTTGTTATATGTGGTTGACTGTAAAAGAATATGCTGAAAAGCATGGTATAACCGATCAGGCAGTAAGAAAGCGAATGAAAGCAGGGCATATCCCTGAAATTAGAATCAGAAAAAACGACGGGGGAAAGATTGAGATAAAAGAGAGGGAATCATGACTATAAAAGAAATTTCAGATTTTACCGGGAAAGAGATAAGAACTATAAGAAGATGGATTGCCAAAGCAGGTGACAAAGTGTCACAGGTGCCCCATGACAAAATGTCACAGGGTATTCCTTTCGATTATTCAATAGATGATGTTGAATGCATATTGCAGTCAGGATCAATGTCTAAAGATGCCGTAACTATTGTTATGAGTAATGCAAGAAACAATAATAAAACATCGGACACTTTGGCAGACAATACGTCCGGCGGTGATATTGTTGTGTATAATGCACATAATCAAACAGAATTGTTTTTAAGATTTTTTGATAAAATACAAAAAGATAATTTAAATGCAATTGATAGAATGCAAAAAGACAATCAAATATTCATGCAAAATATTATTGCTGAGATCAGGTTGCAAAATGCAACCCAATCAAAACCTAATAATCAGTTACAAATAGAAGATATACCAGAAAAGCCATTAAGAGAGGCATATAAAGAGAAAATGAGAGAATATGCCTTCAAGTCTGGTAAAGATTTTGGAACAGCGTATCGATATGTTTATGATGAAATCGGTTCTATATATGGGATTAGGGTAATGGCAAGAGCTAAAAATAGAAAATGCACCGGAGTTGATATACTTGAATCTGACGGATATCTGAATAAAGGAATCTCTGTAATCATAAAGCTGATCAAAACATTAGAAGAGGGAGTTTAATGGCCGAGCGTAGAATGTTTGCAAAGACAATAATAGATTCTGATATATTTCTTGATATGCCTCAGACAACACAAAATCTATATTTCCATTTGAATATGAGAGCTGATGATGAGGGGTTTGTCAACTCTCCTAAAAAGATTATGAGAATGGTCGGGTCTAATCAAAACGATTTAGAAATATTATTGGCGAAACGTTATTTAATAGCGTTTGAATCCGGTGTAATCGTAATTAAACACTTTAAATTACATAATACAATCAGAAAAGACAGGATGAAGGAAACTCTTTATCTTGAGGAAAAATCAAAATTAAGAGAGAAAGTAAATGGGTCGTATACAGAGGTTCAACCAGATGACAACCAAATGTCAACCAAGTGTACTCCTAGTGTATTAGATTGTAGTATAGTTAAGTCTAGTATAGATGAGATTAATACGGCAGAGCCGAAATCTAAAAAACCTACAAAAGAGATAAAAAATAAACATGGTGAATATGGAAGAGTTTTTTTAACTGAAAAACAATTTGATAAGTTAGTAGTAGATTATGGAGAGTCTAAAGCAAAAGGCATGATTGAAAACATTGATACATATTTTCAAGAACACCAGAGTAAAATTAAAAACTTTTCAGATCACAACTTGACAATGCGGAAATGGGCCGGTGCTCCTGCAGAAAAACAGAAAGACGGTGAAAAAGAGGATCTCATATGGAATTAAAAACAATAACGCTATTAAACGGAAAAGAGATCCAACTGAATCAGGCTTTCAATATGGATTGCCTTCAGTTTATGAAAATGCTTCCTGACAAATGTATTGATTTAGTTTTGACTGATCCTCCTTATGGGATTGGTGCTGATAAGGGTGTTGGAGGTGGTTCAAAGCGTGGAGATGTTAAAAAGTTTTCAGGAGATTGGGATTCAAAAATACCAGAAAAAGAACTATTTGAACAGATATTCCGGATATCAAAAAATCAAATAATTTGGGGTGGTAACTATTTTACGGAATATTTAAAACCAACATCATCATGGATAATATGGGATAAGAGAGAAGGACTTCCGGAAAGAACATTTGCAGATTGTGAGATGGCTTGGAATAGCATCAAAAGCCCTGCAAGAATATTTCGCCACAAGTGGGACGGTATGATTCAAGAGAACATGAAAGACAAAGATATTAGAATACATCCAACTCAAAAACCTGTAAAACTTTTTAAATGGTGTATAGAAAAATATGTAACAAATGAGAAAATAATATTTGATCCATTTTTAGGATCTTTTTCTTCTTCTATTGCATGTAATTCTTACGGGTTAAATTGGTTAGGTTGTGAATTATCGGAGGAGTTTTATACGTCAGGCTATCACCGATACGAACAAGAAACAAAGCAGATGTTAATGGAGTTTTAAAATATGGAACTGAGAGAGCTAGAGGACAAGATTGTTAAATATTATGACATTCATAAAAGCAAATATGTCCAGAGTGTTGTTATGGCTTATGTAAAATCTCATTATGACAAAAAAAATTACGATTCCCTCCTTCAGTCAATAATAAGATCACATCCGTTTAATTTTGGTTTTCCTGATGTATGTGCCATAGAAGACGCTCAGGATAAACTTTATATCAGAGATAAAAAGTCACTAAGAAAGAGCCAGACTTCTTCGGATTGGAAAATTCCAATAAAACCATTGACAGAAGAAGAGAGAAAAGAAGCCGAACCAATGTGGAAAGATTGGAAGAAATTTGTCGGTAAAATATCCTATAAGGCAAAAGATAAATTATCCTGTTCAACTTGTACTTACTTAAAACCAACGAAAACAGGGATATGTGAAAAGTGTATAGATTTTTCAAAACATGAAACGGGGGAAAAATGACAGATAGCAAATTTAGAATATTTTGGACACTTCCTGAAAGTGATAGTAGTGGTTTTGATTACTTCAAAGCCGGTGAGATTTATTTTCAATCAGATCCTAATCAAGAATTTGACGAGTTAGAGCAATTTGTAGGAGTTAGTGATAAAAATGGGAAAGATTATTTCATCGGAGATAAAGGTCGCTTTGATAACGGAGATACTTTCGTCTTAAAAATGGAAGATAACTGTTTACAAGTATATGTTGATTGGATAGGCGATCCAGAATGTGAAGATCAGGCAAGAGATTTATACAGAATCTCAAAAGCTGAAATAGTAGGTAATATACACGAGGGGGAATAATGAAAGAGAGGCCGATAATTTTTAATACTTCACTTGAAATAACTGATGTCAGAGTTGAAATGGTTCAGGAGATAGACAACGATTCTGCAATAAAAGAGGGAATTATTGTTGAATCAGGGCTTGAAAATGGGATAAATAACCTTGCAAAGGCTAGATTTGCTGATTTATGGGATTCTATCTACAAAAACTGGGATAAGAGCCCATGGGTATGGGTAATTGAGTTTAAAAGGATCGAAAGATGAAAATCTCATATACCGATGGAATGTTTGAAGTAGACTCTCCGAATATCTGCTATGGAAGATTTGAAAATATGTATCATTCTGGTGATGGTGTTGGTCTACAGGTTAATAATGAGTCCCGGAGAGAAGAAATTGAAAAGAAATGTGATGAAATATACAAATTGGTTGTCGAGCTGGATAATCTAACAAAAGAGGAGGTTTTTTAATGCAACCAGAATCAGTAAATATGTTTTTTCGCGAAGTAAAAGATGAATTGAGGATAAGAAAATTAAAACAAGGGGCTTTTGCTGAAAAAATTGGATTGTCCCCGACTTCTATGAGCTGTTACATGAAAAGGAAAAAGACTCCTTCACTTAAAACTCTTGAGGACATTGCTGAGGGCTTAGGAATGAATGTTATAGTTTGTTTGGGGGATAAGGATGATTGATTTTTTAAATGATGCTGAGTGTAAGATTATATGGGATGCCTGGATGAAATGGCACAGTGTTGAAGGTTCAAGCTTTGATGCTTTATGGTTTGGATATTCTGATTTGTCGGACCAGACCAGAATTGATGTAAAAAAACTTAAGAAGTTTATAAAAGTACTGAGAGATGGAAATATTGCTTATTCATCTTCTTTGTGGAGTGAAGAGGGAATGTTGAGAGGCAAAGGCAATTTTATCCATGATAAGTATCTGTATAAGCCCTGGGATGAAATAAAAATAATTCTTGATAAGGATAAAATATGAGTATTGTCATTCATAATAAAACCGGGAAATTTTATATTCTTATTAAATTATTTGCTATAGATTCCACAAATGGGAAACATAGATATTTTTCTGTTTACAAGAGACCTTTCGGAAAGCATGTTTTTGTAAGAAGAACTCATGAGTTTTGTATGAAATTTACTCATTGGAAAGACTGGGACTTTAAAAACAGAAGAAGAAAAATAATTCTTGATAAAGATTGAATCATGGATTATAGTTGATTTATCAGTTTAGAACCTGACTATACGAACAATAATCTAAATTAGATTATGAGACTGGTAATAGTTTTCAGAGGAATAATACAATATGGCCGTTGTTCGTGGTTTGTATCATTCGTTCTAACTCGGGAAACTATTGCTGGTCTTTTTTTATTTGGAGGATTTTATGAACGATTTAATTAAGATTGAAAACAAGAACGGAATTGAGACCGTCAACGCAAGAGAACTTCACGAGTTTTTAGAGAGTAAACAGGATTTTTCTACATGGGTAAAAGGTAGAATTAAAAAGTATGATTTTTCTGCAAACATCGATTTTATTTGCTTCCATAAAAAAATGGAAGCCAACAATGCAACCATAATAGACTATCATATCTCACTTGATATGGCTAAAGAACTCTCCATGGTTGAAAATAACGAAAAGGGAAGAGAAGCCAGAAGATACTTTATTGAGTGTGAGAAAAAGGCTAAAGGCTTTGTTACTCAAAATATAAACAGTTCTGATGTAATTATACAACTGCTACAGCAAAACCAGATAATCATGAAATCACTTATTGAAAGAGTTGATAAGGTAGAGAGTAATTCTTTTATTGTTTCTTCCGGGAAAAAGCAAAAATATAAACTTCCCCCGGCGAAACAAATGGAATTCCAGAGTATTGGAGAAGATTATTACACAATAGCAGCTTACCAGAAGATCAGGAAAATTTCTCTTTACGATACGTCTTCACATGGGAAAATTCTTACTGGAATATGCAATCGGGAAGGAATACAGATAAGTTCTGTTAAAAGCACTACTTTCGGGATAGTAAATTCTTATCCTGAATCAGTTCTTAAGAAATATTTTGATTCTATGGTGGTCGGGAAGTAATGAAATATGTTTTATTTGCTTTAATAATTGTTCTTATTCTGGTTGTGTTCTGGTTAGTTTCGGGAGATGGTAAATGACTGTAGAAGATTTAATTGAACAGCTCAAGGTTTCACTTGAAATGGGAGTTATTGATAAAAACGATATTGTTTCTATAACTACAAATACTGGAAAAGGCTGGAATACGGAATTTGTTAGATCAATAACAGCTCCGACTATGAGATATCCAGCTCCTAAAGAACAGAGAGCAATACATCAAATATCTTTTGTAAAGTTTATAGAAATAGAAGACGAGAAAAACCAGATAAAAATGAATTTTTTAATTTGATTAATAACAGAATAAGAGTTATTATTTTAATATCGGGGGATATGAGAAAATTCCCCTTTAAATCTTTTCCGTATGGAGAAGAAAATTATACCTAATTAAAAGTATCTAAAAATTAGGTCCCGATTTTATAGCAATGTAGTAGTAGTGGTAGGATCGAAAAGGAGGGAACTACCTGTAGGTTAAAGTATCGATGAAAAGATTCTGCCGTGGAACTGTCAAAGGTTTTCGGCGGTAAATTAACGTAGATGGTTAAGGCTATCCGTTTATGTTATACTGAAATAAATGCAATTCGATTTTACAGGTCTTATTGTGTTTTAACGATCTTGCCCGTATGGGCTGATCTAAACAAGGGATAGTAACTGGTCCCGAAAACAATTGATTATATTTTCCCTCACACGAGGGGTTCTTCGGGGACGGTCAAGGGTCCCCGGAGATAAATACTTGTGTTAATGTTGATAGTGTTGCAAGTGCTAATGTTGATCAAGTAGAGACTGAAATCAGGCAGTCTTTAAAGAAATCTGTGATACCACGGGAGGTAAAAGATAAATCCCTATACCAGCGGAAAAGCTGTGATTTCCTAAAAGTCCAGGTTGTTTGAGATATTTCAACTGTAAAAGAAATACTCGTCAATGGGAGCTGGTGAAATATGGGATCACGGCAATACAAGTTATGGCAATATGCGGTTCAAGTCCGTGGCTTCCAATTGCCTCGCATGAGGTAAAACATAAAAGAAATATTAAGAAGTGTTTTGAATTAGAACAAACAGGTTTCTGACGGTTTCTTATTATGTAATTCTCCTTAGCCGGATCGATGAAGAGGCACTTCGGTGATCCGGCGTTTTTATTTCCAGAATCGGGGGATCTATGGAATGTGAAAAATGTAACTATATGGACAAAACCTGTACCATAGAGAGTCTTTATGGCATAGATCAATTAAAGTCATGCCCTTTCTTGAATGAGCCAGTGCTGAACGAATACGGTTGGCTTATGAATCCGCCATTTACAGAGAAGTACCAATTATCTTCAGGTCATGTTTTTCTTATCCCGGAAAAGATAGATTCTAAATGGATTGTTCATTGGAGTTTATTTAAAGATGGGGCTGGAAGCTGCGGAAGATCAGAAATAGATTTATTTATCCTGGCATATAAAAAAGCAATAAAAGATTTATTGTCAACTTATAGGTTGACAGATATTGACCGGGAAGAAATACAATATATATCTGATAATAAATTTGATAACAGAAGATCGTTTCTTCCGAGAGAAAACAAAATAGAAGAAATCCCCGAAAAAATTGAATACATAAGCCCGTTTTCGGATATGGAATTTGGGGAAATAGGAGATCAACTAGAATTGTTTTAATTAGACTATTTACTATAATAAGGTATATTAAATTAAGGAGACATGAAGATGAAGAAAACAATTTACATTATTATTGATGGGTGTTATTCAGACTGGTTTATACATGGATATTTTAATGATATAGAAAAAGCTGAAAAATATGTTGTTTGGTATAATGCCAATCATAATGGGTATGGTGATGAGGCATACATTCAGGAACATGAACTACTTGAACCTGAAATAGATTACAATGCTATTAAAGTTCTTAGGAATCACAAGGTTGTTTTTGATAAGCGTGGCAACTCATGGAACATGAGGAATGAACCTGATAGATATGATATATATACAGGAGTTAAAAAAAAGACTGTTTCTGGACTTTGGGCACATAAAAAACAGATATATCATGTTGAAGTAACAACACACGAAAGAAAAAAAGCTGAAAAAATAGCACAGGATTTGTTATACAAATGGCTTGCTGAATCTAATGGACTATAAAAATAAGACTATTTACTATAATAAGGTATATTAAATTAAGGAGACAATAATGAAATATCCGTACATACATAGCACATCAAAATTAAGGAAACATAAAGGGTTATGCAAAATATGCTTAGAGCCAAAATCTGACACAAGGGTTGATGTTGCTTTTAATGTATTTAGAGGTGATGATAGTGTTTATACAGTACATAGAGATTGTTTGTATAATATTGGTAAAAAAGAATTTATTGAAAGATTATTTGTTAAATAAAACAGCTACTATAATAAATAAAAGGAGACATACAAAATAAGTAGAACTTACAAAGATAGACTTCCTAAAAAGTACAGGAAAGGATATTGCTGGCTTTCGGACTCATATAATAATAAAATTCTTAGGAGGCGCATTGAAAGAAGTGATATACAAAATGGTTCATCTTTTAAAAAACTAGCGAATAAATTAGATGAATATGCAGGAATGTAGGACAAGTCTATTTACTATAATAAATAAAAGGAGACAATATGATTTGTGATAGAAATAGTGAAGACATAATTAAATGTCATGCTTACAATAATGGTGAGTGCATGAACAGTGTTACGTGCGGTGGAATTATGGCTACTTCTCCAATTAAAACCATTCATAACAGAGTTTTTTACAGTTCTATAATAGATCCAACGTTATATCATTGCGAACATTCTACTGCAAAAATAAGCAAATATCCCTACTGCCCTTTTTGTGGCGAGAAAATAGATAAATAAAAAACCCCGTCCGGTTAACAACACGAACGAGGTTTTAATCTTAAGAGTTATCCAACGTTTGTCTATTTCATAATTCCCCCTATAAGATATTTTTTAAACCGATTACTAATCTACCGGATAACATCCGATTTATGTATAAAGTTAATCCCTTTAAATTGAGCTGTCAAGAACAAAAAATAAAAATAACCATTGATTAATACATGAAACGAGTATAAACTATGTACAAAAGACAAAAAGGGGTAAGAAGTGAATGTAAAGACAGAATGCTATGGAGAAGTTGAAAAACTACTCATAGCACACCAGAAGAAGTATTTCTCGCATATAAAATCTACAGGGGCGTACTTGGTTGAAATGGCAAGGCAAAGAGCCGAAAAAGACATGAAGGGAGAATAGAAATGGAAGTGGAAATCTATAAATATGACAGCAAAGTAGAAATACCAAAATTTATGAATACTGGAAAAGAAAGGACTTCGATCCAATTTGAATTAAAAACCGGAGGGACTATTCGTTTTGAGATAAATAATATTCTTCAAAAAGAAAACTTTCTTGTATCATCGACTAATGCAAGAGAAAAAAGGACAGAGCTTGCAACTAATAATTTTTTGCTGGTCAAAGAATCTTTGGGTAGGGAGTTCTGGGAGAAAAATAGATATTATTGTATAGCCGATAAAAAAATAAATGCAATACAAACGGAATCGGTTTTTAATAGCTATAAAGATGAAGCAATTTACAAAATTAAATCTCTTAACCTGTTTCAGAGAATATTTATGTGGAAGAAATACACAAAGGGGGAATAGTGAATCAGGACCAATTAAAAATAAAACTTGATAGTTTTACAGAACATAAAGACTTCCAGGTTATCTTCTCCGGGAAGCACAGTACTAAAGTTGATGGAATATATAATCCCGAAAAACATGAAATAATAATTCACAACAAAAACTTTAGCGAAGAAAACGGATTAATGTATACAGCGATACACGAGCTGGCTCACCACATTGATTTTAAAGACAACCGGGAGAAAACTACCCGGAACGCACACGGGGGAGAGTTTAGAACAATATTCCATTTTTTACTTGAAAAAGCTATTGAGTCCGGAGACTACAAAGAATTTGAAGATCCCTTTCTTGATCAGGTAGTCGCGATAAACAAAGAGCATACCGTTTTCTTGAAAAAGTTCGGAAAAGCTTTGATTGCATTACTGGAAAAATGCCAGCAATCATTCAATTTAAGCTATTTTGAAGACATTGTGGATCGTAAATTGTCTTTAAAATACGGACAGGCAAAAGAGATTATGGCCGTTTATGCAATGGATATATCCGAAGAGATCGGCGGGGAGTTCTCGAAAAAGGTAGCAAAGATAAAAGATCCTGCTGAGAGAAGAGAAGCCGAAGAAAAAGGTGAAATTCCTGTAAAGATAAAAACTGTTCTTTCCGGTCCGGAAAGCGAACTAGCTGAAGCTGAAAAAGCTCTGAGAAGAATTGAGAAGGCAATAGAAAACCTGGAAAGGAAAAGACAGGTCTATTTAGATCAAATTGAGGGGTATGAACATGAGTGATCAAGAAAAAAAAGCCAGAGAATATCTTAAAAAAAGAGAAGAAAGACTGTCCCAGAAAACAGGTACAATATTTCAATATAGTGGATATGAAGAGAATTTGATAATTCAGTCTTACATTTCCGGAATGGAGGCCAAGTGAAAGATAATAGCTTGGAAGCAAAGACAGCAGCCGAAACAATAATGTCAATATGCACTGATTATCTCATGGGAGGGCAAAATACAGAGTCTTTCAAAAGAAATATAAGAATGTATAGCAAGTTTCTAAACCATGGAAAACACGCAATATCAAGAATTGAAAACATTTTCATTGATGGGTGGGAAAATGATGATAGTGGAAATCATTATGACATGCTGAAAAGCATTTCTGAGATAATAAAAGAGGGCAAAAGTTAAAATGAAAGATCTAAAATATTACGAAGAAAAACAGAAAAATCTACTTGAAAACACAATTAAGCTGGATCTCTTGAGGGGACCAGTTCCTATAACAGTGGATTGCACGATTGAAACAGAAGAAGATCTTGAAAAATCCTCTGTACAATTTGCTTTAAGGCGAACATGGCGAAGGGCTGCTCAGGTAGACTTTGAAAAGTCTCACGTCCCGGAGATGAGATTTATAAAACCTATGCCTGGATCATTATTAAACGGAATTCCTCTTGATGAAGGGATAATCCTGCCTATTTTCGCTGCCGACATGCTGGAGGATAGCGAAATTACAACAGCAATGATGATTGAGGGCTTAATTTTGCATCTTAAGCATGAATTTGATACTTATTACTACAGATTGCTCATATCGTTTGATCTGAGCGTTTTACCAGAGCAAATACAAGAAAAAATACAGGAATGGGGGGGAAGGTTGATGATTAAAGGTGAAATAAAAAAGTTAAAAGACATCGCAGACAGTGGCACAATAATAACGGTTTCAGGGATAGTAAACGAAATAGAATATGATGTAATTGAAGGTGGAAAAGAAAAGCTTAACCGGGGAAGTTTATTTCTCCTTTCCGGTACAAAAGCAATAGAAGTTGATGTTATAGTCGAAGTGTGGGGATCTCCTGGAATCTCTAAATCAGATACAAACCAGAGAAGATTGGTATCTCTCCCAATTAGGGAGACATTTCAAGCTAAAATATCACACATAAAAGTTAGCAGAGTAAACGGGTTAGATTTCATATCAAGACTTTGGGTTTCTGTGGTTAGCGACTACTCAGAGAAGATACAGGAGAAAACCGAAAATGCATAAAACACCGAAAAGAAGAATGAGCACAAGATATTTTCCGAATCGAGAAGTAACGGTCGGAGAGTACAAAATTTCAATAAACAGGACGGGAGCAGTATATCAGACTAATTGTCCCGGTCACAGAAAACTTGATTCTATGTTTATCGGCGGAGCTCTCCATGTAGTTCTTCCGAATGAAGAAACCGTTGAGATAATCCAGAACGAAAAAGGTGAACTGGAAGAAAAGAAAATTGTAAAGACGGTTCCTGTAGTATGAAAATATATCTTTCAGGTGGAATAACCAATGTAAAGAACTATGATGAAGTATTTCAGGCAGCCGAAACACTTCTTAACACAAAAGGAATGGACTCAAAAAGAATTTATATTTCAAAATCCAACCTGGAAGTAGTAAACCCGGTAAAACTTCCTCATTTCCATGATCATTCATGGGAAGCATACATGAAAGAATGCATTATCACTCTATGTGATTGTCAAATGATTTATATGCTCAAAGGCTGGTGGAAGTCCAGGGGAGCAAGAATTGAATGGATTACTGCTAAGATATTAAAAATTGAGGTAGAGTATCAATGATTGTTTGCTGTTTAAAATGCCGGACAGATAGAAAGAAGAAAGTGAGGATGATATTGAAAAGAAATCATGTATTTTGTCCGGTATGCAAAAGGGCGGTCAAGAGGAGAGTGTTATGAATTACAATAGAAAACTAAAAAAATCACAAAGACGGTACGCATTACAAGAATTGCGTAGGATAGCCAAGATTAGAGATGAGCTTAAAAAAACATCCAACCCGGGGAGGAAATGAAATAATGACATATTTTTTTCTAGTTCTAATATTGGCCCAATTAGTGGCAATTGGAGTCTTTCTAATTGTAATTATTAACAAATTAGACCAGATTATTCACAGGAGAAATCAAAATGAAAGATGATGACTCAGGAACACAATCAAAGCAACCTTGTCCATGTTGTGGGGAAAGATTACCAGAAAACGGTAAAGAGCTTTGCAGTAGGTGTGATACCCTTCCCTCACAGTCAGAACTAGAATACAGCTCAGGGATGCCCTTAATGAAAGATGAAGAGATGAAACCATATAAAGACATTGCAATTCTACAAAGAGAAATGAATGATCAGGCTCAAGAGATTATTAACAGAGACAAAGAAATCTCTGAGCTAAAAGATATAATCTCAGTTCAAAAAGAAGATCTTGAAAATGTCAGATTGTTAGCTGTAGAGCTGAGAGAATGTAATAAAATACTCGCAAAATTTAATCTAAATAATGCAGGGAAGATAGCAGAATGGAAATCCGAATTCGAACGGGTAGATTCAGAAAAGGATGATTTACTAAAATTGGTTGAAGATTTAAGAGAAGAACCAAGATGAATAAATTAAAACAGATCTTAAGCGATATGGGATATTTCTTCTCCCGATGGTGTTCAAATGCACTCATAAGCTATCTAAGCCCGAAAAGGAAAAAGAATGGCTGATAAAACTCTTTGTAACGATTGCGGAAATGAAGTAAAATATATTAATACCAGAAAAGAGGGTATACTCAAGTGTGTATCTTCTACGGTAAAAGCAGTACAAGAATCAGGAAGGATAATAGAGGTATTTTTAATTCATGAATGTAACAATAGGTCACTTGATGAAACATCTATCGGAGAAGTTAAAGAAAGGAAACTATGGGTCGGTCCTGATACACATCCGTGATGGCGTCATTACCGGAGTCAAAGATAATATTGAATGGAATGCCGATTCTTTTGTAGAATTTGTAGAAAATGCACAAAAACCAATAACTCGTTATGTAGTAAAGAATAAAAAGAACGAAATGCCCGAAAATGACGTAAAAATAGATACAATTGAAGTTATGATTATACCAACTGAAAGCATTAATGCGAAAAAATTGCATAATGATGCTATTATTTTACCGGATGAAAAAGAATGATATCGAATAAACCGTTATTGAGTAAGAAAATAAAAATATGCATTATAGACATTAGTAATGTATTTAATTATAACAAAATAAAAAACGGGGGAATTGTTTAAAATGGCGTGTAAAATCTGTAATGACAAAAAACTACCCCTTATCAACAGGATGATACTAGATAATGCCCCGAATACCGCTATAGTAAAAAGATTTGGATATGATCCCAGAACAATAAAAAAGCATAAAAAAAACTGTATATCAGAATCAATTTTAAAAACTGCTCAAGCCCGGGAGATAATTGCTTCTTCTGCTTTGCTGGAAAACGTAGAATCTAAAATAGAAATGATGGACAAGTTAATCGAGGGCTGCGCCGACTACCTGGTAGATCCAGATGATCCTAATAAATATTTTCTAGGTGCACGGGGATCAGAAATTCAGGTTGTTTATCAAGAAATTAACGAAAACGGGAAACCCGGGACACTTCAGAAAAAAGCTACCCTTCAGGCTCTCTTAGATGCCATTTCAGAAGATGGTCACTACATTGTGATGAATACTACAATAAAGCATTCTGATCCCAGGGATCTTCTTTTAAAGGGTATTTCAGAATTAAAATCGGTTGCAAAAATGTTGATTGATGCAAGTCAGGTCGTAATAGAACACGAGCGCCTTAATTTAGCGTATGAGCGAATATCTAAAGAGGGCGGTTCTATATCAATAGAAAAAGAAATATCCTCTTTAACAGAGAGAATAACCATTGCCCTTAAAGGGAGCAATACAGAGGAATTATCAAAACTTGCCGGACTGCCGGATCTGGACTAAAATTATGCTTGATTAAATTACTAATCGGGTGTATTCTTTTTATCAGGGGGAATATGTGAAAGCAGAGAAAATAATATCTAATTACATAGCTGAGTTTGATCGGTTGACAAATACCGAAGAGAAATTCTCAGGGAATAAACAGGGTGAGGATCACTTGAATAGTTTTGTTTGTCCAGACTGCCGGGACATTCTTATAAATCAGGGCGACGCTCTTTTTTGTGAAAATCCTGAATGTAGTAACACCGAAAGGTATGAATATACTTACATGAAGATTACTGGAAAGCCAACCTTTACCATAGAAAAAGATTTTCCAGATCCCTTGAAAGAAATATATGATATTGATCCGATGATGGTGAAAGATGACTGAAAAATGTGACTTCACAGAAATGGAGATGTGCGATAGGGCAAAAGACAGTGGAATAATCACTTTCGGAATTTCTATAACGAATGGATTTGCTGCAACAATAGTTGGATCAGGTCTAAAAATTGACTATTGCCCGTATTGTGGATCAAGTCTTAAGGATTTCAAATTAATAATGAAACCTATATTTTCCCGGGGATTAAATTTTAAATATAAGATTGATACAATGAGATTGGAAAACTTTTTTGTAACTCAAGAAGAGGCTATTGGAAGATATAAGTTCCAAGACCATATTGAGGATCTTAAGAAAGAAAAGTCTCCCTCATATGTCAAAAAAAGTCTTAATGATATTTTAAACTCCAATGAAGGAGCTACGAATTTCAATGAAATCTAATTGTTTATCATACTGCAAAGATACCGGGAAATGTAATTCAAGAGAAAGTTCATGCTTCTATAAGAGCATGGATAATTTAAACTGTAAATCAAAGGGAGTTGTCCCTGAAATAAAAAACCATGATTATTATCATAACAGAGCAAGGGGGGAATGAAACGATATGATAAAAGGCAATATAAAGATAAATCAAGAGGTAGCCAACCGGATCCGTGATGAATATTATATCCCTGGGGTCACAGCAAAAAGTTTGGCTGAAAAGTATGGTGTATGTATATCTACCATTTCAAATATAATAACTTTTAAAACGTGGAGAGGATAATGAGATATAATTTTACAAAAGAGACCGAAACGGCAAAACTACCAACCAGACATACTCAGGTATCTGCAGGAGTAGATTTTTATTCTGATGAAACCGTCGCTATCCCGGCAAACGGTAGGGCGGTAATATCAACTGGAATTTCATGGAATCCCTCATTTAATTCAAAAGAATCTTTTAGTTTTCCTTTTTCATGCTTTGTATCATTAATCATACAATCCCGGTCAGGGCTTGCCTTTAAAGAAAATATTGAATGCTCAAATGCCGGAGTTATTGATCAGGATTATGTTTCTACTGCCGAAAACAAAGCTGTAATCAACGTTATGATGCATAATCACAATAGTGAACCGCGACATATTTACAAGGGAATGAAGATCGCTCAGGGAGTCCCTAATTTAATACCGTATTTTGAAGATGTGGAGAATTTGGATGTTACCCGGGATGGTTTGGGGTTTGGAAGTTCGGATGAAAAGGAAAACAAATGAGAAGGGTAATAAATGTGGTAATATCAGCAATAGCACCCGTTGTACTTCATAATGACATGTCAGTTTATCAAACTATGATGCTTTATTTGGCTTGTCTGTTTGTTTTAAATTCAATTGATTTTATGTATGGAGATACAAAAAAATGAAATATAAAGAGTGTCCATTTTGCGGATCAATTCCATGTATAAATTCACAATTTCCTAACAGTGTAATAATAATGCATTACCCTAGATGTTACATGCTGTCCGGCATGATCCAGCACCAATTACTGATAAACGATCCAGAATCATGGAATACACGATTCGAGAAGAAGGAAATAAAATGAGAAACCCTATAGATGTTAATAAAATAGAATTAGTAGATTTCCATAAACTATTCGATAAAATATGGACGGAAGATATTACAGATGAAGATGAAATGATGTTTTTTAAGTTCTATAAAGCAGGGGTAAATATTCATAAAGAATATTATAGAAAACTAGAATCATACTGCGAGAAGCTTGAAAAAGATAAAGAGATTGCGGTTGAGATATTGGGTGAAGTATTACAAGATGCTGATTCGTTATATATGCAGCTTCAACATGCTCAAGACAATCCACCACCTACCGTTAATTATTTTAAAAAAGAAAAAGAAATACTTCGGAAACTAAGGAGTGAATTGTGATTGAAGCAAGATGTTTGGTTTGTGGTTCCCCAATGGGAGAGTTGATGACTCATTTATCATCACGTAATCACGAAGGGAGAGAGACAGAATGTTGCTCAGAAGAATGTGAAGAAATATACTATGACCAAGAAGAACAATGGCAAGAGGAGCAAAAATGAATAATGAAGTTAACTGTGATAATCCAGAATGTAGAGACGGTAAGATTGGGTATGGGCTAAATGATAATGTTATTAAACCATGCCCCGATTGCACAGACCAAGAGGAAAAGAATGATTTAATAATAAAATTAAAAGATAACGACCCTGCGAAAGATTGGTATAATAAATTAACTGAATCTGAAAAAACAATTTTTTATGCGGGATACAAGCATCAATCAGTAAAACTAAAACAGCAAGCCGAAGAGATTGAGTCAAATAAGGCATTTTTAAGTTATTATTCTAAAAAGATTACAGAGTTAAAAGAAGAGATTGAACAGCTAAACAAAGAAAAGGTTCATTACTTTGATATGACTGTTAAACTTAAAGAACAAATAGAATCAATGAAGTGCTGCGGGAATTGCGGAAATGAAAAGTATTACTATACGGATAAAAGAGTGTGTAATGTTGGGGTACAAGACTGTTTACCTGGATGGCGAAATAAATGGAAATCAATATTATTATAGGTGAGGGGAGAATGGAAGATTTATATAAAGAATTTTTAAAACAAAACGGATATCCAGAACCAACCGAAATAAATCTTATTAGCATTAAAAGACCTAATATAGATCCTAAGCTAAATAATATATATTCTAAATCTATTCAATGTGGAATGACTAATTATAGATTTAAGAATTTTATGGATCATATAGAGTCTATTGTTGATGGTGAGGGGAGAGAGTGAGATGATAATGGCAGCTGCAATAAAACATGATGGTGTAGTTTAGTACATGATTTTATTGAATCAAAAGATATTGAAAAAGAACTTGTAAAATACTTAGAAGAGCATAAGGATAATAATCATGATTGACGATAAAATGAAAAAAATAATTAAAGATATAAAATATCTTGTTAATGAATTAGAATTTGAATATAAGAATACAAATAATAAAGAGTTCCATCATCATAAAAAATATCAAGATTACAAATTGGGGTCTGATATTTTAAACGAACTAACAAGACTTATGATTGGGTTTGATATTGAAAAACTAGAAGATAAAAATGAATTATTAAAATGTTACAAAATTATAAACACTTGCTACGATCTTTTAAGTGATTCCATACATTCATTAAGAGAATCAGATACATTCGAGCAAGAGTTACTTTCAGGCGGCATAATGTATTATATAGATACTATTGAAATCACAAAAATACGAGAGTATATAAAATAAAATAGGTTTATTTAAATTAGGAGAGGATAAGGCAAAAGCACTATCCAAACTAAGGAGTGAATGATGAAAATATCAAAAGATCAGATTAAAGCTTTAAAGCCTTGCAGTCAGGGTTGGAAATGGTATTGTAGAGAAGAAAGACCAGAAGACCTAGAAACTTTATTGATTGAAATAAATGACAACAATCAGTCAAATGCAGTATGGTTGTTCACAAACATTATGAATAAAGAGCAGAATGTTAGAATTGCTATATTTTCAGCAAAGTTAGTGTTACATATTTATGAGGATATACACGGTTCGGATAAGCCAAGCAAGGCCATTGAAGCTGCTGAAAAATGGGTAAATGATCAAACCGAAGGGAACAGAACTGCTGCTGCTGCTGCTGCTGCTGCTGCTGCTGCTGCTGCTTATACTGCTTATACTGCTGAGACTGCTTATACTGCTGATGCTGCTTATGCTGCTGCTGATGCTGCTTATGCTGCTGCTTATGCTGCTGATGCTGCATATGCTGCTGCTGCTGATGCTGCTGCTGATGCTGCTGATGCTGCTGCTGCATATGCTGCTGCTGCTGATGCTACTGCTAGTATAAAAGAAGCTCAAATAAAAATAATAAAAGAAGCTGTTAGAATAATTGATAATTATTAAAAGAGGAGCAAAAATGAATAATGAAGTTAGATGTGAAACATGTGGTGGTAAAGAATATTGCTATAGAGATAAATTAAATATGATAGATAGGGATACCTGTAGAGATAATCAATTTAATGACTATTGGCCGGAAGGAACTATTCAACCCGATTGCACAGACCATCAGACAGAGGATGATCAGATAAATATAGAGGATAAATTATATATTATATGGAAAGATGGGTTTGATTCAGAAAATCTTAGTCAGTATGAGTTTAATGATGATATATGCAAGCTTGAAGAAAGCGTGCAAGAGAAGCCGGATTTTTAATGAAGATGAATCAAACACTGAATAAAGACATAACTTTATTTGACAAAAAAGAGATTGATCGATTATGGTGTGAAGTATAGAGTGAATAGGTAAAACTTATGACCACGATTGACATAAAGAATAGATTCGGTTATATTTATCTGAAAGGTGGGTAAATATGAAAAATATAGTTATTTTAAATGGGAACTCTGTTTACACGACAACTCTTATAATAGCTGAGGGTGTTGGTAATGATCACAGGAATGTAATGAGGTTGCTTAAAAGGTATTCAAGTACAAAGATTCTTTCGACCTTTGAAACCGCAAAAGTATCAAATGGTGGTAGACCTGTAGAATATGCTATTCTAAATGAAACACAAGCTACATTTTTAGTCACTCTTATGAACAACTCTGAAATAGTGGTGTTGTTTAAGGAAGCTCTTACAAATGCGTTTGTGAGGCAAAGAGAGATTATTTCAGGGCTTATTCAACAAAGAAAAGATCCAGACTGGCAAAATATAAGAAAGGATGGAAAGACCGTATACATTCAAAAGACGGATATAATAAAAAGATTTGTAGACTATGCTACAAGTCAAGGAAGTAAGTCAGCTAAAATGTATTATATGAATTTTGCAAAAATGGAGAATTCTGCATTATTTTTCTTTGAACAAAAATATAATAACCTCCGAGAGATAATGACGATCAAACAATTAATGCAAGTAGCTACTGCCGATAGCGTAATTGAAAAGGCTATCCAAGATGGTATGGAATCTGAAATGTATTACAAGGATATATATAAACAGGCAAAAGAGAGAATTATATCGTTTGCAGAGATTATAGGAAGATCGCCAATATTGGCACTGGGGGAATAGAATGTCATATGAGTATGATCTAATTAAAGACAAATTGGAAGAAATCAGAGCTGCCGAAGAGAACGGAAAACTTGAGTTAAACGACTGGGAGATAAACTTCATTGATGGTGTTTATGAAAATTATAAGTGGACCGGCGCTCAGGAAGATAGAATAAAATTAATTCACAATAGGATTGAGTCATGAATTTGTATGATGAAAAAGATTTTGAGGATGCAGCCGATAAACCGCCATTAGGATTAACACCTATCAAAAACTGGGAGCAGGGCAAAGATAAAGAACGTATAGCCGATATAGTCGATGCAATGACCCGGTACTCGGAAAACGAAAAGGTGATCCCTCTTGACTGGATAAGCGAGCTGTGGGGCAGGGTTACAAACCTGGGGGGATAAATGAACATACAAGATAAGATTTTAAAATTACTAAAAGAAAAACCTATGAGCCGAATTGCAATTGTAAAGGCAATTCCTGAAGAAATGGCTCATGCGGTCAATGGTAATCTAAACGCTTTGTTGATCGGTAGTAAAGTTATATATGATGGTATAGGTTATTCTATTGCACCGAAACTAAGCAAATATAGAAATGTAAAAACAGAAGTTGACGGTATTAAGTTTGACTCAAAAGGCGAAGCCGGGCGATATCAGAAATTGCTTTTACTGGAAAAGGCCGGAATGATTACAGACCTTAAAAGACAGGTGCCGTTTATTATTGCTGATGCTGTTAAATGGGACGGTAAGGTTATCAGGGCTAAAAAATATGTCTGTGATTTTGCTTATACTGATATAAGTACTGCAGAAATAAAGAAAGTTGTGGAAGATTTTAAGGGTAAAAAGACAGATTTGTATTTACTTAAAAGAAGTCTATTCTTGAATAGATACCCGGAATATTGGTTTCGGGAGACAGAAAAATAATAGGAGACAAAAATGCCAGTAGGTGAAATTAAATTAAGAACCATAAAAGTATCAGGTAGTTACCAGTCTTTCTCTAAAGGGGAAGATGTTAAAATAACAGATGAAAATGGAAATATAATCTATGCTGAAGGTCTTGATATTACAATGGGAGTTCATGGAGAGTTTAATAAAGCTGTTCTTCGTGAAATTGTTGGGATTGAATTTTGTGGTGAAATTGAAAATACAACCAATAAAAAAAGAAATCCCCGGTAAAGAAATGGAGCTTAATCGTGAATAATGGGGGAATACCCATAAAAATATTATAGGAGTGTTTATGAGTGAAGGAACAGCAAAGACTATGAGTTTCGGTGAAGCTTTAGAGGTTTTAAAAAAAGGGCATAAAGTAGCAAGGTGGGGTTGGAACGGTAGCTGGCAAGCCAGACAGATATCCTGGCTGAAGATTGGGTGGGTGTATGAAGCATTTAGAGATTATTGAATCAATAAAAAAACTGAACAATAAGATTGATCAGTTAGAAGGGTTTGTGAGTCGTATTGAAGATGATTCGCCGACATGTTTAACTGGTGATGACAGAAAAGAAGAAGACCCTCTTTCAATGAGCCAGTTTCTTTCCGGGGGTGGTCGAGTTTTAATAGAACATCTTAATGATAGAGTTGATCATATCCATAAAAAACTATCAGATCTGCTAGAAGGAACTAGAGATATAGTAATAGATAAGCCAGAAAAATAATTTAATTGACAATCCAAGTGAAAGGATATAATGTTAATTTGGTTTTCATAATTTTCCTTTATTTATTTTTACATTAGTCCCGGTTAGTGCAGCCGGGGCTTTTTCTTTTATAATCATCCAAGTATTTAGTCTCAAATTTAACAAGATAAATCAGGGCTTTTTTTATCCGCAAATAGTGTGTATAATGATTTTATGTGGACAGGTGAACAAAAAGTTGTCGTAGCAACGGCAGCACTAACGACAATGAATCCAGAGTTTAAACTCGACTTCTGGCAGGACTGGTATTTAAAGTCCAATGAAAGATTTTTAGTTGTCAATAAGAGCCGTCGTATTGGATGGTCTTATATTACTTCTTTGAAGAGTGTAGTCGAAGCAAATTCCCCGGATGTCTATAAATATCAGAATGTTTTCGTTTCGTATGGTATGAACGATGCCATAGGAAAAATATCCGATGCCAGAAATGCGTTAATGAATCTTCCGGACCGGTGGAGAAAAGAAATATCTTCTGATTCTAAAACATCACTTGAATTTTGGGATAAAGACAGAAAAAGTAAATCTCAGCTTATATCACTCCCTAATCGTACACTGAGGGGTTTTGGTACTTCTAATCCTTTCGGGGGAATCAGTCTCGATGAATTCGCTTTTCATCAAGATGATAAGAAAGTTTACGAATCAGCTTTACCGTGTCTCACAAGGGGCGGTTTGCTGTCAATTGGATCAACTCCTTTAGCAAAGGCCGGAATGTTTTATGATATCCTTTCTGACAAAGATAAATATGCGAGGTATCAAAGATTAAATATTCCCTGGTGGTGGGCTTCTGCTCTGTGTATCGATGTAAATACAGCTCTTAAAATAGCGCCTGACTTAACCACGTGGGAACGGGTTGATCAATTCGGAACTGATATTTTAAAAGAAATATTCTCTTCTATGGGATTATCATCTTTTAAACAGGAATTTGAATGTGAATTCACCGATGAGTCCGAAGCTTTCATAACACTCGAAATGATTAAGTCCTGTACTCCTCAGCAAGTAGAACAGTATGAATATCAAAATATTGCTGAATTACTCAATGGTGTAGATATTCCTGAAATATGTACCGGGTTTGATCCAGACGGACAACCGATATTTGAATCGGTAACAGCTCCGGCCTATGATCCTGAGATCCATGGTGTGTTATTTGCCGGGTGGGATATGGGAAGGACTAAAGACGCTTCTGTATTTACATTAATCGGATATAAAGACGGGAAATTTCATGTCTGGATGTCATACGAATTAAAAAATACTCCATTTGATGAACAGAAAGAATTTGCTTCTCTGGCATTGTCTTCACTTCCAATACAACAATTTTTAATAGATAAGAACGGTCTCGGTATGGACTTTGCGGAATGGGCTGAAAAGAAATTTCCGACTATTGCTCATGGTGTCCAGTTTACCAACGAAACTAAAGAAGTTATGGCCAATAAAGTTTACCTGGGATGTGAGCGAAGAGAATATGTTTTCCCGATGAACAAAAAACTTCATGCAGATATCCATTGTATAAGAAAGACTCTTACTGCAATGAAATTCAATAAGTATGATGGAAGTACCAAAGACTCTCATGCAGACCGTTTCTGGAGCTTGGCGCTTGCTACAATGGGAATTACGACAGAGAATAGTAATATATCTCAATTTTATTCTCAGTATAGGAAAAATAAGGGTGAAACTAAAAAGAGTGTTAGAATATCGACAGGGAATCCCGAATTAGATAGAATCAAAAGAATGGTAAGAAGGGGTAATAGGCATGGTAGACGGTAATCAGTTTAGAGAAGCAATGCAAAAAGCTGTTAAAAAGGATCAGAGAAAAGAAGAGTTAAAATCGAAACTTATTGATCCAAGATATAGAGGATATCAAAGAGGGCTTTTGAGTCCGGAAAAATCCTATTCAATGCAATTGTTCAGGAGAATTTCAGAAAAAGCATGGTTAATAAATGTCGTAATAGGACATATTATTGATAAAACAATTCCTTATATGAGACCGGAATCGGCAAGAGGGTCCAGATATTTCGATATAGAATTGAAAGATCCGGACAAAAAGCTTACCGATAAGCTTAAAAAAAGAGCTATGGAAATTCAGGAATTCTTTCTTCAAACAGGCTGGGATAGACTTAATCCAGACCGGGAAGATGACCTACCCCATTACACGAAAAAGATTTTAAGAGATCTTCTCACCTTAGACCAGGTTGCAGCCGAAAAGGTAAAAACGTATAGCGGAGACATGCATTCGTTTTATGCCATAGATGCAGCTACTATCTTAAGATGTACTGAAGAGGGCTATGAGGGCGACGATAAGATTAAATTCGTTCAAATGATCCAGTCTCAAATAGTTTCTACTTATCATGCCGGACAAATAATATTTCAATTTGACAATCCCCGGACTGATGTACTTCATTATGGATATGGATATTCAAAAATAGAACAGTGTGTTGGATTGATCATATCTTCAATTAATACTTTTGCTTTCAATGCCGGAGCGTTTACAGAAGACAAACTCCCCCGGGGTATGCTACTCCTCAATGGCGATATTGGTATGGAAGAAGTCGAAGAGATAGAAGACTATCTAATCGACGTTATGGGTCCCGATGGAATATCAGGAGCTACCGGCCGGTGGGGGATCCCGATTATCCCTTCCGGGAAAAGTGGAGACAAAAGTTCTATTTCATGGCAACCAATGGGAAATTCCAATCAGGAAATGCAATATAGCCGATGGCAAGACTTTCTTAACATGGGAATAGCCGCCATTTACGGTGTAGATATAGAGTCAACCGGGATAAAGAACGAAAAGGGCGCTAAAATCATGGAATCGGGCTCTGCCGAAGCTCATAAGTATTCTGATGATAAAGGTATAGGTAATGCCTTAACGTTCTTAGAACGTCATTTTCAGACCATCCTGGATGAAATAGATCCTCAGTTCCGTTTTGTCTTCCATGGTTTTGAACAGGACGATGCAAAAGAAATGAGAGACGCTACTAAATCAGAGCTTGAAAGTAGTAAATCTCTTAATGAACTGAGACTGGAAAAAGATTTAAAACCAGTTCCTTTCAAGTTTGCCGATGTTCCGGGATTACAGAATCCTCAGTATTTACAAGCTTATCAGGCCGAAGTCGGTGGAGGTGAAGAAGAGGGTGCTCCCGGGGGAGATCCCGGAGCTGAAGATCAAGGGATGGATGAGTTTGATCAGGGTTTTGATGATTTTGAAAAATCAATGAATAACGATATTATAACAATTGTTATATAAAGAAGTATATTGACAACCAGCCCTATAGAATATATCTTTAAAGCATGGATGAGCTTGCTCTCCTACCCCGGCAACATATTCCCCTGAATCTGAAAGCCGGGGTTCTTTATTTATAATACTTTCACGAATAACTAAAATAATGTTTGACAGAGAAACTAATCGGTTGTATATTTTAAGTATCAACAGGGGGAATTTATGACAAATATTCAAGAATCGGTAATAAGAGCGACAATTTTTACAGAGATAAAATCTTTTTCTAACCAGGAAATAAAAGATATTATCCAAAACAAAGCGAATGTTATTTTAAATGGCAGTCTTTGTGCGTCGGGTGATGTAGCGTTTACAGGAAAAGAACTTTTTTGTGGATCATATATAAATAATATTCTTGCTGTAGTCGATTATGAAGGGAACAGGCTTACGGCATAAAGGAGAAAACCCATGACAGTAATTGAAAGACGTTATTTTAGCGGATTGATAGAAATCCAGATAGACCATACCAGATCAAGTAGCGGTCATAATGAATTGGATAGTCACGATGAGTATGAGTCATCATTTGAGACTATTGAAAAAGTGAATGAATTCATCGAAGATATAGATGAGGAATTCACAAGATTACCAGATATCAATTAGGGGGATCCATGGAAAAGAATATACCAGTAGCAGAAATAATGATGCTCGACCTTATGCAGAGCGATGCAATAGAAGACTATTCAAACAAAATGAGAGTCTATATGTTTTGTATGGATATGGAGAACGTCGGAAAGGAATTGATGGGAGAGGAATATTCTGAGCTTCTTTTTATTGAGAAGTTTATCGAGAAGATTCAGGAAAGTTCTGGATATTTGAGTTTTGCTTCTTTCTGTGAAGTAGATTTAGAGGGATTGGAAGACCTTGCTGAAAAGGTTTTTAAATTATTAGCATAAACAATCTTGTGATTGTACAAATATATTTATGGGGGAATTATGAAAGCAAAAGACTTAACTGTGAATTGTACATATTGTGGCAAAAGGTTTTTGCCAAGTGCCAGCGCAAGGTGTCGTCATAAAAAACACGGAACTAATATCTTTTGCTCAAGAGAATGTCACCATATGAACTCTGGACACCATTTCGGGAAATATAATATCAAATGCAAAACGTGTGGTAAAGAAATGGTTTCTACATATGATGGGAGAAAATATTGTTGTCTCAAATGCTATATGGCTGACCCGGAAACGAAACATAGATTAGAAGATATGAATCTTAAGAAGAAGAAAGATGCAGAAGTGATAAAGAAATGTGCTTATTGTGGGACGGTTTTACATATGAAAAAATCCAGAGAATCTAAAAGGAACTATTGCAATAAGGTATGTTCGAGGGCTTATATGTCGGAGAGATTTGACCGATTCGTTGTATCTGAAATGTCTTTAGGTAAAATAAACAATTACGATGAGTTTTTATCTAAAGAGATATTACCATGCCCTGTGGATGGATGCGACTGGGAAGGGGAGTGGTTGTCATCTCATATGAATTTTGAACACGGGATAAAGAAAGATGATTTTAAAAAAATGATGGGGTTCAATATCAAGTCGGCGATAATGACATCAGGTCTTCATCTTCAGTTCCTAAATAAAGATACAACACATTTAGACCAATATAAGGGCAAGGCTATTGGGAACTTAAAACATAAGAGAAAAGATAATTATTACTCAAGTGAGGCAAGTGAACATAAATCTAAAGAGTTCGCCCTAAGAGAAAATATTAAAGAGTGTGTAGTCTGTGGAGAAGAATTTAGAATAACCAATTTTGGAAACCATAGATACTGCTCTGTAAGGTGCCGGGAAAAAGAATATTATAAAGATAAACTGTAAGGGCTCCTCCGGGAGCTTTTTTTATTGCAAAAATCTTATATATGAACTAATCTAAACCAATGATTAAATCTAATCCAGCCATTTAGAATAACGGCATTTCGTGTCTGAGTGGTTGGTGCACACCACGTTTCATAATGATCAGGCAAGGTTCCTTAGTTCGAGTCAAGGAAATGGTTGTATATAAATGCTTTTATAGGTTAAAATTACGGTATGAAAATAGTGAAACTGGAAATAAACGATATCAATGATCTTAATAGGGCTGATAAGTTCCAGAAAGCTATTGATATCTTATCAAAAGAACTGAATATCCCGGCAACAATAGAACATAAAGAGCATGGAAAAGAAGAATTTCCCTTTATTGCTCAAAACGAATTATATGAAATGTATAAAACTCGTTTCGGTTTACTCATGGATGATCTATATTCCCGGGTATGTTCAACAGTCGGACTCCGGCCAATCTCTACTTTCAAGAAATCAATCGATCCTAAAGCGCCAAAGCTCGGTAAAGAGATATTATGGAATCCAGAGACAGGACTTCCAATTACTCAAAAAGATCTTGACAGGCTCTTAGGTGCCGTTGATAAGTTCATGAATAGAAATAATCCCACAAAAGAATTTGTAATTAATCAGGCTGCCGTCTCCAGGATAATCTCGGATATGAGAAAAAAATCAGATATGGAAGCTTTGAGAAAAATTCCTCTTAAAGATGTTGTTTTCAAAAAAACAAGTTGGGATCAGTTCAAAGACTATACAGATATTAAAAACTTCTTCCCGAGTTCAGATATTAACCGGTTGAAATTCAGAGAGAGAATAGTCGGAAATTATATTCAGGATGTAAACGATAAAACCAGAAAGGGAATAAGAGACATTCTTGATCAGGGATATATGGCCGGAAAATCAAAAGGACAAATATCTCAGGACCTATTCTATAAGTTTGGAGACTTGAATAAAGACTGGGACAGGATAATTGATACTGAAGGTGTGAATATCTTTAATGCCGAATACATAGATGAGCAGAAAAGCGAATCCCTGCCCGGTGAGCCCTTGTATTTCGTTCGTAGAGAGTATGGCGATGCAAATACTTGTTCTTTCTGTATGGGCGCAGTACAGGATCAAATTATTGCTCGATGGTCTGATGTTCCCTTATCTGATGAAAATATAAATGATCCTATTGCCTCTATTGCTATCTGGGATGGGAAGAGTAACTATGGAGTTAAGAGGGATAGTTGGGCGTGGTCTGCTGGACCAAACCATCCCCGATGTCGCGGCTCATGGGATAGATACTATGAAGAACTGGGAGATATTGAATTATGAAATGTGAATGCGGACTTAATTTAGAGAATATCGGCGGTCTTATGTTATGCCCTGAGTGTGATATAATAGAAGAACCAATGGATAAAACATTGAGTGATGCTAAATGGGTACAGGAGAAACACGATGATAGTAATCAGAAAATCAATTAACTTAAAAGGGAAAGGCGACAAATTTAATCTCGAAAAGATTTCCGAAAAACATAAGGTTTCTCTTGATAAAATAGAAAA
>Ga0307377_10000214_pt1 | contig 80554 bp, 55 predicted proteins | sample TR3MG_FD_202535 | JGI IMG/M metagenome (GOLD analysis project Ga0307377, IMG submission 202535) | Soil microbial communities from Risofladan, Vaasa, Finland - TR-3 | ecosystem: Environmental > Terrestrial > Soil > Coastal area > Acid sulfate soil | place: Finland: Risofladan, Vaasa | collected...
GGTATGATATAGGTTCTGGTGCGGTGGAGGCCGGCTGCAAGCACGTGGTGGGTAAGAGATTGAAGCAGTCTGGGATGATCTGGAGCAGAGCCGGCTCATCGGCGGTGTTAGCGTTGCGGATTACCTGGCTGAATAACCGATGGGAGCAGTTATGGTCGCAAAAGCCGCTGGCCGCCTGAAAAATCTACCTACAAACTACAGATGCACCCGCCAAATCTTCACAAAACCCGATTCTATTGCAACAGTCGCGTGCTTTGTGTAGAATACTTTGTCTGTTATAGGCCATTCGCGTTTTCGGGGTGTAGCTCAGTTTGGCAAGAGCGCCTGCTTTGGGAGCAGGAGGCCGCTGGTTCAAATCCAGTCACCCCGACTAAAAAAAACCTCGCTATCAGCCGGAAAGTAACGGTTCACGTTCCGCCTCTTGAAGAAGGCAGACAGGAGGTCGGCAAATACCGTTGCAATTGCGACTTTCTTTTCATTTGCTGCAATAAAAGGTCGTGTTTCTGCGTCTATATTGCAATAGAATTAATAGATTCAGACCAGAGGGTAACCACTAATGCTCAGAGTGAGGATTAGTTGAAATATTAGTTTTTGACTTGTTTTGGAGGACAGTATTATGAAGCGCTACCTAATTTCAATCGTCGCCATTCTCGTGGTTTCAGGGCTGGCCTGGGTTTCGTTTGGTCAGGCGGAAGGCCCGGCAGGCGGGCGTTCCGACAGAGCCGCCGGCAAGCGTGGAAACCGAGCTATGTATCGCGAACGGCAGCAGCAGGCTATCTCGGCAATCGAACAACAGCTTGCAAAAATGAAGTCTGCAATGGAATCATTTTCTGCAGGCCCCCGGAGCGGGCAAAACCTGTCTGACGAAGAAAGAACGAAATTGAGAGCGAAATTCCGTGAAGAGCGGCTGCAATCAATTGCCATAATTGAAGAACAACTTGCGAAGCTAAAAGGACGAAGAGGGTTACAGGCGGAACATGAAGAATCCATCAGTGAGCTGAATGCTATTCGCGAGTCGGCAATAAAGGAGAAAGCAACGCAGACTGCATCAACTATCGAAAAGCTGATAACACAGAAGAAGAAGGCCTTTGAGGAAAGAATGCAGAAACTCGGTCTGCCGGAAAGGCCAAGCCGCAGGGGCAATTAAACGGCCCGAGCCGACCGACTCTAATGATGTAAACCGGCCGAAAGGACGCAAAAACCGGGACAGGCAACTATCAAGCTGTGAGCCTGTATGTGCGGACTGACTGTACTTGATACATACAGTATTGTTTTGCGCAAGACGGACCGGTCAGTTCTACCGGGCGAAGGCCTATTTGACCTTCTTGCTCCATCAACCAAATTATCTTGTATTGCCAAATAGTACTTCAGTATATACTGTTTTTTTAACTGGCCTAACCGAAGATATTCGCTTATACTTGCTTTTATTTGAAGGGTGGCTTTATGAAGTTGGAGAAAAGGAAACCTTCGGGCCGGGAAAAAGATGAGGCCGCGGTCGAGCATCTGAGCCAGCTCAGAGCGAAGTTGCACTCAGAAGACATTTCAACTGCCAGACGGGCGGCTTATAATCTGTCCTGGATGCAGGAAGATGGTCTGGATATCCTCAAGGAGGCCTTGGTCGGCAATTTCGCAAGGACCGCCAAAAAGGCAGCCGCCTACGGACTCAGGAGTATGCACGGCAGGATGAAGAAGATGGCTTCGGAGGTTCTTAAGCAAGGGGCGAAGCATCGTGACCGCACTATCAGAGAGGCATGCGAGAAGGCCCTGTTACTTATGGAAGGCAAGGCTCCGCAAAAAGCTCGCTTTCCGAAAAAGCCTAAAACAGGCAAATTCAATATCAGGGGAATTCCCGGCAAAAGTCAAACAAGGACAAAATCCGCACGGAAGAAGGCTCCCGGCAGGTAAGTGTTTTTCGAGAGCGTTACATCAGCTCGGCGTGCGTTTTCAAGTCAACACCAATCAAACCCGACAGTTCATCGCATTAGGCCTGCCCGATGCTATAATGTACAATAGGCGCCTCAGGCTGGCCTTTTTATGCATCTTTAGGCCAAAATTGCTCAGATTTTGTATGTTCTGCCAAATTCTGAAAGAAAAACCGTTAGTTTTGCGCGTTTGGCGCATCATATTTATAGAACCGACTCGAAATGGAAAAGAAGGTTGATTGCGTCAGATTGGTAAAAGGGGCCCAACTTGGCGACAAGCAGTGCCTCGACCGCCTGACTAAGATGGCAGCAGAGCAGTTGCGCGTAAACATTTATCGGCTTACCCTTGAGCACGACCTGACGCAGGATATTGTACAGGAGACTATACTAAAAATGTTGAAGGTACTGGGCGAGTTAAAAGAGGCGGAACAGTTCTGGCCCTGGCTGTACAGGATTGCCATTAACAAACTGCGCCTGCATCACAGGAAAGAGCAAAATCGCAGGACGGTGCCAATTTCCGCGATGCCGGATGGAGACATTCAAAAACAGGGCCAGGAAGCAGTGTCAACTATGGTGGGCCAGGAGCTCAAACAAATTGTCCTGCGAGCAATGCAGGCTTTGAAGCCCGAACACCGGACGGTGCTGATGCTGCGGTGCTACGAGGAAATGCCTTATAGCCAGATCGCAGACTCGATGGGGTGCAGCGAGTTCGGGGCACAGATGCTGTTCTATCGGGCAAAGAAGACGCTGAAGAAACAGCTTCTTCGTCAAGGCTTCGGCAAGGGCTCGCTGCTGATGGCATTGGCTTTGTTTGGAAAAATGACGGCTCCGAGCGAGGTGGCCGCGGCGGAGGTTTCGGTAACAGCGGCTGCTGCCAAGGTGGGAGTTACGGCCAGTCTGGTGGGGATGGTCACAAGCAAGACCGCCGTTGTGTCCCTGATGACGGCCGGGGCAATCGGCATCGGAGCCGTGGCTGCCACTTCCGGACCCGGCAGGACAACAGCCGCATCAGATGAAAGACCACTGGCAAGCGCGGCGGCTGACGTCCGGGATGAGCAAGCAGCGACAGCCTCCCTCAAGCGCTGGTATTTTTTCCCGGAGGGCAGCGACGGCCCGGTGATGGCACGGTCGATGCAAGCAAGCACGCAGGAAAGGGGCTATTACTGCCAGTGGCTGCAGGACGAACAAGCCAACTATTACTTCGACAGGCACAGCGGCACCGTCCATATCAACAACTATCGCCAGTACAACAGTGACCTGGCCGTTTGGCGGCTTCCCACCGACAAGGGCGGATTGACGGCATTCCTTGCCGGGATTGAGGGTGAAACAGAAAAGATGGAATACGTTGCCGCTGATGGACCCGGTTTGGTGGTAGTGGCTGAGCGAGTCGAAACCGGCTATTCTGCGTGGACAACTCGTCACTTCCGCGCGCTGGAAGAAGAATATATCCGTTATAGTTGGCCGGCAGGGGTGGAATTCGCCGACAATCGTGACCCGATGCACAAGCGGGGCTGGACGTACTTCAGGGTCGAGGGCCACATAAACGGCCAAAGAGTCACGGGGACGGGACGGGTGCCGTTTGTTTACGCCGCGCGGAGACTACACAGTCCCTGGCTCAGATTACGGGTTGGAAACCGCCTGCAGATTGCTGACATTGGCGAGGAAGCGCTGCTCTACGACGACACTGGGAAGGTAGTCGCAAGTTACGCAGGGGGAAGTTTCTTCAAGGGATTCGCAAGGCCGTGGCTGGGCCTGCATACGATTGATACGGTCCGCCGGGACGCCGCGAAAGAACAGGTCCCGTTCGAAACGAAATATAAGCCGGGGAATGAAAAGGCGGAAGTTACCCTGACGTGCAGGGAGGGCAAACTCGTTTATGCCGTTGATATGCAGGCCGACGTTATCGACGCGATAGCAATTTCAACCAATCAGGGCAAAGAGGGATTTTTGAAATTTTCGTACCTGCAGGATATCGAGAAGGAGGGTGATGAGTTTATTGAGCCGAGAATAACGAGAAGTTACAGGGGTATGAGACGAGAGAGGCCCGGCATTCTGTGGCTGATACAACTCGCGACCGGCGACCCGTGAGAAACAGGGCAGTGAAAAAAGTGGAAAACTCTGAAAGAAAAGGAGTGGTGGTCATGAAGACGAGAACGGTAGTTTTAACGGTGTTGGCTGTTTCAGTTATGTGCGGCCCTGTGTGGGCGGACGAATTAAATGTCCCGTATGAGTACCCCACGATTCAGGCGGCAATTGACGCAGCAAACGACGGTGACGCGGTTATCGTGTCGGGGGGGCCGTATAACGAGGACATCAGCTTCAACGGTAAAAATATTATCGTTACGACGCCAGTTCCATGCTACCCCGGGGTAGTGGACGGCCCCCTTATTCAGGGAACCGGTACGGGGCCGGTTGTGGCTTTTGCAGGCAGCGAGGATGCGAACTGTGGGCTTTTCGGGTTTGTAATCACCGGCGGCAATAGTTCGGGCGAGGGCGGGGGGATTTGCGGCAACGGGACGGCAGCTAGAATTGCGTATTGCTTCATCAGGGACAATCACGCGGAGGGCAGCGGCGGGGGACTGGGCGACTGTGACGGTGGGATTGGCTACTGCATTATTAGGGACAACACGGCCACCGGTGGGGGCGGACTAAGCAATTGCGATGGCCCGGTCGTCAATTGCCTGATCACCAACAATTCAAGTGACGGTGACGGCGGCGGTATGGTTTGCTCAGGAAACAGCACAGTCGTTAATTGTACCATCGTTGGAAATTCGGCAGGCGTCAAAGGCGGTGGGATGTTTTGCACCGACACCAGTGTCGTAGCAGCGACCAATAGCATCCTGTGGGGCAACACCGCCCTGTTTGGGCCGCAGACTTATAACTTCGGTGGTTCAGTGGTCATAACGTATAGTGATGTACAAGGCGGTCACGCCGGCGAGGGTAATATCGATTCTGATCCGCTGTTCGTTGCGCCCGGCATTGATAACTACCACTTAGAGCCTTTCTCGCCCTGCATTGATGTAGGGGACAACAACGGCGTACCGCCGTCGGCAGACTGGGACCTCGACGGTAACCCCCGCATCGTAGCAGGCAGGGTTGACATGGGCGCCTACGAATTCCAGGGGGTGGTGCGTTATGTGGACGGGGACGCCAACGGTGCCAATGATGGGTCCAGCTGGGCGAATGCTTACAACTACCTACAGGACGCCCTTCGTGATGCCAATTCTGCATGCGGGCCAGTCGAAATCCGGGTCGCGCAAGGCACGCATAAAGCCAATGATGGCATTGTTGGTGTGCCAGAGTTTGAGGAACAATCGCTCAGTTTTCAGCTCATCAATGGGGTGGTTATCAAGGGAGGCTATGCTGGTTTTGGTGAGCCCGATCCAAACGCCAGGGATATCAAGGCATACGAGACAATATTGAGCGGCGACCTCAACGGCGATGATGTGGTGACTGCCGACCCTAACGTCTTGCTTGAGGAACCCACCAGGGTCGATAACAGCTATCACGTGGTGACGGGCCACAACACAGACGAGACAGCGGTTCTGGACGGTTTTACCATCAAGCGCGGTAATTTCAATGTGATTTGTGATTTTGGACCCTGCGGTGGTGCCGGGCTCTACAATGACTGTGGCAGTCCAAGGGTTACCAATTGTACCTTTACCGAAAACGCCGTCCTGGGTGCCGGTGGCGCGATGTTCAACGAGGACAACAGCAACCCAATGTTGATTAATTGCACGTTCGATCGAAATGCAGCAGGCAACGGCGGCGGAATCTGCGGGTGTAGCCCGACGATTGCTAACTGCACTTTCAGTGAGAACTTTGCATGGGGTGGCGGCGCGCTTAGTGATTGCAGTGGTCTAATTACGAAGTGCACATTCAGTGAGAACTCAGCAGGCCGTGGTGGTGCCTTGGCAGGATGCAATGGTGTGATTAGCAGGTGCACTTTCTACGGTAACTTAGCGCACGAAGACGGAGGTGCGATAGATGCCGGATACTGGAACAGTCTTACGGTGGAGAACTGCGTTTTCCGGGGCAACTGTGCCGGGGGTAATGGCGGGTGTTTGTTTATTTACTACGACAGTAGCGCTACGCTGAGAAACTGTAGCTTTTGTGAAAATTCGGCGAGCAATGGCAGAGTGTTGGTATGTTATACTTGGCATCCGGAGCATCCCCCCAGCAGCGTTGAACTGATGAACTGTATCCTGTGGGATGGGGGCGACGAAATATGGAAGAACGACAGTTCGACGATTGCCGTTACCTATGGCGACGTGCAGGGCGGCTACCCAGGCGAAGGTAACATTGATGTTAATCCGCTGTTCGCCGGCGGGGATGATTGCCACCTGCTGGCGGGTTCACTCTGCATTGATGCAGGCGACCCGAATTACACAGGCCAGCCCGGCGAGACAGACCTCGACGGAAACCCGCGCATTGTCAACGGCACGGTGGATATGGGCGCATACGAGCACCAGGGCGCAATATATGTGGACGACGACGCCCCGGCCGACCCCGGGCCTGGCGACCCAAATGTCAGCGACCCTTTAGAGAACGGCAGTCAAGCCCATCCATTCGACGCGATCCAAGAAGCGATTGACGCGGCTGAAAGCACCGATGCCGTTATCGTCGCGGAGGGAACGTATTGTGAGAACATCGAGTTCAAGGGAAAGAACATCATCTTGAGCAGTACCAACCCTGTGGATGACGATGTTGTCGGCGGCACCGTTATTGACGGGGGCGAAGCGAACTCAGTGGTGACTTTTTGCGGTACAGAGAACAGCTCTTGCGTGTTAAGAGGGTTTACAATCACCAACGGATATGCCCTCGACGGCGGCGGGATTTGCGGCAACGGCACCATGGCGACCATCCAGCACAATGTCATCCGCGGCAACATAGCCGAGAGAAGTGAGCTGTTTGGCGGGCAGGGCCGCGGCGGCGGGCTGTACGATTGTGACGGCCTGATTGAGAAAAATGTGGTTATGGCCAACGAAGCCGGCGGCGGCGCCGGCGCCGGCGGGGGGCTGTACGGATGTGACGGCATCATTGCCAACTGCCTTATTAGCGGAAACGGCGCCATAACTGGGGGCGGGATTTGCACCGGGGGTGACATGTTCGACCCAGGCGTTCCGACAATTGTCAACTGCACTTTTTCCGACAATAGCGCCGTATACGGTGGTGCAATTTCGTGCGGCGAATCCAGTTACGTAACCGTTGTCAGTTCCGTTCTTTGGGGCGATAGTGCGGCCAACGGCCCTGAAGTCGCAATGACTTCCGTAAGTTTCGGCTCACACCTTTCGGTCCGTTTTAGCAACATGCAGGGAGGACAAGCGGCTATTTATGACAAGGACAGCCTGGATTGGGGTCCCGGTAATATCGATGGCGATCCGCTTTTTGCGGACGCCGACGCGAACGATTACCACCTGCTGGTGGGTTCGCCCTGCATTAATGCCGGGGACCCGAATTATACAAGCCAACCCGACGAGACAGACCTCGACGGAAACCCGCGCATCGTAACAGGCAGAGTTGACATGGGCGCCTACGAATTCCAGGGCGTAATATACGTCGATGATGATGCGCCGGGCGACCCCGGCCCGGGTGACCCGAATGTGAGCGACCCGCTGGAGAACGGCACTCGATCGCATCCTTTTGATTCGATCCAGGAAGCCATTGACATAACCTTCGGGTGGGAGTCGGTGGCGGTGTATCCGGGTATATACGAGGAAGGAATTGATTTTCTGGGCAAGGCCATAACGGTGGCGGGCACGGCCGGGGCGGCTACCATCGAGGCCACCGGCGGTTACGCGGTCTCTTTTCACTACGGCGAGGATGCCAACAGTGTCTTCAAGAACTTCGTGGTAAGAAACAGTTACGCCGGCTTCCTGTTCAGCAGCTCCTCGCCCACCATTACGAACGTGACTGTGGCAGATAACAATAATGGGGCATTGGCCGAGGAGGGGGCGCAGCCCGATATCAGCAACTGCATCTTCTGGAACAACACGGAGGAAGATTTGTTCCAGTGCCAGGCCCGTTATAGCTGCATCCAGCGGGGCGGCGAAGGGTTAGGCAACATCAGCAGTGATCCTTTGTTCGTCAACCCTGCCAATGGAGATTATCACCTCAAGAGCGAAGGCTGGCGCTGGGCGGGAAGTGGCTGGACGTGGGACGAAGTGACGACCCGGTGCATCGACGCAGGCAATCCGGGCCTGGACCTTGGAGATGAGCCGATGACTATCCCCCGCGACCCGAACAACGACTACGGCATAAACCTACGTATCAACATGGGCGCCTACGGGGGCACGAGCCAGGCGAGTATGCCGCCGCACGGGTGGGCGCTTCTGGCAGACCTGAACAACGATGGGATGGTCAATTGGCCGGATTTGGCCGGGCAGTTGGAAGATTGGCTTAGCAGTGCGAGCGAACAGCCGGGCGACCTGAACCGCGATGGGTTTATTGACGCGGTAGATTACTCGATGCTGGCCGCGGAATGGACACAGGTAACGGGCTGGATTGAGTTCGCGAATTTCGCGGAATATTGGCCCTTCGCCGTCGGGAACCGGTGGGACTCCGAGACAATGCCGGACGCGGGTTTTGCGCTGGAGGTCACCGACCGTTTCTTCGTTAACGGCTTCGAGATATGGGAGTTTACGAACTGGTTCGGCACCTTTTACGGCGGAGAAATAGTGACTTCCTATTACGTGTATGTTGACGGCATGCTTTACGCGACGGAGAACCTCTCGGACCTTGACAGCTTGCCGGAGATTTCGGGAGGTTTACGGCCCCACTATCCTGAGGTCATCCCTGTCGGCGGCGTTGTTAGTATCCGAGGAGTTGGGATGACGACAGTTCGGCGGGGAGACCTTGCCAGCGTCCTGGAAGGGACAGGCTTTGCGGTGGAGGATTTCCCTCTCGGCTACCAGAGCGACGTCATTGCATTTATAAGCCTCGACGGCGAGCATGTCATCGTCTTTGCTCGCGGGCTGGGGCCGATGCGAATTATTTTTTCCAACGACTTCTGTTGCGGGGACGAGTTTTTCATTGCGAGTGCGACGGTAGTAGAGTAATGGTACGGCGCTGGCGCGAGACCTGACCTGGGCTCGCAATGAGGATGTTTTTGTTGGTTGGTGTTTGAGTATAGGCAGGTAAAACGTGAAGGCTGAGTCAGGGTGACGGGCGTGGTGCTCGCGGCCCTGACTGTATGCGCGGTACGAGAAGGGCGCCGTCAGAAGGGACACAGTACAGGCTGTGCTGACAGCAGAATAACAGTATGTTATGCTCAAAACACTAAAGGAAAGGCAAGGCTTAGGCGCGGTGAACTGAGAGGAGAAGAAAATCGGTTCCGAAGGTTACAAAGGGTTAAGGGAGCAAAAGCGGAGCGAGGCGTTTAGCCTTGTTGAGCTTTTGGTGGTGCTGGCGATTATGTCGGTGCTGATGGGGGTCTTGCTGCCCGCACTGGGCAAGGTTCGGCGTCGGGCCCGGGTTATGCTGGGGATGAGTAACCAGCGTGAGATTGGAAACGGGGTAACTCTTTGTGCACTGGATAATGATAGCCTTTACCCGCCATCGGTGGCTACGATAGGCGCAACCGACAACTGGAACTGGTCCGACCCTCGCAAGATGACGGCCCTTTATAGAACGAATTTGGGGCCGCATCGCGCTATGAGCGAATACCTGCGCGACTATGTCAAAGACGCAAGCGTCGTGTTTTGCCCGAGCGGACCGAAGAAGTACAAATACCTGCAGGAGGCATGGGACGCCGGGGACAACTGGAACAATCCGGATACCTGGCTGCTGGCCGATGCCATGAACGGGACATACTGCTTTTACTGGAATTACACGGGCCTGCTGGAGGGACGGCTGTTTAAGGGTCCGGGAAACCTGGCCGGCGGACGGGGCCAAAGTAAAGTGCTGGTAAGCGATTACCTGGGTTTTGCGCACTGGCAAAACGAAAAGTGCTACGGCGGAAATTATTATGCCTATGGCAGTTGTGAACATTTCAAGGGGGCAAACGTTACGCCGGGAGAGCCGCAATACCCGGCCGGCTCAGCGTACTGGTCTGGCCTGAAATCCGATAGTTTCGATTTGGACGCATTCGACGCAAAGCTGCACGCCTGTTATGCAGACGGACACGTCGAGAGTTTCGCGGCAGCAGAGACAGCAACGATGAAGGTGATAAAGAATCGATTTACCAATGAACCATACGAGTACGACGAGCACGGGCCCGGCTACTTCTACGTACCGATAAACGGTTTGCGGTGAGACTGTCGCAAGAAAAAAGCTTTGCGCTATTTTTATGCGGGAGTGAAGGTGCAACGTTGCAGGATTGAGGCCGAATTTCGGGGACGAGAACGCTGGTTCGGCCCCAATCACGAAAAAACGGCGGAGTTCATACCATAAGGGCCTAAACAACCTTCTGCAGAACAAGTGAGCTGTATCGATTCCGACGGCGACGGGGTCAACGACGACCCGGACAACTGCGCCGCAACATATAATCCCTCCCAGCCGGATTCCGACGGCGACGGGACGGGAAACACCTGCGACGCCGTGGAGGGGTAAGGGAGACGTTTGCTTGCAATCCCGGCCGTCGCAAGATATAGTAAAGGCTGGTGTTGGGAAGACCAGTTACTCGGGAGTGGCTCAAGCGTGATTATTCCCTATCGGGTTGATGTTCCGTATGACCGCCGGCCGTTTGTGAACTGGCTTATAATTGTGGGGCTTATTACGGTATTCTCCATGCAAGTGGCGGTCGTTGTGCAGGCCATGTCTGAATCGCAAACACCCGCCGAAGAGGCAGGCGAAGAGAACGAGCCGCTGCAGCCAATAAGACAATACGTTCTGGACGGGTGGCGCGCGAAGGGCCTGTTCGGGCACATGTGGCTGCACGGAGGCCTTCTGCATCTTGCCGGGAATTTGATTTTTTTGTGGGTGTTCGGAAATGCGGTGTGCGCGAAGATCGGCAATATCGTATATCTGCCGGCGTACCTCGTATTCGGTCTTGCAGCGGCAGCAAGTCACCTAACATTCGTCGGAGGCTCTGTAATCGGAGCAAGCGGAGCGATAAACGGGGTAGTGGGGATGTATGTGGTATTCTTTCCGGAGAATGAGGTAAATTGTCTGTGGATACTCTTTTTTCCTTACGTCAAGAAATTCAGCGTTTCGAGCATCTGGATAATTCTGCTGTTTTTCGTTTTTGACGTTCTGGGGGCGATGTTCCTTTCGGCTGGAGCAGGGGGCGTAGCATATTTTGCGCACCTCGGGGGCTTCATCTGCGGGGCTGCGCTGGCGGTGGTAATGTTGAAGACAAAATGGGTAAGGATGGAAAGATACGAGAAGTCGCTCTTAGAATGGCTGGGTCTTCAGAAGAGTGAGACGGAAGAATCCATGAGGAAAGACCTTCTGCCCTGGCACCCGCAGTACGCCACACCTGAGCCGACGGAAGTGGCAGCAACAACAGCGGCACCAGAAAAACCCGCACCGAAGATTGAAACAATACCTCTGGAAGGCGAAGGACCCTCAGAAGAATTTATACGGTTTGCTTGTGCGTGCGGAAAGAGGTTCAAGCTGCCCGCAGCCTTTGCGGGCAAGACGGGGCGATGCCCACAGTGCAAGACGCCGCTGAAGATTCCGGGACAGAGCAAGCCACAGGCAGGAACAGCAGGCCGTGAGGCTGAAAAGGCCAAGGAGGGGGTGCTGCGTCTTACGTGTTCCTGTGGAAAGAGGTTCAGGGTTCCTCTCGAATTGGCCGGGAGGGTCGGGCGATGCCCGAGGTGCAACAGCCGGTTCAAAATTCCTGAAAAGCCGTTAGCGTAAACACGAATCGGGGGGTAAAATCAGGCACCGCGCCCATAGGCATCAGCAATTGAAATTGAAGCACAAGATTCTAATGGGGCGGCAGAACTGCGATAAGGCAATCAACAATAAAAGAGGAGCTGCAAATGAAACGATTCGGTTCGGTGGACGAGATTCTGGATTTTGCGATTGCCAGAGAGGTTGAAGCGAACAAGTTCTATACGGAATTGGCCCAGCGAATGGGTAGTCCGGCGATGCGCGAAGTCTTTGAAGAGTTCGCAATAGAGGAGCTCGGGCACAAGATGAAGCTTGAAGCGGTCAAAGGTGGCCAGATTAAGCTCAAGGAGGAACAGGTGCAGAGCCTTGAAATCGCCGATTATGTTGTGGAGGAAGAAATTAGGTCGGATATGAGCTACGCCGATGTGCTCGTCGTCGCCATGAGAAAAGAAAAAGTTTCGTACCGACTCTATATCGACCTGGCGGGGGCAGCGGAGGCGGAAGAACTGACGGAGATGTTTTTGGCGCTGGCACAGGAAGAAGCCAAGCATAAGCTGCGTTTTGAAATTGAATACGATGACATAATTCTGAAAGAGGACTAAGGTCCGGACGATTGCACTTTGACAGAAAGAGCAAGGCATGACCAAGAAGGTAGTTGGAATCGTTGGCAGTTATCGCAAGGGGCACATTATAGACAGCGCTGTTTCGGCAGTGCTTGAAGGGGCGGAAGCAGCGGGAGCCCGGACGAACAAGATATACCTGCTCGACAAGCACATCGAATTTTGCACAAACTGCCGGTCGTGCACGCAGGAACAGGACGTGGCGAGAGGCAAATGTGTGCAAAACGACGACCTCGAAGAGATATTGAAGGAAATCGAAACATCCGACGGTATTGTGCTTGGCTCGCCCATAAACTTCTTCACAGTGACAGCGATTACGAAAAGGTTCGTCGAGCGGCTGGTTGGCTTCGCTTACTGGCCCTGGGGCGCGGCGGCGCCGAGACCCAGGACAAAGAAACCGGGCAAAAAAGCAGTGATAATCACTTCCAGCGCGTGTCCGGCGTGTATCGGAAGGATTCTGATGCCAAACGCACTGGGGGTTATGAAGGCGGCGGCAAGGGCCATGGGCGCCAAGGTAGTGAAGAAACTATACTTTGGGCTGACCGCCACGAATAAAGAACAAAGGCTCAATGAGAAGGCATTGAGAAAGGCACACGAGGCGGGGAGGAAACTGGTATTGTCACGCAGGCTTGACGGGGATGATTAATGATTGAGTTCATTGCGGACAGGGACATATATGAACAAGTGATTTGCAGGCAAATCGTCAAGGCGCGCAGGTTCGTCTGGCTGGCAACGTCCGACCTGAAGGACCTCCACGTGGACAAGGACGGGAAAATGGCGCCGTTTGTGGAGATTTTGTCCGACCTGATTGAAACAAAGGTGGAGATACGACTGCTGCACGCGAAAGAGCCCGGGCGGGCGTTTCGCAGGGATTTCGACCGGTACCCGAACCTGATAAAGGGGATGGAGCGCATCTTATGTCCGAGGGTGCATCTTAAGGCCGCAGTAATTGACGGGGTGTTCGCATATATCGGAAGCGCCAACCTGACCGGCGCCGGCATGGGAGCCAAGAGCGAGCACAAGAGAAATTTCGAGGCCGGTATCATTACCGACGACCAAAAAATCGTCGGAAAAATAATGGAGCAGTTCGACAACATCTGGAGAGGGACTCACTGCCGCAACTGCAAAAGAAAGAAATTCTGCGCAGACTACAAGGACATCCTGGGCTGAGGGCAATCAGGCCCATAATTTCTGCAGGACTATACCCGCCACAATCAAAATCAGGCCCATTATGGTTGAGAAAAAGATTTCCTCACCAACGGCAAAATGAATAACCGTGACGGAAAGAAACGGCACTAAATAAATCAGGTTCGCGACGGGGGCCGTTGTCGCCGACAGCTTCAAGGCCCTCATCCAGAGAAAGAACGTAATCCCCATTTCGAACAAGCCAATATAGACGGCACCAAGAACTGCCTTGACGCCTGGAATTTGCGGCCTGCAGAAAAGCAAAGCGGCAATGAATGTGAAACAGGCTCCGAATACGAAGTTGAGAAACAACCTGACGAGCTCGTCGCCCCCGTCTTTTATGCTGTAAATCCAGAACAGGGCCCAGATTACCGAGCTTCCTACAGCCAGCAGCACGCCGGGGACATTTGTAAATCTGAACCCGAGGACGTCGCCTCGCGTGGCAATAACAAGAACGCCGGCAAAACTGATAACCACCGCCAGAACGCTTCTGGCTCCAATTTTCTGCCGGAGCAGCGGTATCGACAATAAAACCAGCATTATCGGCCAAACGAAATTCAGCGTCAGAGCTTCCTGCGCGTGCAGCAGGGAGTACGCTTTCAACAGAACAAGGTAATACAGGAAAGGGTTAAGAAGTCCAAGAAACGCCGAACGCAAATAGTCTTTTCCCGCCAGAGATTTTAGTGAGGGCAGTTTTTTCGAGAACAATAAGAGGCAAAAGAGCACGGCTGTCGAGACGATTGAGGCGTAAAACAGCAGCGGCAAAACATTCAAATAAGCCAAAGAAATCTTGAAAGCGGAGGCGACCGTAGACCACAACAAGACGGCGCCCGATGCGTAGAAATAAGCTTTTCGCTGCTTTCCCATCGATACGTCAACGTCCCTGCCTTCTCCAAACCACCGGCGCGAGGATAATACACAATAACCGCTCCAAAAGGAAGCAAAATTTCGGTCCAAAAAGCAGCCCTCATAGACAGGTAAAAGTTATTTGAAGCAAAGCGCCGGCCATATAGAATGGAAGACAAAAACAAAAGGACCATTAGCCGTGTCGGTTCCAACTACAGTTACGTTTATTGTGTACTTCATATTCATGCTCGGCATAGGGCTTTATTTCTACCGCAAGTCCGTGAGCATAGAGGATTATCTGCTGGGCGGTCGAGGGATGGGGGCGTGGGTGACGGCGCTTTCGGCCCAGGCGAGCGATATGAGCGGGTGGCTCTTGATGGGCCTGCCCGGCGCTATTTACCTCGGGGGAATGGCGAAGACATGGATAGCGATAGGACTTTTCATAGGCACGGTCCTCAACTGGAAGCTGGTGGCGGCACGACTGCGGATTTATACGCAGAGAACCGATACGATTACCCTGCCGTGCTTTTTTGAGCAGAGGTTCGGGGACCCGAGCGGCCTTTTGCGGACAGTTTCGGCCATAATCATTCTGATATTCTTCACCATATACGCAGCATCCGGACTGGTGGCGACGGGCAAACTGTTCGAGTCGACCTTCGAAGTCCCATACAACGAGGCGGTAATCATCGGTGGGGCCGTAATCATCGCGTACACCTTTTTGGGAGGGTTTCTGGCGGTGTGCTGGACGGACCTGTTTCAGGGCACGCTAATGGTGCTGGCGCTGATAGTGGTGCCGACGGTCGCATATTTTCATTCAGGAGGGGTTGCGGGTATAAGAGAGGCAATGGCAATGAAAAAAGTATCGGCAAGTTTGATTCCTCAGGGCGGGGGGTTTCCGGTTTTGACGATAATCTCGGCGGCGGCGTGGGGCCTCGGATATTTCGGTCAGCCGCACATCCTGGCGCGATTTATGAGCGTCAAATCGATAAAGAAGCTGGGCGAGTCGATGACTATAGCCATCATCTGGGTTTTCTTCTCGCTGGGCGGGGCGGTTGTCATCGGCCTGATCGGCATCGGCATGTTCGCGAATTTAACCGACGGCGAGCAGGAAAAGGTCTTTATCTATATGATTGGCCGGGTGATGCACCCGTGGCTGGCGGGGATTATGCTGGCGGCGATTCTGTCCGCTATTATGTCAACTATCGACTCGCAGCTTCTGGTCAGCTCGTCGGCCTTGACGGAAGATTTTTATCAGAAAGCCGTAAAGAAAAATGCCTCGCAAAAACAGGTCATTATCGTCGGTAGAATCTGCGTAATCATAATCTCGGCCATAGCACTGGTTCTGGCGCTTACCTCGGACGAGACCATCCTGGACATAGTCGCCCATGCATGGGGCGGATTCGGGGCGGCCTTTGGGCCGGCGGTGCTCGCTGCGCTGTTTTCGCGCAGGACCAGCTGGCAGGCTGTCCTGGCGGGGATGGTGACCGGGACGGTCGTGCTGGCGGCGTGGAAGCTGGTCCGGCTGGACCAGTATATGTATGAAATCGTTCCCGGCTTTATCTGCAATTGTCTGACGATTTGCCTGGTCAGCATGATAATCAGACAGAAAAACCAGCGGGTCTTGAGACAATATGAACAAGTCGCAGCAGAAATTGAGGCCGGACAATAACGCTTTGGCGGTTCGAATAAATATGGGCAAAAAAGCAGTCGATGTGGTGTTGCTTCCCGATGAGGCGATGACAAACAAAGCAATTGAAGCCAACGGCGAGCTGGTCAGGCAATGCGGAGAGAAAATAGTCCTGAATAAACAAACATGCCTGCCCCATATTTCTTTGGCCATGGGGTGCATCGATGAAAGGGACATCCCTGAAATAAAGAAAGTCGTCGAGCAAATCGCAGAGAAAACTTCGCTGTCGCGACTAACGGTCATCGGCATTCGGACTTCAACCAGTTCGGTCGGCGAGGAAATATCCGTTTTTGAACTGCAGAAGACACAGGAGCTTCAGGCGCTTCATGAAGCGATTATGGAAAGACTCGCGCCATATTTAAGCTCTGACGTGACCAAAGAGATGCTGTATAACCCTGCGGAGGTCGGACAGCCCACATTGAGCTGGATTCAGAATTATCGGCAAAACTCAGGCTTTGAGAATTTTTTCCCGCACATAACCATAGGATACGGCCGGATGGAAAACGGACCGTTTCCAGTACAATTTACTCCATCAACGCTCGCTGTGTGTCACCTGGGCAGTCACTGCACATGCCGAAAGGTCCTCGCACGCGTCGATTTGGAAAGCCGGTAACCGTTCTCGAATTGCGCCCGAAGCACAGTTGGTTCCTTCTCCTGCACGCCGTCACCGTATCAGGTCCACGCCTTTGATTCCGTGAACGGTCAGGTGCGGGTCCGGAAGCTGGTCCCGGGCGGGCCGAATCTCCTCGGCCTCAAGCAAAGCGACTGCCCCGTCGGCAAACAGATAGTAGCGCGTCCCGCCCCAGCACCACCATCCCTGGTCGTTTTCAATCGGGAAGTGATTGCTGAACCACTCGCCGGCAAGAATCTTGGCGGAAGGCCTGGCCACGCTCAGACTTCGCTGGGCGCTCGAGGGCTGGGCCGTCAGCCACGTATCCTGGTTATTCATCGTGTCGATCTGCGCGGCACTGTGATAAAACGTCATCGAGTAGGCATAGCTGAAACCATACTGAGTGCTGTTCTCGGGACACGACATAATCGAAGGCCGCTCGGCGCTGATTGTGGTCCCCAGGTAAGGCTCGACAAAAGAGCCCCATATCCCCATCCAGAAGAAGTAACCTCCCGGAAAAGGGTCCTCCGCGCAAGGGTATTTCTGGTCATTGGCCTGAAGATACAACTGTATCGCCAGATTAATCTGCCTCAGATTGCTCGCGCACTTAAGGCGGACCGCCGCGGACCGGGCCTTCCCCAGCGCCGGTATCAGCAAAGAAAGCAGCAGCGCAATGACCGATATGACAACCAGCAGCTCTATAAGGGTAAAGGCCCCTCGAAGCGACTGGCGCGGCGTTTCGCGGCAACGCAGGCGTCTACCTGATATTCGGCGTTCAGTTTTCATTTTACCCAGCTCATTCAACGGTAACACTCTTGGCAAGGTTCCGGGGTTTATCGACATCGTGGCCGCGCAGGACAGCGGCGTGATACGCCAGCAACTGCAGCGGCACAACGGTCAGCATCGGCTGCAAAATCTCCGGCACGTCGGGGACCGTAATCAAATGGTCTGCGTGCTGTTTGATGTTATCGTCCCCCTCCGTTGCAACAACGATAATCCTGCCGCCGCGAGCCTTGACCTCTGCGATATTGCCCATGATTTTGTCATACTGCGGGCCGGTGGGGGCGATGAACACAGCGGGCATACCGTCAACAATCAGCGCTATGGGCCCATGCTTCATTTCCGCCGCGGGAAGACCCTCGGCGTGAATGTAGCTTATTTCTTTGAGCTTCAAAGCCCCCTCGAGGGCAACCGGATAGTTAAACCCGCGACCCAAAAAGAGCCAGTTGTTCCTCTCGATATTGGCCGAGGCGATTTCTTTGATGTGCTCTGACTGTTCGAGCACCCGGCTTATCTTGTCGGGTATTCGTGAAAGTTCGTCAATGCACCTGCTCGCCTCATCGCTGCTGATATGTCTTCTCCTGCCCAGCTCTATGGCCACCATAGTCAGCACCGCTACCTGCGCGGTAAAGGCTTTCGTGCTGGCAACTCCGATTTCGGGCCCGACGTGCAGATATATTCCGGCGTCGGTGGCCCGGGCGATGGAAGAGCCAACGACATTAACGATGCCCAGCACCGTGGCGCCGCGTTCCTTTGCCTCCTCCACCGCCGCCATGGTATCGAGAGTCTCACCCGACTGGCTTATGGCCAGCACGACTGTGCCATCCTCGATAATGGGGTTGCGGTACCGAAACTCGCTGGCGTACTCGGTCTCGGCCGGAACACGCGCCAACTGCTCAAACAGGAACTCGCCGACCAGGCCCGCGTGGAAGGCGGTCCCGCACGCTGTAAGAATGAAGCGCCGGGCCCGTGCCAGCTCCCGGAAATGGGATTCTATCCCGCCGAGCCTGATTCTCTTGTTATGCGCATCCAGCCTGCCGCCCATACACGTGCTTATGGCCTTGGGCTGCTCGAATATCTCCTTGAGCATGTAGTGCCGAAAGCTGCCCAGCTCAATCTGGTCCAGCGAAAACTCAATCTGCTCAAGGTCCTTGCTCACGGCAATATTATCAATAGTTTTAGTATAGAAGCCCTCTGCCCCGACGGTAACCATTTCATTGTCGGCCAGGTATATAGCCTGAGCGGTGTGCTCTACAATCGCGGCGGCATCCGAAGCCAGGATGTAATCATCGTCACCTACCCCTAAAATCAGGGGGCTTCCCCTCTTTGCGCCAATGAGCATACGTGGATAATCCGAACATACAATAGCAAGCCCGAAGGTGCCGTGCAGTTCGTGAAGCGCCCGCTGGACGGCCCATTCAAATTTGTTCTGCCCGTCGGACTGCCGCCGGCCTTCGGCCTCGTCGCCTTTGGCATAGAAATAACCCATCAGATTCGCTATGACTTCCGTGTCGGTCTCGCTCGCAAAGACCGCCCCTTCGCTTTGCAGCCAGGTCTTGAGCGTACCGTAGTTTTCGATTATGCCGTTATGAACCACGGCGATTTTGCCGGTCCAGTCCAAATGCGGATGCGCATTAACCATGTTGGGCTCGCCATGGGTCGCCCATCGCGTATGGCCCAAGCCAAGATTCTCCCGGCTGTCGGGCTCATCCAGAATCTGTTCCAGGGCGCTGATTCTGCCGCTGGTTTTTTTGACCCTTATCGCGCCGCCGCCCAGCAGAGCCACACCTGCCGAATCGTAGCCTCGATACTCCAGCCGCTTTAAGCCTTCTACCAGAATCGGCTGCGCAACTTTATTACCCAGATAAGCCACTATCCCGCACATTAGTATCTTCCTGAACCACAAACACCCAAGAAGCAATACAAGAGCAAAAAGAAGAGCATCGTCCTGCAGCCCGCTGCCATGCTCGGGGCATTATAAAAGTATCTGGCCGATTTGACAAATCGATTCTGCTTAACAGTCATATCAAGTATGCTTATTTGCCCGGCCCACAAACGCTTAATGATGCAGAACCAACCATTGCGCTCTCGGGCAAGGCCTTACGTTTTCTGATACGGCCTTACGCCCCCCACGGCCTTTCCGGACGTGAGCCGCTGCCTGACCGGACCACGCCCCACGGCAGAAAGCAGCCCACCACGGTCCGGCGAGGATAACACATTTTACCAGCGTTTGTCAAATCTCAACTGCGGCGAGGAAGCAGTCCAACGCCCCGCTGGCTGCGCTGCACAGGCCTTATTCGATATCGGATGCCCTTAACAGGGCTATAAGGCGTTTTTATTTGACCTTCCGGCACATCCGGAGTTTAATCTGATTTATGATAGTCGTTATCGATTACAACGTAGGAAATGTCAAAAGTGTCTGCAACGCCTTCCGGCATATCGGCTGCGACGTGCAGTTAACCAGTGAAGCTGCCATAATCGAAAAGGCGGCGGGACTGGTCTTGCCGGGCGTCGCGGCGTTCGGCTTCGCAGTCAGCGCGTTGGGCAAGGCAGCCGCAATCGTCAAACAGTCGGCCCTCGGGGGCAAGCCCCTCCTCGGCATCTGTGTCGGCTACCAGATGCTCTTCGAGAGAAGCTATGAGTACGGCGAGCACAGGGGCCTCGGTCTGATTGGTGGCAATGTCGTTCCGATTCCGCCCGGCAGGACAATTCCCCACATGGGCTGGAATCTCGTGAAACTGCCGGAAGATATGGATTTGTTTACCGACCTCGGAAACGAGAAGCATTTTTATTTTGCCCACTCTTTTTTCGCCGAGGTGGCAGACCCTGAGACGAAAATAGCCCATACGGACTACGGCTTCGATCTTGCGGCGGCGGTGCAAAAGGCCAACATCTACGGCGTGCAATTTCACCCGGAAAAGAGCGGCAAAACGGGCCTGAAAGTGTTGCGAAATTTTGCCGAGCTTTGCGAAAAGAGAAGCTGATTATGCTGACAAAAAGAATAATTCCCTGTCTCGACGTCAAAGATAATCGGGTAGTAAAGGGCGTCCAGTTTGTGAATTTGCGTGACGCCGGCGACCCGGTGGAACTTGGCGCGAGGTACAGCCAGGAGGGCGCCGACGAGCTGGTATTTTTGGACATCACCGCCACGATTCGGTCCCGCAAAACCATTGTTGAGCTTGTGGAAAAGGTTGCCGAGAACGTATTTATTCCCTTCACGGTAGGTGGCGGCGTTCAAACCGCCGAACAAATTGACGCCATTCTGCGAAGCGGGGCCGACAAGGTCTCGGTGAATACGGCCGCCGTCGAAAATCCCTCCATAATCACCAGAGCCGCCCGGCGATTCGGCAACCAATGCGTCGTGCTGGCGATTGACGCACGCCTGTCGAAAACAAGAAAAGGCAAATGGCACGTCTGCGTAAAAGCCGGCTCCCAGCCGACGGATATCGACGTGGTCGAATGGGCTGTAGAAGGTGAAAAGTCAGGCGCGGGGGAAATACTGCTTACGAGCATGGACGCCGACGGCACAAAGGCCGGCTACGACATCGAGCTGACCAGAGCCGTTTCCGACGCGGTAAACATCCCCGTCATCGCGTCCGGCGGAGCAGGAACACTCGACCATCTTTACGAAGGCATCGTCGCCGGCGGCGCAGACGCCGTTCTTATGGCCTCAATCACACACTTCGGAAATTACACCATCAAACAAATGAAAGAATACCTTGCCGGCCGCGGAATACCCGTAAACCTCTAACCCAAGTGCCCGTCAGCCCGCGCCCCTCATTTCTCAGGACTCTCATTGAGTTTGGTTATGCAACTCAAAGGATTTGAATAGTCCGTAGGCGATGGATTGATACTCGCTACCGGCGGGTGGGCCGGTCTCGGGCGCGCTGCGGAACATTCCGGGCCAGGTCGAGCCCAAAGGCTGATTGCCGTGATGCGGGCCGAGGGTGTTTCGCAGCGTGCCGATGACCACAACCTCGACGTTGTTTGTGCCCGCGGTGACATGCTCGGTGACGTCACAATCCCACGGTTGATGGTAGATATATCCCGCATCTTTGCCGTTAACGGCAACCTTAGCGACGCTGCCGTACCAGTCGGGCAGCGAAACACAGTATCTACCTGCGGTTTTTGGAATCCTGAAATTCTGAGAGTAGGATACACCGGCCGCGTAGAGCGGAAGTCCCTGCCCGTTCCACTTGCCCAATTTCAAGGGCTCTGGTGGAACAATCACAAACCCCGAATCCGCAGCCTTTAGCGCAAAGTCTCCCAATATATAGGCCGACTCGAGCTCATGATAAATAGTCATTGGCGAGGCCTTGATAGTGACAGCGTTCCGGCCGACCTTTGCCGCGGACGCGATGTCGATCCTGCCGAACGCCCTATCGAGCCACCATTGACCCTTTTTGGCCGATACCGTTTTCCCATTGCAGCTTACAGAGTAGAGATCCGGCCGTTCAATGACAACATACAGAGGTTTGGGCGCGCGGCCCTCGATGGTGAAGCGATATGTCGCCTTGAAGCCGCTGTCCGGCGGGAAAGTCCTGGTGATAAGCTCATCGCGAAACTGGACGGCGCTGTCCCAGGGATTGCCCTCCATTCCATGTTTCTGAAAGACAAACCTGGAGGCCTCGTAGAAATAGATGTTTTCCTTCGTCTGGCCGCCGGCGGTTACATCGACGTAGTCCAGAGTAAGAACGTTTTGCTCAAGGGGGCGAATTCTCAGCGGCCCGGCAGGTTCCACCTTGACAGTCCGCGCCGGTTCCGCTGGGGCCGGCTCGCTGCGCTTGTTGGAAAGAAACAGCAACAGGCTTCCACAAGGGGCAAGCTCGAAGTCGGCACGGACGCCTCTGGGCTGTTCGGTAAACGCATACGCTGAAATGTCCCCTGTCTCAGGGTCCCACCGCTGGATACTGCGCATCGCCGATTCTATATGGCCGGCGGTGGGCGAGTCGATACTGGTATTAACGAGAAATAGAATCTCTCCGTCGCCGAGCCGCCGCCGGTGATGATAGAGGAAGCCCTTGTCATCACTGTTGCGCCTAATGGCAAAGCCATCCCCTGACCCACTCAACAGCATAGCAGGCAACTGGTCCGGCTCAATCTGCTTCCAGCTCGGCTCATGCGATAGCTCCTTGCCGCATTCAGAGGGCGAGCCGTCGACCATCGCCGGTGGGTCGCCGCAGCAGAGCACCCTGCCGCCGGCTTTGGCGTAAGCCTCGAACAGCTCCATCGTTTTGTCATTGAGGTTCTCGGTCAGCGGAGGCAATACCACCGTGTCATATCGACGATTGCCTATTTTGAGCAGCGCACCTTCAACCGAGCCGTGACGGGCGATGATGTCCTCGCAGCCGATATCGTACTCGACCTGGGCCTTCGCCAAACCCACCGTCATCTTCTGGAATTCACTCCCTATAGTCTCGAGATGTTCCGAATGGCTGGGGTCCGCCTGATACATCCACGCAGTTGTCGTCGGCTCGATTAGCAGTACAGAGTTAATCTGCTCGCCTTGAGAAAGCACCGCCGAGAGCCTTGTAAAGTATGTGGCCAGAACATGATAGGAATCCCACCAGGGCGTGTGGTACGAGAAAGACTGCGGATGGTCCCGTTTTCGTGCGCCGCGAATGGTGATGTAGGAGAGGTGTTCATCGAGCAGATTGACGCCGAGCACATAGAGCCAGTCTCCTATTCGCTTCATATCTTCGAAGCGCAGGTCCCAGCCGCCCGCGCCGTAGGCCTCGCAGAGCGTTCGTTTGCGGCCGAGCTGGTTGGCCACACTGGCCAGCTCCTTGACCGCACGGACGTTGCCGAACTGGGCGTGCACGTCCTCGCTGTATTTGTTCATCAGCGTATCAATACCGGGCTGCTGCTGCCACGCCGCCACGGCCATATTATCCGGGACCGACTTGGCGCGAGGCCACTCATGCTCCCAGTAATGACCCGTGAATGCCAGTCCCTTCTGGTCGCAATACTCGTAATAGGGCTTTGCCCATCTGTCGATAAACAATTCGAGCACAAGCTGAAAATAGTTGTGCCGGAGGCGCTTCCAGTCGCCCATGGGCCGCACGAGGCTTGGCAGGTTGTCGATCAGGGAGTACCCCCACCTTTCCTCGAACAACTTCGGCAGGTCTTCCGCCCAGGGCAGACCGTGCGCGGGCCGGATCTGCGGCTCATCCGCAAAAACGCCCGGAACCCGCCTGCCGAACTCGTTGCCGATGTTGCGGGTGTAAGCACCCATCGTAACTTCGAGGAACTTCTCGGTAACCCCGGGGGTGAGCAGGTTCACATAGTACTTGCCACCATACCAGGGGGAGGATTTCGCCAGCTTTATAGATGCAATAAGACAATCAGCGCCGGAAGGGTGCGCCCGCGCTGTAAGGCTCTCAAACGCGTCACCGCTTTGACGATAAACGGCGACCACGTCATTCGCCGACTCGACAAACAGATTCCGCCCGCGCGACTCGGGCATGGCCTCCGGCACCAGCCCACCGGCAAAACCTGAAGGATACGAGTTCTCGTCGTATATCCATATATTCATATCGAGCCGTTCGGCCTCTTTGAGGGCGACTTTCCAGAGGCGGAACCAATCCTGTGAAAGGTACGGAGTCATCAAGCCCGGCCGGGGATGAACAAAAACCTGCTTTACGTTCTGCCCGGCCAAGTCCCGCAGCGTCGAGACAATCTGCTCCTCAGTCAGCATATCGTTCCACACCCATAAGGGCGCGGTGCTGTACCGGCGCGGAGGATTGGCAAACAAAGCTTTTACGCTTGCCGAATCTGCGGCCTGCAACGGGGCGGTCATACAGACCGCGAGAACCACTACCAAGAGAATAATCCAATGGATAATTCCCGCCCAACGACTTGGAGAACTGGTTCGATCAGCCGTGCGTTTCATCGCATAACCTCCCAACTAAATTACAAGAAAGATGCGCACATCAGTAACCATCGCGTATTTGTCATTTCTGTTTCTTCGGCCTGTAAAGGCCTTTCAAGGCCAGCTGTCGGTCACGCCGGACGCGGGCAAGATAATCTCGCATGGTCTCCAGACCGAATTCCTCAATGAGCTGGTCCGTCGAGATGTTCGACAATTGGGACCCGAAAATAAGCAGGCACTCATGAGAGAGCCATTCGGCGTACGCGGCGGTGCTGCCGTATTTTTCATAAAGGGGCTTCAGACGCCCGACGTTACCATCGTGATGCAAGAGCCGACGGTCCATATCCAGCGTGGCCGTAACAAGCGGCGCACTGCTGCTCTTGTCGCTGATGTCACGCTTTATGCTGATGATTTCGCGGCCGGCGATATCCACGAAGGTCGAGCCTCCCCTCCAGATAGCGCCCATGTAAAAGCCGAACTCAATGGCCCATTTGCTTAGCATCCGAGCCCCCTGCCACATGGACGACCAGAGAACCAGCTCGGCCCTGTTGGCGCACAGGCCTGAACCGACCTCCCAGTAGTTCAAATCGAAGCAGATGGTCAGCCCCACACGTCCGAAGTCTGTCTCGAACACGGGCGTCTCGGCGCCTGGAACGATGCCAATATCCAGCTCTCCGTGCGTGGGGAAATTTTTGTGATATACACCAACGATGCGGCCGTCCCGGCCAATCAGGACAGAACTGTTGTAGTGTATGCCCTCCTCAAGTGTACCCATGGGACAAACAACATAGATTGAATGCCGTTTCGCTGCTTTGGAAATGGCCGAGACAGTGGGTCCATCCAGCGGCTCGAACTGCCACGGCTCCGCTGAGCCTAAGGTGTTGGCGATTTCGGGAAAGGCGGCCAGGTCGCTGCCGAGCGCCGCCGCCTCGGCAATATGCCTGCTCATGTTCTCCAACGTTTTGTTCAAGCGGTCCGGCTCGTTGCGCGGCAGAGTGGGAAAGCTCACCAGTGAAACCGTCGCCTTTCTTCTTACCAGAACCGCTCGTGATTTGTCGCTCGCGCCGCCAACACGAGCCTTCGCCGGCTCCCGAGCCGGCGCCGCCCCGTAGGCGACCAGACCGCGACCACCCAAAGCCGCAGCCAGACCCCCAGCCGCGCTGAGCGTCAGAAAGTCTCTGCGATTACATCTGTTTATCGTATGAGTTGGCCCGTTGCTCATAACCATTCCTCCGGACTGCGCAACAAATCCAATCAACCCAGGCCCCGTGCGAGCCCGAATCGCCCCTTTAGCAGAACACGCGACGCGCTCCAGAAACGGGGACACGGCTGTCCGCTTTGTCCGCACAGACGAGCCGAGGAATCTAAAACGTATCTAAATAAGTATCAAGCTCCCAGTTGGTAACCTGCTTTTTGAACTCGTCCCACTCCTTTGTCTTGACGTCCATGTATCTTTCGAACAGATGCTCTCCGAGGGCCTCTTGAATGAGCTTGTCCTTCTTTAACGCGTTGAGAGCTTCGAACAAAGAGCTCGGCAAGACCTCGATATTTCGCCGGACGAGACTTTCACCATCAAGCTGGTAAATGTTTTCCTCAACCGCCTCGGGCGGTTCGAGCTTATTTTTAACTCCGTCCAGGCCCGCCTTCAACATAACGGCAAACGCCAGATAGGGGTTGCACGCCGGGTCGGGACACCTCAGCTCGATTCGAGCGGCTTCACTATTTGCCTTAAACCATTTCGGCACTCTCAAGAGAGCCGAGCGATTCATGGCCGCCCACGTAACGTATACCGGCGCCTCAAAGCCGGAAACCAGCCTCTTGTAGGAATTCACCGTCGGACAGAGCATCGCGCACATCGCATTGATGTGCTTTATCTGCCCGGCGATGAAATGACAGGCCAGCTTCGACAAATTGTATTTGTGGTCTTTGTCGTAAAACGCGTTTGTCTTCGACTTTGCATCAAACAGACTCTGATGAACATGCATCCCCGAGCCGGGCGCGTCCATTATCGGCTTGGCCATAAACGTGGCGCATAAGTTGTACATCTGAGCAATCTTTTTGGCGCAATACTTCAACGTGACCACCTTGTCGGCAATATCAACCGCGGGCCCGTAAGTGAAGTCTATTTCGTACTGCCCCAGGCCCACCTCATGGTGTGAGGTCTGGAGCTTGATTCCGAAATCCTCCAGCGCCGCCGCTATCTTTTTTATGACCTTGTATCCTTCATGCGAAGAAAGGTCGAAATAGCCGCCGCAATCGATAGGGCTGGTTCTTTTTTCGCCGTCCGCGCGAAAAAGATAGAATTCCGGCTCGGGCCCCACATTATACTCATACCCGTCCTGCGCGGCCTCGGCCACAGCCTGCTTTAGAATAAACCGCGGGTCCCCCTGGAAGGGCCTGCCGTCCGGGCGGTGGATATCACAGATTAGCCTTGCGGTCCTGCCGTCGTCCATCAGCCACGGCACAACGGCATAGGTCGCCAGGTCCGGCTTCAAAAACAAGTCGCTCTCCTGAATCCGCGCAAAACCTTCGATTGAAGAGCCGTCAAACCACACGCCGTCCGCCAACGCGTCCTCCAGCTCTTCAGCAGGTATTATCACCTCCTTTATAACACCCAGAAGGTCGGTAAACTGCAGGGTGATGAACTTTATACCGTCCTTCTCCACCTGCTCCAAAAGCTCTTTGGCTACCATCCGAATCTTCCTCTAAAAGTAGGCTCTTTGCGGGTTTCCTGCCCGAACAAACACTTGATAACACGACGCGGACTATTCTTGCCTTTGCGGAAAAAACTGCAAGACAAATTCCAAAAAATCCTCGTCATGCAGAAGGCCGCGGCCCTACCGAGCGCCGGGCAAGATATGAAACAAGCGGAATTGTGCCTGAAAATTATACCTTTTCAAACGTGAACCTGTGGGCCTGGGCGCCGATTCTTACAGTGTCGCCCTCGACGAATTTGCCGGCCAATAACTCGGCCGCAAGCGGATTCTCCAGCCGCTGCTGGATCGTCCGCTTCAGAGGCCTCGCTCCGAAAACAGGGTCGTAGCCTTCGTCCATAATCTGCTCCCGGGCGCTATCCGTGAATTCAACCGCGATCTTGCGCCCGCCCAGACGCTCGCTGAGATAATCAAGCTGAATGTCGACAATCCTGCGTAAATCCTCTTTTGTCAGCATGTGGAAAACGATTATCTCATCGATACGATTCAGAAACTCCGGCTTGAAGTGCTTCTTCAGGGCATCCTTAACGTGCGCCTCAATCTCCCAGTCGGCCCCCGCTTCTTCGGTCAACTCCTGAATCTGCTGGCTGGCGATGTTGCTGGTCATGATAATCACGGTGTTCTTGAAATCGACGGTCCGCCCTTTGCCATCCGTTAACCGGCCGTCATCAAATACCTGCAGCATCACGTTGAATACATCCGGATGGGCCTTCTCAATCTCATCGAGCAAAATCACCGAATACGGCTTGCGGCGAACCGCCTCCGTCAATCGCCCCCCTTCTTCGTAACCAACGTAACCCGGCGGCGAGCCGATAAGCCGCGCAACCGAGTGCTGCTCCATAAACTCGCTCATATCAACGCGAATCATGGCGTTCGGGTCATTGAACAGAAAATCGGCAAGGGCCTTGGAAAGCTCCGTCTTGCCGACGCCTGTCGGACCGAGAAACAGAAATGTCCCTATCGGCCGATTCGGGTCCCCCAGCCCGGCTCGGTTTCTGCGAACCGCGTTGCACAGAGCCGAGACCGCCTCGTCCTGTCCTACCACCCGCCGGCGAATCGCTTCCTCCATCTTCATTAATCTTTCCCGCTCACCGGTCATCAGTCTCGCCACTGGTATCCCCGTCCACTTGGACACAACCTCGGCGATATGCTCTTCGGTCACCTCGTTTTCAATAATTTTGGGCCCATCGGTTCTGGCCAGTTGAGCCTCTTTGTCCGTGAGCTGCTTTTTCAAGTCCGCAATAGTCCCGTATTTCAAACGGGCAGCCGCTTCCAAATCTCCCCTGCGCTGCGCACCAATAAACTGATTCTGAGCGTCCTCGATTTTCTGCTTCAATTGCTTTATCTGGTCGATATCCCCCTTTTCAGCTTCCCACTCCGCTGTCAGTTCCCTGTCCTGCTGCTGCAACTGGGTCAACTGTTTCTCGGTGCTCTTTAGCCGCTCCTTGCTCGCCTCGTCGGCCTCCTTTTTCAGGGCCTCGCGCTCAATTTGCAGTTGCACAATCTTTCGCCGAATCGTGTCCAGCTCGGCCGGCAGCGAGTCATTCTCAATCCTCAGTTTCGAAGCGGCCTCGTCAACCAAGTCTATCGCCTTGTCCGGCAGCCAGCGGTCGCAAATATAGCGGTTCGACAAGGTCGCCGCCGCAACCAGCGCGGCATCCGTTATCCGAACACCGTGGTGGGTATCATAACGGTTCTTCAGGCCGCGCAGGATTGCTATTGTCTCTTCGACGCTCGGCGGGTCAATTAGAATCGGCTGGAACCGCCTCTCCAGCGCAGCGTCCTTTTCGATGTATTTTCGATATTCGTCAATCGTAGTCGCGCCGATACACCGCAGCTCGCCGCGCGCCAGCGATGGTTTCAGTAAGTTGCCTGCGTCCACCGCGCCTTCGGCCTTGCCCGCACCTACCACAGTATGCAACTCATCAATAAACAGTATTATCTGGCCCTCTGCGCTTATCACCTCTTTCAACACGGCCTTCAGGCGGTCTTCAAACTCGCCTCTGAACTTCGTGCCTGCAATAAGAGCGCCCATATCCAAAGCAATAATCCTCTTGTTCTTCAGCCCGGCCGGAACATCGCCCGCCACTATGCGCTGCGCCAGTCCCTCTACAATTGCTGTCTTGCCCACCCCCGGCTCGCCGATTAGCACAGGGTTGTTCTTGGTGCGCCGATTCAGGACCTGCATGCAGCGCCGAATCTCCTCGTCCCTGCCGATGACCGGGTCAAGCTTTCCCTTTCTGGCCATTTCCAGCAGGTCAATCCCGTATCGCTCAAGGGCCCTGTACTTGTCTTCCGGGTTCTGGTCTGTTATCTTTTCCCCGCCGCGAATTTCCTTCAGAACCTGCTCAATCCGTTCAGGTGTGACCGAGTTCAGCCGCAGAATCTCTTTCGCATCGCTTTGCACTGAGGCCAGCGAAATGCACAGGTGTTCCACGCTCAGGTACTCGTCACCCATCGCATCGGCCCTGTTCTGCGCATCAAGTACAATTTGATTGAAGGCAGGCTCAGGGATGAGCTGACTGCTGCTGCCCTGCGGCAGCCGGCCAAGCTCGCTCTCGACCATATCCTTAATCCGCGAAGGGTTAGCCCCTATCTTATTCAGAATAATACCCCCAACGCCGCCATCATCGGCCAGGATTGCACTTAATAGATGCAGGGGCGACAAAACAGTGTGCGACTTTGCCAGCGCGGTCTGCTGGGCGGTGGCTAATGCCTCCTGAGCCTTCAATGTAATTCGGTCAAATCTCATGATTTTTCCCCTTGACGCACCAATTATCGGATGCACCACAAGCTTCACATAAAACAGCAAGCAAACAACGTGCCTAACCCACTTGGAACCACAAGTTCAATTCTAACAACCAATTACGCGACTACCCGCGCGGTTGTGCGTGTGCCAATATGGCAGATGGATCTCCGTACTCGTCTGTTGGCCACCCTTAACCCTATGTACAGTGCCCCGGCCTTATACACTTGCCAAGAGCAATCCGCAAATCATCCTCTTGCCTTGTGCGCTCGTGGCTATGCGCCACCTGCCCTTCTCGCCGGCCCCAATTCTCTTGCAAACACACCATTGCACCGGTAGATTATATTTACTGACAGTTGGTGATTTCGTCCAGTCCTCAATGCCGCCGGACGACCACCGCGTCGCTCATAGCGTTGCGCCCGTAGCTCAGTTGGATAGAGCAACGGATTTCTAATCCGTAGGTCGCAGGTTCGAATCCTGCCGGGCGTGTTTCTGCGATTTGTTGAACTTCAAGAAGTTGTAACTTCTTGAATCCCAGGTCTGGCGAGCCCTGTCCGGTCAATGCTCGACTATGTGCAATACGCTGCGCACGTTTGCGACCTGTGAGCTGCTTTTACGACTATTCAGCCATCGAAAAGGCCGTCTTTGGCCGGCTCCTTCGCCGGCAAAATTAAACTTACACATAATACTTTAACGCTATCGGGCCGCGCGCAGCGCTTCAAATGCGCGGGCAGCTCTGGTATAATTCATATTTTATGAAAATATTCTAAATTAGGCTTCGCAAACAACGATGGGACTGCCGAAGGTAGCAATAATTGGTCGGCCGAATGTAGGCAAGAGCAGCCTTTTGAATGCTCTGGCCGGGGAGATGATAAGCATCGTTGAGCCGACGCCGGGGGTTACGCGCGACCGCATCAGCACCATCATCGAAAGAAAAGACCGCTGCTTTGAGCTTGTCGACACCGGCGGATACGGAGTCGTTGACCGCGACGACCTGAGCAGCCATATCGAGAAGCAGATTCAGCAGGCGATTGAGTCGGCGGAACTGGTGCTGTTTATGGTCGACATTCGGGACGGGCTGGTGCCGTTGGATGCAAAGATAGCGGGCTTTCTGCGCAAACAAGACCTTGATGTCATCGGGGTCGCCAACAAGGCCGACACGGCCAGAATGTTTCCGGCAGCGGGGGAGTTTTCGGCGCTCGGCTTCGGCGAGTTTCTTTGCATCTCGGCAAAGAACAATCTCAACAAGGCGGTTCTGCTCGACAGAATCTTCGAGAAGCTCGAAGGGCTGGAATCGGCCAGGCCGGCGGAGCCGGTTATGAAGATTGCGATAGTCGGCAAGCGAAACGCCGGCAAGAGCACGCTTGTAAACGCGATGGTGGGTTCGGAGAGGGTAATCGTCAGCGAGACGCCGGGGACGACCAGAGACGCGGTCGACGTGCGGTTTGAGAAGGACGGCAAAACCATCCTCGTCATCGACACGGCCGGGGTGAGAAAGAAAAGCAAGATAGCCGACAGCATCGAGTTTTACAGCTATGTCCGTGCGACACGGTCGATTCAGCGGGCGGACGTGGTGCTGTTTCTGATTGACGCCACGCTGCCGGTCGCGCAGATTGACAAGAAACTGGCCAAGTTCATAGGGGACGAACACAAAAGCTGCATAATAGTCGTCAACAAATGGGACCTTGCCAAAGAGGCGGCGGTCACGGGCGACTACGATGAGTATTTGACAAAGATTCTGCCGGGATTAAAATACGCACCGATAGCCTTTACTACCGCGACCGACGCAAAGAACGTCCAAAGCGTACTGGATTTAGCGGCTGAGATTTTCAAGCAGTCGACCACCTGGATACCCACGGGCAGGCTGAACAAGGCTTTTGAAATCATAAAGGCCGCAAAAGGCGGGGCCGGCAAACAAAAAACCGCGCGGCCAAAGATTTACTATGCGACACAAGTCGCGGTTAACCCGGTGACGATACTTATGTTCGTCAACAAGCCGGAACTGTTTGATGAGAACTATCGTAGATTTATTGTAGGCCGATTGCGGGAGCTTTTGCCTGTAGACGAGGTTCCAATCCGCCTATTACTGCGTTCACACAGGAAAGTAGAATGACAAGGAAATACAATTTTCGGTAATACTAATCGGCGGAGGCGGATTTCAGATGTGCGTTCGCGCAGGTCCGTCAGCCCTGGAGTTTTTTAGGAGCGTTGTAATGTTGGCCATGATTCTTCTGGTTACGATTGGTTTGTACGTAGTAGCGTATTTGAGCTATGGAAAGTTCTTGACGACTCGCTACGATGTCGATGACAATCGTCCGACACCCAGTCATACGGACTATGACGGCGTCGACCGGGTGCCGGCACATAAGATGGTGCTGCTGGGCCATCATTTTTCCTCGATTGCGGGGGCGGCACCGATAGTCGGGCCCATTATCGGTGCGCTGGCCTTCGGGTGGGCCCCGGTTCTAATATGGGTAATTCTGGGTACCATTCTTGTGGGCGGTGTGATTGATTTCTCCGCGCTGGTCGCTTCGATCCGACACAATGCCCGCTCTATTGCGGAGATTGCAAGGGAATATATGTCGCCTATGACCTATAAGCTTCTTTTGGCCTTTATTTGGTTGACGCTGGTTTATGTCCTGACGGTATTCGCGGATTTGACCGCCACCACGTTCGTGCAGGACGGCGGAGTGGCCACCTCTTCGATTCTGTTTATCGCCCTTGCAATTATGTTCGGGGCGGCCTTGAACAGGTTGAAAGTGCCTTTGTTGTGGTGCTCTGCAGTGTTTGTGCCGCTGGTGTTTGTTGCCGTCTGGGGCGGCCAACAAATCCCGCTCAAGGCTGATATGCTTGCCCAGGTTTTTTCAGGCGAGCCCAGGAAGGTCTGGGCCCTGATTCTGCTTGCTTACTGTTTCGTAGCGTCGACCACGCCGGTGTGGATTTTATTGCAGCCCCGCGATTATCTATCCAGCTATCTGCTATATGCATCGGTCCTGAGCGGTTTTGTGGGCATATTCCTGGGAGGATTTGCCATCAACTACCCGGCGTTCACCTCCTGGAGCATACCGCAAACAGGGACGCTATTTCCCATCCTTTTCATCACTGTGGCCTGCGGGGCCTGCTCCGGTTTTCATTCGATAGTGGCTTCGGGCACATCGTCGAAACAACTCAACAAAGAAACCGACGCAAGGGCCATAGGCTATGGAGGTATGCTGCTGGAAGGTATTGTGGCGGTGATAGCACTCGCCACTGTGGTCATGCTGCCGAAGGGTGACGAGCTTACCGGCAAGCCGCCCCTGATGATCTATGCGGCGGGGATCAGCAAGTTTCTGTCCCTCGTCGGCATACCCCAGCGTTTGGGCTCTTCTTTCGGGCTTCTGGCACTGTCGGCTTTCGTTCTCACCACCCTGGACACCGCCACCAGATTGGGCCGATATATCTTTGAGGAGTTTTTCAGCCTCAAAGGAGCACACTCGCGTTACCTTGCGACGGCGGCCACGCTCGTGCTGCCGGCCATATTCGTGCTAATCAGCCTCGAGGACCCGCTGGGCAAGCCAATACCTGCGTGGCAAGCGATTTGGCCCGTGTTCGGGACCAGCAACCAGCTCCTGGCGGGTCTGGTGGCCCTCGTGATACTGGTATGGTTGAAAAAAACGGGCAGAAGGGTGGGATTCATTGTAGGCCCGATGCTCTTCATGAATATAGTCACGCTCTGGGCTCTGGTGCTGATGCTGATAAGGCACAAGCTCAGCGCTGTGGGAATTATTGCAGCGGTGCTGCTGCTATTGGCCCTGTTGCTAATGTTTGAGGCGCTTCGAACACTCAGGAAGATGGTCGGCGCTTAACTGCCGGCCGATTCAAGCCGCACGCCGGTAATAAACCTAAGTGCAATCTTCTGGACGTCTTCTCGTCGGGGCCGACGGTCTGTAATGGAGGAGTGCTCCGCACGGAACTGAAGGACTCGTATACGGGAAGACTTTCTAAAAGCTGGATTGGAGCATTCGGACCCGGATACGGGTAGCTTATAATGGTGTTCTTCGGCAGCCTGGGAACACTCATAGGTATAACCATGCTCAGGACCTTTATTATGACAACCCTTCGTGTGGGGACAAGGATTACCCGCTATCTGTGCAATGAACTGCTGGGAGAAATCTTCTGAATACGCTTTATGAAGAACAAATATGCAGCGGTTGCATTTGTGGGTGTCCTGGCAGAGGCCCTTGCTTTGGGGCAACCAACCAGTTGCTGGCGGCCATAGTACTGCTGGTGGTTGCCGTCTGGCTGAAAAAGAAGGGCCACAAGCTGGCCTTTGTCCTCGGTCCCATGGTGTTCATGAACGTCCTGACGGTCTCGGCGCTGGTGCTGCTGCTAAAACAATACAGGTCCTCGGCGGTCGGGATTATTGCCGGCATTTTATTGCTGCTGGCAATCGTTTTGATGTTTGAATCCTACAAGACGATCACGAAAATGGTAAGGGGTTAGAGACCAGCCCTTGAGCCAGCGGCCGCGGGGAATGGGTGCGACGGCAACCGTATCTACCAAGAAAGATGGCTGCTCTTAGCAAGGGGAAGGGACTGCGGCGCAGTAACGATTGAAGACGGACGGCTTTGGCTATTGTGCGCCAGTCGGGGGAGTCCCAGCAGCAGTCAGAGGCCGGAGCTTGAACTTGGCCCGTCTCGGCTGCGACGGACTCTTGAGGTCGATCTCGCCCTTGCGGAAAAACTCGGGAGGGAAGTTATAAACAACCTCTCTGCTTTGCTCCTCTGTTCCCTTTTTTACGTCATCATCATAAATATAAAGAGTCATCGAGGGCAACAGCTGCGCCTGAAAAACCCTCCAGGCATCGAGGGTGGCCCGGATTTCAAAGGCAGCCGTCACCTCAGCATAATTGGTTACAATAACTTCGTATCTTGCCTGTAGGTTGACGCTCAAAGCGACAGCAAGCGTTGGCTGCTCTACAAGCCGGTCTTGCCGCGGGTCCTCTGCGGCCGGCATTGTGATTTTAACAGGTGTTCTGGCCATTGTTATTTGGCCGTCAGCAAGCTTGAAATGGGGCGTTTTTTTTATGTACGACCCTCTGGCCTGTTCAATGTCACCGGCTGTCAACTGAACTTGTGCAAACCCGCCACCCACATCTTCGGGCACGGGCACGAAAACCTCTTTGGGCTCAATGGACGCAGGTATCGGATTCTGGTCGTCATCTTCGCACCTTACCTCCAGTTTCTTTTCGACGAGGCCGACAACTTTAACAGAAAGCTTGTCCGGCTTGCAGCGCTCAACCTTCAGACCAAGCCTCTTTATTTCCTTATCTTTCTGGAGAAACGGCAGCAGCACAAGGGAATGAGGGCCGGGGTCGGCCATGCCTTCCCGCACGGCATCAAAGTCAAACACGAGGTTCTGGCCCTTTTTCAGGTTTCTGTCCAGTTCGGCAATCCTCATCGACGGTCCTTTAAGGACTATTTCCTCAACAGAAACCGATGGCCTATCATCAAAACTCACCCACAGCGCGGGGTTGGACCTGGCAATCTTCACGGTGGCGCCCAAAACCGGCAGCGATTCGTCCAAGGCCAAGTCCGCCCAGACCCATATCAGCACTGTCAAGAAAACCACAACCAGGACTTTGCCGTATTTGATGTTCTTGGGCATAAGCAGATTCCACCTTCAATCGTCAATCGACAGCTTTCTGCCCGGCGGCGCCGCTGCGCTGCTGTGGGGCTTTGCGGCCAAACCTCCCGAGCCATCCCCGGACCCCCGAAAAGGCAGGCATCATCATTTCACCCATCGCGGCGGTCAGGCGTTTTCTCAACTCGGACTCCGTGATGTCTCTGGTCAAGCGTCCGTCCTGAGCAAGCGAGATTGTTCCGGTTTCCTCACTGACGACCAGGCAGACGGCGTCCGACCCTGCGGTAATGCCCAGGGCGGCGCGGTGTCGGGAACCCAGTTCGACGCCGTCGACGCTGTCGGCCTCGGCCAGGGGCAACTGCGCCCTTGCGGCGACCACCCTGTCAAGTCGTATTATGACCGCCATATCGTGAAGGGCCGTGCCGGGATGGAAAATAGTCCTGAGCAGCTCGGCGGTAACTCTGGCATCGAGGCGCACGCCGGTTTCTATGAACTCTCCCAGCGCGACGCGTCTTTCCATAACAATGATAGCCCCTGTTCTGGCGGTGGAAAATTGCGTGACCGCGGCGATTATCTCCTCTATCGTCTTTACCAACAGCTGGGAGGAACTTGCCAAGAAGCGCGGCTCACCGATACGAATGAGGGCCCTTCGGATTTCGGGCTGAAAGGCCGCCACGGCAATAACCAACACGAAGATTAAAAAGCCATTGTAGAGATACTGCAAACGGATGAACGCAAACCGGCCGACGACCAGCTTCAAGATCAGAAAGCCGGCAATGAGAATGAACACAACCCCGCGGAACAACCTCTCTCCGCGAGTGCCCTCGAGGAAATCCACGGCCCAGTAGACAACAAAACCGATAAAAAACAGCTCAATGGCCACCACCCACCATGGATTCATCGCCACCCGACGAAAATAATCGATGAGCATCTCCACGGGTCAAATCCCTTCGACGGGTCCGGCGCTGTGGCAGCCGGGTCCCGAATTATCGTATTCTCTTATCGCTCAGCGTGCTCGGTTTATCAAAGAGCAGAACCTTGTCGATATCCGCCATCATTTCCTGCTGATTTATGGCAAGATTCCGCATATGTCTCCTTTGCCCCTCGGCCTCGGTCTCGCCCGGCTGGGCCCAGGACCCACAACCGCCGGCCAAGAAAACCCAGACGCACAGCACAAAGGCCAAGCCAAAAAGGCCCAAGACGTAACCTTTCACCTTGTTATTGTTTTTCATCATTCCACCTTCTTCGAAATTCAACACCCATAGTCCTGGATAGAAGTTTAGACCTCGATTATAAATTATTATATCAGCCCCCAAGGGCTATGTCAACGCAAAAAAACCCGAAATCGCCGGCACACGGCTCGGTAAATGCCAACCGGCCCTACTTGCGCACAAACGGCTGTTCCAGTCGCTCTTCGACCCACCGGCGATTTATTCTCATCTCATACTGACCATGCCGTACCTCAAAGTCCTTGCCTTCGCTCAGGGCCCGTCCATAACACGCCACGGCCTGGCCTCTCCGTCCCTGCAGATCCAGGATATGCCCCTGCCAGACCAAAGAAGCGAGCTTGCGGGATGAGCGCCCATCGCCGAGTTCGTAGGCCCATTGGAAAGCCTGCAAAGCCTCCTCGTAGTATTTCCCATCGTATAACAAGAGACCAAGAATAAACCAGGAACCCGCCCTTGAGAATCCGGTCCGACTCGCCCTCTTGAACAAGACAAGGGCCCGATCCCCGGAGCCGACCTTGGGCAGGGCACAAATCTCGCCACTTACCTCATCCACCAGTGCGAGCCGATTTTCCGGGTCTAAAAAAGCGCGCTTCAAAGGCGCCGCGGCTTTAAACGTCAACGTATCCACATCAAGCAACCTGTCGGTGAACCTGCGCTGCACGGTGCCGTCTTCAAAATAGGCTGCGACCGGCAGCGGCATTTTCAGGTTGCCGACACGTTTGACACCAACCTTGCAGAGGTACCCATCGGTCCGCTTCTGACATTCCTGTGAAGATATTTCATACACCAGCTGTTTGTCTGAATTCACCCATTGTTCGAAGAACCACCCCAAATCCTGGCCGCTTTCGCGCTCGCATATCCTCTGGAAATCCGCAACGCCCAGTCTTTGACCGGCGAATTCCTTCAGACATCGCCGACAAATGCGGCCGAACACCTCCTTTCCCAGAACACAATGCAGCGCGCTGATAACCGCGTAGCCTTTGCCGTGGGTAACAACGTTATTGAAGTCGAACTTTATCCTGGTCATTTCCTCCTGCGACCTGTTCATGGTGGTATCCAGTCCCTTTCGCGCGCCCTCGATATAGCGGTCCATCAGTCCGAGATGCTTGACGGTTGACAACCCTCTTGCCCGCACATACTCTCGGTCGGCGTAAATGCCCAATGCAATCCACAGCCAGCCCGGCTTGTCTTTCTCCAGCACGTACTCGCCCCAGTATTGATGGCCGATTTCATGCGCGGTAATCCATCGCCAGTGAGTATCCATATACCAGTTCAGGTTTTGCCTGCTCATTGTCTGCATGCCATGGATGCCCACAATACCGGTGGCTATCGGCCAGCCGCCCTTTGGCTCATCGTGGCCGGGTACAATGGTAAGATTTGGATAGGGATAGAATCCGAAGCGCTGCCGATAGAAACCGATGACGTCCACCGCCGTCCTTAGCAGCAGTTCGGCACACTCCCGGCCTTTCGGCGGGAATATACAGCGGACAAGCACGTCGTGCGCGTTCGCTTCGATTACGTCGAAATCTTTGCCGAGAAACAGGCCGAAGGAACGAACACCCTTGGCGCGATAGCGGCCCGTTTTGCGACTGAGCATTCCGCCAGCGGCTAATACATAGTTGCTCGGCACTTCGATTTTTACATCAAAGTCATCGTGTGTTTCGAAGCCCCACCAGAGACGCGGATGCCAATCGGTCAAAATCAGCTTGTCTTGACCGGCGTACGCCGGGGCAGAAACAGCAAACTCTATCTGGAGGTTTACTTTCTTGCGGGGCTTGAGCACATCAGGGAGTTCGAAAACCACCGGGCCAGCCGCTTTGCCTGTTAAGGGCAAAACCGTCCTGCCGTTGACCGTAAACTGCATGCTGCTTTTTATCTCCAACGGCACTTCCTCATAAGAAAACCACTTGATGGCAAAACGGTGAATGGGCGCGCCCGTGGAGTTCCTGAAACGAATAATCTCCTTACCTTCCAACAGGCCCTTGGCCGGGTCAATCGAACAATCAATCTTGTAATGCGCCTTCGGCGGGTCCTTGGGCACCCAAAAATGATTCCGCGATGCGTCCTCACCCCTCAGTCGGCCAAAGGCAACAAAAACAGTCAAGGCGGCAACGCGGCACAACCTTCCTGGAAAACACGGATTAACCATCTTCTTGTCTCCTATTTTCGTAAATACGAATAAAGTGGGCACCTCTTCATTGCTTAGACGCGTCAGGTACCCGCAATGTTAACAAAAAAACAGCCTTTTCGTAGATTTGTCTGTAACATTTTCAGCATTCGGACGTTCCATATTGTAGAATCGCCGAGTAATTCGGGTCGGAGAAAATTAATGCCGGATAACCGCACGTACGCACAGACGAGCGACGAGAAACTTATCACGGCCACATTGAAGGGGGATACCTCCTGCTTTGGGGCTATTGTGGAGCGATACTAGGCCATGGCGGTAGCGTTGGGCAATCCGCGGCGTCATACCGGACGATGACCGTGTTCGGGTCACCTTTAAGAAAGGCAGTAATCAGCTTGTGCTTAAACTCCAGGATCGCGGCGGGCCCTGGGGATTCGCGTGCAGGCGAAGGTCAGGTTTTGGCAGCCAGCAGGTCCGCCACGGTTGAGAGGCCTATCTGTCTGGAGGCGACCTGCTCGACAAAGGCCTCCAGGCGGGTAGTGAGGGTCGGGTCTTCCTGGCCGTCGAAACTCAAATTCAGAATGGGCATGTCGCCACAGTCGGCGCTTACGCGCCTCGTCTGGGTGCTGACAATGGTCGAGGGCATGCAGGTAAAGGGCATAACATTGACCACGCCTCCGAAACCCTGATGGTGATACTCGACGGTTTTGCCTATGCTTAGTATAGCCTCGCCCTCGAAGGAATCATCCATATAAGGTCGGGCCAGCTCGAGCACATGCTCTACCGGCTCATCCGCCAGCTTGCCGAATTTTCGCTCCAGCGGCTCGGCAAGCCTTCGTTCAATCTTATGCTGGAAATAGTCCTGGAGCCTGTTGGTGAGCAGGTCCCGCATCTGCCCCTTGCGTCTGGCGGTCCTGCTTCGGGTGAAATTGGTATAGTAAATCCACTCTGCCAGCGAAGCCAGGTCACAAGCCGCTCCAAGCTCCTCAAGTCGGGCGATTACGTTCAGGTTAGCGAATGGGTGGCTGCGAACGTAGATTTCGCCCACGATTCCAATCCTCGGCTTCCTGCAGGTATCGTCGAGCGTGACCGCCCCAAAATAGTCGGCGATTGCGCCCATAAGCTCGCACATCTCGGACAGGCTGCGGCGACCTTCGACGGCCTGCAGCCACTGGCGCAGCAACTTCTGATAAACCTCCTGGGCATGGCGGGGGTCCGCCGCGAACGGGCGAATCCGCAGGATCAACTTGAACAGCAGGTCGATACCCACCATAGCCACCCAGACATCCTTCATGAAACCGCCGCCCGAGAAAATACGGGCCCCGACGCCGGCCGTACCCAGACTGCCGCTAAGCTCGCTGTAGAAGCCGCTGTCCTGATTGGGCGCAATTACGGGGACGTCCGGAGCACCGGCGTATCTCAAGATAACCCGGTGGAGGCAATTATACATTCCAAACCTGCACGGGCCGGACGCGGCCGGCATAAAAAAGGCCGCCTTGGCCGGGTCAAAACCGTCGGCTCGTATTATCCTGAGCATATCACCGCTGGTTATCGCACAGGGCAGACATTCTTTGCCCGAGGTGAAGGCCCGGCCCTGCAGCAGGGCCGCCTCATCCGCTATAGGCATGACCTCCGCGGGCTGTCCGTACGCTTTAAGGCAGGAAGCCACCCCGTAGGCACAATCGCCCATGTAAGGGATATAGAGTGTGCGCTCTCTGGTAAGCCCCTTGATGACAGTGCGCTTTCTTAGAGCCTGTCTGTCCTGCCGGCCAGCTCCCCTGTAATTCTTCAGGCTCTCGAGGAAGGCCTCCAGGCGGGTAATCACGCCGGCGTCAGCGGAATGCTCGTCTATTTCAAGCTGCAGACAGGGTTTTTCGCCCATTATGTCCTTGAAGAAGGTCATAAGAAACGAGTCGGGCCCGCAACTGAAGTTGGACAGGTATATGGCGAACAGCCGGGGGTCGTTTCTGATTATTTCAGCGGCCCTTAAGATTTTCTGGCCGTAAGACCAGTAAACGCGCTCGTGGAGCAGCTCGTCGCCAAGCTGCGCCTCGCCAAGATCCAGCATGTCCATAGGAATAATCGCGACGCCGAGCTCGGCCAGCTTGCGCGGCAACCGGAGATTCAGGCCGTCGTCACAGCCATTGTACGGCCGCGAAATCAGGACAAACAGCTTGTCATCAGGGCCAAGTCTGCCAAGAATCTGGCGGCCCTTTTCCTTCAAAGCCCGCTCAAAACCAGCCTGGGCGGCAAAACCTTCTTTCATCGCCCTTTCGACCGTGCGAGGAGCAACCCCGAGTTTTTCGCCGAGGGAAGCGAAGCTCCTTCGTATTAATCTGTCCCCCTCACCCAGACGAATCGGAAGCGTCAGTATTTTTGTCGTCCCAAGCCTGTCGCCAAACGCAGCCTCACATTGGTAGGCAAGCGACTGCACATAGGGGCAGAGCTGGTTATGCTTGTTTTGGGGGAAGCCGGCGGTCATCGAGACGATGCTCGGCAGAAAAATATAATCCACCTTCTTGTCAATCAACTCGGCAATATGCCCGTATGCGACTTTTACAGGAAAACATGGCTGGGCGCTAACCGACTCAACGCCCATTCGGATGATTCGCTTGTCGGTTCGGCCGGAAAGAACCACTTCGAACCCCAGCGCCCTGAAGAAACGAGCGAAGAGCGGCAGGAGCTGCCAATAGACCAGCGCCATAGGAATACCTATGGTGGCCCTCTTTTGACTTTGGCCCCCGCGTTTCTCGGCAAAGTCGGCATACCCGAGCAGGAGGCGTCTGCGGTATTCGAACGCGCCGAGGTCTTTGACGCCGGCCCCCTTCTTCTTGAGGTTGTATCTGTCACAGCGGGAGCCGTAGTATAACGGCTCTGCCGCCGGCAACTGCACCTTTTTGATTTCGCAGTGGTTGGGACAGTGCTCACACGCAAAAGACTCGACTGTGTACTCGATGGACATGAGATTCTCAAAGCCCCGGAATTTACTTTCAACCGCGCGGCCCTCTTCAGCGGCGCGTTTGTTCATGTAGTCGGCCGCGATGGCCGCGGCACCCAAGGCGCCGGTAACCTCGTGATGGTCGGGTACCAGAATCGGTTTGCCGGTTACCATCTCAAACGCCGCCCAGACGGCCTTGTTAAAGGCGGTGCCGCCCTGAAAACATATATTCTTGCCGATTTTGCGGCGACCAACCACGCGGTTGAGATAATTGGCGACGATGGAATAACTCAGGCCCGCCACGAGGTCCTCAGTCTTTGCACCCTGCTGCTGGTAGCTCAGGAGGTCGGACTCCATAAATACTGTGCAGCGTTCGCCAAGTTTTACAGGCGAGTCGCTTCTGAAGGCACACTCTGCAAACTCACGGTCAATCTTGATGTCGAGCCGCTGCGCCTGCTCTTCGAGGAACGAACCGGTCCCGGCCGCACAGGCATGATTCATTTCAAAGTCCACCACGACGCCGTTTTCCAGTGATATGTACTTGCTGTCCTGACCGCCAATCTCAAAAATCGTATCAACACTCGGATTGACAATGGCCGCCCCAGCGGCCTGTGCTGTGATCTCATTTATGACCAAATCGGCCCCTATAAAGTCCCCTGTAAGGTACCGTCCCGAGCCGGTGCTGGCGGCACCGAGAATCTTTACCTTGCCGGCAACCTTTCTGCCCACCACATCCATGCCCTGGCGCACCGCCTCAAGAGGCTTGCCGGCTGTCATCAGGTATGCCTTTGCAAGAATCCGCCTCTGGCGGTCGATCACGGCGACATTCGTACTTAGTGAGCCGACATCAACCCCCACCCAAGCCTCTATCGGTTCAGTCACGTTTTCAAGTAATTGTTCATAAACCAGGCTCTGAGGAGGCGGCAGACTCGGGTCGCCCAGCCGCTGCCGGCGCGGCGCCTCTTTGAGCGCCGCACCGCGCTGCGAAAGGTACTGCTCAATCGCTCCAAGGTCAATTTGGCCGTCCGAGCCGCGGCGGTCGCCCCTGCTCCTGGCAACAAGCACCGCACCAATGGCGCCGGTAAAAAAGTGTTCCGTCGGGACGAAAAGTTCGCCCTGTTCCAACTCAAAAACTTCCTCCAGCGCCCTGACCACACCGAGGTTCGCTGCGACGCCCCCCGTGAAAACCATCGGCTTGACAAACTCGCGCCCGCAGCCCAGATTGCCCTTTAGGTTCCTCGCCAGCGCCAGACACAGACCAGCGATAATATCGCAGATGGGCGTTGCCTGCTGCTGGAGGTGAATCATATCGCTTTTAGCAAAGACGGAGCAGCGCCCGGCCATGCGAGGCACAATTTTGCTTTGCAAGGCTAATTCCCCGAACTCCTGCTCAATCTGCACACCTAGACGCTGTGCCTGCTGGTCGAGGAAGGAGCCGGTTCCAGCCGCACAGACGGTATTCAGCGCAAAATCCCGAACGCGGCCAATTCCCTTCTCCCTGCGGATAAATATCAGCTTGCTATCCTGGCCCCCCATGTCAATCACCGTGGCCTGCTCAAGTTTGGGGTACAGCCGGCAGATTGCTGCTGCCTGTGCCGGCACCTCGTTGACGAACGGCAGGTCGGTAAGCTTAGCCAAAAGCCGACCGGCCGACCCGGTTACCGCAGCGAGCCCGACGTCAGCGCGGGTCCTCCGGCCAAACAGCGCCTCAAGCTGCCCTCGCACCGTCTCAATGGGCTGGCCCATCGTCCGGCGATAATCGTAGAACAAAATGGCACCCTCGTCATCGAGCGCCACTACGTCGCTACTGGTCGAACCAATATCTATCCCGATGTGAACGCGGGCGGCCGTGCGGAGTGATTCAGCACGATATTTGCGCGCCTGACCGGGGGCCACCACATCTGACTGCCTTATATTTTCCATATTGGCCTCCATACCAACCTCCGTTCGCACAACTATTCTTGATGCCTAATATACCCGCCGATAACGAAATGGCAAGTAATTTTCAGCGCACTGCTGTTCGTAGATAAGGCGTTAACAAAATCAGAACAGGTCCCCGCGGACCGTCGCATTCGGCGAACAAGGCGCCTATGCCCGTTGGAAACATCCGCGCATCTAACACACAGCCTAACCTCATGTCCACAAGTAACCGTCCAGCCCTTCTTGTTCCTAAAGGCCGACCAGCTTATGACTTAACGAAGCCCACAGCTTGAAGACTAACAATATTACAGGCTATATGACTATTACTAATAGCTTTTCTATAATAGAATAAATATTATTGATTTACAAAAACAGGGAATAGATTACAATCAGTGAGCCTTTCAACATGGTTACAAAACCGGAAGCGAGGTAAGGGAAGGATGCTTCAATGATTAAAGCGAAAAATATCATGACTACCGAAATAATAACCGTCAAGGCAGATACGCCAATATATCAAGCCGTAGAGCTTATGGTCCGGAATGATATTACGGGCATTCCTGTGGTCGATGATGATATGACTCTCGTGGGCATCCTCACAGAGAAGGATGTACTCCGCTTGTTTTATGCCCACGAACATGAGAAGAGTGAAACGGTAGGTTATTTCATGTCTGAACGTCCTGTCGGTTTTGACGAAGATGCGGACCTAAGAGATATTTGCGATTGTCTGACACAGAACAACTTTAGAAGGGTGCCGGTGACTGCAAGGGGAAGGGTGGTTGGTATTGTTAGCCGAGCGGATATCATTGAGTACATTCTCCAGGTTAGGATTTCTGACGACAGCGGTGGATAAGCGTGCATACCGCCGGGTACTATCCTGATACGCCTGCTCCGGCATATTTGTCGTACGCACTCTTTTGTGGTGGCAAGCAGGTAAAGCAAACGCAGTTAAGCCTTCTGGTAAGCTTTCTTCCATCCACTTGCTTAGCTTCGCAGCAACTTCACGGTGGTCTTCTTTTGACGGTTCGATTTTATTTTTTCTGCGTGAAGGGTACTGTTATGCGCGGGAAAAGCCTTGCAGGCCCGAAAGTAAACGGCTACGATCGAGCACGCGTTGGGCGGGCAAGCGTGCAGGCTCTTCGAGTGGCGCGGGATATAGGAGGGCAAAGAGGTTATATTATATGCAAGGACGTGATATGGCGGGAGCGGACAAGTGATGGTGTTTCGTTCGCCGCAGAATCCTATAATCGGGCCGAAGGACGTTAAGCCTTCACGGGGGGGCTTCGAAGTTATCGGCGTATTCAACGCGGGCGTGGCGCGTTTCGGGGGCGAAGTTGTTCTGCTGCTTCGGGTGGCGGAAAGGCCCGTCGCCACACGGGCGGACGCAGTGCTCACGGGGATTTATGATGCAAAGCAAGGCGACATTGTCGTAAAAAGCTTTTCAAAAAATGATGCGGAAAGCGACTTTTCGGACCCGAGGCTGATAATAAGGCCAAATGAAACATATCTGACGTCGATTTCGCATTTAAGAGCGGCACGGAGCAGGGACGGCATTAATTTTGAGATTGGAGGGCGGCCTGCTCTGACTCCGGCCAACGATTATGAAACATTCGGTATTGAAGATGCGCGGGTGAGCCTTGTCGAAGGGACATACTACATCACTTACGTCGCGGTGTGTCCTTTTGGGGTGACGACGTGCCTGGCATCGACGGAGGATTTTACCTCATTCGAGCGTCACGGGGTAATTTTTTGCCCCGAGAACAAGGATGCGGCGCTTTTTCCGGGAAAAGTGGGCGGCAAGTATTACGCTCTGCACAGGCCCGTTTCGTCTCTGTTTAAGAAACAAGAAATCTGGATTGCAGAGTCGCCTGACCTGCACTGCTGGGGGAACCATCGTCGCCTTATGGGGCCTCGGGCGGGATACTGGGATGAATTGAAGGTCGGGGCAGGCGCGGCACCTTTGAGAACTGAGGCGGGCTGGCTGGAGATTTATCACGGCGCCGACCGGGACAATCGCTACTGCCTCGGCGGGGTGCTGCTGGAGGCCGAACGGCCGGACGGGATTATCGCAAGAAGCGATAAGCCTATCCTCGAGCCGGAGGCCGATTACGAGGTTGGAGGCTTCTTCGGGAATGTGGTGTTCAGTTGCGGCCTGCTGTGCGAGGATGATAAACTGAAGATTTACTACGGCGCGGCCGACACTTCAATTGCGTATGCGGAGGTGGGCGTCAAAGAGGTGCTTGAGGAGTTGAGTTGATAGTGCATCCGTTGAATCCTTGAAGGAAAAAGCACGCTTGTTTCTTTTTGTATATGTTCTTTCAACTTCAGTTGCGGTGGGCCGGCTTGCTATTTGTCGGGACTTTTAGTATGGTTGCTTCGTGATGGGTACGGACCTATTACAAACCGGCTCTGCGGGCAAAAACGAGGGATGTGTCCGGCGCATGAGGGCGTTTAATATCCTTGCTGGGCGGGCCTACAGCGTGATTATGTTTGGGGCGCTGTTTTGCACGCTGGCGGTTAAACTCTTTCACGCGCGGCGCACGGGCCATACCAATGAGTACTTTGACTGGATTCTGAACGATATATCCTTTCTGCTTCTGGTTGAAGTTGTCCTGTCGCTGGTCTGCTTCCGCTGGCCGCAAGGTTGGGTTGTGCGTACGGCGACAGTTATCGCGGCAATTGTATGCACGTGGTCAGTTATGAATGCGGGGTGGCTGATACGCAACGGGATGCAAATCCTTCCGACGACGATTTTGCCGTTATTTCGCGACCCGCTGAATTCTTTCGGCATTGTGGGGGACAATCTTGCGAAGATGCCCGCAGCGGCGGTGATACTGCTTGGCCCCAGCGCGATTGCTCTGGGCTTTTTCTTCTGGGTTTTGGCAAGGCCGCAACCTCCGAATTACAACCGCAAACGTTTTTTTTACAGAGCGCTTATTTGCCTGATTATTGTGATAAGCGCAGGGCTGGCGCGGCGGGGCGCACCGAGTGGAGGCTCGGCACAGCGCATCTCGGAAGAGCTGCGTTATAATTGTCAATTGCGCGCTTTAATGGGGCCCTTCCTGCCAAAAACCGGCCGGGTGACGAGGACAGATTTGACCAACGCCAAGCGAGAAATCCCCACGCTTGAGCGGTTAGGGGTACGAGCACCGACAAAGCCGCGACGGCTGAACGTGGTCATAGTCGTCCTTGAGGGCATTCAGTACCGGTATACTTCACTGGTGGACGCGCAAGAGAACCTGACACCCTATCTCGCAGAGCTGGCGCGGCAGGGCGTTGAATTGGGGAACGCACGAACGTCACTGAGCCACACCACGAAGGCTCTTTTTGGGCTTTTGACGGGCCACTTTCCATCGGCATCCTACGATATTGTCGAGGCGGTTCCGGTGTTAGAGCCTTACGGGGGGCTGGCCGGGATTCTGAAAGAGAGGCTGGGTTTTCGAACGGCATTTTTTCAGTCGGCAAAGGGCAGCTTCGAATCTCGGGCGGGACTGGTGTATAATCTCGGGTTCGACAAGTTCTGGTCCAGAGAATCCCTGAAGGACCCGAACACATTTCTTGGCTCTCTGGCCAGCGACGAATTTTCGATGTTAGAACCTGTTCGGGAATGGATGAAAGCCGACGACAGGCCCTTTTTGCTGACGATTCTGTGCTCGGTCACACACGACTCGTACGAGGTTCCGAAATGGTTTGCCGAGCCGGCCAAAGAGCCGGTGGAGCGTTACCGCCAGGCGATTAACTACACAGACAGGTTCATAGCTGCGCTTGACGAAGAGCTTGCGAAGCTGAATCTGACAGAGAAGAGCATTTTTTGTGTTATCGGCGACCACGGCGAGGCGTTTGGGGAGCACGGCCTGCACGGTCACGAACGAATCGCCTTCGAAGAGGTTCTGCGCATACCCTGGGTGATGCGTGCTCCTTTTTTGATTGAGCGGGGCAGAAGGGTGATAAGCCCGGTCAGTTCCGTCGACTTGACGCCAACGCTTTTGACCCTGTTCGGATTCGATATATCCTCCGCCGGCTTCGACGGGACCGATGCACTTGGTCCGCTGGCCGAAGGACGCAGGGTATATTTTTCCGACTGGAAACATGTGGGTCCGGCGGGTTTTGTCAACGGCAATCATAAATTCGTGTACAATCCGGTGAACCGAAAGGTCTTTGTCTACGATTTGGGCGCCGACCCCAATGAATTGGCGGGGGTGGAATTAGATGGGCCGCAGGCAATGGGAATCGCCAGCGAGATTCTCAACTGGCGCAAGGACAGCATTTTTCAGCTTAACCGAGAGCGGAGGGGCAAAATGATACTATTCGGCAACTGGCTCTGCCGCTGGAACAGCCGCGATTCCGTGGCGAAGTATTTGCCTGCGATAACGAATTGACTGATAGCACACGGCACCCCGCCGCGGCTCTTGCAACCATCATTGACAGGGCTACCCGTGTGGTTTTTTGTAAACAGAGCCAAAATGTTGTGTTGTGGGACGGTTTATGAGTTCCGACTGGGGGAAAACCGGCTTGGTGAACGCCGTGTGTGTTGATGAATGGCAACACGCTGATAAAGGCTGACGGTCGAGCGTTTCCTGGAGCGCAACAGGCGGATAAGCTTAAGCTTTTGTCCTGCAAACCGTTAGGTGAAGCTTCAAAGAAACTCCGTTCTCATTCCGCGTTCGTGGCATAGTCTTTGCACACTGAGTTCCAATTCGCCGCCTGAGGCGATAATATCGGGTGGAACGTCCTGAGGGTGATGTATTAAAGGAGGAGAAAGGAGGAACCGCCCGATTTCTTAAAATGCCAAAACCAGTATTGTCGGCGTCGAAAGGCTGATGGTTCCGGTTTTGTTCATAATATGGTGGTGGAGTCGTTCCGGAGGAGGGCGACTCCGCTTTTTTTTATTGTTTATGCAATAATCCGGTGAAAAAAAGCAGCCAAGAGCTAAGTGGGCTGTTTTGCCGGCGGGTATGGCGTGTTTGTGTGCAGACCAAGCCAAGGGATTAACTTCATCAATGCGGGGGATTAATGTTTTAATCTGGGTGTGTTTCAGAACTGAACTGATGAGGCTCCAACACCTGTCCTGTCGTCGGTCGTTCTGCCATTGGCAAGGCATTTAATCAGCCGGTATCTTCTTTCTGGAGCAGCTCGATAATCTCGGCCTTTGTGGGGAGGGCCTCGATTGAGCCAAACTTGGTGCAGGCCAGGGCGCCAGCGGCGGAGGCGAACTTTACGGCTTCCCTCAAGTCGTCTTTTACGGCGCAATAGGCGGCCAGGGCGCCGGCGAAGGCATCGCCCCTGCAGGTCTGGTCGACAAGCTCGACCTCGAAAGCGGGAATATGGTCGGCGCCGTTTCTGTCAACAACCATGCTGCCTCTGCGGCCCATAGTGATAACGGCCGCGTCGACCCCTCGGGCAACCAAATCAGAGCCGATGAGTTTGGCAGTTCGGATGTTGGCGGCAGACTGTTCTGTAATATCCGCGGCCTCGTAAAGATTGGGTATAAATATATTGGCTGAGAAGTACTCGAGGGGCAGAGGGCTGTTTTCCTGACTTGGTTGTTCAAGCGGTCTGGCCGGATTTAGAATGACCTTCCTTCCATGCAGTTGCGCCAGGCGGATGGCAGTTACAATAGCATCCTGGGGGAGGCGACCGTGAATCAGACAGACATCGGCCTCTGCGATAGTCTGCTCGGCGGCGTCGATATCTCGGGGCTGCAACGCGGTGTTCGCACCGCAATAGACGCAACCGGCGTTTTCTCCAGCGGCATTGACGAAAGTGACGACCGCGCCGGTATTCATGGCTTCGGCGGTGTAGACGAAATCGGTGTTGACTTTGAACTCGGCGAGGATTGCTCCGACCAGTTGGCCGAACGGGTCACCGCCGATTTTGCTGACGAGGTGGACATGGCAGCCACAGAGGGCGGCTTCGACGGCCTGGTTGGGGCCGGGGCCGGTGACGGTGTATGAAAGAACCGAGCCGGTTACGCTTTGGCCGGCAGAAGGTATCTGCGTGCACCTGATGGCCATGTCGACGTAGGCACCGCCAACCACGACTACTTTGGGAACACTTCCTGCCATTTTTATACCCAGAGTCCTTTCGTTGGTAACTATAGCCGGACTTGTCCTAAATGCAACTTTTTTTTTGGAACAAAGTACCAACGAAGATCACTGCTTATGCGTGGAAAGCATTAAAAAGTGCCGAGATACAAACGCGCTGCAGGCAGGAGTGAGCCGTGGTCGAAACTCCCCGACACTTGGCATATCGAGGAACCAATCCCCATCGGGCTAAATATCGGCAAAGGGCGCCGGCCGGAGGACGATAACCGGCGCCCCTGCCACGCATAATCCAGTTTGTGCCGTACAAAAGTTGCATCCGACCGCCCGAATGCGACAGATTCGTCGCCGCGGGTTCTACTGGCAGCCTTCAAGCCAGCGGGAGGCAAATATGGCGAAGTCGCGCCAATCGACGCAGCCGTCGTAGTTGAGGTCGCCCGCCGGTTGGGGGTCATCCGAGCTGGAGGAAGGTGCAATCAGCCACGGACAATAGTCCGCATTTTCGGTCACGGCGTCACCCAGGCCGTCCGCGTTCTTGACGGTTGCCACATCATAGCAGTTCATGCCGCCGGTTTCGCTTACCCCGCACGGGTCGTTTGGTCCGCTGACATCGCCCCACCAGTTGTACTCGGCGTGAACTTCCGCCGACGTCATGTTCACCAACCCGCCATAGGCGGAACCGTCACTGCCGGAATACGTCTGAATGTTGCCGTAGATGTTCGCGGCGGTAACCGTAACATTTGTCGGTGTGGCGTTACCCTTGCCCGGCTCGCCGAAGCGAAAACCACGTTCGTTGCCGGCAAATGTGCCTCCAATGACGGCCACATTGTCAACATAAGCGGGAAAAGCCGTGTACGCGGGCGAGGGATTGGTGCCTGTTCCGCGTCCCTTTACCGTCAGGCCAACACCTTCTTGGGCTCCACCGAGGGCGTTGTCAGTGACGATGCAGCCTATGAAAGTGATGTTCTGATACGTTCCGGCCTTAAGGTTGAGGTCGACACCGCACATCCATGGCAAGAAATAGGATGGTACCCCGCTGTCGGAGAATCCGTTATCGGCGACGATACAACCTTTGAAGGTCGCATCCGAGAGCTTCTCTGCGTAGATGCCTTTCAGGTTGTTATGCGTGAAGCTCGTATTGGTTACTGTAACGTATTCTACGGTACTGGTGTCGGCGCTGACCTGTTTCTGCAGGTACCAGCCGTATGTAAGGTTATCGAAAGCACAGTTGACTACTGCCAGATGACTAACCGTAGAAGTTAGGTCCACATAAAGACCTCTTTCCTGTTCGGTATTGGGATTTGTGTTGTTTCCAATTACCTGCACGTTATCAAGTTTGATGTAAGAGACGCTGGTTCCGGTGGCCTCGCAGAACCTCCCGATGCTAAAACCGGCCATGTCATGCGGTTCGACTCTTATGTCCTTAAGAAGGAGGGGCTGTGTATTCGAAAGACCGGAAGAGTTTAGTTGAACAACACCGATTTTCGGGTCACCGGCACCTGCGGCGCTCTGAATGACGACTGTTCCATCGGTACCGCTTCCCTGGCCGGTGATTTCGAGACGCTTGTTAACGTCGATGTTCTCGTTATAGGTCCCGACCAAGACCCTGATGCTGTTTCCGTCGGTGGCGGCGTCGACCGCCCCCTGAATGGTATCAAAAGCGTTCAGGCCGATGTAATAGTCCGTGCCGCCCACCTCGACAGTCGTCCAGTCGGGCAAACCTGCCCAGTCATCGTCAACCACGTAGTCGGACACAACAGCGGCGACGTCGTTGCAGTCGGTGCTTAAGAGCCACGGGAAGAAATCAACGTGGGCAGAGACTGCGTCGCCGCTTCCGCCTCCTTCCCCGCTGGGACCTGTAGCGTCGCCCCACCAGTTATACCCGGCATCAACAGAAACACTTGGACCGGAAGCTTCTATACCGTACCCATAATTCCCGGCAATGCTGTTGCATCTGGCGGTAACAACGCTCGTGTCGGCGTCGTTGTAGCCGACCGCGATACCTGAACTGTTGCGGGTCAGCGTGTTATTGCTGATTGCCGTCTGGGTGCCCGGGCCGTAGTAGGTTGTCACGAGGATGCCGGCGGAGGTCGAGCCGTCAACGCTGGCAATTCCGTTGCAGTCGGTGATGATGTTGTTCTTAACTTCTGCGACAGCCCCTGCGCCCAGTTCAACGGCGTAGTCGAGCCAGTCGCCGGGACCTTTGCCGGTGTAGGTGTTGTTGGAATACACCGAGCCTGCGACTCCGGAGCCGAAGTATATGACGCCGATTCTTCCGATTTGCTCGAATGTGCAGCCGTTGACATCTACCGGCCCAGTGCCCATCGCAGCGACAGCTACGCCGTTGTAGTTCGGGCCGCTTTCGTTGTATTTTATATTCTTGAAATCGATCTTTTCCAAAGCGCCCTGGCCCTTGTTGCGGATTGCCTGATAAATCAGGTGCCCACTTCCGTCGAGGACCATATTTTCAAGCTCCAGGGAGATGCCGGCGTTGACCAGCCACCACCCGCGCGGGTTCTCAGAGGTCCCGGTGTCCTGGTCGGTCTGGACGACGGGCTTGCCGCCGAGGCCCTTAATCGTCAAATCCTTGTCGATGACGATCTGTCCGTTCTCAACGTATGTTCCGGGATCGACGGTTATCAGATCGCCGCTGCCTGCCGCGATGACGGCCAGCTTAATATTGTCGTAGTATGCGTCCAGGATAACGTTGTGGACCGGCTTGTAAACAGGGGTTGTGAGGGTGCAGTCCAGGTACCAGGGATAGTAGTCGACGTTATCCGAGACCGAGCTGCCCAATCCGCCGGGGTTAGTGACGGGATGGTAGGGCCCAGTGGCGTCGCCCCAGCAGTTCTGTATGGCATCAACAACAACGGTGCTTACGGTGTTGTTTATTCCGTAGGAACTATTGCCGCTGAGATTGGAGTTTCTGACCTGGATACTGTAGGAACTGCTGCTGGCGGCCCCGAAATCGTCGACCGCGATTGCGGTGTCATGGGCGGTGATGGTTTCGCCGGTGAAATTGGCCGTAATGCTGCCGTCTCCCTGCGTGAAGATGTGGTAGCCATAGCTGTTGTTGTCTGTCACGGTGTTGTTCTGGAAGGCGGCGGTTACGGATGAGCCGGCTTCGGCGTCTTCGTCCTGAAGGATAACCGCGCCGTCGACGTTGTCGTGGAAGTTATTGCCTGAGACGGCAATAACGATGTCCACGTCCCCGGAATAGCCGTCGTAGCCATTGCCAATCCACATTGCGTACTGGCAATCGTATATTTCATTTCCGCTGACGGTGACATTCTTGGTTACGCTGGGGGAGCCGCCGGTGAAACAATTCTCCACGTAGATGCCCGCGGATTCGCTGCCGTCCGAAGCTGCCGGGGTATCGTAGCCGTAGATGGTGTTGCCCGTGACAGAACCCGTGGATTGAGAACCAACCTCGACGGCATATCCGAAGTCATCCAACGTTTTATAGAAAGTGTTTCCGGAGATGTCGGCGTTGATGTAGTCGTGGGTGACAACTCCGACTCTGCCTGCGTTAATGAATTCATTGTTGGTAATAGTGATAGTTGCTCTGGCCGCGTCGGTATAGCCCGGTGCACGGAAATAAGTGCCAAGCTCGGTGTAACCGCCGCTGAGATCATCGACGGACATGTTCTTGAGAATGCAGTTGTCAATGGTCACCGAGCTGTCCCAGCCCGTGACGCCGAATCTGGAGTTGCCTTTAATCAGGTCGAAATCCATAGTCATGTTTGCCAGGACCACTGCCGTAGAGTTGACGACGCGGACAACGGTTTGTCGTGAAGTGCCGTAGCCGCCCACGTTCCAGGGCAGCGTGACAGAAGATTTAATAATCACGGTGGTCTTGTCGGTACCCGTCAAGGTCAAACCGGTGAAACCTTCGATGTTTAAGGCCTCGTCGTAAATGCCCGGGTGTACAGTGATGGTGTCGCCGTTACCAGCGGCGTCGATGGCCTGCTGAATACTGGTGAAGACGTCGCCGAGCGCACCGACCCCGCCGGGGGGCCTCACCTCTAACGTGGCCGGCCACAGCGGTTCGGCCTGGAGAAGCACGAGCGTTACAATACATAGCATCCATAGCTTTTTCATGTTAAGACCCTCCAAAAGATGTTTCTTTGGCTGGCCGCGGACCGCCCGCAGCCAACCGGCTTTTTCTGCCCATCCGTTGAGAAAAGGTCAGTCCGTTTGACTAACCTCAACACTGCTTCATAGGCGCCTCCTTCCTGCAGGCTGTGAGCTGGTCTGCGTCTTGCTTTTACCTGACTTGATTTGGCTACCGCCGTGATGGAGTAGACCATTAGGGATAGAACGTAAAGGAGGCGCCTTGCGGAGGGAATTGGCGGCTGTTGCGGATAGAGCCTGGCCGAGAGATGAAATGCTAACGACTAACTGACGTGGCCTAATGCCTCTCCCCACAGGGGGCAATTCTCCTCTCCCACTGGCGGCCGCGCTGGCGATTGGCGCAGCCCTGGGTGCGGTCTCGGTAAAGCGCACAAAACCTCACCCGCCAGTGAAAATAGCGGATGCGCCTACCCACTTTACCAATAGTTTGCCGCGCTATTATCACGTTTCTCACTCGATGTCAAGAAAAATTTTAAAAAACCGGCATTTTTTTTCATTTTTGTGTTTTGTTTTGGAGCGTTTTTGCCTAAAGCCTTTTGGAGTAGGGCCTTGAGGAACCGAGCAATTTATGCGAAGTGTTGTAGTCCCGGATAGAATTCGTGCACAACTAAGAAACACCCACAGTGCCGCGTTCAAGTGCTTGTCTTGATTAGTAAGTCGTAAAAGCTAAACCAGATGACGGTGGGAAAAAGAAAGGCGGCGGGTGCGCATACCGCCGCCTGGACGTTATGTAAATATCACCTCTGCAAATCCGAGCGTTACTCGTCCGTGTCGTTAAAGGGAAAGGTAATAAGGTTATGCTCAAAGAGGTACTGCGTGGGATTCCATCCAATCATCATTGCTTCGGTTTGCTCGTCGCCGCACCGAACATCGTCGAACAAAACAAGCCAAATCTTGGCGCCGTCGGGATAGTTTTGGTCGTTCGGGTCGGGCAAAGGGCCGGTATCGACCGAGCGTTCAATGTGGACATTCCTGCCTCGATTTGACGTGCCGGAGCCGAGGCAGATCAGGTTTTTGCCCGGCCAAGGGTCCGGATAGTAAATCAAGGTGTATTTGGTGTATTGTTCGAGACCATGTCCGTTGAATACGAAGTCGAATGTCGAACCTTCGGGATTGAATGTCATCTTGCCCCAGGCGCCGCCTTCAACTATCTGCCAGTTAGCGGGGTCTTTTTGATAGAGATACAGATGGGCAGCTTTTTTTGACTTCCCAGGAGGTTCATGGGGGCCCTTTGCGATGACCGGTACGACCACCGCCGCCAAACATAACACAATAGCGCAAAACAGCAGTTTTGATTTGATGCTTTTCATTTCGTCGTCCTCCGTTTGATTTTAATTTCTGGTTATTTCCGGCTTGCGGCCTACCAGCCGCAGCCCACAAAAGTTCACATTCTAAGTCCATCGGAACAAATCACTCGCTGTCAGCCGAACGTTTTCTTCATAAGAACTCCTCCTTTCTAAACATCCCCAACGGCATAAGCCGCTATTAGAGCCATTATACTTTTGTACGTTCACTTCTCAACAAGAAATTACCCATTTTCTCAAATTTTTCTCTGACAGGTCTGTTCGACCGGGGCGCAGGGGTTTTGGGGCAAGAACAGGTGGATTTTGTAAGAGGCTGGATTTGGCAAGCCCTGAAACTGGCTGTGCTTCGGGATTTGTTTGGCAATCACTAAAATATGAAAAAAATTTGCAAAAAAACATACAAAACACTTGACATTGTTCATCAAAAGGTTAAAATACGCAGATGTTAGATAAATAATGAAATAATGAAAGTGGACAGCAAGTAATAGATGGAGCTACTTCACGAGAATATCCCACAAGAGGCTTTGGGGGCCAAGAACACCTATCGGGCCAGACTGGAACTGCTGCGAAGCAGGGTAAGTCTGCTTACGGGCGAGGACAGGCTGCTGATGACAATGTATCTGGAGAATGGGAACAGTTATCGACAAATGGCGCGGCTGGCAGGTGTGAATGAGGCGAATATCGCGCGCAGAATCCAGAGGCTGAGCAGGCGGCTTATTGAGGGTGAATACATACTGTGTCTGCGGAACCGGGACAGGCTTACGGAGGACGAGATGGCGCTGGCCAGAGAGCACTTTCTGCTGGGGCTGCCGCAAAGGAAGATAGCCGAGAAGCGCAAGTGGACGCTTTATCAGGTTCGCAAGACGGTCGAGAGAATCAGGCGGCTTGTTAAGAGAGGGGACGCCGTTTAGGGAATCGAGTCAAGGAAAGAACAAGATTATATGCCAACATACAATGTTTCCAGAAGCTTTGGGTGGGACGGACAGATTACGGAAAAGGCCGCCGCTGTAATGCGGATGTTCGGGCTGACGGTTGAGCGGCTCAAGGCAGGCGCGGTCCGCCACGAATGCGTTATTGAAATCGAGCAGGGTGACATTGTGTACATCACGGGGCCGTCGGGGGCCGGCAAGAGCGTGCTATTGAACGAGCTGGAGGAGTGCGTTCCGGCGTCGGAGAAGGTGAATCTGGACGAGATAGAACTGCCGGCGGACAAAACGGTGATCGAGTGCATTGAGGGCGATGTTCTGAAAGGGCTGAAGGTGCTCAGCGCCGCTGGTCTGAGCGATGTTACTTGTATTCTAAACAAGGCGAGTAACCTCAGTGACGGACAGAAGTACCGATTCAGACTGGCAAAGGCAATGGCTTCGGGAAAGAAATTTGTTTTTGCGGACGAATTCTGCTGCGGATTGGACCGGATAACGGCGGCGGTGATAGCATACAACGTGCACAGGTTCGCAAAACGGGCGGGCGTGACATTTATTCTTGCGGCGGGTCACGAGGACACGCTCATTGATTTGGCGCCGGACGTGCTTGTTGTCAAGGAGCTCTCGGGCCCGGCGCAGGTCATCTACAAACAGAAAAGCAGATAAAGATGCGGAGATGCAGCATTATAAAACACCTGGAAATTGTTGCCGGGTGTCCGGAGGACTACAAGAGGCTGGCACATTTGCATTACCGTGACAGCCACACGGGTGGCTCCACGGCGATTTTTGCCATCAGGCCGGCGAAGGGCCTCGCTGGCGGCTTCGGCATACAGACAATCGGCGTCGTCACGTACAGGATGCCAAGCCCGGAAGTTGAGCTTCGCCGGGCGGCTCTGGGCGATATTTTTACCGGCCTGGATACGGCAACGCAGGTGGCTCTGGTGAATAAGAACATTCGGTGTATAAGCAGGGTGATTATCGAGCCGCGGTTTCGCGGGCTGGGTCTGGCGAGCCGCTTGGTGCGCGAGACGATGCCCCGATTCGGCGTCCCCATTATCGAGGGGATGGCGGTGATGGGGCTGGTAAATCCATTCTTAGAGAGGGCGGGTATGACGGCGTACGCAGGGAAGACGCCGGTGCGGTGCACTCAGCTTGTCGAGGCATTCAGTCTGGTCGGTATCGAGGAGGAGATGTTCATTGACCCGCCGAAGGTTCAGGAAAAGCTTGATAACTTGGGCAGGGGGGAGGCGGAGTTTATCGAGTTTCAGATAAGGGATTTTTTGGACAGCTACAGCGAGAGCCGGAACAAGCCGGCGGGTCTTGAGCGGACGCGATTTGTGCTGAGCAGGCTGACCGGCCGGCCGGTTTATTACATCTGGTTCAATCCGGAAATAGCGTTCAGCGTATAGCGTAGAGGGGATAGAGAATAAAGAGGGATATGACGAATTCGGTTAACTCGATAGCGTTGGACAAGCTGGTTGCTCATCCGGACAATTCTAATCAGCAGAGCAAGGCCAATTTTGCCAAACTGGTGCGCAATATAGAGCGGACGGGTCGATATGAGCCGTTGATAGTTCGACCTTGTCCGGAGCAGGCGGGCTGTTATCAGATAATCAATGGGCATCACAGGTGGCAGGCGTTGATGAGGTTGGGGTACGAAGCGGCCGACTGCATAGTGTGGGACGTAGACGATGAGCAGACGGACATACTGCTGGCGACGCTCAACCGCTTAGGGGGGTCAGATGTGCTGGCCAAAAAGCTGAGGCTGCTGGAGCGGTTAAACAAGCGGTTTGGCAGCCGGGAGCTTGCAAAATTATTGCCGCAGACAAGAAAGCAGATTGAGCGGTTGGCGAACCTGAAGCTGCCGAGTAGGCCCGCCAAGATAGAGGCGGGGTCTTTTGCGAATGCGAAGGTGTTTTTTCTGAACGACCAGCAGCAAGGGATTGTAGAGAAGGCGCTCACACTTGCAGGGCAAAACAGCGCAGAGAAAACAAAGGCCGCGCGAAACGCAGCAGCTTTGACGGAGATAGCGGCACGTTTTCTTGAGGGCTGGCCGGGGAATTCCGGCAAAAACTGAATTATTGGCTGTATGGAGTAGCTATTATAGGATTTTTTATCGAAGTGGGCGGCGAACAATAACAAGGCAACTCCGTCGATTAAGTTTTTACCACGAAATCGAGGCTTTCAACAATGAACAAGCAGAAGAAGTTGAGAAGGAAGCAAGCAGCAGTGATAGATGATTTGTTCGCCGGTGAGGTGGATGAGCAGGCGATTCTGGACAAGCATAAGGTAAGCAGGGCGGCATTAAACAGGTGGCTGGGGGAGGACGCCTTTGTCGAAGAGCTTGAGAGGCGGATGGACTGGCTGAAGCTTCAGAGCGAGCTTGTTATCGCGCGGTACAAGGCGCTGGCGGCGGCAAAGCTGGTTCAGCTTACCGAATCGGAAAAGGAAGAAACGGCCCGCAAGGCTTGCCTGGATATAATCTCGCTCCCAAAGTTTACAGATAAGAGGTCGGGGCAGGGCGGTGATGAACCACAAAGCAAAAGGGAGCCAGAGGCGGAACTGTCGCCCGAAACTTGCAGCCGACTTTTGGCAGTCCTGGCGGAGGAACCCCGGGGCAGTTAGAGCAGCGGCCGTTGACAGGAATGAGCCGCCTTATTATAGTTATATCGCCAAAGCTATAATAATACCCGGAAAAAGCTGACGGAAGTACAATAGAACACAAGCTCTTGCAAAACAAGGCGATACGTAAAAGGCGAACGGCTCTGCCAACAGTTTTTCGGAAATAAGGCTTGCTTTATTAAGGTTTTTGGTTAAAAACTGTAATAATCTGTGGCCAATTGAACGAAAGTATAATAAGGATGAAGCACTCAGATATAACCGACGATAGCTTTGGGCGTCTGGTCCCGACTACGGGAGGGCAGATGGCTTTTGTCCCTCACGATTTGCCACCCCGTTTACAGTGGGGCGCGGAACTTGTCAGTGCTTTATCGGACGCCAATCTCGCTATCGGGCAGTTGCGGGGTGTTGGGTTTAATCTGCCAAATCCGAATCTCTTAATCAGCCCGTTCATTCGCAGAGAGGCCGAACTCTCCAGCCGGATAGAAGGGACGGTCGCCACCATGCAGCAGTTATATCTTTTCGAGATGGACGAGCGGCCGGTCGAGTCGCAGGTTCCGGATGTGCGCGAGGTTGCAAACTATGTCGCCGCATTGGAATACGGACTGGACAGAAGCCGGGAGCTGCCCGTATGCCTGCGGATGATTAGAGAGCTTCACGAAATCCTTCTGAAGGATGTTCGGGGCGGGCAGAGCTTGCCGGGGCAGTTCAGGACGGGTCAGAACTGGATTGGGCCGCCCGGGTGCTCCATTGCGGAGGCGAGCTATGTGCCCCCGCCGCCAGCGGAGATGCACGGGGCCCTGGACGCGTTCGAAAGGTTCGTTAACTCTGATAGGAGCCAGTGGCCCGTCCTGGTCTGGGTGGCACTGATTCACTATCAATTCGAAGCGATTCATCCTTTCGGCGACGGAAACGGCAGGATAGGGCGGCTGCTTATAACTATGCTGCTTTGCATAACAGGCGTACTGGACAAACCCCTGTTGTACCTGAGCGCTTATTTTGAGCGCTGCCGTGCGGAGTATTACCAGCGGCTTTTGGAAGTCAGCACCAAAGGCCGGTGGGTGGAGTGGATACTGTTTTTCCTTCGTGGCGTCACGGAGCAATCAAAGGATGTGTTCGAAAGAGCAGGGCAGTTGCTGGCCCTGCAGAAGGAGTACCACGAAACAGTCTGCGCCGCGAAAAGGTCGGCGTTGCAGGTCAGGCTCGTCGACCTTCTGATAGAGAGACCCGTGGTCACTATTGTGTTCGTAAGCAGGCATTTCAATATCACATACCCTGCAGCCAGGGAGAACGTGCGGAGGCTTGTCAGGAGCGGCATTCTGAAAGAAATTACAGGTCGAAGAAGGAACAAGATTTACGTCGCCGAGCGGGTTCTGACAATTATCAACAGAGCATTTAGCGGCACGTGAAATCATGCACAAGAAAAGGAGGCGTGAACCCCGTTTGTTTTTCTGTTTTAATGTCGCGGCCCGTCTGATTTTTTCGGCGGGACTTTTCGCGGCATCCATCCTGCGAGCCGCAGCGGCGGTTGCGTGATGCTCTGATATAGAGTATAAAGCGACTCCCGGGACGGGCCAAAAAGACCAAAGGTAATTGTGAGGATTTGCACTCGCTATAGAAGGAAAGAGAAGATGCACAGGAAATCACACGCACAAGCACGAGCATTGGCGGTCCTTTCGGTTACAATTTTTATTGCAGGTTTTGCTGCGGATGTCGGCGCATCGGCCGGCCGCATCGAGCAGCCCCTGTCGCAGTACGGCAGCGAAGGGGGCAAACACGATAAAGTCGCAAAGCGCAGCCCGGATGCAGTCAGGGCCAAAAGATGCGCCGACCAGAACGAGGTCTATCTGTTTTCGTCGTTCAGAGGTGAACGGGAGGGGCTGTATCTGGTCTGGAGCGAGGATTTGCACAATTGGACCGAGATACCGGGGCCGCATCTGAAACCGACGATTGGCGACAACATTATGCGTGACCCTTTTATTATGATGGGGCCGGATGGGACTATCCGCATGGTCTGGACGACGGGGTGGAAACGCAGGGACATCGGCTATGCGAGCACGCGAGACCTTATCAACTGGAGCGAGCCGAGGCTGATACCGCTGATGGAAAGCAAGCCAAAGGCCAGAAACTGCTGGGCGCCAAAGATATTCTACGATGGGGACGCGGGGCAGTGGCAGATTGTCTGGTCGACGTGGCTGGATGACGGGACTTTTCCGCCGGCGGAGCTGCCGCACACGAGCAAGCAGCATCGGATTTGGTATGTTACCACGAAGGATTTCGAGAGCTTGAGTGAGGTCAAGTTGCTTTTGGACCCGGGCTATAGCTGTATCGACGCGTATCTGCTGAAGGACGGCCAAGAGTATTTATTGTTCTTCAAAGACGAGCGTTACAACGACTCTGAGGTTTTCACACCGGCCCATCAGAATATCCGCATAGCGCGCAGCAGGAGCAGGTACGGACTTTTTGGTGACATCTCCGAACCGATTACCGGCAGTGGGCCGGGCAAATGGCACAATGAAGGCCCCTGCGCTGTCAAGGCGGGCGATGAGTATTATGTTTTCTACGACCATCACAGCGGCGAAACCTATTACGGGGCGGTCAAGTCCAGAGACCTGAAGAATTGGGTCGATGTCTCGGAACAGATACATTTTCCGAAGGGCCTCAAGCACGGGAGCATCATCAAGGTGCCCAAATGCGTCCTGACGCCGCTGCTCGAAAAACGCGGCCACGTCAACGGCTGAATCGAGGAACAGAAAAACGGTTTTTTTGAAAGGGAAGAAATGAGAAATGTCACGAGATTGAGTCTTATGGCAGCGTTGGCATTGGTTGTCGCTATCGGAGGGTGTGCACAACAGAAGGCCAAGCGGGTCGGGATGGTGGTTGGAATCCGGCCGGAAGTAATACCCGAGTACAAGGCGCTGCACGCCGATTCCAATCCGGGCGTCCGCGACCTGCTCAACAAGTACCACATGCACAATTTCTCCATCTTTCTGCACAAGATTGACGGCAAGTGGTACGAGTTCGGCTACTACGAGTACACCGGCAGCGATTATGAAGACGACATGGCCAGGCTGGCGGCTGAGCCGCGGAACAAGGAGTGGCTGAAGGTCTGTGACCCGATGCAGATTCCGCTTCCAGGCCAAAAGTCCTGGGCCATTATGGAGCAAGTCTACTACAACAAGTAAGATAGCCGGCACCGCCGGGCGCCGAGGGGCCGCGACCTTATCGTCCGCGTGAGAAGGAAATATGCCGGGCCGATTGCGATTTTGCTTTCGCCAAAAACCGATTAGTGCGGGGGTGTAAAAAATCAGCTTTGGCCATCAAAAAAGTCCTTGACGAAAACGGTCCGGCGGGTATAATGCAAAATAGGAATACAAGGAGCGGACTATGAAACGCATTCTTCTGTTGGCGGCGTTGTTCGGCGGAACCATTTGGGCACTTGCGCCTGCGGCCGAGAAGCCGAAGAACTTCGACCTCGACGGCAGACAAGCAGTGCTGCGTGTCTTTAAGGACCAACAGGCCCGTCTGAAAGGATTATACGAAACGATTAGCGTGGTGGTAAAGGGACGGACTATCGAGCCGGAACTCAAAGACCCGAACGGAGCCGCAATTCTTGGACTCTTGGCGCAGGATCAGACGGATGGACTGTTAAAGGAGTATTTGACGGGTGAGACGCTGGAGTGGAAATACGAAGAGGGGCCGACGTTTTACCTGCCCGTGTTGCGGGCCGAGCTCGACGGGAGGGAGATACTGCTGCGAATTTATAAAGACACCCAGCCCGATATTTCTGCGTACAGAGAAACAAGACTGAAGATATCCGGCCGGAAAGTGATATGTGATATTGGGCAACTCGATTATGCCGCGCTGGTCGTGGTTTTCGGGCAGGACCAGAAAGACCCCGTGATAAGGCAACTCCTGGGCAGCAGTTTTCGCGGGTGGGAATACCTCAAAGGCCTGGAACTTTATGCGCCTCTCAAAGCGCAGAGTGCACAAGAAAGCTATCGCTGGGGTCTTTATGACGCTTTGAGCAATCCACTGCCCGCAGCTCAGGTTGAATGGTATTTGAAAAGTGGAGCCGGAAGGATTCTCCTCGGCAGGTACGTTACTGATGCACAAGGACAATTGTTTTTACCGTTCTGCGCGGGGGGCCTGCAGGATTTTTCCGATGCCAAACAATGCCGGTGTGAGGTTCGGGTTTCGGGAAGCGGATACGGCACGAGCATTTTGGAGCCGCGGGCTTCACTGGAAGCAGGCGACCTTTTTGTGCCTTGTGTTCCGCCGGGCAGCGAAGCTGACCGGCGCAGCTTCCGGGGCGCTGTGCTCGACCCGAACGGCAACGGTGTAAGCGGAGCAGTTATCTGGGTCGAGGGCATGATTCCATCCGGGGGCAAACGGGTAGGCTGCGCTCTGGACCAAAGACACGGCGTCGTGACGGACCAGCAGGGACGCTTTCGAATTTACCCCCCGATAGGTGAAGATATCGTTCAATTCGGAACACTGATTCCCCCAAAAGCAAAATGCTTTGTCCGGGTCGACCCGCCGCCAAGCTCAGGCCTTGCCGGCTTCAGAGGCGACATACCAAACGGCGAGGAATCCACAATCAGACTTGATTACGGAGGGTATTTTCACACTTTTGTCTTCGAGGGCGCGAATGGGGCTATCACCGACCCTGAGGTACTCCGTAACATCGGGCTTAGAATCGAAATGGCTCCGGGAACAAGCAACACCTATTTCGGATACCATCAGTGGAAGGACGGCGGCAGGTTTCCGTTAGGAACGTATCGTGCACAAGCCGACACATTCAGGTTTCAGGCGATTGAGGTGACCGAGGACAGTCCCGAAGAACTCGTTTTCAAGCTTCCTCCGCCGAGAATTTACTATGGACGTGTGGTCAGCGGCGTTACAGGCCTGCCGATGGCGAAGGCGATGGTGAAAGCCGGCCGTCAGTCGGTAAATACCACTGAGGACGGCTCTTTCGAGCTTGTGGTTCCGTCGGACGACATCGTTTTGCGGCTTGTTGTCTCCAAGGAGGAATATCTGGAGGCGTGGATAATAAAGAGCTGGACCACAAAAGAACAGGACAACCGCTACTTTGTACCAGATGTTGAACTTTTCCCGGCGGCAACGGTCCAGATTCATCCTGTTGCCAAGGTAAAAACGGGGCAGCGTACCATCAAGTTCAGGCCCCAATGGCACGTGTACACTGGAGATAGTCCGGCCTGGGCAAAGGATTTTGTCGCCGCCTGCGGCGAGCATCCGCAAGACGGAGTGTTCCGAGATTTTAGAGTCGAGGCCGGCAAAGACAACACTTTTCCCGTACCGGCCGGAGTTGACCTGCGAATAAACTTGCGCGTACTCGGGGAGATCGAATGGGCGCCGGTTACTATTGCCGACGGGGTCACGTTGCAGCAGGGCGAGGTTCGGGACCTGGGCGAGGTCGATATTATTGAACCATTCGGTATATTCGTTGAGGTAGTCAATTCCGCGGCTGCACCGGTCGAGGGTGTGGCGGTAGTCGCCTGCGGAGACCATGATGCCGCAATCAGCAGCACCGACGAGAACGGATTCGCCTTTTTCGAGTTTGTCGGCTATTCAAAAGGCGAATTCATTGTCCAATACCATCCGGACGACAAGGCCGACGCCGCGATTCTTCGCCAGGCCGTACCGTATGATGTAAAAGGCCCGCAAGATGCCAACACTGTTTACACGCTCACGGTTTCCGATGAACTGCTCAATCGCCTCCTGAAATGAACTCTTTTTGTGAACCCGCGGTCTTGATACGGATAACGTATATTATGTTTGCTGCGAAGCAGTAATAACCAGATAAGAAGGAAGTCTGGCGAGCCGATTGCGATTTTGCCTTCGCCGAAAGCGGACTGGTGCGGGGGTGCAAAAAATCAGCTTTGGCCATCAAAAAAGTCCTTGACGAAAAGGGTCCGGCGGGTATAATGCAAAACAGGAATACAAGGAGCGGACTATGAAACGCATTCTTCTGTTGGCGGCGTTGTTCGGTGCAGCTTTCTCGGCGGGTTCGGTTTTGGCCGAAGCATCGCAGCAGCTCGACCTTGACGGCAGACAGGTAGTGGTTCGGTTGTACGAATGCGGCACAGAGAACCCTAATGCGTTTAAGCAAACCACCCTGCAGCTCAACGGGGACGGCGTTGTATTCGATTTTGTTGATGCCGACGAAACTACATTCGTAGTCATTTTCGGCGAAGACCAGCGAGACAAACTGGTAAGACAGGTACTGGGCAACCGTATATACGGTTGGGCTTATAAGGAGGGACTTGAGTTCAGGCTGCTGCAAGAGGTTCCCGGCGGCGAGCAGACCGACTGCGACCTGACTTTTGTAGACGGCCTGGCCCAGCCTATTCCACGTGCGGATGTAAGAATCCACTTCAAGTGCGGAGACAAACGTGTCCTGATCGACCGGAGACAACTTGATGAAAAGGGCCGTCTGACCGGTATCCCCTGCTGTTCAAAAGCCAGTGCAGGGCTTAACGAGACGCGCTGCGAACCTTTTTACTTTGAAGTCTTCCAACCAGAGTATGGCTCGGCGTTTGTAGCACAGACCGCCTTTGAGCGCCACGACCTGTATTATGTACCTCTGGTACCGGCCGGGAGCGAGGCGGATAATCGCAGCATCTGGGGCCGCGTGGTCGATGCTAACGGACAACCGGTCGGCGGAGCAACTATCTACGGCATCGCGATAATTACCTTGGGCGATGACTGGATCAGAACTGTAAGTGGCCAAACGCACGGCGTTACCACCGACCCGGACGGAAGATTTCGCATGTACCTTCCGCCCTCGGAGGAGGCTTATCAGGTCGGCCCAATGGTTCCGCCCAAGACCAAATATACGGTTAAGGTCGAGCCGCCTCCCAAGTCCGGTCTCTTGCCGGCCTGCCTTCACATTATGAACGGCCAACCCGCGAAGGTTACGCTCGAATATGCAGACTATTTTCATACCTTTGCCTTCGAGGATCAGAACGGGACCATCACCGACCCGAATGTGCTCAGAGACATTCGAGTGGTTGTCCGGCGAGAAGGCCGGGACAACAACCTGTGTTTTGACTACGAGCAATGGAAAGAAGGCGCCAAATTACCACTCGGCAGATACGACGCCAGGTACCCAGAAGACCCCACACAGGACAAGTACAAGTTCCAGAGTCTGGAGGTTACCGCGGACAGTCCCGAGCAACTGGTTTTCCGGGCCAAGCCGGCGAGAACCTACAAGGGCCGGGTGGTCAATGGTATAACCGGCCAGCCCATGGGCGGAGCGTTTGTGGTTGCTTCTCGGGGGTGTAATGGGCGGAGCAGCCTTGCTTATCTGACCGCCGAGGAGTGGGCTACCCTGCACCGGCTACAAAAAATCCCGCCAATGCAGAACGATCTTGAATTCCAGTCAGTCAAAGTCAGAATGGAAGTTCTTTTTCGTTTTATCTGCCTGGTTCGCACAGATGCCAGCGGTAGTTTTGAGGTTAATTCAGCGGCAAAAACACAGTTAGACAGGTTTGTTGTTTTTGAGCAGGATTATGTCCCTTATCATTTGCCGGCGAGCTGGAGCAGAGAAGATGGTAACGGGACTTGTCTCTTGCCCGAGGCGAAGCTTTTTCCGGCAGCGAAGGTCAGCGTTCGGCCTGCTTTCGCTTTCGCAGTGGACCCAAATCGGCGCCGAATGCTGGGGCTGCCTCCCTGGTGGTTGGTGGGGCCGCAATGGTTTATCGACAAGGATAAGAGCCTTGCCTGGGCCGAAAACTTGCTTGCCGCCTGCGGCCAACAGGCCGATCACGGGCTCTTTCGAGGCAACCAGCTTGAGGTCACCCAGATCCAGGGCGACTACCGGCCACACCGCTTTCTGGTCCCTGCGGGAGTGACGCTACGGTTGAATCTGTGCAGCCCTGGCTACGTTGGCTGCGCGCCTATCACGGTGGCGGAGAACCTAAAGCTCCGGCAGGGTCAGTTCATCGATTTAGGCAGGCACAGAATCCTCGATCCGTTCCCGGTAGTTGTCCAGGTGCTGAATTCCCAGGGATCCCCAGTTGAAGGTGTACCCGTCGTGGTCTGCGGCGGCTGCAAACCGCCCGTCAGCAGCACCGACGAGAACGGATTCGCCTTTTTCGAGTTCGTCGGCTATTCAAAAGGGGAATTCATTGTCGAATACCGTCCGGATGACAAGGCCGACGCCCCGATTCTTCGCCAGGTTGTACCGTATCACATAGAAGGCCCGCAAGACGCCAACACTGTTTACACGCTCACGGTTTCCGATGAACTGCTCAATCGCCTCCTGAAATAGACTCTTTTTTGAACCTCGGTCTTGATACAAATAACATATTGTCTATTATGTTTGCTGCGAAGCTGTAATGACCAGATAAGAAGGAACGGCCATGAAAATTGCGATAGCATCCGACCACGCAGGCTTTAAGTACAAGGAACAGATTAAGACGGTCCTGATAGAGAAGGGACATCAGGTCAAGGATTTCGGCACGCACTCGACGGAGAGCTGCGATTATCCGGACTTTATCCGCCCGGCGGCGGAGGCGGTGGCCGCCGGCAAATTCGAGCGCGGCATCGTGCTGGGCCGGTCGGGCAACGGCGAAGCAATGGTTGCCAACAAAGTACCGGGTATAAGGTGCGCGCTATGCTGGGACCTTCGCTCGGCGAGGCTCAGCCGGGAACATAACGACGCCAATATGCTCGCACTCGGGGAGGAGATGCTTTCAATACACGAAGCACTTGAAATTGTTGACTTATGGCTCAATACGCTGTTTGCAGGCGGTCGCCATCAGCGGCGTATCGACAAAATAGAAAAATATCAAACCTAAGGACCTTCAACAGGGATTGACCTTCCGCCTCCGGAGCAAAATCAAAACGCACGGCCGTGCCGGCCATATTACAAACAACAACTGGTTGCACATGACTGAAAGAGAGGGGACATAACAATGAGAAAACTAACTTTTCCAGCGTCTTTTCGCAGTATCGATAACGCTTCTTCGATTTACTCGGTTCTTCGACGAACCCGGCCCGGAGCAAAGCGGGACCTTCAGAATTACGTCAAAGTATTCCTCGGTGTTGATATCCCCGGCAAAAGAATCTGCCCCGACCACGCAAACCCGATGGACTATCTGTGGCACAGTTTCTCCGCCGATTTTAACACCGAAAGAGCCGCAAACGCCGATGCGATAGTCTGGGCCAACCGCGCCGGCGGAAAGACTCAACTGGCTGCGGTCGCCACGCTGCTGGACTGCGTCTTCAAACCCGACTGCCAGGTGAGGATACTGGGCGGCTCGGGCGAGCAGTCCGGCCGGATGTATGAATACCTGACCGGCTTTCTCAACAAAGGCTTCGAGCAGTTCCTGGATGGGGCGGTCCGCAAAGATAAATGCCGCTTTATTAACGGAGCGGCCGTTGAGGTCCTGACGCAGTCGCCGATGAGCGTCCGGGGCCAGCATATCCAGAAGCTGCGCTGCGACGAGGTGGAGCTTTTTGACCAGGACGTCTTTGCGGCGGCAAAGTTCACCACCCGCAGCACCGCGAATCTGGTGGCCGGTATGGAGGTAATCAGCACAATGCACAGACCGTACGGCCTTATGCAAAAGATTGTGTCATCCGCGGAGCAGCTCGGCACGCCGGTTTTCAAGTGGTGTCTCTGGGAGGTGATAGAAAAATGCACGGACCGCGGCTGCTCGCAGTGCGTTTTGTGGTGCGACTGTCAGGGAAAAGCCAGGCAGGCGCGCGGGTACTTGAGGATTGACGACTGCATAACGTCGATGCGTCGGGCCAGCAGAGCAGGCTGGGAGTCTGAGATGCTCTGCAAAAGGCCCAATCTCGAAAATGTGGTCTTTGACGAGTTCGACCCCGCCCGGCACGTTCGGCCGGTCGATTATGACCCAAATCTGCCGGTGTACCGGACGCTTGATTTCGGCTTTGTCAATCCTTTTGTCTGTCTGTGGATTCAGGTCGATGAGGAGGGGGTCGTGCGGGTGATAGATGAGTATGTGCGCAGCCGGGCCACGATTGACGTGCACGCGGCGGAGATTAAACAGCGAACGCCCGGCGGAGAAGCACGGGTGGCGGCCACCTTTTGTGACCCGGCGGGTGTGGGGATAAATGACGTTACCGGCACCAGCGCCGTTCGGGAGCTGCGGACGCTGGGGATAGCGACGCGGTATCGTCGGAGCGGAATTCTGGAGGGCATCGAGCTTATCCGTCGGGCAATCAGGGCCGGCGACGGCAAAAGCAGACTCGTGATTTCGCCGAGCTGCGAGCGGCTGATAGAGGCGATGCAGTGCTACCATTATCCGGAGGCCGGCGCCGCCGCCTTCGGGGCTGAGCTGCCGGTCAAGGACGGCCTGTACGACCACCCAATCGACGCCCTGCGCTACTTCTTCATCAACCACACCCGCCCCAGACAAGCCGCCTCCCGCCGATATTAGTGTTGAAACGGGCATTGGACGGCATGTTGCACAATTGAGAAAATGTGCAAAAAAATTTGATAATCTATTGACTTGACGCCGAAGTGTTATATAATATATATAACAGAGGCATGTGAAATGTTTATTTCCGACCGAGTTCGAAAGGGGTAACTGATGCGAAGAGTAAAGGCAGACAAGACGTTCGGAGAGCTGTTGAAAAAAATAAGAGTCACTGAAGCTCGTGTTGGCTTGCGAGCGTTCGCAGACTTGATTGATATGAAACCCTCAAATTTGAGCAACATAGAGCGAGATCGCATTCCGCCGCCGGCGGGTCGAAGAACTATTGACCGTATATGCGACGCCCTCGGCTTGCCACAAGAGGATACGAGACGAGAGAGGCTGTTTGACTTAGCAGCAAAAGCAAAAAATCGCATTCCAGCCGACGTAGCCGACACAGTAAAAACACAGCCGGGCATTCCAGTATTGGTGCGGACGGTAGCTAACAAACAATTAAGCGAAAAGAAACTCAGGGAGTTGGCCGAGTATATTAAAAAATTCTATTGAAGGAATAGCGGATGGATCCGTCGCATGCAAGGAGGTATAGAAACTTCGAAATCGAGGTCTTCGCTGCAAAGATACTGAACGAAGCTTATCCTACAGGCGTAAGCATTCCAATTGATATCGACTGGCTCGCAGAGAGCAACTATCTTGTTGATGACATTGTTCCCGCAACTTTGCTTGAGGATCGTTTTAAAGTCGCCGCGGTACTAATGAGCAAACACAATGGTCATTTCGATATCCTTGTAGATGAGGATACATTGAACCTGCAAAGGGCTCGAGCAAATTTCTCAATCGCACATGAATTAGGCCATGTTGTCCTGCACACTCAGGTTTGCGGGAGCTGCCACACAATTGAGGATTCGATTGTCTTGAGAAATCGAATCACAAAAGCCTACAGTTACATCGAAAGGGACGCTAATTATTTCGCCGGCGAGATCCTGATGCCCCGACGGAATCTCCCGGAAGATGCAGCGAAGCTCTACGAGGGGCTCGTAAAACTGTACGGGTATGAGGGTAATCTCATTCCATCCAAGTTATGTTCGCGACTTGCTGAACGGTATAAAGTTAATCCCCAGCCGATGGAAATACGGCTGAGAGAGCTAAATCTACGAAAAAAGGTGCTATTTGCTTTGCGTTCGAACTGCCCTTTTCTTGACCCGTAAAGGTATTCTACAATCTTTTCTGAAAAACGACCGAGACCACGATCCGCCGGATATGTTTCGTTACTTCTGCGTCACTTGAGAAGGCAACCACCGAGCAAAGACAGGGCGGTATTGAAGCCAAATCACCGCGCACAAATGCGGACAAATCCTACCCGGCATTTACGTCTTGAGGGAATGGCGGTTTTTTCTGCGCATAAAAAAAACAGGGCTGAGATGCGGAGGGAGAGGAAAAAGCGGAAATTCCCAGCCCTGTTAAATGCTCATGTATGATATATCAAGAAGCTCTACTCGTCAATACCATTCTGCTTGAAAATTGTTCGTACAAGCAAAAAACAAATTGTCAAAGAATATTGAGCAGCAAGGTTTAATGATAGGTGTGGGCTATAATCAACAAACTCCCGCTTGCTTTCGTTTATCATTATAGTATATATTTGCGGCGATGCAAGGACTTTTTTAAGAAATTTTTAAAAATTTTTTGAGGCGCTTAAATGCTTACAGACAACATACTTGAACTAATAGGTAATACCCCCTTATTGCAATTAAAAGGCGAAAAAATCTTCGCCAAGGCCGAGTTTCTTAACCCCGGCGGCAGTATCAAGGACCGCGTGGCCCTGGCAATGCTCGAAGCGGCCAAGCGGGACGGCAAACTCAATCCGGACTCCATAATTGTCGAGCCGACCAGCGGCAATACCGGCATCGGCCTTGCTCTGGTCGGTCGCCTGATGGGTTATCGCGTCCGCCTGGTAATGCCCGAAGGCATGAGCGAGGAGCGGAAAAAGCTTATTAAGGCCCTGGGGGCGGAGCTTGTCCTGACGCCGGATAATGAGGGTATTGCAGGGGCGGTCCGCCGGGTTGAACAGATAGCGGCCGAGGATAAGCGGGTTTTCGTCCCTCAGCAATTCGAGAATCCCGAGAATCCCCGCGTCCATTACGAGCAGACCGCGCGAGAGCTGTGGCGGCAGATGGGCGGCCAAATCGACTGCTTCGTGGCCGGCGTGGGCAGCGGGGGTACGCTTCAAGGAGTAGGGAAATTCCTTAGAGAGCACAAACCAGATGCAAGAATAGCGGCCGTTGAGCCAAAAGACAAATCGGCCCTGCTTGGACACGAGCCGGGCCTGCACCAGATTCAGGGCATCGGCGACGGGTTCATTCCCGCGGTGCTGGACGTCTCGCTGATTGACGAAGTCGTAGAAGTAACCGACGAGGATGCGATTGAGACGACCCGGCAATTGGGCAGGGATTACGGGATGCTCGTGGGAATCAGCTCCGGCGCAAACGTCTGGGCGGCCCGGAAGCTGGCCAAGACCGTCAGCGGCAATATCGCAACGGTCCTGCCGGACAGGGCGGAGCGCTATTTCAGCACGTCCCTGATGTAACCCGTACCAGAGCCCTCAAGGGTCCTCATAAGAGAAATTACCGAGATTCTCGACGCTCCAGGCATCTTTCCGGATTCTGCTTAAATCGTTAACAGAAAACAGGCAGAATTTAGCACAAAAATGCACCTCGTATGGTATTCTTATCGTAGATAGAACCCGGGGCTGCTAAAGTAACATGACTATGTTATCGGAACCTGTAAACCGAAATATTTATTGAAAGGGCGGAACAATGAGAACAACAGTTTTTGGAATGGCAGTGATATTGGCGACTGCAGGCGTGCTGTTTACGTGTGGTCAGAGTAAGGCGGCCGAAACCAGGCCGGCGGCGGGCAGCAAAGCACCGGCCTTTATGCTCAAAAGCTTTGACGGCAAAGAAATAAGCCTTTCCGATTATGCGGGAAAAATTGTCGTTCTGGAGTGGTTCAATTACGAGTGTCCGTTCGTAAGATACCACTACGAAAAGGCCGGCACAATGGTGGAGCTTGCGAACAGGTACAGGGACAAAAATGTCGTCTGGCTGGCCATAAACAGTACGAGCCATGCGACGCCGGACCAGAACAAAGAGTTTGCAGATAGACACAAACTGCCTTATCCAATACTTGATGACAGGTTAGGCGCGGTGGGGCGGGCCTACGGCGCCAAGTCAACACCGCACATGTATATCATTGACACAAACGGCGTGATAGCCTATTCCGGCGCCATTGATAATTCGCCGCTGGGCCGAGAAAAAGAAGGCGTGATTAACTACGTCGATAGGGCTCTGGCGGAGTTGACCGCCGGCAAGCCGGTGAGCGCTGCCGCCACGGAGCCGTACGGCTGCTCCGTCAAGTATGGCAAGGCGCCGGCGTTCACGCTCAAGAGCTTCGACGGCAGAGAAATAAGCCTTTCCGATTATGCGGGAAAAATTGTCGTTCTGGAGTGGTTCAACGACGAGTGCCCCTTCGTAAGATACCACTACGAAAAGGCCGGCACGATGGTGGAGCTTGCGAACAGGTACAGGGACAAAAATGTCGTCTGGCTGGCCATAAACAGTACGAGCCATGCGACGCCGGACCAGAACAAAGAGTTTGCAGATAGACACAAACTGCCTTATCCGATACTCGACGACCGCTCGGGTGTGGTGGGGCGGGCCTACGGCGCCAGGACTACGCCGCACATCTACATCATTGACGCCAAAGGCAGCATCGTATACGCCGGTGCAATTGACGACTCGCCTTTGGGCAGGAAGCAGGAGGGAGCAACTAACTATGTCGATGCAGCTCTGGCCGAGCTTGCCGGCGGTAAAACAATAAGCACGCCGACGACCAGGCCCTACGGCTGCTCTGTCAAGTACGGTCGCTGAAAGCCGTACCGGCCTGTCGCAGTTGTGTCATATTACCCCTTCGGGTACGCTTACCGATTGCGCCTTTCTGCGATGATTTGCGCCGGCCGTGCCGGCGCCGAGAATTGTCGTAAGCAAGTCAACATTGAAAAGACCGGCCAAAACGCGCAAAAAGCCGCCTGAACCCCCAAAAGCGGCGCAAGGCAAATATCAAAAAGCCGTTATTGACGAAACAATCGCCGTAGGCTAAGCTGACTAATCTTTGGCCAATGTTCCGGTGGGCTTTATGTCGGAGGCCCATTTCGGATAAGTTGAAGGCCGGAACTTATTAGAGAGATCTTGCGATGCTCAAGAGAACACACACTTGCGGCCATCTTCGCCTGGAGGATGCCGGCAAGAAGGTTACTTTGGCCGGGTGGGTCCATTCATATCGCGACCACGGCAATCTGGTATTTATTGACCTGCGCGACAGAGACGGTCTGACCCAGGCGGTTTTTAATCCTGAGAGTCACCCGCAGGTCCACAAGCTGGCAAGGACGGTCCGCTGCGAATGGGTAGTCGCCGTGAAGGGAGTGGTGCGGCCGCGAAGCGAGGGTATGGAAAACCCGAAGCTGCCCACCGGGCAAATCGAAGTGGCCGTGGAGCAAATGGAAATCCTCAATCGTTCGAGGACGCCGCCTTTTGACTTTGAGAACGCCGAAAAGACGGGCGAGGAGCTTCGGCTGGCCTACCGGTATATCGACCTGCGCCGGCCCGAAATGCTGCGCAGACTGCAGACCCGCCATCGTGTCACGAAGGTCGCGCGGGACTACTTCGATAAACTGGGTTTCTGGGAGGTTGAGACGCCGATGCTGGCCAAGAGCACCCCGGAAGGGGCAAGGGATTTTCTCGTACCCAGCAGACTCAGCACAAACTGCTTCTATGCCCTGCCGCAGTCGCCGCAACTGTTCAAGCAGATTCTAATGGTCAGCGGCGTTGACAAATATTTTCAGATAGTCCGCTGCTTCCGTGATGAGGACCCGCGGGCCGACCGCCAGGCGGAGTTTACGCAAATTGATGTCGAGATGAGTTTTGTCGACTGCAATGACGTCATAGGAGTCCACGAAAATCTTGTGGCAAAAATCTGGAAGCAGATACTGGATGTGGACGTGAAGGCGCCGATGCGGCGCATGAGCTACCAGGAAGCGATGGCCGATTACGGCACAGACAGGCCGGATTTGCGCTTCGATATGAAGCTGAAGGATATTTCCGACCTTGCCGGCAAGAGCACGTTCAAGGTATTTACCTCGGCCATTGAAAAGGGCGGGGTAGTAAAAGGGCTTTGTGCACCGGCCGGGGAAAAATATACCCGAAGCGACATCGAAAAGACCCTGACCGAATTTGTGGGCGATTACGGGGCAAAAGGACTGGCCTGGTTAAAGCTCAAAAAAGAAAACGGCACGCTGGCCCCGGTCGGCGGTCTGGGCAAGTTTTTCAGCGCCGAACAAATGCAGCAGATAATTGACCGCTTCGAGGCAAAAGAGGGGGACTTGCTGCTTTTCGTCGCCGGCAGCGAGACAGCCGCCAACAAGGCCCTGGCCCCGCTGCGGTGCAAGCTCGCCAGGGAGCTTAAACTCCACGATAAAAAGAGCTTTGCCTTTCTGTGGGTGGTGGATTTTCCATTGTTTGAGTGGAACGATGACGAAAAGCGTTACGACTCGCTTCACCATCCGTTCACCGCCCCTTTGCCGGAGGATTTGGGAAAGCTGGAAAGCGACCCGGCCAATATCCGCTCGCAGGCCTATGATATTGTGGTCAACGGCTCTGAAATCGGCGGCGGCAGCATTCGTATACACGACCCGAACGTTCAGCGAAAAGTCTTCAAGCTGCTGAACATCTCCGACGAACAGGCGCAGCGGCGCTTCGGTTTCTTCCTGCAGGCCCTTGAATATGGCGCCCCGCCCCACGGCGGGATAGCGCTCGGTCTGGACAGAATGATAATGCTTCTGACCGGCACGGACAATATAAGGGACGTTATCGCCTTCCCCAAGACCCAGCGCGGCCAGTGCCTGCTGACCGACGCGCCGAGCGAGGTGGACCAGAAACAGCTCGATGAGCTGAATCTGCGGACGCAGAAACACTTGCACGCTATCGAGCAGAAGACCGGGGAACAGCCCTGAAAACTGCCCCGGCAGGCCGGCAAAAATGAGAATTTCGGCGCTCCAATGCGCGCTTTGACGCCCTTGCGCGCTTGTCCGTTGAGAAACAATACGTTATAAATAATATGGCCCAGAGGCTGCCGTGAGAAGATGACCTATCGCATGGGAGTAATTCTATGTTGGCAATCTCAAAAGACTGGGTAATGGCGGCGTGGCTTGCCGGTGCTGTCCTGATGGCGGCTCTGGTGGGACATTTCCTAATCTTCAGAATACTGCGACAAGTTGCCAAACGCACAAAGAGCGTCGTGGATAACTCGCTGGTTAAACATTGCTACCACCCTCTGCAATGGGTCGTTATTGTGTTTGTAATCCGCCTGGCTCTGCCGGTTGCACTGCCCGGCAGGGACCTTGCGGGCGTGCAACACCTGCTCAGCGTGCTTTTCATAGGGCTGGTTTCGTGGCTACTAATTAAAACTATCTACGTTTTTGAAGACTATATTGCCAGTCGTTTCACCACTGAAGTGAAAGACAACCTCAGGGCAAGGAAGATACAAACACAGCTTAAGGTCATCAAGCGGATAGTAACTGTAGTGATAATCATCTTGGCGCTGGGGACAATACTGATGACCTTCCCCAAAGTCAGACAGCTCGGCACAACCATTCTGGCGTCGGCGGGGATTATCGGCCTTGTCGTCGGCATGGCCGCCCAGCGCACTATTGGAACCTTCATTGCAGGCCTTCAGATTGCGATTACTCAGCCTATTCGCATTGACGATGTGGTCATCGTGGAAAACGAATGGGGCCGGATTGAAGAGATAACTCTGACCTATGTAGTGGTCAAAATCTGGGACCTTCGGCGGCTCATCGTGCCGATTACTTATTTCATCGAAAAACCTTTTCAAAACTGGACCCGCACCACCGCCGACATACTGGGCACGGTCTACATCTACACCGACTACACTGTAAGCATCGATGCCGTCAGAGAGCAGCTTCAGCGAGTCCTGAAAAACTCGCAGTCTTGGGACGGCAAGGTCTGCGTCCTGCAGGTCACCAATACAACCGAGCGGACAATCGAGCTGCGGGCCCTTATGAGCGCCGCAGATGCTTCAGCGGCGTGGAACCTGCGATGTCACGTCAGAGAGAAGCTTGTTGAATTCATTCGGGAAAGTTACCCGGAGGCTTTGCCCAGGATGAGGGCCGAACTCCACCGACTAAAAGAGTAAAAACGAGGCGCTTAAAGGCTGAAAAACCGGAATCGCTCGCTTTCATTTTATGCTTTTGCGTCCATTGATGTATGCTGAGAATGGTCCTGGCAAGCGTGGAACTTTAATTTATGCGGATTAATATAAAGCGCATTTTGCACAGGCTTCTGGAACGATTGAGGCTGTGGCCGCTTTCGCTGGCGGAAAAGTGCAGGGTTGCCTTCGGCGCGGCGGTGGTCTTTATTCTCGCTCTGGCGCTTCTGTTGCCCTATATCTGGATGGGCCAGCTCACAAGAAAGGCGTCCCTTGATGCCGGACGAGCGAAAGCGGAAACGCTGATGCGCCGGCACTTTCAGTTGAAAGAGCCCGGCGAAACGACGCTGCCGCCGCTGGCCGACGCCGGCGCCGTGCTCGATGTAAACCGCCCTGAAATATGCTGGATTCGATTCACCAAAGACGGCGAAAAACAGCTCACGCAGTTGGGCGATGAGTTGAAACAGATGGTTGAGTCTCTCAAGGCCCAGGAAGAGAGAGACGAGTCCATCATGCTGGCCAGAAAGGCCGGCTCGGTTCAAAGCAATTATGTGCGAATCTTCCGGGCGACCGACAGATGTATAAGCTGCCACAATCCCCAGGGCTCGGCGTTGCGCGATGTTTTTCTGCAACATGAACCGGTAGGAGCGGTGGTTATTTGCAGACCCGCCGGTGAAATCAGCAGAACCCGGCTTATGAATCTGGTCTGGATAATCGTTGCTGGGTTAGTCGCCGGGACAGGGGCCATCGTGGCCTTTTATATGATTACTCAGAGGGTAATTCTGCGGCCCATCAGGCAGCTAAGGGCAATTGCGAACAACGTCGCCGAGGGCAATCTCGATACGAGGAGCGCAATAAAAACCGGCGATGAATATGAAAAGCTGGCAAACGCGTTCAACAACATGCTGGACCGGCTGCAAGCTGCTCAGGAAAAGCTGCGGCAGGCCAACAAACAGCTCGATGACAAAATCGTTCAGTTGTCCGAGAGAAATATAGAGCTGTTCAAGGCAAACAAAATAAAAGGGGAATTCCTCGCAAACATCTCGCACGAGTTCAGGACGCCTCTGAATGCAATCCTCGGTTTCGCCGAGATTATGAGGGACAGGCCCGACACAATAACAAAAGAAAAGGGCCGAAGATACGCCGAGAACATCATAACCAGTGGAACGCAGCTATTGAATCTGATTAACGACCTGCTCAATATCGCAAAGACCGAGGCCGGCAAGATGGAGCTGCACGTAGAGAGAACCTATGTGCCGCAGCTGTGCAAAACGGTGGTGGGGCACTTTTCGGCCCTGACAAAGAGAAAGAAAATAAAGGTCAAACTGTCCGTGGACGACCATTTGCCCGAGCTTATGACGGATGCCGGCAAGGTCCAGCAGATACTCTATAATTTTCTCAGTAACGCCGTGAAATTCACGCCGGAGGGGGGCAGAATCGAAATCCGGGCACGGATGGCCGATGAAAAGACCGTGCGAATCTCGGTGACCGATACCGGCTGCGGGATTGCCGAGGCCGAACAGGAAAAAATATTTGAAAAGTTCCGTCAGGTCGACGGCTCTATTACGCGTCAATCCGCCGGCACCGGGCTCGGACTTGCAATAAGCAAGGAGCTGGCCGAAATGCTCGCCGGAACCATCGGCCTTGAAAGCCGGCCTGGAAAAGGCTCGACCTTCTGGCTCAATATCCCCGTTATTCTCGCCAAGGAAGAAGGGTAACCCAGTAAAGACCGGACCGGCCTGACATTGCAGTTACTGTTATCTGCCGGTAAACTATCCAAACAAGCGAACCGGTATTCAGCTAAAGGGGAAAATTATGGACCTGAAACCCTTGCTTTTGTTTTTTTTCGCGGGACTGCATATCCTTGCCGCTGCTGAGATACCGGCCGGCCAGGTTCATCCCTTCTGCGTCCACGATATGCTTGCAATGGACCGGATTTCCGACCCCCATGTTTCGCCGGACGGCAGGTGGATTGTCATGGTGGTGCGGAAAACCGACCTCGAAGCGAACCGCGGGCGAACCGACCTTTGGCTGGTCGGTGCCGACGGGACAGGTCTGCGCCGCCTGACCTCACATCCGGAAGACGACTCCAATCCTCGCTGGGCGCCCGACGGTAAATCAATCTGGTTTCTGTCAAAACGGTCGGGGACCCGGCAGGTCTGGCGGATTCGAATCGACGAGGCCGAAGCGCAACAGTTCACAGACGAGCCTCTTGACGTGGGCAATCTGGTCCTCTCGCCCGATGGAAAGTACCTCGGCTTTACTATGGATGTCTTTCCGGACTCCAACACAGCAGATTGTACGAAGCAGCGGCTCAGTGAAATTGAGAAGCGAAAGGCGACCGGGCGGATTTACGACAGGCTGTTCGTACGGCACTGGGATACCTGGCAGGACGGGCGGCGCTCGCATCTGTTCGTGATGCCCTCGGCTGGAGGCGACGCCGTGGATCTGATGCGGGGAATGGATGCCGACACCCCTTCGAAGCCGTTCGGCGGGCCGGAGGAAATTACATTCACCCCGGACGGCAGCGGCATTGTCTTTACCGCCCGGAATGTGGGCCGGGAAGAACCCTGGTCAACAAACTTTGACCTTTACCAGGCGCCGGTCGATGGCTCCCAGACGCCCCGATGTCTGACCGAAAAAAACAAGGCATGGGATACCTTCCCTCTCTTTTCACCCGACGGCAAAACCTTAGCCTATCTTGCGATGGCCAGAGCCGGTTACGAAGCTGAGCGTTTTGCCATCATGCTGCGCTCCTGGCCGAACGGCAAAGAGCGGGTTCTGACCGAGGATTGGGACCGCAGCCCGTCATCGCTCTGCTGGTCCCCGGACGGCAAAACGCTCTACGCTACAGCAGCTAATACAGGCCAGCAATCGCTGTTCGCAATAGATGTCGAGAAAGCCGGGATTCGTACGCTCGTGAAAAACGGTTACGTCGATTCGGTCGGCGCGACCGAGGACCGGATTGTCTACGGCCTGAGTAACTTCAGCTCCCCGGCGGAACTATACTCGGTCAGACCCGACGGAAACGATGTGCGCAGAATCACCGGCATAAACTCCGAAAGAATCGCTGCCGCTCGTATGGGTGAATATGAGCAGTTTTCTTTCAAAGGCTGGAATGACCAGACCGTCTATTGCTATGTGGTCAAGCCGGTGAATTTTGACCCCGCTAAGAAGTATCCCGTAGCCTTCTTGATCCACGGAGGCCCCCAGGGCTCTTTTGCCAATCATTTCCACTATCGGTGGAACGCGCAGGTGTATGCAGGGGCTGGTTACGCCGCGGTTATGGTGGATTTCCACGGTTCCACCGGATACGGGCAGGCCTTCACGGATTCGATTCGAGGCGACTGGGGCGGCAAACCTCTGGAAGACCTTCAGAAAGGTCTGGCCGCGGCCTTGGAGCGGTATCCCTGGATGGACGGCCGGAAAGTTGCAGCGCTCGGTGCCTCCTTCGGCGGCTATATGATTAACTGGGTTGCCGGCAGGTGGCCCGACCGTTTTCGGTGTCTGGTCAGTCATGACGGCAGCCTCGATGAGCGGATGGCCTACTTTGATACCGATGAGCTCTGGTTCCCTGAGTGGGACCACCTCGGAACACCCTGGCGAAACATGACCGGCTACGAGAAGCACAACCCAGTGAATTTCATACGCAACTGGAGGACCCCCATGCTGGTCATCCACGGCGCGCTGGATTTCCGGGTGGCGGATACGCACGGACTGGCGACATTTACCGCCCTGCAGCGGCTCGGCATCGAAAGCAAACTCCTGTACTTTCCAGATGAAAATCACTGGGTGCTCAAGCCGCACAATTCCATCCTGTGGCACGAGACGGTGCTCGCCTGGCTGGACCGCTGGCTAAAATAGCCGTTTCAGCGATTTCTTGACGTATAAACCATTCCGTCTCGTCTTACCTGTGGTGTTCGACGCGCGAGGCGTCAGCGAGAAAAAATGAACGTATTTGACCCGGCCGGCGTTTGCGGTATAATGATTTACTGAAAGTAAAGGTTGTACTAATGGCAAAGAAATTTGTGAGAGCTGTTTTCCCTGGCTCATTCGACCCGATTACCAACGGGCATCTGGACGTGGTACATCGCAGCATGAAACTATTTGACGAGCTGATTATTGCGGTCGGCCGAAGTCCGGTCAAGAACCAGCTCTTTAAGCCTGAAGAACGGGTCGAAATAATAGCCGAGCTTATTGCCGATATGCCAGGTATTTCAGTAGAGAGCTTTG
>Ga0307377_10000218_pt1 | contig 79884 bp, 70 predicted proteins | sample TR3MG_FD_202535 | JGI IMG/M metagenome (GOLD analysis project Ga0307377, IMG submission 202535) | Soil microbial communities from Risofladan, Vaasa, Finland - TR-3 | ecosystem: Environmental > Terrestrial > Soil > Coastal area > Acid sulfate soil | place: Finland: Risofladan, Vaasa | collected...
CCCGGTTCAGTAAATTTTACCTTATTTATTTCTACGCTAACTACGAGAAAACTCTGAGACTGTGAATTAACTCCTGCCTTTCACCCAGGCCTTATTTCACAGGGCAGGGTGCGGGGTATGCGGCTCAGGTTGCGAAGTAGAATTTCGGTAGTGTCCTAAAAAGTGTGTCAAAGTAAAAATTTAAGTATAATTTTTAATCTTTGATACATGAAAAGCAAAAAGAATACGTCTGATCGTAAAGAGGAAGGAACCTTTGATTACGAGAAGTTTGAACAAGAGGCTATTTCAAAATTACGAGCAGGAAAAGGTCTGACAGGCCCAGAAGGAGCCCTCTCACCCAATCTTCTTTAAAAATGCTTTTGGAATCTTAAGAATCAGATTCTGATCCAGTCTGTCGATACGAACAACTACACGGTTCCGTCTTCCTATCTTAATAAGCTCACCCGTTAGTCCGGCAAGAGAGCCGGTAACCACCTCAACATTATCTCCGGGGGCAAATTTCTCTAGTGATATTTCAATCTCGGCGTCACTGTTAATAAGGAGTCGCAGGTTATCGATCTGTTTCTGAGGAATAGATGCCGGCTGTCCCTCAAAGGTGATAAATTTAACAACCCCAAGGGTTTGGAATATCAGCGGGAATCTTTTTCTTTTTGTCTTAACAAACAGGTAAGATGAGATGAGTGGCTTCTCAACCAGCTTCTTCCTGTCGCTCCACATCCTGTAAGTCTTTTGAAGAGGCAGATAGCTCTTTATCCCTTCCTCAACAAGTCGTTGATGTACCTGCTTCTCTGCCCTGGGGCGGGTGTAGATTGCATACCATTTTTCCTCAACATCATTATTCTGAATAAGTAGTTTTTCTTTGGAAGTGAGGTTTTCTTGTAATGCCATTTTAATTTTTCTGAAGATGGGTTCAAAGATAGTTATTTGTTCATCTATTTTTTTCTTTTTTTGCTCCCGTTTTTTGTTCCCCTGCCTCCTATGTATCACATGTACTCACCCCCTATTGAAAATATATGTAAATACATAAATTTCACCGAATTAGCCCCCCTCTTTACGAAGTAGAGAGGGGCGGGGGGGTGAGTACATGTGAATTAGGGGGGTTGAGGGGCAAAAAACAAAGGGCTGCTGATAAGAAACACGGGAGCTGAGGGTTAAAAAATTAGTTATATTTGCTTATTAATCCTCTAAGACCCGGATTTTGAATAAGTATCTTCTTATATTCTTCCTTTTCAACTTAATTCAATTATTGAATACAAATCTTTTCAGCCAGGAGGTTCCCCATTCTGTTAATAATAAAGGTATCTACGATTTTCTTGATGAACTGGCAAATAACCATATTGTTGAGATCAACTCAGCAGTTAAACCATATTCGAGATTGTATATAGCGAACAGGCTGAAGGAGGCAGAGGAGAAACGGGAACAGCTGAATGCAAGACAAGGGAAGGAGCTCGACTTCTATTTATTGGACTTTAGGAAGGAGATAAGGAGAGGGGGAGAAACGGAGAGGGGGAGAAACGAAGACGAAGAGACTAAGGGACGAAGGGACAAAGAGACGGGGAGATGGGGTGTCGGTGAGAAAGGGAGAAGGAGAGATTTATTTTATTACAGGGATTCTTTATTCTCGCTGACTGTTAATCCGATATTAGGAGGTGAGGTTTTTAATAACTCAGCTGGAAATGCTACTTATTGGCGAAACGGGGCGGAGGCAAGAGGATATGTAATGAAGTGGGGTTTTTATGCATCACTGCGCGATAACCATGAGAAACCAATTCTTGGCAAACCGGCATACCTTAGCGAAAGGGAGGGCGGACATATAAAAGGTGGCACCGACTGGAGCGAGATGCAGGGAGGCGTTACATATTCGTGGAAATGGGGCAATGCGGGTCTGGTTAAAGAGAAGCTCCAATGGGGTAATAACTATCACGGTGCAAACATCTTTGGTGGCAACAATCCAACATTTATGCAGCTTAAACTACATATCTATCCTGTTAAATGGTTTGATTTCAACTATTTCCATGGATGGCTCAACTCCATGGTTGTAGATAGTGCAAGCTCATACTGGGTCATTAACAGCTATGGCACCGACTACCGCGAGGTATACCATAAGAAGTTCATCTCATCCAACATGTTCACCTTCACCCCAATAAAAAATCTAAATGTCTCGGTTGGAAACAGTATTATATATAGTGATGAGAATATTAATCCCTCATATCTGATTCCGCTCTTTTTTTATAAGTCGGTCGATCATTCCCTCACTTCGGGTATTGACAATATGAATTCCCAGATGTTTCTTGATATAAGCTCACGGCAGATCAAACATCTCCATCTCTATGCAACAATGTTCATAGATGAGCTATCGGTGAGCCGGTTTACAAAAGATGACGAGTGGAACTTCTTCAGCTATAAAGCAGGCTTCAGACTGACAGACTTACCTGTTTCAAACCTCTCTTTCACAACAGAATTCACCTGCACCTACCCTCTCGTCTATCAACACTATGTGCCTACACTCACCTTTGAATCTGCCGGCTTCAACCTGGGTCATTATCTCCTCGATAACTCAAGAGAATGGTATGTCGCCCTGGATTATCGTCCGGTGAGGACACTTAACATAAACCTGTTCATTTCCGAGGCTATCCGTGGTCCGGATTATACAGAGCTGGGGGGGAGCCGATTAGGTAATCCGCCATTGGAATCGGTGGAATGGAAAAACAGTACTTTCGGACTAAAAGCTTCATATCAGGTAATAAACGATCTTTATACATGGTTCTCCTTCACCTCAAGTGATATAAGTGGTGATATAAGATGGAGTCCGGAGTATTTTTATGGAAAGAAGAGTACTCTAAATCTGGGAGTTAGCTTTGGGTTTTAAAGGGCGTAACGGCACAAGGGCACAAGGGCGTAACGGCACAAGGGCTAAAAGGCGATTAGGAACTTCTGGCTCTTATAAGTTTTGTCAGCATTACTGAAATAATTTTGCAATCATTTATAAGTTGATCGGCATCAGAATCATTTATATACCCGATTTCATTACCGATAATTATTTGAGTTAAGAGTTCTGCTGATGAACCTTTCGCAATGTAAAAATGCCGGACAGATTGTTTGTCAGTTCCTAAATCATCACCCTCAGCAATATTTGAAGGTATACTTACAGCGGATCTTTGGATCTGATCTTTCAAACCATAGTCTTTTGAAAAAGTTGACTTTGAAGTCAGCTTATAGATTTTAACTGACAGATCTTTGGCAAGTTGCCAAACACGAAGTTTTTGAAAATTTCCCATAATACAGCGATTTAAAATAAAAAATATAATTCACACCAAACTATTCCACGAGTTCAGTGTTAATTCCAAATATAATAAATAATCCTCAATTCTTGCCATTGCGCCGTTGTGCCTTTGTGCCCTTGCGCCGTTCCATAAAGCAACCATGAGCAGTTTTATCAAGTCTTAACTAAACAAAATAACCAGATTTTTATTTACTTCACGGTATAGAAACGGTCATAGCTCACTTATTTGATGAAGAAACGTAAATTCAGGACTATCACCTTACTAGCGGATATTGTATTACTGACAATATCATTTCTTGCTATGGTGTGGATTAAGCCGGCAAGTCTCCGATCGTATCTTCCTTCACATACTCCGTTTTTTATAGGACTGGCTTTGGTGTGGATTATAGTCTCCCTGGCTAACGGCAAGATGCACCGTGGAAAGATCATTAACTTCACCACCCTCTTTACAAGGGTATTAACAAGCAATGTTATAGCTGTCTCCATAACTGCCCTGGTAATGTATTCCATAAGGGATATTAATTATTCAAGGATGATTGTCCTTGGTACTGCCATTGTTACAACTATGCTGGAGCTTATCTTCGGTTCAATATATATGGCCTATAAAAAGGCTGTGCTGCAGGACTATGAGGAGTACGAGAAATACAAAATATATAAGAAACCCAGTGAATATGATCTGGTTAAGGGGACTAATGGAAAAGGAGTTCATAATGAAGAGCCGGCTATTGTAAATACCGGAATCATAAATGCTATTGAAAAAGAGTGTGGAACAGAGATGGCCGAGGCAATACTTAAGATGGGTGGCAATAAACTTACTGACCATACAGCAGTGTTATCGACTACCTCAAGTTTTAACATTGCTGGTCTTGTTCATGAGAGTTATGAGTATATAATCAATCTTCGCAAGATCAACGATATTAAAAAGCTTGATGAATTTCTGGATACCGTAAACAATAAGCTTAAACCTGAAGGATATTTTTTCTGTTGTGTTGAGACAAAAGACCAGAGGAAGAGCCGGTTATTCAAGAAATATCCTCCGGTGTTAAATTATATCTATTATTCTTTTGATTTCATAGTAAAGCGCATTCTTCCAAAGCTTAAGTGGACCCGTGGGTTATACTTTTTTCTTACCCGTGGCGATAATGCTGTAATATCAAGGGCTGAAGCGCTGGGCAGGCTTTCCAGGGCAGGGTTAAGAATCAGACAGGAGTCATTCATTGGAAACCAGCTTTGTATTGAAGCAATTAAGATCAGTGATCCTTTCCCGGTAAATGGAAACATTTATGGCCCGTTGATAGCATTGCCAAGGGTTGGAAGAGAGGGCAAAATGATAAAAGTGTATAAGCTTAGGACGATGCACCCCTATTCCGAATATATACAGGATTATGTATACCTTTTACACGATCTTCAGGATGGTGGCAAATTCAAAAATGACTTCCGTATAACATCATGGGGAGCGGTATGCAGGAAGATATGGCTTGATGAGCTTCCCATGCTGATCAATTTTCTTCAGGGCGACATGAAACTTGTCGGTATCAGACCTCTTAGCAAACAATATTTTGAGCTCTATACAAAAAACCTCCAGACCAGAAGAATACAATATAAGCCCGGACTAATCCCCCCCTTCTATGCTGATATGCCTGCCGATCTGGAAGAGATACAGGCTTCCGAACTTAAATATCTCGACTCATACGATAAACATCCCTTCTTAACAGATTTTCGCTATTTTTGGAAATCGGGATGGAATATTCTGTTTAGGAAGGCGAGGAGTAACTAGAAAATGGCGCTATTTTACTAAATTTTTAAATTAATAAAAAAAAATTACCTTTGCCGGATATTAATAGCTGAAACAATGGCTGAAAAGACAAGATATTCGGATAGTGAGCTTGAGGAGTTCAGAGAGATTATCCTCAGGAAACTGGATAAAGCCAGTAAAGATTATGACGTACTGAAGTCAAGTATAACTCATGAAGAGAGCAATGATACCATGGATACCTCTCCCACTTTCAAGGTGCTGGAAGAGGGTGCAACAACACTATCTAAAGAGGAAGCAGGCAGACTTGCTCAACGTCAGCTGAAATTCATTCAACATCTTAAGGGCGCCCTTATCAGGATTGAGAACAAGACATACGGTATCTGCCGCGAAACAGGGCAGCTTATTTCAAAAGACAGACTGAGAGCAGTACCACATGCTACGCTCTGTATGGATGCAAAGATGAAACAGAAATAAGGAAAAGACACAAGACCCAGGACTCTGGACGCAGGGTTCATGGCTTTTAAAAAATATATAATTAATTAGCTGTCTCGGGAAATGAGGCGGCTTTTTTGTTTGGAATGAAGAGATTGTTTTCTTTCGGCTCGTGGAGCCCCCTTTGTGTTTCCCCCGGTGATAATGTCACAAAAAAAAATTAATTTTATATATATTTCTGTCTATGAAAACCCTGCCGGGCATATCATTACTTTTACTACTCCTTTGCAGTTCCATTACCGCCCAGGTTGCCGACTCTGTAAAATTCAAATCCCTTCTCCCATATGATTTCCATATGGCTTACCTTAAGGAAGAGAAAGCTCTTCTGATTGATGTCAGGGAGTTTTATGAGTTCCGTGATAACAGGATCAGAGAAGCTGTAAACATCCCGTTATCGGGCAATCTTGAATTTTCTGCTGACACAATTGATAAAGAGTGTGCTCTTCTTATTTACTGCCTCATCGGCGACAGAAGTGAAGTTGCTGCAAAATATTTCTGCACCCGGGGATTTACCAAAGTATACTCCCTTGAAGGTGGGATTGAGGCCTGGAGGAAAGAACGAATGCCGATTGTAAGAAAAAAGCCTAAAGATAAGGGCACAAGACTCAAGACTTAGGATACTGGGAAAAATAAAAAGAAAGGTGAAAGACTCAAGACTCAGGACACTGGGGAAAAAATTAAAAACCAATTAATCTCGTTGTGCTATGAGTAATTATGAAAACCTAAAAGTATGGCATAAAGCTGTTGATCTGGCTGTGTCAATTTACAAGTTAACTAGTGAAAATATACTTTTTCAAAAAGATTTTGGCTTAAAAGATCAAATGAGAAGGGCTGCTGTAAGTATTTCAAGTAATATTTCCGAAGGAGACGAACTCGGAACTGATAAACAGGCCATTAGACAATTCTTTATTGCAAAAGGTTCTTCAGCTGAATTATACACCCAACTGACTATTTCTAATAAAATAGGATATATAACAGAGGAAGAAAATAACCATTATCTCAAAGAATGCAGGATAATCTCTGCGATGCTAACTAATCTAATAAAATCTAGATATTCTGATAAATAAAATCAAAAAATAGTTTTATTCATCCTTGATCTTGGTTTTCCTTGCACCCTGCGTCCTGCGCCAAGCGTCCTTGTACCCTGAGCCCTTGAGTCATGCGTCCTTGCGTCCTTGTGTCCCCAATTGCTGCTTCAATATCTTCGCAATATACTTGCCGAGAATATCAAACTCAAGATTGACAACTGTTCCCTTCCTGATCTGATGAAAATTTGTAACTTCCTGGGTGAAAGGTATTATGGCAACTTCAAATGATGTAGGTTTCGAATTAACAACGGTAAGACTCACACCGTTTACAGATATGGATCCTTTCTCTACGGTGATGTAATCGTCCTGAACAGGCTCATATTCAAAAGCATAATACCAGCTCCCTCCTGCCTCTTTCACACTGGTACATACAGCAATCTGATCTACATGTCCCTGAACCATATGCCCGTCTAAGCGACCATCAAGTTTAGTACTGCGCTCCAGATTAACCTTATCGCCGGGCTTGAGCAATCCCAGGTTAGTCTTATCCAGTGTCTCTTTTATTGCAGTCACAGTATAAGTCTCCTTGTCTTTCCTGACAACTGTAAGACAAACACCGTTATGTGATATGCTCTGATCGATTTTTAACTCATCAACAAATGAACATCGCATTGTTATGTGAAGGTTGTCCTTTTCTTTCCCGAGGCTTACAACCGGTGCGGCTTCTTCTACTATTCCTGAAAACATGGGTTCTTTAATTAGTTTTACATAACACAAAAGTAGAGAAATTTACCGTTTTCTTGACTACTGTAAAATAGTTTTGTGCCCAAACTCCTATATAATACCCACCTGCCCGGATAATAAAGTTAATCTGTCTTGTTAATTTTTGCCCCCCTGCCCCGCTTAAGCGGTGCATCCCCCCTAAAGGGGGGCTAATGCGGTGGATATAAGGAGAATTTTAGTATTCCCAGAATTATTTCTATTAAGTACCTATATATTTGATTATTAGTAAGTTCGGATTATTCTAAAATAATCCGTTTTAGCCCCCCTTTAGGGGGGTTGGGGGGCAAATCGGTAGTCCAAATTATCTTCTTTCCAAATCCAAGTCTGTTATCAGTCATTTTGATATGGGTTAGCCTTACAACCCACAACCGGGTATCCATCAATGCTGCAACAGGAAACCTTTTCAGGTATCCACTCTTTGCCCTGGCAAGAAGATCTCCTTCCGCATCGGAAATTATTCCCTGAAACTGAATCCCACGGATCTTACCAATAACCAAAGTCTCAAGAACGACAGATCCAGCCACCAGGGGATTCTTTACAAACTCCTTTCCGTGACGGGTATCGCTGCCGGTAGTAAAAACAAGTGAGTTTTCTTCTTCAAGATAAACATAAAAACAGTTAGCACACCATGGTTCATTGTCCACCGTTGTTGCAATTGTCAGAACATGATGTTTTTTGAAAAAACGTATTACCCTGCTGTCAATCATTCTCCATCCATCTGAAAGCGTTACTGTCAAAACCGGCCAGATCCATGATACGATCAACAACCGTTATAACAAGATCATCTATTGTTTGCGGATTACTGTAGAAAGAGGGTGAGGCCGGACATATAATTGCTCCTGCAAGGGTGAGGGTATTCATATTTTCAATATGTATCAGGTTATATGGTGCTTCTCTTGGCACGATTATCAGTCGTCTCCTCTCTTTCAGCATAACGTCGGCAGTGCGGGCAATCAGATCATCAGAAGTACCGTTTGCAATTCGTCCTGCTGCACCCATCGATGCCGGGCATATTATCATCGTGTCGTAGATAGAAGATCCCGACGCAAATGGTGCAAATAATGTTTTATTGTCATACTCCTTCGCAGGCAGGGCCGGGGAATATTTCTGTCCTGTTTCGGCCTGCCATATCTCCTTTGCCGTATTTGAAAATATAACTGCAATCTCTTCAGGGGGAGATTTTAATTGCTGTAGTTTCTCCAGAAGCTTCAGAGCATAAATTGAACCACTGGCACCGGTAACAGCTAGTACAATTTTTCTATTTCGTGGAACTAAGTTTTTCATTTCAGTTTTAAAAGTCCTGCAAAGATAATTATTTTAACATTGCCCTGGTATTCGTCCCTCAGTCTCCCAGTCTCTTAGTCCCTTAGTCCCCCATCCCTCCTCAACAACCTCTCACTCAAAACAGCAACCCCCTCCGATGCCTTCATCTTTATGACCTCCACCCTCCTGTTCAATGGGACAGTAACATCCTTTGGATCAATAAGCCACAAGGAGGCCTTCATTGGAGCATAATTAATAAGTCCTGCTGCCGGATAAACATTAAGTGATGACCCGACCACCACAAATAAATCTGCTTCGGATGTTAGACGAACCGCTTCATCCATCATTGGGACCTCTTCGTGGAACCATACAATATGAGGACGCAGCTGGCTTCCCCCGGCACATTTATCACCTGCCTTAATGTCCTTATAACCAATATCATAAACAAGGGCTGGATCCACACTACTTCTTGCCTTTGTCAGTTCGCCATGAAGGTGGAGTACTTTTGAGCTGCCTGCCCGTTCGTGAAGGTCATCAATGTTTTGGGTAATGATCTGAATATCAAAATCTTTTTCCAGCTTAGCCAACCCTATATGACCCTCATTTGGTTTACATCCGGCAAGTTGCCTTCTTCTTTCATTATAAAATCTCAATACCAGATCCTGGTTCTTCCTCCAGGCCATAGGTGTTGCCACTTCTGATACTTCATATTCTTCCCATAATCCACCTGAATCTCTGAAAGTCTTTATTCCACTCTCTGAGCTCATTCCTGCACCTGTAAGAATAACTAGTTTTTTCATGTCATTGTTATGTGAATAATCAGATAAAGATAATTAATTAGATATTATCCTTCAAGTTTTTCAAAATGTGTAGAGATCTTCCTTTCTTTTGGACTCCAAAAAACCAGTGGTTTTGTCTTCTCCTTTTGCCCCCCTCCCATCAGCCAACTGGCTGATAGCCTTTCCAATAAGAAATGGAAATTTGCTCCGACGATTTGCCCCCTGGCCATCCGCCGGTTGGCGGATAGCCTTCCCCCTAAAGGGGGGATGCCACGCATAAGCGGGGCAGGGGGGCAAATAATACCTTGGCAAATTTAACTTTGGTATCCAACCATGGGGCAATAATAAAGATCATATCCGCCACTCTTCCAAAGCTTCATATTAATCCATAATTTACTATCTTTATCCGACATTTTTCAACAACCACGATATTAATAACCAGCTGATACAATGGGGAAACGGTTTCCTGAATATAAAGGTCTTGATCTCTCACAAGTAAATAAAGAGATTCTGAAGGTATGGGATAAGAATGATACTTTTCATAAAAGCATACGTGAAGTAAACGGAAAGGGTGAGTTTATTTTCTATGAGGGTCCTCCTTCTGCAAATGGCATCCCGGGTATTCATCATGTCATGGCCCGAACCATAAAGGATGCGATTTGCCGCTTTAAGACACAATGTGGATATGAGGTAAAACGTAAAGCAGGATGGGATACCCATGGTCTGCCTGTTGAGCTTGGCGTTGAAAAAGCCCTGGGTATCACAAAGGAAGATATAGGAACAAAAATATCAATTGAAGATTATAATAAAGCCTGCCGTACCGATGTAATGAAATATACGGATCAGTGGGAAGATCTTACAAGAAAAATGGGCTATTGGGTTAACATGGATCATCCATATGTTACCTATGATAATCGTTATATTGAAACACTATGGTGGCTCCTGAAGCAACTCTATTCAAAGGGATATCTTTATCAGGGCTACACTATACAACCATATTCCCCGGCTGCAGGTACAGGATTGAGCTCACACGAACTGAACCTTCCCGGTTGCTACCGCGATGTAAAAGACACTACATGTATTGCCCTGTTTAAGCTGATAAGAGATGAAAAATCGGAATTCCTCTTTAAGAATACCGATACAACCGATATTCATATGATGGCCTGGACAACTACTCCATGGACTCTTCCTTCAAACACAGCCCTGGCTGTCGGAAAAGAGATCACATATATAAAAGTACAGAGCTTTAATCCCTATTCAGGCAAACCGATAACAGTTATTATTGCCAAAGAGCTTTGTAATGCAATGTTCCCGGAAGCGAATGCAGACCTGGAATTTTCAGATTATAAACAGGGAGATAAAAAAATACCTTATAAAGTTCTTGAAGAGTTCACCGGGAAAAAATTACAAGACATTTGCTATGAGCAACTTATAGACTGGATTAAACCAGCCGAAGGCGCTTTTCGTGTACTATGCGGCGATTTTGTCACAACGGAAGATGGTACAGGCATAGTCCATATTGCACCCACCTTTGGAGCAGACGACTACCGTATAGCAAAAGAGAACGGAGTGCCTCCTCTCATTGTAAAAAGAAAAGATGGATCCTTTGGTCCGATGGTTGATAAGCGTGGGTACATGGTCCCTATAGCCGACCTTGACGATTCATTTGTAAATAGTAATGTCAATAAAAATACTTATACTGGTTATGAGGCCCGTCCGGTAAAAAATGAGTACGCTGATAATATTTCTAATAATACTGAGACACTTGATGTAGATATTGCCGTAATGCTTAAACTGCAGGGCAAGGTTTTCAGGATTGAGAAGCAGGTGCACAGCTACCCTCATTGCTGGAGGACTGACAAACCGGTTTTATATTACCCCCTCGATGCCTGGTTCATCCGCACAACTGCTTTCCGCGACCGTATGATCGAGCTTAACCTTACCATCAACTGGAAGCCTCAATCGACAGGCACCGGAAGGTTTGGCAAGTGGCTCGAGAACCTGGTTGACTGGAATCTATCACGTTCGCGTTTCTGGGGAACGCCTCTTCCAATATGGGTTACCGAAGAGAGAAAAGAAGAAAAATGCATCGGTTCTGCGGCAGAACTCAAAGCTGAGATTGAAAAATCAATCACAGCGGGCTTCATGAAAATTAACCCCCTGGAAAAATTCACTGAGGGAGATAACTCGGCGGACAACTATGAGAAGTTTGACCTGCACCGCCCATATGTTGATGATATTTTCCTTGTCAGCGATACCGGTAAAAAGATGTTCCGCGAACCTGACCTTATTGATGTCTGGTTCGACTCGGGCTCAATGCCTTATGCACAGGTACACTATCCTTTTGAGAATAAGGATAATTTCCATGAGCTGTTCCCTGCCGATTATATAGCAGAGGGTGTCGACCAGACAAGAGGTTGGTTCTTTACTCTCCATGCAATAGCCACTATGATCTCTGACTCAGTTGCATATAAAAACATTATCTCAAACGGATTGGTTCTCGATAGTAAAGGTAACAAGATGTCAAAACGTCTCGGGAATGCCATTGATCCATTCATAGCGATCGAAAAGTACGGCTCCGATCCATTGCGCTGGTATATGATTACCAATGCTCAACCATGGGATAACCTTAAATTTGATATGACAGGGGTTGATGAGGTTAAACGCAAGTTCTTCGGAACCCTTTATAATACTTATTCATTTTTTGCCCTATATGCAAACGTTGATAATTTCAGCTATAAAGAAAAAGAGATCCCTGTAAATGAAAGGCCTGAGATAGACAGATGGATTATCTCTCTTCTTAACTCCCTCGTTAAAGAGGTTGGAAGATGTTATGAAGATTATGATCTCACTCGTGCCGGACGCGCAATACAGAATTTTGTTACTGAAAACCTCAGTAACTGGTATGTACGCCTCAACAGGAAACGTTACTGGGGAGGAGAGTATGATAAGGATAAACTTTCCGCGTACCAGACACTCTTCGTCTGCCTTGAGACAGTAAGCCGGCTTGCTGCTCCGATAGCTCCATTCTATATGGACCTCCTGTTTTGCGATCTTAACAATATCACCGGCAGACATAAAGAAGACTCTGTTCACCTTGTTCTATTCCCGGAATATGATGAATCGCTCATCGACAATGCTCTCGAAGAAAGGATGGATATTGCACAGAAGGTCTCTTCAATGATACTTGGATTACGCAGAAAAGTAAGCATTAAAGTACGTCAGCCACTAGCCAGGATAATGATCCCTGTTCCTGACAAACATTTCAGAAGCAAGTTTGAAGCTGTTAAAGATCTTATTCTTGCTGAAGTCAATGTCAAAGAGGTGGAGTATATTGACGACACTGCTGCTATCCTTGTTAAGAAGATAAAACCCAATTTCAAGACACTCGGACCACGATATGGTAAGATGATGAAAGATATCAGTATTGCTATTTCTGCCCTGACACCACAGGAGATAGTATCTTTTGAAAACAGCGGAAGTCATCCTGCTACCATTAAGGGAGAGCAGATTGTACTTACAAAAGAAGATGTTGAAATAATTTCCGGGGATATTCCCGGCTGGCAGGTAGCCAACGATGGAAAGCTTACTGTCGCGCTTGATATCACTGTATCAGATGACCTTCGATACGAAGGTATAGCCCGCGAATTTGTCAACAGAATCCAGAATATACGTAAAGAGAATGACTTTGATGTTACCGACAAGATTACCATTCAGATAGAAGATCATGAGTTTGTAAGCGAAGCGGTGAAGAGACATAAATCATATATCGGATCTCAGACTCTTGCCACAGCAGTTACCCTTTCAAAAAACATCTCTGGTGATGGTAGCCGGGAAGTGGAGATTGATGAGGTTGTTGTTAAGTTAAGTATTACTAAAAATAGTTAAACTAATTAATACCTGGCATTTTTTGCCACACTGCCACTAAAGGGGGACCTCCCCTTTAGAAAGATATTTTGCCCTGATGATTTTTACCCCCCAACCCCCCCAAGGGGGGGCTAATCCTGTGCATATCACTAGAATCTAAGTAATCCCAAATATTATTTTTATTAATTTTCCTAGCCATACAAACTATTCAATAATAGCAACTAATAGCCCCCCTTGGGGGGGTTGGGGGGTGTTAAATAACAATGCAGATTAACTATATTAACCGGACAGGGGAGCAAAATATGAGATAAATCATGGACACATGGGAAACCCACAACAAACTAAATCCGTTTCACTATATTTGTGTATAATATAGAAACCATGAAACGAGTATTAGTTACCGGCGGTGCAGGATTTATCGGATCTCACTTATGTGAAAGGCTTCTTAATCTCGGTCATGAGGTGGTTTGTATGGATAACTACTTCACAGGATCGAAAATGAATATTGTCCATCTGCTCGACAACCCATACTTTGAACTGATAAGGCACGATGTTACAATGCCCCTTTTTGTTGAGACTGATGAGATCTATAACCTTGCCTGTCCTGCGTCACCTGTTCATTATCAGTATAATGGCATCAAAACAATAAAAACATCTGTTATGGGTGCAATAAATACCCTTGGACTTGCAAAAAGGACGAAATCAAAGATTCTGCAAGCATCAACAAGCGAAATTTATGGTGATCCACAGGTTCATCCGCAACATGAAGGATATTGGGGTAATGTAAATACACTGGGTCCCCGGGCCTGTTACGATGAAGGGAAGAGATGCGCAGAAACACTCTTCATGAACTATCACGATCAAAATAATGTCCGTATTAAAATTGCAAGGATCTTTAATACATATGGACCGAAGATGAATTCAAATGATGGCCGTGTTGTTTCAAATTTTATTGTACAGGCACTTAAAGGTGAAAATATTACAATCTTCGGAGATGGCTCACATACCCGTAGCTTTCAATATATTGATGATCTCCTTGAAGGACTTATTAAGCTTATGGACACCCCTGATAGTTTCACCGGACCAGTCAATCTGGGAAATCCGGTAGAATTCACTATCAGATCTCTTGCCGAAATGATAGTCAAAATGACCGGTTCAAAATCTAAGATCGTTTATCTTCCATTACCTGAAGATGATCCCAGACAACGAAAACCCGACATCTCACTTGCTCTAAAAGAGCTAAACTGGTCCCCGCAAATCGATATAGAAACAGGTCTTTCAAAGACAGTGGAGTATTTCAGGAGCATATTGAAGAATTGAAAGGGAGAGGGGGAGACTGGGTGAGGGGGTGACTGAGTGTCTGGGTGAGGGGGAGAAAAGGTGAGGTAGGTGATCAAATGCTCCATTTTTCTGGATGATTAATCATGTTGACTATTTTTCCAATTATATTATCATAGTCATTAAATAATTTTAGGTGTTTGGTTTCAGATATATAACCACAATTGAGAGAATAATCCAGCCAGACTTGTGTTTCTGCAGCTTCGGCTTCCGAATCAGATAATTTTGCAATAAACGCTTTTTCATATCTTCTTTTTCTGAAAGCTTCGGCAATATTTGCTGACACTGAACGTGTACTTCTTCTTATTTGTGAAGTCAGGGAAAATATTTCATCTTTGGGAAAAGACTTACTAATTTGGAAAATTTCCATAGATGTCTTGAATGCCAACTGATATACTTCAAGCTCTTTATGAGACCGCATGATTTTCATTAGGAATAATTTTAGCAACGAGAATATCAAATTTATTCAATATTTCTGAATTCACAAAATTCTTCCCATCGCCCTTCCCTTCCTTTTCCTTTTCTTTTTCTCCCCCTCTCCCCTTCTCCCAGTCTCCCCTTCTTTTCATATATATTCTCCCACCTTTGCCACATTTAGGCAATTATCTGATATCTTTGAATCATGATTGACCGTCCCACGATAGAACGTATTCTCGATGCTGCTCAAATAGTTGATGTGGTGCAAGAGTTTGTTCCTCTTAAAAAGAGAGGTGTTAATTACCTGGGACTCTGCCCCTTCCACAATGAAAAAACACCATCTTTTACAGTATCTCCATCGAAAGAGATATTCAAATGCTTCGGTTGCGGAAAGGTCGGTAACTCGGTCAATTTCGTTATGGAACATGAGCATCTCACCTACCCTGAAGCACTAAAGTATCTGGCAAAGAAATATAACATTGAAGTTGTTGAAAAAGAGCTTAGCCAGGAAGAGATTGAGAAACAAAATGAAAGGGAAAGTCTGCTCATAGTAACAGCATATGCAACCCGTCAGTTCACTGAGAATCTTTTTCAAGCCGACGAAGGAATATCTGTCGGTCTTACATATTTCAAAGAAAGAGGCTTCCGGCAAGATACTTTAAAGAAATTTGAAGTTGGTTACAGTTTCGATAAACGTGACGCATTTTCTAAAAAGGCCCTGTCAGATGGATACAAACAGACTTTTCTGGTCAAGACCGGCCTTTCAATACAACATGAAGATCGCATCTTTGACAGGTTCAGCAGCAGGGTTATGTTCCCTATTCATTCACTATCCGGGCAGGTACTTGGCTTCGGAGGCAGAATTCTAAAGGCTGACCCCAGGAGTGCAAAATATCTGAATTCCCCCGAATCGGAGATTTATCATAAGAGCAGGATCCTTTATGGTATATACCAGGCAAGAAAGGCTATATCAATGGAAGACAGATGTTATCTTGTTGAAGGATACACTGATGTTTTGTCACTCCACGAAGCCAATACCGAAAATGTGGTTGCCTCATCCGGGACATCTCTCACTCAGGAGCAAATACGACTGATAAAAAGATTCACCCAGAATATTACAATACTTTATGATGGCGATGCCGCAGGAATAAAAGCATCTATCCGGGGTATCGACCTTGTGCTCGAAGAAGGATTGAATGTTAAGATTGTACTCCTGCCCGATGGTGAAGACCCCGATTCCTTTTCAAAGAAGGTCAGCAATGAGGAGTTTATGAGATTCCTGAAAGATAACGAAACAGATTTTATACGTTTCAAGACTCAACTCCTTCTTTCAGAGGCTAATAATGACCCGGTTAAAAAAGCTGATCTCATACGCGATATTGTGAAATCTATTGCAGTAATCCCAGAGGCGATAACCAGAACAGTTTATATAAAAGAATGCAGCACAGTACTTGAAGTAACTGAGCCGGTCATATATCAGGAAGTAAATAAACTAAGGCAACAGAAAAGTTTCCAGGATAGGAATAAATATCCGGGTCCGGAGGATCTTCCTGTTCCTCCTGCAATATCAATTAAACCGGTCAGGCACGAAACTGTTTCATTATACTCTGAAAAAGAGATAATACGTCTGCTATTAAAATTCGGAAGCGCCGAATTCGAGAGAAGTATAAATAGTGAGGAGAATAAGGAAGAAGTTCTGACAGTATCTGATTTTGTCGTCCGTGAAATTATTTCCGACGATCTCCGGTTTGATAACCCCGTTTGTGAGAAAATCTTTGCCGATTTTCAGTTCCATGTTGAACATGGCCTGATGACAGGAGACAAACAGTTTGTAAAGCATGAAGACCCTGAGATTTCAAGCCTTTCAGCCGATCTGCTCGCTGACTCACACGAGCTTAGCAGGATATGGAAAGATAAACAGACCTATGTCGAAACAGAAGATATGAAACTTAAGGAGATAGTTGGAGATGCTGTACTTAAGTTTAAAAGCGATAAGATAATGAAAAGGAGAAAGGAGATAATGGTACTTCTCGAAGAAGCCGTAAAAGCCAATGATACAGAACAGGTACTCCTTTTACAGAAGAAATATGCTAATCTGAATGTTGCTCTGGGATTAATATCCAGAAAACTGGGAAACCGGATATTGCTTTAACCTTCAACAATAAGTCTATTATATTTTAAAGAAAATTGTTTATTCCGGCTCTGAAAGAGCCATATTGTGCTTGCAAAATAATCAAGAGGGGGATTAAGGGGGTGAGTTCGTGTTAGTAATGAATCCTTCCGTGAGCAGTGGGGCAAGACATTGACACAAAAAATGCAAGAGTATGAATTAAATTGATATACCCTCCTAAATTCATAGTTATTACTATATTTGTTTTGATAATTAAAAAGCTATGTTAAGGCCGCTTCCATACCTGATAATCATTTTACTGCTATTTTCTTTTTCCTGCAAATCAGAACTAAAGGAAAATGATACTTTTAAACCGGTCTTTTCAACATATAAGACAGATCCTTCTATTCCTGAAGATCAGATAGTAAAGATTGAGATTTTTTACGGTCTCCTCACACCCGTTGAAATATGCACAATCTTTAACCGGCTTGGTGTTCCATACAATAATGCAACTCTTAACCCTTTATCTAACAGGGATTTATACCTAAGTAGCTCCAAAGCCTCCATCAACACTGGTATCTATGGGGTAGATTTCGGATACCTTAAAATGTTCGGTATCGGTCAGGAGATGATCAACTATATGATAACCATACGGGACATGAGTAACAAACTGGGTATCCCCGATAGTTACCTTACAGAACCTATAAAAAGAATTCAGAGCGATATGTCTGAACCTGATACAATTTTGTTTCTCATGAATGGTGCCTTCACCCGAATGGAAGATCATCTGCGGACTGGCGGAAGAGAGAGTTCTGCAGGGCTTATGGTAATGGGTGGATGGGTTGAAGCGATGTTTATTGCTACTCAGTTGACATATAATTCCTCTAATCCGGATCCTGAAGTGGTTCAGAAGATTGCTGAACAGAAATACACATTGACCACCCTTCTAAGCTTCATGAAAAATTATTATGACGATCCTGTTGTTGTATACTATACCAAAAAACTTAAGTTCCTGAAAAATTATTTCGACTCTTTCGATATATACTTTAAAAAAGGAGATCTGGAAATTGACAATGCAAAGCAGATCCTTCGTTCCTCAGGAAGTGAGATGACTGTTACGGTCGAAACACTAAACAAAATCCGTGATTACGTAGCAAAGCTCCGAACTGAGATGGTTACACCCTAGGATATTGTCTTGCTCACTTCCCCGATATCCCGATTGCTAAATATGAATATCCCATAATCAAAGCACCTGGCTATGAAAACTGCAAGACTCCTTTTTCTGTTTTTTATTCTTATTGCTGTAACTGCCTGCAGTTCAAAAGATAATAAATCAAACCGACTGATTAAAGGTCAAACAAACGAGACTCTTCCGGCTAATATACCTCTCGACAAAGGATTCAGTGAATATATTTCAGGATATACTTCCGGGATTATTCCCTCAAATTCGACTATTGAGATCAGGTTTACTACTGAGTTTGCAGCTAAGGCAGATAAGTCAAGCTCCGGATTGTTTGCTTTTGTACCTAACATAAAAGGTAAAACTGAATGGAAAGATGAAACTACCCTCGTCTTCACTCCTTCAAGACTGCTCGATCAGGGTAAAACATATACTGGTAAACTTAACCTGGGCAAATTGTCGGAAGTACAGGAGCGCCTGAATTTTTTCCCACTAAAGATACAGACTCTCCGAAAAGATTTCAGTGTTACAACAGGTGCCCTGGAGTGCTCTTCTGATGAAGAAAACAGTTATATCCTGCATGGGCAAATAGTTACTTCCGATTTTATTGACCCGGTAGAAACCGAGGACTACCTCTATGTAAAACTTGGCAAAAAGAAGATGGGTGTAACATGGGACCATTCTGTCAACCTCACTCATAAATTCACTATTTCCGGTATCGAACGGACAAACAAACTTCAGGAACTAACAATATCCTGGGATGGCACCTCCACAGGAGTAAAGAAAAAAGGCTCCTTTTCCATAAGTATACCTCCTGTAGATGAATTCAGTGTCCTTGATATAATATCTATGCCCGGTGAAAGTCAGAGAATTGATATTGTATTTACTGATCCCATCGATGTTTCTCAGGAGACTGAAGGGCTGATACATTTTTCTCCCCCATCTGAAATAACTATTAACATTAATTCCAACATCGTCAGCATCTTTCCTGCCACAAGATTATCCGGAGTTGTCAATCTTAACATTGAATCATCTATACGTAACCTCAAAGGAGCATCTCTCTCCTCCTCATTAAAGAAACAACTCGACTTTTCAGCTATTCCTCCGGGAATAAAACTGGAGGGGAAAGGGATTATACTTCCCTCTTCACAGAACCTGATCTTTCCCTTTAAAGCTGTAAATCTTAAAGCTGTTGACCTTAAGATAATCAAGATATTTGAAAACAACCTGCCACATTTTCTTCAGGAGAATGACATCAATGGTGCATATTCCGTAAAACGATTCGGCCGTCCTGTCTACACAGGAAGGGTTGACCTGGCTGGCGGTTCAGGATTGAATAGCAGTGCATGGAACTTTTACACAATTGACCTGTCCGACTTTATTAAAGTTGAGCCAGGTGTCCTTTATAAGGTATATCTGGGAATGAGAAGGTCATATTCACTCTATCCATGCAGTGGTACAGAAGAAGATAACAAGTATGAAGAGATGCTGCAGCAGGCAGAGGAACAAAGTCGTGAATACTGGGACGATCCTCAAAATTACTATGATGAAAGTGATGATGAAGTATACTATTCATTCGGATTTAACTGGAGGGATCGCAGCAACCCATGTAAGGATGCTTATTATAGTCCTGATACAAGGGTTTCAAGAAATATACTGGCGTCAAACTTAGGATTAATAGCCAAGAAGGGCGATGATAATATTATGCATGTGATGGTTAACGATCTTCTTTCTGCAATGCCTTTAAGTGAGGTGCCCGTCGATGTGTATGACTACCAGATGCAACTTATTAATTCGGGAAACACAAATCAGGATGGCTCTGTGGCAATACTATGTCAAAGAAAACCATTCCTTTTAATTGCAAAAAAAGACAAAGACCGCAACTACTTGAAAACCAATGATGGATCGTCTCTTTCATTAAGTTCTTTCGATGTTGCAGGCAACAAACCGGAAAATGGAATTAAGGCTTTTATTTATGGAGAAAGGGATGTCTGGAGACCGGGAGATTCGATCTTCCTGTCGGTCTTTGTAAAAGATATGAAGAGTGATCTGCCTACCGGACACCCGGTACAGTTCGAACTTATTAATCCACTGGCACAGAGAGTGGATAACCAGGTAAAGAAGACAGATGGAACCAACCTGTTGGTTTTTACAACTAAAACAGTATCGGATGCTATAACAGGGAATTACAAAGCCCGGTTCAGAATCGGGGGGGCTACATTTACAAAAAAAATAAGGATCGAGACTATTAAGCCTAACCGATTGAAGATAAACCTCAATTTCCCGGGAGAAATATTGGGAGGAACAAACCCTGTTGCACGAGGAACCCTCAACATAAAATGGCTTAATGGCGCTGTTGCAAAGAACCTGAAATCCTCTGTGGAGTATATTTTAAAACATACAAAAACCGTTTTTAAGAAATACGGACAATATATTTTTGATGACCCGGTAAGTGAATTCTACTCCGAAACCGTAAATATTTTTGATAATGCAATTGATGAAACCGGAAATGCCAATATCACTTTTAATCCTGGCAAAGAGATCAATGCACCCGGAATGTTAAATGCCGTTTTCACTGTGAAGGCTTCAGAACCGGGCGGCGATGAAAGCATCACCCAGGTAACCTATAAATACGCACCTTATCCGGTGTTTGTTGGAATCAACTTCCCGGGCCTGAAAGGTAAAAGCAGGATGCTTTTTACTGATACTGATAATGAAATTAAAATAGTTACTCTCGATGAAAAAGGCGAACCAGTAAGATCGGAGGTTGAAATAACTATCTATAAAATATCTTACAGATGGTGGTGGGAATCTGATCAGGAGAACCTTGCATATTATATTTCAAATGACACCTACAAACCTGTTATAAGAAAAATGATTACTACTCAGGGTGGAGAAGGCGCCTTGTCGTTTAACATTGATAAGAAAGACTGGGGTCGCTACCTGATCAGAGCGACAACCCCTGCAGGCCATTCTACCGGTAAAATTCTACTTATTGACTGGCCATGGGAGTACGGGATGAAAGAAAGTACTTCCGGAGCTACGATGCTTGCCATTAATACCGATAAAGAGAAATATAATCCGGGAGATAAAATAAATCTCTCCTTTCCGGCTCCGGAAAATGCCCGTGCAATTGTAACACTTGAAAACTCAACAGGTGTACTTGAAGAGATCCGTGTCAATACTAATAAAGGAAACACTGTTGTCAGCTTTAGGGCAAAATCTGAAATGGCTCCAAATATTTACGCCTATGTAACTGTTATTCAACCCCACGCCCAGACAGTCAATGACATGCCTATGAGACTCTATGGTGTAATACCGGTAATGGTCGAGGATCCTGATACCCGTCTGTCGCCAAAAATTGATATGCCCGATGAGATACGATCACAAAAGCCATTCGTAATTAAAATTCGCGAAACGAACAAAAAGCCAATGACCTATACCCTCTCATTTGTTGATGAAGGCTTACTCGACATTACAGGGTTCCGTACTCCTGATCCATGGAACTATTTCTATGCGCGCGAAGCACTCGGTGTTCAGACCTGGGATCTCTACGATTTTGTCCTGGGGGCATTCGGAGGAACCCTTGAAAGAATCTTTGCCATTGGAGGAGATGAGGCAGTTATTGACAAGTCAGCCAATAAAGCTCAGAGATTTACTCCTGTTGTTAAGTTCCTTGGCCCGTTTACTCTTGAAGAAGGCAAAACACATACCCACACATTAACACTCCCACAATACACAGGTTCGGTTAGAACAATGGTAATAGCGGGTAGCGACAGATCATTTGGGGTGGCAGAAAAGGCCGTGTTTGTTAAGGATCCGTTGATGGTTCTGGTGACCGCACCAAGAGTTATCAGTCCGGGTGAAAAAGTGGCTCTGCCTGTAACACTGTTTATTCAGAAAGAGGGGATTAAAGATATCTCAGTAAAAGCAGCAGGCAATGACCTTGTAAGTTTTAAAGAGAATACCAAAAACCTTTCAATAGCAGCTATTGGTGAAAAGGATACTGAATTTACGTTTGTAGCTGGGAAGAAGACAGGAGTGGCAAAAATAAGTATCACTGCCTCAGGTGGTGGTGAGACAGCGACCTATAATATGGAAATTGAAGTAAGAAGTCCTAATCCGCTGGAAACCCGTGCTGAAATAAAAGTGATTAGAAAGGATGAAATATGGAAAACGACATTCAGTCCATTTGGTATGGATGGAACAAATTCAGCCCTCCTGGAAGTTTCATCTCTGCCTTCTGTTAATCTTGAAAAAAGAATGGGATATCTCCTTGGATATCCGCATGGCTGCTCTGAACAAATCACCTCTGCAGCCTTTCCACAGTTATGGCTTAAAGAACTTACAAATAGTGATACAGATATAGCACAGTCAGCATCGGCCAATGTCACAAAGGCTGTCAATAAGCTCATTTCACGTCAGATAGCTAACGGAGGAATTGCGCTGTGGCCGGGTTCCTCTCAACCCGACAACTGGGTAACATCATATGCCGGCCATTTTATGACTGAAGCTGAAAGAAAGGGATACAGTATTCCGGCGGGATTCCAGCAAAAATGGATCAGTTACCAAAAAAAGACAGCTAAAGAGTGGCTCTATGACACACGATTTAAACAATCAGCTAACGACCAGGCTTACAGACTCTTTACCCTGGCTCTTGCCGGTCACCCTGAAAAAGGCGCAATGAACAGGCTGAGGGAGTCAACCGGAATTCCTCAGTTATCACGATGGCTGCTGGCTGCAACATTTGCTACAACCGGTCGTCCAGAGATTGCAGACGATCTCCTGGACATGAGAAATACCGGAACGGAGCAGGAGTACCATAATTATTACTACGGCAGTGAAATTCGCGATAAAGCAATAATACTATACACTCTTACCCTGTTGAAAAAGGAAGAACAGACAGTGCCCCTGCTGAAAGAAATCTGTGATAACTTTAATAATAACAACTGGTATAGTACCCAATCTATCGCGTGGGGCCTCTACTCCTATATGAAATGGACAGAGATGACTCCCGGCAGTAACAATAACCCTTCAAAAATTAAGATCAGTTTGAACGGGGGAAAATCGGACCAGATAATCCAGACAAAACAACTCTGGTCAAAGGATATAATGATGATCGACGGAGATAACTCGCTGACCATTGAGAACAGTTCCGAAAAACCACTTTATGTAACCCTTACCAGAAAAGGAGTTCCTCTTATTTCTGATAAAATACGTGACGAGAAAGGTTTAAACATGAAGATAGACTATGTGAACATGGACCTGAAAGCTGTCGATCAGAAGAATCTCCAACAGGGATCCGATTTCATGATGATGGTGAAGGTTTCAAACAATACTTTTACAAGAGTCGATAATATTGCCCTTACTGAAATGGTTCCTTCGGGATGGGAAATTCAAAATACCCGGTTGTTTGAAGCTAACTATGGACTTAAAGAGAGCGCTTACGATTATCGCGACATCAGAGACGACAGGGTAAATACCTATTTTAGTTTAAACAGGGGTGAGTCTAAAACTTTCGTGCTAATACTGAATGCAGCATATAAAGGTGAATTTTACCAGCCATCGATATGGTGCGAAGCAATGTACATCGCCAATTGTTATTCCAGATATCCCGGAAATACCGTTAAAGTAACCGGTCAGAAAATTGAATAGAAAGCTAAAAATACTTATGATAGCAACCGGGGTACTCGTTACTCCGGTTTTGCTTTCACCAATACCCGGTTTCAGGGCTCCTCAGTCAACTGTTGTGGTAGCAAGCGACGGAAGTCTTCTTGGTGCCCGGATAGCAGATGACGGACAGTGGCGGTTTCCGGGTTTAGACCAGATGCCCGATAAATTCGAAAAATCTCTTCTGACTTTTGAGGACCGCTATTTTTATTACCATCCCGGAATCAATCCCATATCAATAATACGGGCATTTGCCAGTAATATAAAAGCAGGTGAGATTGTGAGCGGAGGAAGCACAATCACGATGCAGCTTGCAAGGATATCAAGAGGTAAGCGACCACGGACATATGGAGAGAAATTTATCGAAATGTTATCTGCATTAAAGATGGAGTTATTCAGGTCAAAAGAGGCAATCCTTCTTATGTACACCGCGAACGCTCCTTTCGGAGGAAATACCGTAGGACTGGAAGCAGCAGCCTGGAGGTACACAGAAAAATCATCGTCAGACTTAACCTGGGCAGAAGCTGCTGCACTGGCCGTTCTTCCCAACTCACCTGCCCTTGTTTTTCCTGGCAAAAATCAGGAAATACTTAAGAAGAAACGAAATAAATTGTTAGAACGACTTTATAAAAGAGAATATATTGATTCTCTTACCCTTGTTCTGGCTCTTGATGAGCCACTTCCGGGAGCACCCAAACCGCTTCCTTCTAAGGCGCCTCATCTTACTGATCATTTTTATATTAAAAACAGAGGTGAGATGATAACAACAACCATTGATGCAGCACTCCAGGAAAGAGCAACAGAAATTATCAATACCCATCAGAAAGATCTTGCATCAAACTATATTTTCAATTCCGCATGTATAATAGTAGAGGTCGAAACCGGGAATGTTCTGGCTTATGTAGGTAACAGCTCACTTAATAATGCATCTGCTCATTGTGGCGATGTTGACAATATATGCTCGTTACGCAGCACAGGGAGCATACTGAAACCCCTACTATACGCCGCGATGCAACAGTCGGGCGATATTTTGCCAAATACCTTGATAGCTGATATCCCAACACGATTCCCGGGCTTCTCTCCAAAAAACTTTGACCTCAAATATAATGGGGCGGTAACTGCCGGTACTGCGCTATCACAATCACTTAATATACCGGCAGTAAAAATGTTACAGAAATATAATCCTGAGAGGTTTCTCGATATCCTTCACAAAACAGGATTCACAACATTCAATAAATCAGCCGATTACTATGGTCTTTCACTCATTTTGGGTGGAGGAGAAGTATCATTATGGGAACTGACAGGGGTATATGCCTCTCTCTCACGTGTATTGAACAAATACCTCCATGAAAAAAAATACTATAAAGGAGATTATCATCATCCTGTTCTAATTCAGCAAAAAGAATTAATGGCTGATAAGAAAGAAGATCTCACACCTGTTCTTTCAGCTTCATCAATATGGCTGACATTTGAAGCACTTCAGAAGGTAAACAGACCAGAGAGTGAGTCCGGATGGCAATATTTTTCCTCATCTCCAAATATTGCCTGGAAAACCGGAACAAGCTTTGGTTTCAGGGATGGCTGGGCCGTGGGAACAACGCCAGGTTATGTCGTTGGGGTATGGACCGGAAATGCCGATGGAGAAGGAAGACCCGGTTTAACCGGAATTTCTGCAGCAGCTCCTATATTGTTCGACCTGGTCAACCTGATGGGGGCCGGGGATTGGTTTAACACTCCTCATGATGATTTAACAATTATCAGGGTTTGTAGTATTAGTGGCTTCCGGGCTGGCCCCGATTGCCCTGAAACCGTTGAGATCCCAGCCAGCATAAATGGATTGAAGAGTAAAGCATGTCCCTACCACCAGATCATTCATCTTAATAAAACAGGAACTCTTCAGGTGACCTCCGACTGTGAATCTCCTTCCAATATAAAAAATGTAAAATGGTTTGTACTAACACCGGCAATGGAGTATTTCTACAGGCAAAAGCACCCCGAATATAAAATTCTACCACCAGTTGCACCGGGTTGTATTGTCAGTAAGAACATTCCTGTTATGGAGTTCATATATCCCACTCCCGGAATAAAGATCTTCATCCCCCGCGACAAAGAAGGCCTGCCAACCAGGGTGATAACTGAAGTGGCACACCGTAATCCCTCAAAAAAGATCTACTGGCATCTCGATGAAAAATTTATCGGCACAACCCGCTTTATTAATCAGATTGAGTTTCTGACAGAAGCCGGGGACCATGTACTCACCGTTGTGGATGAAGAGGGTAGCTCAATAAGATGTGTATTTACGATAATATAATTTTAATTTCTCCTCTTTCAACCGGACTTTAACCCAAAAAAGGATAACTAATAGATAAGTAGTAAATAAAAGATTTCTTTGTCATAAATATGGGTGCCTTCCCATTGTTGACACTGGAACCCAATAAGATTCCTCATTCCTTCCGCTTTGCGGAATCCATTCGGAATGACAATTGTACAAATGTCAGATAATGTTTTAAGTAATGGAATTCCTTTCGCCATTCCATTTGGCAAAGCAAGCGGGAGATTCCTCACCCCCATAAACCGGGGTTCGGAATGACAGTCTATATTTTTTTAAGAGGGGGGGGGGTTGGGGTACCCGTGGGGGGGCGGGGCCCGCCTCCCTCCCCCCCCCCCCCTCTGTGACCAAAAAAGGAGCTGTCATCCCGAACGAAGTGAGGGATCTCCCTCGTCCATTCCAGAGAAATCTTATTATTACTAGTTATGGTAAAAAATAATATATATAACAGGTCAATAGAACAAAAATATAAGTGTCTGATAATGTTTATATTATAAAATGTTGTCATTAGTAGCGCCAGCGAGGAATCTCCTTATCTTATATTAGAATTACCTTTTAAAAAAATATTAATTAATCCCACTAAGGAAAAGATTTTTAATTTTGCCGGACATAACTCCTTTAAATGAATTTATCTCTCCTAAAAAAAATGCTGCCCGGGTTGATCCCCCTATTCATCTTTATCCTGGCTGATGAGATCTGGGGAACTAAGATTGCCCTTTATGTTGCCCTTGGTTCGGGAATTGCTGAATTTTTTTTCTATTTCATAAAAGACAAAAAAATCGACTCATTCATACTATTGGACACAGGATTGCTTCTTCTCCTGGGAGCTATATCTATTGCTCTGGAGAATGATCTCTTCTTCAAAATAAAACCGGCACTTATTGAGGGTATACTACTTTCAATTATTGGCTTTTCTCTCTGGGGGCCTAAAAATCTTATTATGACTATGTCAAAAAGATATATGGGAGACATCCATCTCAATTCTGACCAGGAAAAGACAATGAGAAATAATATGCTGGCCATGTTCTGGATAACAGTTATTCATGTCATACTCGTATTATATTCAGCTCTTTATATGTCGAAAGAGGCATGGGCTTTTATTAGTGGAGGATTATTTTATATCTTTTTTGCTGTCTATTTTGCTTTCTTATTGATAATAAATAAACTTCGCAACAGACATTATAAACAAGAGGAATGGTTCCCTTTTGTAAATCCATCCGGCCAGGTTATAGGCTCAGCGCCACGAAGTGTCTGCCACGATGGGAAAAGCAAACTCCTCCATCCTGTTGTTCATCTACATCTTTTTAATAGTTCCGGCAAACTTTTTTTACAGAAAAGAGCTATGACAAAAGATATATATCCGGGAAAATGGGACACCTCGGTAGGAGGCCATGTCAGTCTGGGTGAAACAACAGGAGAAGCACTTATTCGTGAAACCAGTGAGGAGTTGGGATTGAATATAGTAGCCCCTGAATTTTTGCATAAATATTTATGGGAGTCATCACGGGAAAAGGAGCTTGTTATTTCATTTTATACTATCTCGGATGCTATTCCGTCAATTAACCCTGATGAAATTGAAGAAGGTAAGTTCTGGTCCCTGAGTCAGATAAGAAATAATATTGGGAAAAATATCTTCACCCCTAATTTTGAGCATGAATTTGGAATGTTACTAATTAAGAAAACTAAAGAGAAGCATTAAATATTAATTTATTGATCGGGAATATGTTTTTTAACTACTTTTATGAAAAATTAATCAGCAATGAATAACCCTGTCAAAATCCTGATGTTTGATAACGAGATTGAAGCAATGCTTCTTGATGAGATATTAACTGATAAGAAGATTCCACATATTATACGTTCATATCATGACTCAGCATTGGATGGTTTATGGCAGATACAATCTGGCTGGGGACATATTGAAGCTCCGGAAGAATACAAGGAGGAAATTTTGACGATATATAATGAAATGTCGGATAAATAGTCAGGATTAACCCATCTCCACAGTTATATTAACAAGATACATTTTAACAAGCTGTGCTGTTTATAATTTTAAAACTATTACTTGCAACAAAGACCCTGAGACACTAAGATTCACAAGGAAATATATTAGATTTATAACCGCATAAGATTTTACTTTTTAATAAGCAGGTGAATGAATTTGAACTCACATAGCAAGAGAAAGCCGGGTCCACTTATTTCGGAATTTATACTTGACATCATTCCTGTACTAAAGAGCAAGTATCTCTATATCGGCTTTCTTGCTGTTATTGCCGGATCAGGACTAAATTTTGCATCCCAGGCATATCTCTACCATTACATCAGTGAAGGTAAAACGCTGCCAATGCTCTCCGACTTAATCCTTGACAACCTTCCTTTCATTGACGTATCCCTCATATATGACATCGCTGCATTGATACCAATCGTTCTTATTATAATTTATGTCTTTCATAAAAAGGACTATAACAGGTTTCCTCTTATTCTACTTATGGTTGGTCTCTTTTATATTGTAAGGGGAATTTTTATCGTTCTCACTCCGTTTGGAAATCCTCCTATGTTTAATGGATCATATCCTCTTTTTCAAGGATTTGCCAACTATGAATTGGGAGTATACCCTTCAGGACATGCCGGAAATGTATTCTTATTGTATCTTCTGGTAAAAGACAAGGTTTATAAATGGCTGATACTGACATGTTTGATTATTGTTATTATTACTTTGTTCCTTGCACATGGTCACTATAGTATCGATATACTATCCGGTATCTTCTTTGCCTATGCGATCAAATCATATGGTGACAAGCACCTCTCAATGTTTATTCTGAAAACCAACCGAAATCCCTGGCTTAAGTCTTCCACATATGCCTCAGAAAGAGGCTAAAATATAGTTCTTATGCGATATTGAAAAATCTTCTGTAAATTTGAGCATGAACCGAACATGAATTTTATCATGCCAAATTCACAAACAAGCATGAATAAAATTCATCGAGAGTTCCATACGACCATTGAAATGAAATTTTATACGTATGAAAAGGCCGGTTTCAGAAAATAGAAATAAAGCACTGTTTATACTAAATCAAAATTCAGGAGTTCCTCCTGTAAACTTCATTATATCAAAAGATCTGGATCGCCGTAAGAAAGATTTAACTTGCTTCAAAACATTATCTGTAAATCATTCGAAAAACCTGATTAAGGAAAATATAAATCAATATAATGTCTTTATTGCTGCGGGGGGCGATGGTACTGTTCATACTGTAGCTTCACAGCTTGTTGGAGGGGAAAAAATCTTTGGCGTTTTACCTCTTGGCTCAGGAAATGGCTTTGCCAGGGAATTTGGATTTAAAATGAATGTCAGATCCCTGCTGTCTGATATTAAGAAGTCCGAATCTATGGATATCGATGTTATTGAAATAAATGATAAGTTATGCCTCAATGTCGCCGGTATAGGCCTCGATAGTTTTGTTGCACATTCCTTTAATAACCTGAAACTACGAGGCTTCCTGCCTTATGTATGGTTAACCCTTAAGGCTTTTTATCACTTGCGACCATTTCATGTATCTATCAAGTGCGAAGAAAAAGAGCTTGTCTCTGAAGAACTATTTGTTCTTACAATTGCAAATACAAGACAATTTGGTAACAATGCTTTCATTGCACCTGACGCCAGACCAAATGATGGAATAATTGATCTTGTATTAATTAAGCCATTCCCGAAAATCTTAGGCCCACTTTTTATAATCAGACTGTTCACAAAAAAAATAAACAAGTCCAAATATGTAAGGCATATTTCTACAGATAAAGAAATAGTTATAAAAACAGATGAGACACGGTTCCATATCGATGGAGAGCCCTTGAGGATATCCGGGAAAATCATTGTACGAATAAAAAGGAATGCTCTGAAAGTACTTAAAACAGTCCATAATAAATTTATAACCAGCTTACCTTCCAATCAACCAAATGGAAATATCTAATGACCATAGAATATAGGGACATCCGGTATATAAAACAAGAATTACTTAAACAGAACGCCCATATATGACATCACTTTTAAATATCAGCAAATCAAAAAGGTGTCATGTTAATAATTTTTCCTGATTTTATATAAATGACAAGTAAACTAATATAGTAGATCATGAAAACTTCATTCCTGACTTTTTTATCATTTATGTTACTGTCCCTATATTTCGTTGGCTGCAAACAAGAAAAAGCCATTAAATCCTTTGATGCTTTTCTGGGAGAGTGGTATACTATAAAAGGAGATGTAGAAGCGTATAGTTTCCTGAAGGACGACAGCAGTTATATTTTTGTTGGAACTCAGGGTATGCGGCCGGTTGTATATGGGACCTGGAAAATCAATAAAAATAAATTCATCATTACTATGGATAATGGAACAGCAACAGAGTATTTATTTACACATTTAAATGATACGCTGATCTTCAATAATGGGGAGGAGATATATACACGCACTCCACCTCTGGATGTTAAATATCCTGAAGTGAAAATACTGACTGCACTTTCCTCAGATCTGAGTGACCTGACGTTTTCAGAGCCACAAAATGCCGATATAAAATGGGGATGCCTGATCGACAGTACACAAAAAATTCGGGAATTCACTTTGCGTGGATATTTCATTTCAGCAGGAAGCACACTATCATCAGGCGATCTGAAAGATATTTCTGATTACCTTAAAGACTATGGCTTTGAATCAGATACCCTGTTTATGACAGAGATCTGCGATGGCTATTGGGATAATAATCAAATTGTTACTGTCTGTACACAGAGGGATTATGAAGCTGATAATGATTCGATATATATCGTGGTCACCAGTGGATTAGTTGTGAAATAATACATCACTTATAAACCAATTCTCTTACGATGAAAACCTTTCTTATAATCCTGCTTCTCGTTACAATTAATCTGCAGGCTCAGACCCTGAATGATATTGAATCCAAACGTGTGTCATTGCCTAATGGATGGCACTTAACTCCTGTTGGAAATATGTTACCCCTTGGTGACCTGCCACTAAATATTGCCGTATCACCATCAAAAAAACTTGCAGCCATTACCAACAACGGACAAAGTGACCAGACAATTCAGCTTGTGGATATTGAAAGGGAGCTAATTCTTGGCTCAATAATCATTGGTAAAGCCTGGCTGGGATTAACATTTTCGTCAAATGGCAAATACTTGTATGCCTCAGGGGCCGATGGTAAGGAACAAAAGATCAAAGTACAGTACATTGGTGGACTTTTCAGGGGAACCCTTAGCATTCTCAATGTTCCTGATGAAAAACAAATGGCTCTCCATTCAAAGGCTGTCTATAATAATACGCCATACAACAAGAACACTGAAATGATATCCGAGGGTGCTGTTGACAATTAAAGAAAACCGCACTTACGATCAGGTATTAGGCGATATCCCCGAAGGTAACGGCGAGGTAAGTGCTGATGGTCATAACTGGACAATGGGAGCTTATGCTACAGATTCTGTTCTGCCTATGCAAATTGGAATATGAATGTACGTGATACGGTCCGGTTTTCTCAATGGAAACATGATTTTGATTCCCTTATGGCAGCAGATGCTTTACCACAGTTAACAACACTTCGTTTTGGCAACGATCATACCCAGGGACTAAGTCTTGGTAAACCGACACCTTTTGCACAGGTTGCTGACAATGATCTGGCTGTTGGCCTGTTTGTTGATTATATCAGCCACAGTCCAATATGGGAACAAAGTCTTATCATGATAGTTGAAGACGATGCTCAAAACGGACCCGATCATGTGGATGCCCACCGTACCACTGCATATATTGCCGGAGGTTTTGTAAAGAAAGGGTTCGTTGATCATACCGCTTATACAACTTCATCATTTCTTCGGACCATTGAGCTGATACTTGGACTGCCTCCCATGAGTCAGTATGATGCAGCTGCAGTACCCGTTTGGAGATGTATGAATAATACAGCTGATCATCCACCTTTTAAAGTCAGACCCTGCCATATCGATCTGAATGAAGTAAACCTTGCAGAAAATATCTGGCAGAAAAAAAGTGAAAAGTTCAATTTTGCTCAGGAAGACCGGATTAACGATAATGACTTTAACGAGGTTATATGGAGAGCAGTAAAAGGCCTGGACTCTCCATGTCCTCCGGTTGTACATGCAGCATTCTTCATGCCGGAGGACGACGAGGACGACGATTAGTTAATTCCAGGGGGAGTATTAATACAGTGGCTTTCCACGATTATACCCTTTTCGTATTTCCTGACCTATTGTAACTTAAACTCCACCGGCACCATATAATAAACATCAACTGCTTTGCCGGCCTGTCTGCCAGGTTTCCAGTCGGGCATGCTGCTAATTACACGCTTTGCCTCTTCATCAAGAACCGGATTCTCAGATCTTAAAACGACGACTTCTCCGACTTTACCTTCCGAATTTATAACAAATCTTACTCTGACTATTCCTTCCAGTTTTTTATCTATTGCCTCAGCAGGATATTTAAGATTAAGGGCTATCCATGCAGCCATGGCTTCCTTTCCGTCACCCGGAAACTCCGGCATCTCTTCCACAACTAAAAAAGTATGATTATTTGTAAGAGATACACTCTTTTTCGTTTTTACCAAAATAACTCCGTTCTTCCCTTTTTCTCCATACACTCCTTTTTCTGATTCATTTTTAAGGACTGTAATGGATTCTATTGAATTAGGGGGAATATTGTTTACATCAATATCTTTTTCTACCCCATCAACCAGCAAAAGCGGAGTTTTTCTATCATTTGATCTGATCTTTAAATATTTGTCTTTATTGATAACATTATTCCCTTTAGTATCTATAGACAATGGAAGTGTCAGGGGTGAGCTATTTTTTACCAAACCTGCACTCGGAGGAGGTGGTGGTGGTGGTGGTGGTGGGTCAGAGATGTACTCAAAAACTATTGTGTCTCTTTCCATTTTGATTGTCATCTCAGATGTGAAATCAGGTTTGACAACCTTGCTTTTGTACCCAACATAAGAAGCAACCAAAAGGGCCTCATCGGGAACATTGTAAAGTTTGAAAAATCCATTTATATCCGCTGAAGTACCAATAGTTGTTCCTTTAACAACAATAGCTGCTCTTTCAAGAGGTTTCCCATCCTCTTGTACAACAATACCCTTTACTTCATTGGATTGAAGTGTTGGTTCCAATAACGGTTTTACCTCCTGCTTAAGAATTACATCGTTTACCGGTTGAGTCTGGATTCCTGATACCTCGTAAATCGTCATGGTATTATCAGCAGGGCTTACATAATGATATTCAGGTTCTGCAAATGCATATAACAAAATTGCAAAGACCGGTAATACAAAAAGAACTTTCATCTTTCTGTAAGGCGAGGTGATTATCTTTTTCATCATTTCAAAACGTTTTTTGTTTAGTGAATAATTGAAAGAATTGGAAAGGCTGATAACTGGTGAACTGAACATCTGGTTCAATAGAGCAGCCCTGTAAATTGCCGGATCAGATGTGCGCTGCAGCGCTGCCTCATCAGCAAGATACTCATGGTTAAGCCTGATAAAACCGGTATAAATCCATACTATCGGATTTACCCATTGCACTACACGCAGGAATTCAACTATCAGCAGATCGAACCAATGCTTCTGGTGAACATGAACGAGCTCGTGATTCAAGATCTCTCCTGCCTCGGTATCATCTATTGAAGGATTAATAAAAACATAATTGAAAAATGAGAACGAGAATGAATATTCCGAACTCCTGATCAATTTGGCCGGCCCCTGTTTGTTGAAACCGGCTTTACTTATGGTACTGAATAATGTTCTTATACGCCAGATCAGCCTGAGAGACACATACAACACCCCTGACAAATATAAAAGAAGCAGAATATGACGAAAATCAAATTGATTATCCGGTTTAACTTGTTGCACTAATGTTGGGATATAATTTTCTGTAGGAATAATATCAGCATTACTTATTGCTGGGGCTGGCATCTCCACCTGATAATGTACTAAAATCAGTGGAAAGAGAAGTGAGATCAGAATACCTGAAAGAAGGTAGTATCTCTTTAGTCTGAAAAACCTTTCGTTTCGCAAAAAAAGAAAATATACCAGAGCGAAACCTGTGAGCCAGATAGCTGACTTAAGCAAGTACATAGCAAATGTTTCCATTAGTCTCTTTTTTTATTTTTTTTAAGCTCTTTTTTAGTATCCTTAAGCAGATCATCCAGCTCTTTTACAGTCAGGTCTGTCTCTTTTGCAAAGAATGAAGCCATAGCAGGAAAGGAGTTATTGAAATAACCCTCCATCAATCCAAACAACTGGCTCTTTGAATATTCACTCTTAGATATAAGCGGGTGATAAAGATGGACATTACCGAATGCCTTATGACCAACATACCCCTTCTTTTCCAGCACTCTCAACACTGTGGAAACAGTATTACGTACAGGCTTGGGATCGCTGAAATTATCGCGGATATCCTTTACAATACCTTCTCCCATGTCCCATAAAATCTGCATCACCTGTTCCTCTGCTTTTGTAAGTTGCATAATCAAATGTTTTTGGGCTATTGGCGGAGGGCGGAAGGCGGAAGGGTTTTTTCCCTGAGCCGTGCGTCATGAGCCTTAAGCCGCATTTATAAATCCTTCATTACAAAGATATGACTATTTTTATAGTCATGCAACTATTCTATATTAATTTTGACTATTTTTGTAGTCACACTCTGTATTTGCCTGGTTATTTGCGTTTTGCATTTTGCCCTAAAATTAGAGCCCCCGGTTATCCGCCAACCTGCGGATGGACAGGGGGCAAAATTAACAATACAGTTTAACTTTATTCACCAGTCAGGTGAGTAATGACTTCTTTCTTCTGACCCATATCAATATTATAAAACAGCGATGGAATTGAATTATTTTAACTATTTTGCATCAGAAATCAATCTAAATAATCATATTATGAAAAGAACATTTATTTTATCAGCAGTAGCTACAATGCTAATCATGCTTTCGTCGTGTGGAGAGCGTGTAAACAACCTCTCTGCCAAAGAGAAAAAAGAGGGATGGGTTATGTTGTTTAATGGTAAAGATTATACCGGGTGGAGACAATGTAACGGAACCGAAATGCCAAAGAACTGGATTATTGAAGATGACGCCATGAAGGTTTTTACCGGCGAAGGGAAGAAACCGGGACAAGGAGCAAACGGAGATATATTATACGGCGACAAACAATTCAAAAATTTTGAGTTATCGATAGACTGGAAAGCCAGCAAGATGGCAAATTCAGGGATTTTCTTTAATATCAGAGAAGTCCCGGGCAAACCTATATATTATGCTTCACCGGAGATCCAGGTTCTTGACAATGTCGATGCAACTGACAACAAGGTTGCCAGTCACCTGGCAGGATCACTTTATGATATGATTGAAGCAGATCCTGCAACCGTTCATCCTTCTGGTGAGTGGAATAATATTGTAATTAATGTAAAAAATGGTAAAGTAACCCATACTCAAAACGGTGTTAAGGTTGTTGAATATGAATTATGGACTCCTGAATGGGATACCCTTGTGGTAAATAGCAAATTCAGGGATTTCCCGGGTTTCACAGAAGGTATTTCTAAAGAAGGTTATATCGGTCTGCAGGATCATGGATATCCGGTATGGTTCAGAAATATTAAGATCCATGAATTGTAACCACCTGATAAATCATACAATGATTAAATTCTTATTTGATTATTAAGTTGGCATGAAAAAAGATGATGGATAAATACCTCAAAACACAAACCAATTTTCGCTGGATTATCCTGGCCCTTTTATTTGTTGCCACAACTATATTATATATTGATCGTTCTGCATTGGGCATTCTGGCTCCCGACCTTCAAAAAAGTATTGGCTGGTCAGAGGAGCAATATGGTATTATCAACAGTGTTTTTATGATTGCCTATGCAATATGCTTCATCCTAATGGGAAGGCTGATAGATTCAATCGGGACAAAGAAGGGTTACATTATTTCTATTGGTATTTGGAGCCTTGCAACACTTGGACATGCTCTTTCACGATCATGGATTGGTTTTGCTGTAGCCCGATTCAGTCTCGCAGTTGGTCAATCAGGAAACTTTCCTTCAGCCATTAAGGCTGTCGCCGAGTGGTTCCCTAAAAAAGACCGGGCTTTGGCAGTGGGGATCTTCAATGGAGGTGCCAATATGGGTACCATCCTCTCTCCACTGATTATTCCAGTTTTAGTACTTGGTTTTAATAACTGGAGAGTGGCTTTCCTATGGACTTTCCCAATAAGTTTGATATGGGCACTCCTCTGGCTGAAATATTTCAAAAATCCGGAACAAAGTCCAAATGTATCAGAGGAAGAACTGCAATATATTAACTCTGATAGCGGTCAGAAAGAAAGTTCTGAAAAAGTGGGATGGAAAGAGATCCTGCCCCATCGGGGAACATGGGCAATTGCAGTAGCAAAATTCATGGCCGACCCGATTTGGTGGTTTTACCTTTTCTGGGGGGCAAAATTCCTGAATGAAAAATTCGGAGTTAACCTGAAAGAAATTGGACTTCCCTTTTTTACTATATATCTGGTATCGTGGGGATTAGGCGTCCTTCTTGGGTGGTTCTCATCAAAGCTCATGAAAATGGGGTTCAGTCTTAACCAGGGACGTAAATTCAGTCTTCTGGCCTGTGCCTTTTTTGCCGTTCCGGTAATGTTAGTGCCACATACCTCAAATCTCTGGCTTGCAGTAGGTCTGATAGCCCTTGCTGCCGGTGGTCATTGTGGCTGGTCAGCTAATGTATTTAGTCTTATGTCTGATATTTTCCCTAAAAAGGCCACTGCATCAATAGCCGGATTTGGTGGATTTGCTGGAGCAATAGGAGGAGCTATCGTGGCTTTCTCAGTAGGTAAGATCCTGCAAAATATTGGTATAGATGGATACGCCATACCTTTTGCAGTTGCCGGATTCGGATATCTGATTGCCCTGCTGATAGTACATCTGTTAGTACCAATTATTAAACCCATTAATATTTAAGATTTTCTGAAATGAATAGTAAGGAAAGAATTAAAAAAGCAATTAATCATCAGGAAGCTGATCGCGTGCCTTATGATTTGGGAGGAACAACAGTTACATCAATCACAAAGAATGCATACAAAGCAGCTATGAAATATAAGGGGTTATCCACCGAATATCAGGCTCAGGAAATAGACCCTGTCTCGCAAATTATTACTCCCATTGAAGAAAACCTTATTCATGTAAAATCAGATACCCGGCGAATAGGAGCACAACGTATTCCTGAGTACCATAAGAGAAAACGGCTATCAGGTAAAATTGAGACTGTAACAGATTTTTATGGTTGCGATTGGGAATGGAACCCTGACAAAGATCTCTATTTCAATCAAATCTCCTACCCCCTTGAAAAATTTGACACCCTGTCAGAATCATTGCATCACCTATTCAGGCCAGACTGGGACGATTTCCTTAAGATCCTTCATAACGATCTTAACCAACAGATTAAAACCACAGAAGGATTTTGCTGCGTTGTCGACCGTCATGTGGCAGGATTAACTGAGAGTTCTCTAAGAATAAGAGGATATGAAAGTTGGTACATGGATACCGTAATGGATACTGCAGGGGTAGAAGCTCTTTTTGATATCATACTGGAAGATAAAATCAGATACTGGGATGCTGTCATTGACTGGGTCATTGAAAACGACAAACAGGATCTGATTGATGTGATCTCCGAATGTGATGACCTTGGTTCGCAAAACTCATTGATTCTCGATCCTGAAATCTTACGACAGATGGTGATTCCGCGTTTTAAGATTCTATTTACCCATGTGAAAAAAAGACTACCAGGAGTAAAAACGTTCATGCATAGTTGTGGGGCTATCTTTGAAATCATTCCTGATTTGATTGAAACTGGTCTTGATATAATTAATCCGGTACAATACACTGCCACCGGGATGGATCTGGCCCGCCTAAAAAAAGAATTCGGAAAAGATATTGTCTTTTGGGGAGGAGGAATTGACACTCAGACAACACTTAATAACGGTACTCCTCAAATGGTAAGTAATGAAGTGAAAAGAACCCTGGATATACTTGCTCCGGGTGGCGGATTTGTTTTCACCCCTGTGCACAACATTCAGGATGATGTAACACCTGAAAACTACTGGGCAATGTGGGATACCCTACAGGAATATGGGAAATATTAAACTCCAGGAACTTGCAAAATAGAAACTTCAGATTATAATAGTACCATGATGATAACAACTGCAAATTGGCATTAATTGATCAGAAGAAAATATTTATACTTATAAATGTATTTTGTACACTTAATATAAAATTTCCTATTAAAATATTAGTGATTCGTTTTAAAATATTTTGTTATGAACAAAATAATTCGGGAAGTACAAAAAGGCAGAATTCTTGTCTCAGATGGTGCCTGGGGTACCTTTTTACATAAGAAAGGATTAAAATCCGGAGAATGTCCTGAGATGTGGAATATTCAGAGGCACGATGATGTTTTTGATATAGCCCGAAGCTACATTGAAGCCGGGGCTGATATGATTGAAACAAACAGCTTTGGAGGAAGTTGTTATAAACTAGCGAACTATGGCCTGGAGGATAAAGTTTATGAATTAAATAAAAGTGCAGCTGAAATCAGCAGAAGAGCTGCCGGACCGGATCATTTTGTATTAGGATCAGTTGGCCCAACGGGTAAATTACTGATAATGGAAGAGGTTACTGAAGATGAACTATATGACGCTTTTAAAGAACAATCCATTGCTCTTGAGGCTGGCGGGGCAGATGCCATCGTAATTGAAACAATGACTGATCTGGAAGAAGCCAGAATTGCAGTGAAGGCTGCGTGTGAAAATACCTCTTGCGAAGTAATATGTACTATGACCTTCGATAAAATTTCAACCGACGAATACCGCACTATGATGGGATGTTCACCAGCTGAAATGACCGAGACACTGATTGAAGCCGGAGCTTCTATAATTGGAGCAAATTGTGGAAACGGGATTGCTGACATGATTGGTATAGTGAAAGAGATCCGGAAAGTGAATCAGACAATACCCATATTGATCCATGCCAATGCCGGGATGCCGGTTTACTCAAATGGCGAAACCACATTCCCTGAAACACCTGCAGACATGGCTGGTAGGGTGAAAGAAATTATTGAAGCCGGTGCAAATATCATCGGGGGCTGTTGCGGAACCACTCCAAGCCACATTTCCGAGATCCATAATGTTGTTAAATCATTATAAGGCCTTTCAGGGTTCGGGTATGCTCTCTTTATATTGCATTGCATAATACATAGGTCTTGATTACTGCGAGCCTGCTTGCCCGACTCCTGGCGGGCGGCATTGAATTTGATGATGAGTTTGTTATTCTGATAATCAACTTAAGAATAATTATATAGCTAAAATATCACTATCTGTAAATTTATTAAAGAAAGGAGTATTGCTATGAAATTTAAAACATTAATGATTATCAAAGCAACTGTGTGCTTGTGTCTTGGAACATCCATATTACTGGTCCCAAACTTCATATATTCAATCTTTGGGGCTTCGCTGGAAGGTGGGGGGGCTTTTGCAGCCAGAGAATATGGTGCGTCCATGATTGGCATTTTAATGCTCACGTGGTTTGCCAGAAACTCACAGGAGTCAGAAGCAAGATGGGCCATCATCCTGGCCTTATTCGTTTACGATGCCATAGGATTTGTAGTGACTTTGCTCGCCATCATATCCGGTACATTAAATCCACTAGCATGGCTGGTTGTGGCGCTCTACCTGTTCTTAGCTTTGGCTTTTGGGTATTTTCTCATTCCAAAAAGCAAACCTGCATAGGCAAATTAATATTGAGAAGGAGTATATCTTAAAATTTCTGATTCGATTGATCAGTATTCCGGCAATACTTTCCGTTATTCCGGGAGGATAAGTCATGATTTTAGGGTAATTACAAATTCAGGAAATGAGTAAAAATCTTTAACAATTCCACATCCTAATTCCCCAACTATCACTTATTTCAGTATAATATTGTATATCTGTTACATACAACACTATTTCAATCCTGTTTAAGGCCATTTCTAGCCCGTTTAAGACCTTTTCACTCCCTCTATAGTATTCTCTATATCGAAACGCAACATTGCCCTAAAATGCTTAATAACAGCCAATTAGAGCATTTGCTATAATAATCGTATTTGTATGTAGCTGTATATCAATGCGATAATATGTATATATATTTGTACCAGGGGATTTGGGAGATGTAAAGTTATATTTTAGGAGAAAAATTCATTAATTCTGAAAATAAACATCAAAATATTTTGTTATTACAAATATATGGTCTATATTCGTAGAGCAATGTAATTAAATATAGAGTACTATGCAATTGACAAATGCCGAAGAACAAGTAATGAAATTACTTTGGAAACTGGATAAAGCATTTATTCGTGACTTACTAAATGAATTCCCAGATCCAAAACCTGCCTCTACAACAGTATTGACTCAACTGAAGCGGATGATTGACAAAGGATTTGTGAGTTATAAGCAATATGGAAATTCCAGAGAATACTATCCTTTAATTAAAAAAGCAGATTACTTTTCAGATCACCTAAACTTATTAATTAAAGACTTCTTTAATAATTCAACTACTCAGTTCGCATCATTTTTTACAAATGAAACAGATATGAACCCTGAGGAATTAAAAGAATTAAGAGATATTGTAGATAAAAAAATTGCATCAAAAAGGACAAAAAAATGATAGCATATATCTTTAAGTCAAGTATAAGCCTTCTAATAATGTTTGGGCTTTATTGGTTCCTGCTAAGACGGGAGAAACTCTTTGTTTTTAACAGGTTCTTCCTTATTTTCTCTCTAATCTTTTCTCTTATTATTCCTTTCATTTCAATCCCGATAAGTATACGAAATAGCGAAGTTCAGGGAAGTATCCTTTCTGTGATAAACACCAACATTCCTGAAATTGTTCAGAACCAGAGCAGCATTGAACCGATGCTCTTACCTTCAGTTATTAACCCTGCTCTGAAAGATCAATCCGAAAGCATTAATTATATAGCAATTCTGATAATACTTTATGTTTCAGGCGTGATACTATTTCTCTTTCGTTTTTCAAGGAATATGTTCCTTATCTTTCAACTGAGACGATTATCTGAAAAAATCAAATATCAGGGTTATTATCTCGCACTAACGGAAAAACAGGTCAATCCGTTCTGTTTTTTCAACACAATATACATCAATAAACAAGATTTCTTCCAGCAGAGGGTTGCTGAAGAATTAATCAAACATGAAATTGAACATGCAAATCAATTACACTCTGTGGACATAATGATTATCGAACTGATTCGGATTTTTTATTGGTTTAACCCAGTTCTGATTCTATATAACCGGGCGGCAAGGATTAATCATGAATATCTGGCAGATAATGGAGTAGTCCAATACTCGTTGGACGCTCAGAGATATGCCCATGAACTAATAAATTTCGTCTGCTACAGAAGAAATATTCAGTTAACCAGTGGTTTTAATGTGTCGTTGATAAAGAAGCGAATCATTATGTTGACTAAACCGAGATCAAAGATGACTTCTTATAGTGTTAGAGTCTCTGCGTTATTAATTTCAGTGGCTGTTTTATTTATTATCTTAAGCTGTGTCCTTATAAATTCTCAAGCTAATGGTTCCATTCTTCAACAAAAAACGAGAGTCGATGGTATTGTCCTTGATGAACAAGGTAATCCAGTTGGTGATGTGACAATTCTGAGTGCAGGGACTTTAGGCGAATCGCTATTTACCGTATCAGGCGTTGATGGTCATTTTAGATTGCCAAATGTCCCTCCCGATGCAAAACTTATTTTCCAACGCAAGGAATATAAAAGGATTGTGATTAAGCCTGAATTTACTTCAGAAATGAAAATAGTAATGCCAAAAGAAACAAGCAGAAAGAAGGATGAATTTATAATTATCGGCTATGGGGATGGATCCACAGCTACTGAACCAATCAGGGTCGTCAATGCAACTGATGGATCTCCTGTTGATGCACTTATAGTTATTGATGGAGCTATAACTGATAAGAAACATTTTGAAAGAATTAATTCTAAAGACATTACTTCTATTTCTGTCCAAAAGGATCCGTCAGTAACTGCTGTATATGGAGAAAAAAGGGAAAACGGTATTATTCTAGTAACAACGAAAAGAGTTTCATATGCTTTGGATGGAGTAATCATTGAAAGCCAGGATGAAGTAAGCAGAATAATAAGAAAGGGAATTGCATCAATAATGACTCGCCTGACAGCTGAAAAGGCGATTATAAAATACGGAGAAGTGGGTAAAAATGGCTTATATGAGCTCATGAGCAATGAAAAAGCCGAAGAATTAGGGATCAAGTTCCCGCTGAGACCCTACATGAGACGCAATCCCGAAGACTATCCGACTTTCAAGGGAGGAAATTCATTATTATATGCGAAATGGATTATCGATCAGGTCAAATATCCTGCCGAAGCAGCCTTAAAAGGAATTTGTGGACATGTAACTGTTACTTACACTATAAGCGCTGATGGATCAGTCAGACGGATGATTCCGGCATGGGGTTCCGATTCATTGCTTGCAGCTCCTGTGGTTAAAGTCATGCAATCATCTCCGAAATGGGATCCGGCTAAAAATCCTGAAGCAAGAGAAGATTATTATTCTGAAGTAATAGTCAGATTTGAATTACCTGACAAAGTTACTCAAGATGATACTTTTAGTAGTGTTGAAGATATGCCTCAATACCCGGGTGGCGATGTAGCACTGCGTAATTATATTAAACTCCATATTAGATATCCTGAAGTTGCCAAGACAAAAAAAATTGAAGGAACTGTAATTGTAAGGTTCATTGTTAGGGTAGATGGTAATGCAGAGGAAGCATCAGTAATTAAGAGCATTCATCCACTACTTGATGCAGAAGCAGTAAGGGTGGTCAGCACAGTCTCTGGATGGAAAGCTGGAATGCAAGAAGGAAAACCGGTGAATGTTTACTCTATAGTGCCGGTTACCTTTAGTCTTCCTGAAACGGAACTATCCAAATAAGCTATAAAATGCGTAACGAAACAGATTCATACCTGTATATTTTAGGCTAATTTCTGATGAAGGTGCGGATTAAAGTCTGCATCTTATTCTTATCTTAATTAGGGGATTGAAAACCAGTTTAAGGAACGAAGTAATAAGTTGACAAAAAAATCTCATCATAAAGGACAAAAAAATGATAGCATATATCTTTAAGTCAAGTATAAGCCTTCTAATAATGTTTGGGCTTTATTGGTTCCTGTTAAGGAAGGAAAAGCTCTTTATTTTTAACAGGTTTTTCCTGGTATTATCTGTAGTATTCTCTCTGGTAGTACCGTTTATTTCCATACCGGTGAATTTTCAAACCACTCCCAAACTAGAAAACATTATTCCTACTTACAATTATGTCATGCCGGAGATAAGTTCTGCAGTCAATATTATACGTCAGGATGTGAATATCAATCAGCCTTATGTCGGAAAACAACCTTCACCAATTGACATTTCAGAAGTTTTGCTTGCACTTTATATTTCAGGCGTAGTATTGTTTCTCATTCGCTTTCTGAGGAATATATACATGATAATCAGTAAAATTAAAATATCTGAAAAAAGATGTATTGAAGGGTACAGGATAATTCTTACCAATGATAAGACAGGTCCTTATTGCTTCTTCAGCAACCTGTTTCTGAACAGGGAGGATTATCTGAATGGCAAAATTGATAAAGAAGTTTTTGATCACGAGCTTGAACACGTTCGGCAATCTCATACACTTGATATTATATTGATCGAAATTGTAAAGATCTTTTACTGGTTCAACCCTATTCATCTTTTATACGATAGGGCAATAAGGCTAAATCACGAATATCTGGCTGATAATGGAGTTATCAATGACAATATTAACATAAAAAGCTATTCTGAGAAACTGTTGAGTTTCATTACAGGTAGGAGCAACATGTTGTTGACAAGCGGTTCAAATCATTCATTTACGAAAATGAGGCTTATGATGATAACTAAATCAGGATCAAGAAGCGTAATTTATGGGATAAGGATCGCAATGACTTTATGTCTTGTATCGGTTTTTTTCCTATTTCTGAGTTTTAAAGAGTCCGATAAGCAACCTTCAGCATTCAATCTATCAGAAACGGAAACAGAAATGACACAAAATATTGTCAGGGGTATTGTATTAACAGAAGATGGAAAGCCTTTGGAAGGAGCATCAATTAAATTCACTAAGTCAAATAATACCACATACAAATTTTTAGTATCGTCTGATGGCCGTTTTACATTTAACAATATACAAACCGGAGCATCGCTTCTTATTGAGCATGTTGGGTTTATAGGGCAAACAATTAAGCCTGATTTCGTATCGGAGATGGTCGTTAAACTAATCCGGGACCCTGATTATAAAGGTAAAATACTCATTCCTGAGTCACAATATGTCATCTTCAGAAATTCTGATTTTACACCTACGAAGGCTCTTGTTGTAATTGATGATGTAATAATAGACTATAAAGCAAACTTAAAGGTGAATCCTGGTGAAATAAAATCGTTTAAGATTCTAACAGATAAAGAGACAGCAAACAAATATGGTGATAAAGCTAAAGACGGGGTAGTTGAGATAATATTATATGGAAATAAAACCGAATCTACAGGGAAAAATCAGGCTGCTTCTAATAACGTTCCTTCAGATACCTCAAAATATAATACATTTTTAAGTGTTAACCATGTCAGCAATAAAGGAGAATTAATTGATATACCTGTTTCCAATTTAAAATATATAACTGTGTGGACTCATCATGATATTGATAATATAGACAAAAAGGGATTCCGAACTATTGGTATCATGACGAGAGATTATTATAAAGTTATAGGTAGAGTAGTCCAGGAGAACGGGAAACCACTATCTGGAGTAAAAATAGGTCTTTCTGAGAATCCATTTGCAGAAACCTCAGATAAGGATGGTCGTTTTATAATTGGAGATGTAAGGGAAAATGCTTTGCTTGAATTTTCACATCCGGGATTCGAACCATATTATATTAATACATCATTTGTGCAGTTTAATATGGAATTGACAATAGAACTTAAGAAGGATGATCTTCGCGAAAAGGATGAAATTTTGGTAATTGCAGAAAAAATGCCTCAATATCCCGGGGGGGATATGGAACTTAAAAAATTTATTGCAACAAACATGATTTATCCGGAAGAAGCTAGCGCACAAAGAGCTGAAGGAGTTGTTATGGTCCGTTTTGTTGTTAATACTGTTGGAAACATTAAAGAAGTTGAGATAATTCAGAGAGTTCATCCTGCAATTGACGCTGAAGTCTTAAGAATTGTTAGTAAGTTAGAGCGATTCATCCCTGGATCTCAAGGAGGAAAGCCGGTTAATGTTTACTATATGCTTCCGATTACCTTTGGTCTTCCCAGGACTAAATCATCTAAATCCCAGGATATGATTAATATTTCTGGCACATGGGAATTAGATTTATCAAAAAGTATTATTATTATTCAAAGGATTATTTCTTCAACATTAATAATCACCCAAAATGGTAATGATATAACCATTAACAGAACTCTTAATCTAAAAGATTCTAAACCATTAGTCAGCACTTTTAAATATACAATTGGGGACAAAGTTGAAAGTAAATCTAAGAATGGAATCCATATAACAACAAGTTCCTGGGGACCTGATAAACAAACATTTTCAATAATACACACTTACCCTGCTCAGAGAAATGGAATAACAAAAGAATCCAAAAGAACAAGTGTCTACTCATTAACTGATCAAGGCAACACACTGAATATTATCTCGGATGATACCCTTCCAGAAGGTTCTCTGACACCAAAAAGTGAAAGACATATGGTCATGATTTACACTAAAAAATAGTATTAATCTAGCAGCCTGGAATTTCCATTTTACCCTAAAAAGTAACAACCAATAGCTAATATGGTCAAAAACAAATTAATCTTGTCACAGTATTTGTATTACACTAGGAAAGTTTTACCGTGAGACAAAAATCTCGTCCGTTTACAAGCACCTTGATTTCGGTTCTGTACAAATTTTGCGACCTGGATAATTTTACTATATAACGGTTTCAACAAGTTAAACAGGACTAACTAAAACCTCGCAAACGATTGACCCTGCCCGAAACAAATCGCAGAAAGCCGGTACAATTTTTGTTACAATATCTTACAACAAGGAATAATTATCTTGGTAATATCAGCGTACATAATCGGCTTACTTAATAAAGCCTATAATTTCGGCAGGAATCTCAGAAGTATACAATACTGCATAAAACAAAATCCAAGAGTAAGAGAGGGTAGATTTTGGTTAATTGAACTGGTTGACAAAGTGCCACCGTTTTCCTTCTTTAATTATATTTTCATTACCAATTCGGACCAAAACTTATCAGAAGATGATTTACAATGTATTAAAGATCATGAAAAAGTCCATGCAAAGCAGTTCCATTCCCTGGATGTTTTATTTATTGAATTTATTTCCATTATTTTTTGGTCCAATCCGCTATTAACTTATTTAAAAAACTATTCAAGAGATACATGAATATATTGTGGATGAAAAGATTGCTGATAGAGGTAAAGGGAAAAAAGACTATGCTCAACTCCTACTAAAACCAGCTTCAGAAGTTAAAGGATTTAATCTCTCAGCAGGTTTCACTGGAAATCAAATTAAGCACAGGATAGTTATGATAACAAAACAAAGATCTCTGCCAAGATTTAAACTTATGTTTACCATACTTCTGCCTCTTACAATACTCTTAATGCTTTCTTTTTCATATATTAAAAATCCAATTCCTATTCCAACTCAAGAACAACAAAATGAAAACGCAATTTATGCCCAATTAAAAATCGGAGAAATCACATGGAAAGGGAATACTGTTTATGATATTAAGACTCTGAATCTAGCCTTTGGCTTAAAAACTGGAGATAGATATAATCATGAAGATATTAATACTCGTCTCTGGTTAAGTGACCTATCATCATTATATCAGGATAATGGATATTTATTTAGTAAGATATCCATCGTTGAAAATCAAAATAATGAGGTTGTTGACTTGACCATAACAATTTATGAAGGGAAACAGGTAAAAGTTCATGATATTATTGTTAAGATTAATGGGATCGTTACAAAAGATATCGTTAATCAAATAGGGATTCATCCTGGGGAACTTTTTAGTAGAGCAAAAATCCTAAAATCAACTCGAGCACTTGCAGCTATGGGTAAATTTGATCCGGAAAAGATAAATCCTAAACCAATTGCACATATAACCACTGATGAATTTGACAGTGTAGACCTGTTATATGAACTTACAGAAGTTATTAACAAAAAATAATATGGAAGAATTGACAAAAGTAGAAGAAAAAATTATGATGATATTTTGGAAGCTAAAAAAAGCATTTGTTAAAGATGTTCTTGCAGAGCTGCCAGATGAACCGAAACCTCCATATAATACGATATCATCAGTAACCAGAATACTTGCAAGTAAAGGATATCTTAAGTTTAAAGCATATGGAAAAACATATGAGTATTATCCTGCTGTTAGTCAAGCTCATTATCGAAAATTAAAGGTCAAAAAAATGCTATCAGGTCATTTTGCTAATTCACCGGCATCACTTCTTTCTTTTATAATTAAAGAAGAAAAATTAAGTAAGGATGAAATTAACAAACTCAAGGAGATTATTAACGAAATTGATTGACATAAAACTCAATATTATAATATTGCATCCTTGACTGGTTCCGTTATGGGTGACAAATAAACCATAATCCTACCTGGACTTTAATAACGTACTGCATATAACACAGATCCTATGGTATTTGCCTTCGGCAGCCAGGACAAATCCCTTTTCAAGTCATAGCAATAAAAAAGGCGACACCTTTTGTGAGTCAATGTGAAGTCGTGTCTGCAATAGAACCCTGCTGGACAGGTTATCTGGAAAGTGTCGCCTTGGATCTTTATATATTTTTAATACACATTCAATACAGCATACCAAATTTATGTAAAGTGATTAATTGGCAAAATTTATATTATAATTGATGTAAGGTTGGATATATCTAAAAGGAGCTTTTTACTATTCACACCCCCCAAAATCCCTTATTTCACAATATCAGGTAACTTGGGATATAACCACATAATAGCTTTTACTATAAAAATGTTTCAGTATAGTTTCAGTAAGAGCACTAATAAAAAAGCGCATTCAGCAATTATATCATTGTTTGCGCTTTTTACTTAGTGGGTTGTACTGGAATCGAACCAGTGACCCCTACCTTGTCGAGGTAATGCTCTGAACCAACTGAGCTAACAACCCTAATAAGCGGTAAAAATAATAATTTTATTCATTCATTTTGCTTCGTGCAAATAGATTGTTAATTTCGATATCAATAACTGTCTTACTAAACGATTATAAAATCAAACTATGGTATCACACGAAATTGATTACAAAATTTTCGGCGATGACATTCAATTCGTTGAAATTGAACTCGATCCACACGAAACTGTAATAGCTGAGGCCGGAACAATGGTATATATGGAGCAGGATATTACTTTTGAAGTTAAAATGGGTGATGGCTCCACCCCAAACCAGGGAATCATGGGAAAATTGTTGTCTGCTGGTTCAAGGATACTAACAGGAGAATCCCTTTTCCTTACTCATTTTACTAATCAGGGTAATGATAAAAGCCGGGTTGCTTTTTCAGCACCTTATCCGGGAACCATTATTCCTGTCGATTTGAAACAGGTCAACAATACTCTTATTGTACAGAAAGATGGGTTCCTTTGTGCTGCACTGGGGACAAAGCTCTCCGTAACACTCAATAAAAAAATAGGATCAGGTTTGCTTGGAGGTGAAGGATTTATTCTTCAAAAGCTTGAAGGAGATGGAAAGGCATTTGTTCATGCCGGCGGAACCGTAATTGAACGGCAACTTAATAATGAAACCCTCCGGATAGATACCGGATGTGTAGTGGCTTTTGAACCATGTCTCGACTTCGATATAGAGTCTGCCGGAAGTCTGAAATCGATGGCTTTTGGTGGAGAAGGGCTATTTCTTGCCACAATGCGCGGAACAGGGAAAGTTTGGCTTCAGTCTATGCCTATCCGAAAACTTATAAGGGCTCTGGCTCCTTTCGGCGGAAATACCAGGAAAGAGGCAGGCTCTATTCTAGGCGGTTTTCTTGAAAGATAATTATCCCGAATTATTACTTTGACCAATAAGGGACTTCAATAAATTAATTTACTGATATTCAAATAATTATTCGTATATTTAACATAGGAAAACGAGTAATTATGAAACAACAAAGATATAGATGCCCGATGGACAAAAAAGAATAACGAGACATTCTATGGTTATAAAAATCATGCAAAAGTTGATACAAAGAGCAAGTTCATAGATAAATACGAAGTTACAGATGCATCCGTACATGATTCTCAGCCATTAGGTGATTTACTGGCAGAGAACGATAAAGGACAGGACTTTTATGCCGATAGTGCCTATACTGGTGATGTTCAGGAAAAAGTAATTAGCAAATACAAGATTGAAAACAAAGTACATGAGAAAGGATATCGTAACAAACCATTAACGGAAGAACAAAAAGCAAACAATCGGGGAAAATCAAAAACAAGAGCAAGAGTAGAACATGTATTTGGTTTTATGGAACAAAGTATGAATGGCTTAATGGTTCGTTCGGTTGATATTGTTAGGGCAACTGGTGTTATCGGGCTAATAAACCTAACGTATAATTTATTCCGCTATGAACAAGTTGTTCGATTAAACATATTACATATAAACGATAGATAGATAGATAGATAGATAGATAGAATTTGGCAAAATATTGATTTATTAGATACAGATATTCGAAAAAATATTGTAGTTTTATGATGATTTAAGAAAATTGATTAACGGGTTCTGCTATTTCTCTTGAATCAAAATGAAAAAAATGAATTTTTAGAACCCACCAATAGTCATTCAAATATCTAACCTCATGAAATTAAAATCCAGCAACAGTTCAGTTCACATTTATCTTCTGGTAATTGTCAGAATAGCAATAGGCTGGCACTTCCTTTATGAAGGGATTGCAAAAATAATGGCAGAGAACTGGAGTTCTGCAGGTTATCTTGCAGGCTCGAGATGGATTTTTGCGCCGGTTTTCAATTGGATGGCTGGCAATGCCGGAATCATTTCCGTTATTGATTTCCTTAATGTCTGGGGTATGACATTCATAGGAATCGGCCTGATATTAGGATTATTCACACGCTGGGCCAGTCTGGGAGGAGCACTTCTTCTTCTGTTCTATTTTGCAGCCTATCCTCCCATACCCGGATACATGATCAGCGTACCTGTTGAAGGAAGTTACCTCTGGGTGAATAAAAACCTTATTGAATTACTGGTACTCGTAGCCCTTGCATTTCTTTCATCCGATTACCTGTTTGGTCTCGATCGCTTCTATTTCAAATGGAAAGAAGAAAAAGCTAGAAAGCCTGTGGCTGATCTGCCATCTGACAAAAATAATGGTCTCGACCGGCGTGAAGCAATACGAAATCTCATTTCCGTACCTGCAATCGGAGCCTTTGCCTATGCCCTTTACAGGAAAAACAAGTGGAACAGCTTTGAGGAAAAACTTCTGAATCTCGACGGGATGGATGCAAATTCCGGATCAACACTTCTTAAGTTCAACTACTCATCATTAAAAGATCTAAAAGGAAAGGTACCAACAGGAATAATAAACTATACCGATAAGGATGGTAAACCTGCCCAATGGGAGCTCAGCAGGCTTATCATGGGTGGGAACCTCATTGGCGGATGGGCACATGCACGCGATCTTATCTATGTATCAAAACTGGTAAAAACATACCACACCGACGAGAAGGTGATGCAAACTCTTGCTCTGGGTGAAAAGTGCGGTATTAATGCAATAATTTCCAATCCTCAGATGGGAAGGATCTTCCAGAAGTATAAACATGAGTTCAGAAGCAATATAAAATTTATCTCTGATTGTGGCACGAACCTCGATTTTCAGAAAGGAATAGAATTATCCCTGAAATCAAATTGGGATGCACTGTACTGTCAGGGTGAAATTACTGACCGTTGGGCAAGCCACGAATGGGACGATCCAAAGAAAAGAACACTTGCTGAAAGAATGGATCTTATAAGGCAGGGACTTGAAGAGATCCGCAAAAACGGCAAACCTGCCGGTATAGGTGCCCACAGGATTGAGGCGATAAAAGTATGTGTTGAACACGGACTTAAACCCGACTTCTGGGTAAAAACATGTCATAGCCACGATTATTGGTCAGCAAAATCAGGAGAGGGCTGGAAAGATAACTTTTTTGATTTTGACCCCGAAGAGACAATCCGCTTCATGGGTATCCTGAAGGAGCCATGGATAGGTTTCAAAGTTCTTGCTGCCGGGGCAATAACTCCTGGAGTAGGACTGAAATACGCCTATGAAAATGGCTGCGATTTTGTATGCCTGGGAATGTACGACTTTCAGATTGTTGAAGATGTCAATATTGCACTTGATGCCTTCGCTAAAGCAAAAGTCCGTACACGGCCATGGATGGCATAACAGTCATCCCTTAAAATGTTAATATTTTAAAAGGTTGCTTTAATCACCCAGACATATTTAGAGGGTGGCGATTTTCTGATCTTTTCAGGAATATTAATTATAAATCCTGTATCTGTATTTTTCCATTTAAGGGTTGACGTGGTTCCTAACATTTTAACTCTGGCTCCTTTGGGCAGGGAAAAAGTTGTCATACTTATCTGTTTAGGCATTTTTTCTTCCTCATCAGCCATATAATATATAAATACCGCATTATCTCCTTTTTTTGTAATACAGACCTTCCCCTTTTTAAATGGGGCCAATGCTCTTGTACCATATATGGCATCACTGTTTATATTCATCCATTGACCAATATCTTCCAGTAGTTTATATGCACCGTCATGCCATTGTCCGAGAGGACCGGGAGCAATATTTAACAACAGGTTTCCTCCTTTTGCAACTATATCAACAAGTAGTTGAACAGCATCCTTCCCACTCATATATTTGGCATCAGGTAACCACGACCAGCTTCCTCCTGCAATAATACATGACTCCCATGGATAAGAAAGTGCTTTCTCAGGCACCCTGTTTTCCGGAGTTAGATAATTCTGATTCTTCCCATGAACGGCCCTGTCGACAACGATAATCCCTGGTTGTTTCTGTCGTGCTTTTACTACAAGTTCATCCATTCTAATATCCTGACTTTGCTCTCTGGCAAAATTATAATTTGGAGATGTTATCTGCTTGTATATATCCTCTTTTGTTCTTTTCTGAACCTGACCTCCATCGAGCCACAAGATATCAATCTTCCCATAATCACCTCCCAGGATCTCCATTATCTGACCCTGAGTAAACTGTACAAAATTTTCCCAGCGCTCCGGATATTTCGTCACATCATAATTTACATTACGGTCGGGTGTGGCAAAATTTGGCCACCAGTAATTTTCATTATGCCAGTCAGGTTTTGAGAAATATGCCCCGGCCCATAGACCTTCTGCCCTGAAAGCATCAAAGATCTCTTTGGTGACATTTGCTTTTTGGTTTGTATGGAATGGGGTCTTTTCACTTGTAATCTTATAACCTGTCAATTTGGTATCAAACATGCAGAATCCATCATGATGCTTCGTTGTAAAAATCACATATTTCATTCCTGCGTTCTTCGCAGCCCTTGCCCATTTTGCAGGATTAAAATCTTCGGGGTTAAATGTTGTCTGAAGATTTTCATAATCTCTTTTATATTCAACGTAATTGGGATTATTCCTTCTGCACCAATCTTCATCTTCAGCACAAATTGACCATGATTCCACAATACCCCACTGACTGTATGGTCCCCAATGCATCAGTAACCCAAACTTAATATCCTGCCATTTCTCAAGGTTCTCAAGTACAAGCGGATCTTTTTCAGAAACATACCTGCCTTCATGTTCCTGTGCGCTGAGTATTATGGAGCCTACAGCAAATAGGGCCAAAAGAATCAGGACGAGTTTCTTTTTCTTCATTTGATTTACTTATTTATTTTTGTTTATATCAGAATCATTCCTTATTTCTTTCAGGAAAAGTCAAATCCTGAAATATAGGCTGGTGCATCATAGAAACACTCTTTTTCCTCCTCTACAAGATTTATAAATTTGGTGTAGACAAGTCCCGGTTTTGCATTCAGCATCCTGTTCAGTGCTCCCATCCTGACTACTGTTCTGATCTTATCAAACAACTGACTTCTGTCATCAAGCCATGTGAGCCCGGTATTGAAACCCTCTTTAGCACATGCAGTCTCAAAAAGTGGTCCCAGTAACTCCTCCTGCCCCTTTTTGCAATAAATAGCATCGAAAACGAGGTGCCTGAATTCTCCCGGAGAAAAAAGTCTGCGAAAAAAAGGTGTTTTAGGAAGCACTTTCATCATCACCCAACCCCATATTCCCGGCACATCATATACTTTGTAAACTGAAGGAATTGCACAGACACCGGCAATTATCTCATCACCCTCTTTCAACACATAGTATCTGTCATCATAAAAAGAATACTCTGAGCTAAAAAAGGAATGATCCCTGTAGTATTCCAGAAGAAGAGATTCCATATCAGCTTTTTCTTCCTCCCGGAGTTTAACTACCCGAGCATCCGTTTTTGGGAAAAACCGACTGAATGCCACAGTAAGAAATGATCTGACGTACTCATAACCTGCCTGATGTACAAGGTTCTTTGATCTCTCATTCATACTCTCAAGAAATGCATACATCACATGTTTTTCTCCTTCAACAACAGTTTTGATATCAAGCAAGTGAGGCTTGCTAAATATTTCCAGTGTTTTGTGTTTAAAGCTATCATCCTTTTCCGGTTTTATCTGCGTCTCTCCCCGTTTTCTCCAATTTAGGTCAGATTGATAAGATGACTGAAATGCCAGATACCTCAGATATGAAGAGGGATAGCGAAGCTTTCCCTGGCCGGATATACGGAAACAAGAGCCTACCGTTCCGGTAATCTGATTTTTCTTGTATAATGAAACAAATCTGATTTGATCTTTGTATGCTGCAATACGCGGTGCAATATTCTGCAACGAAAATCTTAATCCTCCTTCAGATCCCTGTACTGCATGATTAAGGATGTTTAATATCCCCTCATTCGCATAGTCAGAAACTCTGACATCCAATTCCCAATAGTTATAAACACTCCTTTCGAACATCTGTTATTTCTCCGGTGTCAATTAATTTTATTACCAAGGCTTCCGAATACTCTCTGAAGGATTGGAGATACCCTGGCTGATACATCTTTTCTGATCTTTAGCTCTTCCTGCTCAACCTTCATAAACATACCATTAAGCGCTCTATTGGTCAGGTAGTCGTCAAGATCAGTATTGACGGGCTCGAGATTTGCTAACTTGCCTGCTATTGAATTTGCCAGTTTATTCCAATTCCCTGTTAATGCTACCCATGAATCTTTAGTAGAGATGTCACCAACTATATTTTTTTCTGTTGAGCGCTGAATTTTAGGTTTGTACAACTCATATAGTTCTTTGTATGTAGTCATTTGAAGGTATCCGGTTGCAGCATTATCGGCTCCGTTTAAAATATTAAAAGCATCCCTGATAGTCATTTGCTTCACACTATTAATAAATATTGGGGCCACCTCTTTAGCTGCATCTTCAGCTGCTCTGTTAATTCTCAAAACAACATCCTGAACCAGTTTATCTCCCCCTGGTATCTTTGAGATATTATCAATTATTACTTTCGCCTCATCAGGCAAGAGAATTTTAATTGCCTCATCACCATAATAACCATTTTCTGCAGCTAGTCTTTGAGCAGAGTTCCTGGCTCCTGTCATGAGAGCCTCTTTTAAACCCGAGATTACTTCTTCTTCAGAAAGTGGAACAGGACTAACTGTCTGTAGTATGTTCATCACTTCAGCACATCCAGTCAGTATCAACACAGCTATAATAAATGATATGGTTTTAGCTCTCATAATATGATATTTTAAAATTATACCGCAAGATATAAAATATGTGCTTCGCTACAAAGACCATGATGTACTATGGAGGCTTTTATCAGGATATTGTTGGAAAAAGAGCTGTGGAGATCAGAAGATCCTCAGGGTTAGTAATCTTAATATTCTCACGGTTGCCTTCAATCAGATTTATCTTTTCACCCATCTTTTCCAGAACTGATGCATCATCAGTAAATTCCGGGTTATATTCCTGTGAAAAGGCTTTTTTAATAAGTGTAGCATTGAAGACTTGTGGTGTCTGTATCTGTCTTATCTGTAACCGGTTAATTGGCTTGTTTCCCTGATCAGTCAATAATCTGAGTGAATCGGCCGGAGAAACTGATGGTATTGCATTCCCTAGTTCTTCAGCTGTATCGAAACATCTTTTAATAGTATCAATACTCACAAAAGGTCTTACTCCATCGTGTATAGCCACTAAACCTGGTTCATTTACAAACTTCAGTCCGTTCCTAACAGAAAAAAACCGTGTTGATCCGCCTTTTACCAGAGTGTGGGGAACCAGAAAAGAGTGTTTTTTTTGCAGATCAATCCAGTGTCTGAGTTGGTTTTCAGGAAGTACGGTAATTATCTCAATGTCACTATTGAAGGCTTTGAAACGTTCAATAGTATGCATAAGAACAGGTCTCCCTGCAAGCTCCAGAAACTGTTTTGGGACTTCTGCTCCCATTCGTTTTCCACTTCCTCCTGCAACAATTAAAGCGTATAACTCCATAGAGAAACCTTCTTTTTTCAGTTTACAAGTTGTATTACAACCTCATCATCAACTCCCCTGAACAATATTTTGTTGGCAATTGCGGAGTAAGACTAAAAAGCGTTACTATTTAGTATAAAGAAACCTTTTAATACTTCTCTTTGGTGTTTTTACAAATTCTTCAGGGTGTACCCTGAATTTATTAACCACCATATATTCCGGGAACCTTTCATTTACCTCTTTCCTCGTTTGATCGAGAATTGTGATAAGCTGTTCCTCAGAAACATTATCTCGCTTCATCATCTCATAGTCAGGAAATATTAACCCAATAAGTTTATTGTCCTCTGTTATGACAAGTGATTCTGTGATATAATCTTTGTTGTTTATAACAGACTCAATCTCTTCAGGATAGATGTTTATACCAGATGTTCCGAGTATCATACTTTTACTTCTTCCTTTAATAAAAATATTACCCTCTTCATCAATCACGCCAAGATCGCCTGTATGCATCCATCCTTTATCGTCGATCATTTCCCGGGTTGCTTTTTCATTCTTATAATACCCGTCCATTACATTTTCCCCTCTCAAAATGATCTCACCAACAACATTTACCGGATCAGGAGAATCAATTGTGACCTCCAGTGTGTCAACAGCTTTTCCTGATGCGCCAGGTTTGGTTGTGTCCCAGGAAGCATAACTGATAAGCGGACCGCATTCAGTCATTCCATAACCAACAGTAAATCTGAATCCAATTTTCCTGAAGAATTTTTCAGCATCTGCATTAAAGGCAGCCCCTCCAACAACCAACTCTTTAAAACGTCCGCCAAATGTTTTTGTGAGTTTCTCGCGGATCTTTTTAAACAAAATTTGGTTAATTCCCGGTATGGCAAGAAGTATCTTCATGTGTGGCTTACTTATAACCGGGAGGAGTTGCTTTTTATAGATCTTCTCAACAACCAGAGGAACTGAAAGGATCAGACGTGGCCTTATCTCCTTAAATGCCTGAATAAGAATTTGGGGTGTTGGTGTTTTTGTAAGAATAGTTATATGACATCCCAATGTAAAAGGAAATAAAAACTCAAATGCACATCCAAAAGTATGAGCCAGAGGAAGAAACGAGACCACCGGATCACCTGATTCAAGAGGCATATTTTCCTGAGCATACTTTACATTGGCAGTAAGACTGTTATGTGGAACCATTACTCCTTTGGAAAAACCAGTTGTTCCTGAAGTGTAACTAATAACTGCAAGACGATCATTTGAGACTTCGGAAAATATTATATCCTCCTGTTTAAGGTCAGGATATGATACTGAATATTTCTCTTCAAGCGATGAGAAACTTTCTTTAATGGTAGAGTCACCTGACATGACCATTCTAAAATCATCGAGTGAGAGAACACCAATTATCTCCGGCATTTTGTTAATATCGATAGTATCATAGATCTTATCATCAACAAACATAAACCTTGAATCAGAATGAACGACGATATTTGTCAGATCATCTGGTTTGAAATCCGGAAGAATGGGGACAATTACGGCTCCATATGTTACAGTTGCCAGATAAGTCACACACCAATTGGCGGAGTTTCTTCCAATCAGTGCAATTTTATCATTCTCTTTTATTCCTGATTCTTTAAACAGGATATGTAGCTTGAGAATCCTTTTTGCGATCTCTTTATATGAATATCCGGTCTCTTTATAATTCGACAAAGCCTCTTTGTCCCAGTTTTGTCTGATACTTTGTTCAATATACCCGATTAGTCGTTCTTTGATCATAAAATAGGGATTTAAATTATTTGTTAATGTAGGTTATGTTTTTACAATTACAGAATCATTAATCAACCTTTTACGAAAAACAGGATAAAATATGTTTTCCCTTTAAATAAAATACATTGTAAGAAGTATTACAACTAACAAAACATTGACAATAGTAAAAAAATAATTATAACCTTCTCTTTTCTTGCTGAATTGTCCCAGTTTCCTGGCGAAGATTCCAATTGTTGGAACAAAAAGGACTACCAGAAAAACAAAAAATTCTACACCAAAGAAAACATTTTCCAATCCCCCTTTTACGAGTGCTGACAAATATATAATTACCAACAATACAAACAGATAAAGAAGATAGCTTGTTTTAAGAAGCAGTGTAGAAAGCATCCTGCGTTTATGAAGCTGGTGAGGCTTTAGGTATGCATATGCGAGTGCAAATACAATAATAATAAAAACAACTCCAAGAATATAATTCAATATCTCACTGAAATTGGCCATAGTACAAATATTTATCTACAAATATAAAATTACTCTAAATTATTAAAACCCATAGTACAATCTGTAGTGTAAATTTATTAATAACCCGTTTTATGTCACAAAACTTACACTACCATACTTAAAGCAATAAATAAATAAGCGAACCTTAAAAATCGAAGTTATACTATTCGGCAAAATATTCATTTCCTACTTTCCTGGCACGAACCGGCTTATCCAGATCAATCCCGAGAGAAATACCCGTTTCAACAAGAATATTCCAACCCGCCGCAAGCTGAACATATTCAGCATATTCTCCTCCATCCGGAATAATTATTGTTGGGAAAATGGTTTTTTTAGATGATACAGCAATAATGTTCATCCCAACACCATCAACCAGGCACTCTTTAAACTTTTCCTGCTCAGCTTCAAATGGGTCAACCCATATCAGCACCTCCCTTTTATCCATTACCTCTTCAATGCCATGAACCGCGAATGTCCCCTCCAGATAGGCTGATTTCTTTCTTGTGATCTCGTTTGTTTTAAGAGCCAGCTCCTCAGCAACTCCATTATTTCTTCCCGCAAAATATATTATACTTGCCTTTTTAATGATAGCCGTAATTTCTGCATCAATCTTTAATGTAAGAGCTTCTTTGGTGTTTTTTGCAAGATCATCAAGCCCATCCATTTTGTCCCCATTTAACTCCCTGAGAAGAGCGTCATAAAACAGACCCTGTTCAACTACCGACTTGGTTGCTGCCACAGCATCCTCTTTCCCACATATTAATACATGTGTATCTGTAGCAATCTCTTCAAGTTTAGTATTATGATTAGCTGTCAGTCCGATAATTGCAGTGTGTTTCTCTTTTTTCAGAGATGTTGCAAGACGAATAACCTCTTTTGTCTGACCCGAATTTGATGCTGCAAAAACAGCATAATCATGCAGATTATACTCCTCAGCCTGTGTGCTTCCTTCTGATAAAATTGGGAAGGCAAAATCTTTTTTAAGAGAGGCACAAATGGCTCTTTTTGCAGGAAAGATCCTGCTACTCCCTTCACCAGTGAGAAACATTCCTTTATGGGACTTCACGTAAGCAACAAATTTAGCTGCAGCTGCCGGATCAAATGATTTTATGATCTCCGGAGTTTCCATCATCTCCTTCACAAGGGCATACTTATTATACTTTTCCTGTTTTAGATTCATGGTTAAGATTTTTTATTAATAAGAAATTCTGAGAGATCATTTTGAACCTGAGGCTCTTTTTGGAACCCACCACCAAGGTGTTGCCAGTATATTTCAGCGTATTCCACATCAACCATTTTTCCATAGTTGCGGTTTCCTTCAAGTATAAATCCAAAGAAATCATCCATTTTATGCATATGCTTCATAAGATCTATCTGTGAGACATGGTATTCCAACATCTTTCTTTTTGTCTCAATAACCGAAGTTACATCAACATAGAAGTGAGGTGGAACTATCTGAGATCCCAGGGGATCGGATAGAGTCAACGGTGATGTGTGATAAAGCAACGGAGTTATATCAACTGGTTTTTCTTCTACAGGAATAGTATCAAGTGATGATACCATAGCTGCTGCTTCTACAATATTCGCCGTAGTCCTGTGATCAGAATGATAATCTGTAGAGAGGTGTGTGAAGATAATTCCTGCTCTGACCTTCCGTATAAGTGAAATAACTTTTAAACGAAGCTCTTTTGTATCAAATAAAAACCCATCTACTCCTCCAAGGGTATAATACTCTGCATCAAGAACCGCAGCAGCTTTTTTTGCTTCTTCAAAACGAACACGTGCAGTCTCTTTCATATCCATCTTACAACCACCCAGATCTCCACCTGTCATTGTTGCAATAACAATCTTATACCCCTTATCTTTTAAAAGCTTAAGCACGCCCGCATTCCATGCTTCAGCATCATCAGGATGGGCATTGATCGATAATGCAACTTTATTAAACTTATTATCCATGTTTAAATATATTAATTTATTTTTCTAAAATTTTCCTCCAGCCTGATAAATTCAGGGAGCTCTCCCGCAAGAGGTTTCATATAATCAATAAATAAAGGAGATACATGATTCCCTTCAGAATTAAAATAATCAAGTGGCATCGGTTTTGCGGAAACAGCAACCTCATGCAGCGGTACTGTTCCAAATTCTATAACGTAAGGATCGTTTGAAACTCTTTTAATACTTACCATGACACCGGACTTCTCTCTTTCTGCCAGTTTCACTGCTTCAACACCACAGCGATAAGCCTCCTCAAGATCGACTGTTGAAGATCTCATAAAATCGCTCATTATCAACGACTCTGTTATCTGAAATTCACCCCGGTATCCAAACTCATCTGTCATCATCCTGTGCAAACTGAGTGCAACGCTTGCTCCACCCATTGCACCAAATTCAGTATTATTAAACTTATCTTTTGTAGTGGCTGAGCTTACAGGAGATCCATCAGCATATTTTAATCCCTCGCCACAGACAACAGATACCCATCCGTTTAGTTTAATACAGCTTTCTGCTTCCTTTAAAAATTTATCGCGGCTAAAATGAAACTCCGGTGCATAAATGAAATGAGGAGCATCCTCTTCATTTTTTCTTGCTAATGCTGTAGCAGCAGCCAGCCAGCCAGCATCCCTGCCTATTGTCTGATATATTACAAACTTGTCAACCTTCTGCATATCGCGGGCAAGCAATCCTCCTTGCATCACATTTAAAATATTTGACCTGGCAGCAGAAGCAAAGCCCGGGGTATGGTCAGTGCCGAAAAGATCATTATCCACTGTTTTAGGAATTCCGATACCAATAAGTTCATATTTTTCATCCTTGCAATATGCCTCAACCCGATGTATCGTGTCCATTGTATCATTTCCTCCAATCAGGAAAAAATACCTTATATTATATTTCTTAAACAAATTAAGGATAATAGGGAGGTCCTGATCCTGAACCTTGTGGCGTGTCGACCCCAGGGCAGAAGATGGTGTGTGGCGTAATCCTTCAATAATATTCCCCGGCTGGTTGCCAAGATCAAACATTAATTCCTGCATAAATCCTTCTATACCAAAATGCATCCCGTAAATATTTTCAATTATGGATGAAGTGTGTGCTGTTTCAATAACTCCGGCCAGACTTGAATTAATCACTGATGTTGGTCCGCCAGATTGTCCGATGAGTGCATTACCTTTAATCATACTTTAATCTTTTCTGCTTATAGATTTATTTATATAATATTTAAACAAACTTCAGTAACCCAAAATATACCGGCTGGTGATAATCCGGATTCTGAGTTCCAATTGGATTCCAGGTAACAAAATGAGGAACTTTAAGCATGTCGCCACACTTGTAAAAATTTGCCCTGAATGTTTTACCCTTCAGCTCTTTCACCTTATGGTGGAAAAACACCTCAAATGGAATAGCTACCGTTATTGTCCATGTATATTCTCCCTCATTCTCTTTTATTGGTTTGCTCCCGGCAGAAGTCAGTCTTCTTATTTTTGAAACGACTTCAGGATTAGCCCGTATACTGTTTTCTCTGCCTGTTCCGGTTCCCAACAAACACGTTCCGATACCATTAAACTCAATATTATAATAAATTCCGTCATCCTCAGGTGACACAAAAAACTCAACACATGAATCTTCACAAACCATTTGATTAGTTTCAGTTTTTTCGGCTTTAAAATAATTCTCGGTTATGTAATATTTTATAAAGATCTCATGATCACTATATGCAATCGCCAAAGCTACATCAGGCATATAACTAAATTCCTTCCAGTTAAGTGTGTCTATCCGGAGCCTCTCAATTTGTTCATCTAAGCTAACTGAAATATCTTCCATGCCGGGATAAACAGATTTAGATTCTAACTTTTTTACTTCGGCAATTTTCATGTGCTTTTAATATATTTTAATGGTCATATGCAGCTCTAATTTTACTATCTCATCTCATTCCAGACCAGAGCTGCCGCTCCCAGGACAGCAGCATTGCTTTCAGAAACTCCGGAAGGCAATATCTTTACAGTTCCTTTAAAAATCGGTAAAATATTCTGATCTACATACTTCCTTACCGGTTTAAAAAGCATCTCCCCTGCCTTTGCCAGACCTCCAAACAAAAAGACAGCTTCGGGGCTTGAAAATGCTATCGCATTAGCTATCCCTAAAGCAAGTATCTCGGCTGTATAATCCAACGCTTCAACAGCAATTGGATCATCATTGGCAGCCGCTTCTGTAATTATTTTAGAAGATATTTCGGAAGGTGGGATTTCTCTTAATGAGCTTTCTTCCTTCATCTCACTTAACAAATAAAGAACGGTTCGCACAAGACCCGAGGCAGATGCATAAGTTTCATAGCACCCCTGCCGGCCACATCCACAATCTCTGCCTCCTGGCACAACTATTGTATGCCCCAGCTCTCCTGCAAATCCAGTGTGACCATAAACCACCTCTCCATTAATAGCTATCCCGCTACCTAATCCTGTCCCAAGAGTCAGGACAATAAAATTCTTCATGCCTTTTGCGCTCCCGAAAATCATTTCACCCATAGCGGCCGCATTTGCATCATTCGTAACAACAACCGGAAGGTCAATCTTTTCCCGGATCTTTTCAGCGAGGGGAACGATACCTTTCCAGGCAAGATTTGGTGCAAGCTCAATTGTTCCTTTATGATAATTAGCATTCGGAGCTCCAATACCTATACCAATCAGCTTCAAATCTGTCCTTCCTTCCATCAGGCCACTCAGAGAAGACACCAATATTGAAATAAAATCTTCAAACTTTGGATAATCTGTTGTTTTAAGACTATTTTCCTTAATAATATTACCATCTCTGTCAACTAACCCGAATACAGTATTGGTTCCTCCAATATCAATACCTGCAACAACATCCATCATCTTCGAAAAGGTTTTAGTTAATTATTATTTTTTCTTCTTTGCCCTCAATTTTTTATCCTTAACATTTTGGGCATTCAGATCCCAATCTTGTTCCACTTCCCATCCTTTTTTTATCTCAATCTCACCCGGATAGTATGAGACCGGTTCCGGTTGTCTCCCTGAAGTAAAATCCCCTGTGGTCCATTTACCATCACCATTAAGATCATATATCGCACGAATTCTGTAAAAACCAGGCTCAAGCAGTGGAAATAACAGATCCCCTTCACTTTTTATCCTGGTTTCACTAATCAATTTTTCTGTCTTATCGAGAAGCTGAATTATCTGGTCTCCTTTGCAATTCTTAATCTTTAGTGTAAGCTTGCTGAAAGAGGCTTCCTCTTTGACTGAAAATTTTATTCCTGTTGAGTCGATCGATTCATTAAATATGTTGCCAAATGAGGCTGAGTCAGCAAGAAAAAAATATTTTTTCCCCTGTATTAAGTTTGCATTTAAAAAATATTTTCTGCTGGATAAACTATCTTTAATTAAAACATAAGGGATATCTATTCTACCGGAATCTAATTGTTCATAAAGATTTATCCGGGTTGTATCAGGTTGCCTGAAGGGTGTTTTTGATTTCAGGACAATCTGCTGTCCGGGCTTCAGGGATCCGGACTTAATATTGGCCTCAATGGTGAATACCGGTACTTCTGTCTTTGTCCCCCTGACAGGACGTGGTGTAGTAAATCTCATTGGTATTGTATCCTCCTTATAATCCGTTATGCCAAGTGTATCAGTAAAAGGATATTTCACAATTGTAGTGATCAGGGATTGAGAGTATAATGTGCTGTCAGTTAGCCATATCATAACTGTGTCTTTTTCAACACTCTCTTCCTGAAAATAGGCCTGCTCATCAGTTCCCGGTATAGAAAACACCAGGGGTAAACTGTCAGGAGGCAAAGAGAGAGTATAGGTCATAAGATTCTTTGCAGTTCTGCCAGATGATGTGAGATAATGATCCTTCATCTGAGCTTCAAAAAGGATAAGCTGATGTTCGGCAAATACAATGGTGGTGTCTGTTTTTTCAGTTTCTCCCTCTTTATTTGAGGTGGGACTTTTTCCTTTAGTAATTCCTTCTTTGTTTGTAGCGGTCTCTTTCCCTTTGGTTACACTTTCTTTATTAGAAGTGGTATCTTCCACTACCGGGAGAAAATTCTTTTCCGGGGTAATCTCAATAAAAGAATCCATAAAAGCAAAAGCCTCTTCGGTATGATTATAATTTTTGCTGTTATCAACATCCTTCAATGCATAGAGCCTGTAGATTCCGGGACGGACATTATTAATACGAAAAAATCCATCACCTTCTACCCTTGAAAGATAATCCGGAAGGTGTTTAACCACAGCCGAATCAGCAAGTTCTCCATATAAAAGAACCAGAGTGTTTTCCGGTACTTCCAGATCAAATGAATTAAAAACATTTCCGGTAACAGATAACGAATCGATCACGACTCCTGTGGAGAGTACAAACTGAAAGTTATTTAGAAAATTACCTTCATTAAGATCTTTGATCCCATCCATAAAATTAAAGGTATAGGTCGTACTGTCCTTCAGCTCTTCTTCAAATTCAACAATAACACTCTTCCCTTTTATGGAGATGGTTGGTTTCTTTTTCAAGGGAGGCGACACCATGAATTTTTCATTTATATTATCAAGAACCACATACTCATCAAATGTAATTACAAGTCTTTTCCCCTTAAAGTTTCTTGCCTCTTGCTCCGGAATACTATTCAAAACAACCGGAGGCATTTTATCCCTTCTCCCACCAGCGGGAGCACTGATTTTTGCACAAGCACTGATCAATAAAAAGAATGATAGTAAAAGATTAATACGGGCAAGTATGCTTTTATTCATAAATTCTTACCATTATATATGATTTGCAAACTTACATCATTTTTTAAAGAATTTTTGATTTTCTTCGTTTACCCCTACCCCATGGGGAGCGAAGAAAATCAATTTACTCCCCTTGGGGATGGGGTAACTTTATTGATTTTCAGGCGATTTGGAATATAATCTTCATGATTTCAATAGGAATAATAAAATTTTCTACCTTTGGCAATTAAGCTAAGCTGTTTATTATGCATTTACTTATTGTTCCCTGGGATATTAATCCTGAAATATTCCGAATAGGCGTTTTTGCTGTGAGATGGTATGGATTACTATTTGCCTCCTCTTTTTTCTTCGGATATATAATAATGAATAAGATTTTCAAAAATGAAAATCTTGGAGAGGTCGTACTTGACCGTCTTACAATTTATATGGCTGTTGGAGTTATTGCAGGAGCCAGACTAGGGCATTGTCTGTTTTATGAACCAACCTATTATCTTCAACATCCCCTGGAGATCATAAAGATATGGCACGGCGGACTTGCAAGTCATGGAGCTGCAATAGGTATACTGTTAGCCCTATGGTTATTTGTCAGGAAAGAGAAAAAAGATTATTTGTGGGTCCTTGACCGGATCGCAATTGTAGTAGCAATTTCCGGGTTTTTTATACGAATGGGAAATCTTATGAATTCTGAAATATATGGTGTTGAGACAACTGTTCCCTGGGGATTTGTTTTTTTAAGGAACCATGAGGTTGCGCCTAAACATCCTACACAGATATATGAAGCTTTGGTATATCTATCCATTTTTATACTCCTTTACAAGATATACTGGTCGAAAAAAGGAGAGCATATTCAGGGCTTACTGATAAGCTTGCTTTGCATACTTATCTTTACCTCTCGTTTCTTTATTGAATTCCTTAAAGAGGATCAGGTTGCATTTGAAGCAGCTATGAAAATTAACATGGGACAATGGTTAAGTATCCCATTTGTTTTAATGGGAATTGGAGGGTTATATTGGAGTATCACCCATAAAAAACGAGCTGCTATCAAACGATAAGCTGTTTTTTAACTATCCCGAAGAATAGTACATCAAGAATTGCATTTAGTCTGTTCTCGATATTATCCTCTCTCTTTTTCCAAAAAAGAGGAACTTCCAGGCCTTTAAGAGCTGTCTGAATTGCAATTGCTGTGTATTCACTGTTCTTTACATTAAAAACATTCTTCCTTGCACCATCGTAAAGGATTAATCTGAGAATTGCTAACTCCTCGAGGTCATATTTTTCGCGTATTGTCTCGATAAATTCAAAATGATTAAGGTTTTTATCAAAGATGGCATTATAATAGTTTGAAAGTTTTTCGAACGATTTCATCCTCACAAAAACATAACTTTTCAATTTATCAATAGGTGATTCCACTGCTTTTATTGCTTTAGTGAGCTCACTTCTAAGGGTATTAGCCTCGCTGAGAACAACGGCTTCAAAGATGTCTTCCTTACTGTCAAAATAGTAATAAACAGAACTTTTACCCATTGAAAGAGCTTTGGCTATTTCATCCATCGAGGTCTTCTTAAACCCATAACGGCTGAAGATCTGCCCTGCGGAGATGATTATTCTCTTTCTAACCTCTTCTTTATTAACCATATGATAGATATTTCAGTAATCAATTTTCTTACCTGTAAAGATAGTATTTTTTTAAAATCATTCAAAGTCGTAGAATGATATGGTCGATAATTCGAAAAACTACCTCTATCTTCCGGCTTCTGATCCCGCTGAGGCGGGATTTGGCTTCGCCTTGACTTCGGTCTTCGGTCTTCGGTCTTTTAACTATTTTAGTTCTCTAATATTTCGTATTTTTGATATTTAATTAAGTGCCCTGAAAACGTTAAAATGAAAATAGGTAATAAAAATTACCAGAGCATCTGGCTGGACGAAGACGACCCTACAATTGTCAAGGTCATCGATCAGCAGAAGTTGCCCTTCTTTTTTGAAACAAAAGAGCTGCGGTCTGTTGACGATGTTTATGATGCGATAGCAGACATGACCGTCAGGGGCGCCCCACTAATTGGCGCTGCAGGTGCTTTTGGGATATACCTTGCCACCCTTGAAATTAACTCCCGGACAAATATCAGGGAACACCTTTCAAATGCTGCCCGTTATCTGATATCGTGTCGCCCTACAGCCGTAAACCTCTCCTGGGCCGTCAATCAAGTAATGGGAAAACTACAAACAGATCTTTCTTCAGATTCTTTATCCAAAACAGCCCTTACGGCAGCAATTGAAATACGCGAAGCGGAAAAGGAGAACTGCAGGCAAATAGGTAATCACGGACTGAAACTTATTGAAAGCATAAGTAAGAAAAAGAATGGTGCGCCGGTAAACATCCTCACACACTGTAACGCTGGTTGGCTTGCCTGCATAGACTATGGAACCGCAACGGCCCCTGTCTATTTTGCCCACGATAAAGGAATCCCGGTTCATGTCTGGGTCGACGAAACAAGACCCAGAAACCAGGGTGCCAAACTCACTGCTTATGAGCTTGGACAATATGGTGTTCCTCATACTTTAATACCTGATAACTCAGGTGGACATCTGATGCAACATAAGATGGTTGATATTGTTATTATTGGTAGCGACCGTACAACAAAAACCGGAGATGTTGCCAACAAAATAGGTACTTATCTGAAGGCACTGGCTGCATTTGATAATAATATCCCGTTTTATGCAGCATTGCCTTCAACATCTATCGATTTCACTATTAGCAATGGATTAAAAGAAATAGAGGTTGAAGAACGTGACCCGGAAGAGGTTACTAATATTACAGGATTCGCAGACGGAAAGATTAAGTCTGTACGAATTTGTCCTGAAGAAACCACAGCAGCAAACTATGGTTTTGATATTACTCCGTCACGGCTTATTACAGGACTAATAACAGAAAAAGGGATATGCAAGGCTACAGAAAAAGATATAAAAGAAATGTTTGCTGATAAATTCACTTAAAATGGACGGGGTAGTTAAATTCAATTGTTATTGGAACCAATCAGGACCGGTTATATCTGACGAACAGTATGAAATAATAAATTACTGGCGTGAGATTCTATATAACATGGACCTTATTGGTGCATATGAGAATGGTGTTGGCTTTGGCAATATAAGTATGAGGATCAAGGGTGGGAACCAATTTGTTATTTCCGGTTCCGCAACTGGAGACATGTCTGAACTGGAGCCTGGTCATTATGTAAAGGTCATTTCTTTTAATATTGATGATAATGCTGTTCAGTGTTCCGGACCGTTAAAAGCATCATCAGAATCTTTATCCCACGCTGCCATCTATTCCGCCGACCCGGGAGTAAATGCCATAATTCATGTTCATGATATTGAACTATGGAACACTCTAATCCATAAGGTGCCAACCACTAACCCGTCAATGGATTACGGAACAACAGGTCTGGCAAAAGATATCCTGAGGCTCTTTACTGAATCAGATGTTTATGAGAAGAGGATTATCGTGATGGCTGGTGACAGGGCAGGTATCCTCACATTTGGAAATGATATGGATGAAGCCGTGAATGTATTGATGGATTATATTAAAGCAAAAAGTTAAATATTTTCTTTTATTAAGTTCTTGCATAATTACTTGCAAATAACTAATATTGCAGTCCGTTTTTGGGCCCATAGCTCAGCTGGTTAGTAGCACCTGACTCATAATCAGGGGGTCGCTGGTTCGAGCCCAGCTGGGCCCACACACTGGAAGCCACTAACAACACACAATGTGAAGTTAGTGGTTTTTCATTTTCATACAATATTCATACAAGTTTTATTTATTAAGCCTGTTGACAGTGTCAAAAATATTAGGTCTCTTAGTAGATTTTGGAACTAATAAACATACCATCTGAATAAAATACCAAGCTTGTTATCTCCAAGTATTTTCAGCAACTTGGATTTGATTATCAAGTTCGTTAACTTTGATAATGTCCTTTATTGAATCAGAGAATAAAAATGACGGTCCAGGAATACTTAGATAAGATCCACAAACGATATATTACAGGGATCTCCAGAGAGCATAGTTACAGAGGTGATCTGCAAAACCTTCTTGAAACCCTTGCTCCTGATGTCATGGTGACCAATGAACCGGCAAGAGTAGCTTGTGGTGCCCCGGATTATATTATTACACGCAAGAATATCCCTATTGGATATATTGAAGCAAAAGACATTGGTGCAGACATCAACAGTAAAACTCACAAGGAACAATTTGACAGGTACCGGCAGTCATTGAATAACCTGATAATTACAGACTATCTTACCTTTCAACTTTACATTGACGGTGCTTTTGTAACCTCCATATGCATTGGCGAGATCCTGGGCAACAAAATAGTCCCCAGACCTGAAAACTTCGCCGGATTCACCGACCTCATTAAGAACTTCTGTTTATTCACCGGACAGACAATAAAATCAGCTTCCAAGCTCTCAAAAATGATGGCAGGTAAAGCTAGATTACTTGCAAATGTTATTGAGAGGGCTCTCGAACCTGATATTGCAAGTGGTGAAATTAACGAACCGCAGAATCTAAATCTTCATAACCAATATGAATCCTTCAAACAGATCCTGATTCATGATATCACACCTAAATCCTTTGCTGATATTTACGCACAGACTGTAGCCTATGGAATGTTTGCGGCAAGGTTACATGATACTTCTCTTGATAACTTCTCCAGGCAGGAGGCAGCTGAACTTATCCCAAAATCAAATCCCTTCCTGAGAAAGCTATTTCAGTATGTTGCCGGTTATGACCTGGACGACCGTATAAAGTGGATTGTTGATGCTCTTGCTGATATATTCCGGGCAACTAATGTTGAAGAGTTGCTTAAGGACTTTGGAAAATCAACACACCAGCACGATCCTATTATTCACTTTTATGAGACCTTCCTCACGGAATATGATCCTGCACTGCGGAAAAGCAGAGGGGTTTGGTACACTCCGGAACCAGTCGTAAATTTCATTGTAAGGGCAGTTGATGATGTCCTTAAATCAGAGTTTGGGCTATCTCAGGGACTGGCAGACACATCAAAGATTAAGATCAAGGTACCGGCTCCAGGTGGCGGTAAGCCAGTTGAAAAGGAGGTGCACAAAGTTCAAATTCTTGATCCAGCAGCCGGGACAGGAACTTTCCTGGCAGAAGTGATAAAACAGATTTATCAGAAGTTTGAAGGTCAGAAAGGGATATGGAGTCATTATGTTGATGAACATCTTATCCCCAGGCTTAACGGGTTCGAGATTTTAATGGCTTCGTATGCAATGGCGCACTTGAAGCTTGATATGTTACTTACAGAAACAGGATACAAACCCAATAAGGATCAAAGGTTAAGAATATATCTGACTAACAGCCTTGAGGAGCATCATCCTGATACGGGAACGCTATTTGCAAATTGGTTAAGCACAGAAGCAAATGAAGCAAACCATGTCAAAAGGGACACGCCGGTTATGGTAGTTCTTGGAAATCCACCATATTCAGTAAGTAGTAGTAATAAAAGTAAATGGATCGAAGGATTAACGGCTGATTATAAAAAAGATTTAAACGAAAGAAATATACAACCTCTTTCTGATGATTACATAAAGTTCATTCGTTTTGGACAATATTTTATTGAAAAAAATGGAGAAGGTATCTTAGCATATATTTCTAATAATAGTTTTATTGATGGCATTACCCATAGACAGATGCGGAAACATTTGCTCGAAACTTATGACAAAATTTATATTCTCGATTTACATGGAAATTCAAAGAAAAAGGAATCAGCACCAAATGGAGATAAGGATGAAAATGTTTTTGATATAATGCAAGGTGTCAGTATTAACATTTTCTTAAAAACAAACAAAAAGAAGAGAATGGGTTTGGGTGAAGTATTCCATTCAGAATTATGGGGCAAGAGAGAAAATAAGTATAATGATTTATCTTCCGATTCAATCGAATTAATAAAATGGCAAAAGTTAGAATTGAAAAGTCCTTATTACTTCTTTATTAAGAAACCCTTTTCAGATGATTCTTTTTATATGAAGGGTTTTTCTTTGACCCAACTTTTTAAATTATATAATACCGGCATTGAAACTGGGCGTGATGATTTTTTTATTGATTGGGATAGAACTTCTTTAAATGAAAAAGTCAATTCTGTTTTTGTAAACAAAAACGATTCTCAGACACTTCAGAAATACAATATAAGTAATACTACCAGTTTCAGGTTCAAGGATAACTTTATGAATTCAAGTTTTGATGAAAATCAAGCATGTAAGATTTTATACCGTCCCTTTGATATCAGGTACACTTATTACGATCCTAATCTGCAAAGGAGAGCCAGTTTTAATACTATAAAGCATTTACTGAAGGATAATTTGGCAATTTCTTCCTGCCGTCAACAAAGTACATTTGATTTCCAACATATATTAGTTTCAAATTGTATTACTGAAAGATGCACTGTTTCATTACAGACTAAGGAGACAGGATATGTTTTTCCTCTTTACATATATTCAACTTTAACCGATCAAACATCCTTAGTTACTGCTAAAGAACGAATTCCAAACTTTAAAATGGAGATTGTAGATATTATATCTATAAGAATTGGAAAACAATTTTCCTGGGAGAAGCAGGAATCAACTGATGCTTTTTCTCCAATAGATATTTTGGATTACATCTATGCCGTTTTGCATTCTCCAACTTACCGTTCGAAATATAAAGAGTTCCTGAAAATTGACTTCCCTCGGATCCCCTACCCAAAAGATGCAGATACCTTTTGGAAATTAGTAAAACTAGGTAGCGTGCTCCGGCAGGTCCATTTGCTCGAGAACCCACTGGTTTCTAAATTTATTACTACCTACCCTATTAATGGGTCGAATGAAGTCACTAAGCTCAAATTTGAAGTCGAAAAGGTCTGGATCAACGTTGATCAGTATTTTGATCATGTTCCTCAGGTTGCATGGGAGTTTTACATTGGTGGTTATCAACCGGCACAAAAATGGCTTAAGGACCGCAAAGGAAGAGTGTTATCCTTTGAGGATATTCAGCACTACCAGAAGATAATCGTTGTCCTGGCTGAAACGGATAGGTTGATGAAGGAGATTGATAAGATTGAGATTGCCTAGTGGACAATGGAGAGCTGTGCTTTTCATAGCACCATCTGTGTTTTGTGCAGGTTTTAGTTTATTTTTTTATTGAATTAATTTTGAAAAGGGCTCAAATATTTCAAGTCAAAAAAGCTCTTAATCGAAAATTACTGCCCTTAAATTCAGTGAAATTATTATCGTATTGAATTGATTTTTCTCTCGTTCCTTTTTTAATTCTTCTAAACTCAGAAATACTTATACATCTTAATTGTGGTTCAAGAGCAACATCTTTAACACGTTTAACAGAGTTTATTATATAACTTACAAAACATTTAGCTGCCTCCAATTGGGGAAGAGCGCTTTCACGGCCTTTTTTTAGCTCAACCATCAGAACATAAAATTGATTACTTTTTTCAGCAAACAGAACATAATCAGATATTTTTTGTACCCCTTTATTTTTGGCGAAGAATGGGAAAAGTCCTCCTTTGTAGCCCTTTAAATTTCTATCATATTTATAAGATAAGTATTGAACCCCATCACTTTTAATGGGGATTTCCATATTAAAAGTACTTTGAGTTTCAATAAACTTTGCTTTATCCGTTGCTAAAAAATCTGGACTCAAGACATATTGGATATTGTCTAGTTTACTCATCCTCGGTTGATTTTAAAGCATAAAACAATTCCTCAGAAACATCATTGAGTCTATTAATAGCTTCATCTATAGTTTTTATCTCAAATCCATTTTCTAAAACAGGCAAGTTTTCTACAATGACTTTTGTTTTAAGATCAGCGTTAAAACTAAATAAATATGCTCCAACGCATTCAGGATCCAACTTATGATCAGTTTGGTATCCAAATTGCTCAGCGAAGAACACGACTATCTGGGAAACAGGTATGCAGGAAGTTTCCTGTTTTGGCCAATGTTTGACAACTATTACGGCATCAACAAGTTCTTGAACAAGCATATAGGCGAAAATAAGATCGTGATTTTTTTATTTGCCATGATGCAGGTAAACCGAATATTTTCGCTGGAGCAATTAAAAACGGTGTATAAAGGAGAATTTGGTAAAACACTGGGTTTAAAAAGATTACCATCAGCGCCTGAATTGTGGAAACGGATACATGATCATGTAAATCAAACAAAAGAGACAAGCAAAAAAACAATAAAAGCATTTTTTAAGCATCAGATATTGCGGGGTATTGTGAGTGTTTATAATCTATTTATAGACGGCCATTTTATACCTTATTATGGAAAAGAAAAAGTACACAATGGATGGTATACCCAACGTGGCATGGCAATGCCGGGGATAACAGCAATATACGCGCACGACCAAAGCGGACGGGTTGCCTATTTCGACATATATGACGGTAAGGCTGATATAGTAAGCACGGTCAAAGAAATACACAAGGATTGGAAAGACCTCAATATGGGGATATGCCCGCTGATTGCCATCGACAGGGAGATTTGGGGAGTGGACAACTTTTGTGAACTACAACCATATAACATAGTAACCTGGGAAAAATTTAGCGATGAAGCCCAACTGCATGAAATAGCAGAAAGCGCATTTTGTCACGAATTAACCTGGCAAAAGAAGAAATATAAAATTAGCGAAGATGAGAAAACCTATAAAGACAATGAAGGAAACCAGATAAAGATGCGGCGACTGGTTTATTGGAAAACATCAGTAAATCAGCGTTTTGCAATAGTAACCACCGATAAGGAATCTCCCGCGACAGAAGTGGCCCAGGCAATGTTAAACCGATGGGGCAGCAACGAGAACACGTTTAAATACATGAACAAAAGAGTGGGCATGCACTACAATCCGGTGATTGACATGAGCCAGGAAAGTGAAAAGCAGCAAATAAAAAACCCGGATCATACAGAAGCAGCGAAGCAAATAACCAACATTAAAAACCAAATCAGAAAGTGCGAACAAGGTCTTGGGAAAATAAATATAACCATAGATAAAGCCGGTGCTTTACGTAAAAATACATCACGGGATAAATTACAATTAAAGCTGTCTTTATTAAAAGAAAAATTACAAGTGCAACAAACCAACCTGGAAGCGCTGCCCAAATTCACTGAATTGGAAAAGGTAACAGGCGAAACATACAAGACCTATTCAACAGATGGAAAAGTTTGGTGGGATTTATCCGGGGCCCTTGTATGGAATAGCCGAAAAAAATTAATAGAAATATTTAGTAACTATGTGACAAATAATCGCGATACCATACTGGTGTTAGAGGCTATTATAAGAGGGAACGGATGGATAAAAACAACCAAAACGACAGTCACGGTAAGGTTAGAACCCCTGGAACGGCAAAGCTATCATTCTGCCCAGATTCAATTATGCCGACATTTGAATACCTTAAAAACAAAACTGGGCGATGGGAAAATTTTGCTTTTTGATGTAGCCACTAATCCGTATAATGTCCAAAATTAAAAACCTTTTTTTAAGAAGTCTGAATTGTAATAAATCATATTTTAATGATTTCTTAATCTCCCCTTAATACGGCCTTAATATATGTAGAATACTATTGCTGCAAATAAATAATTAATTTCTACAAGAAAATGGAAAATAAAAGACAAAAAGTCGTGACCTATGTTGGAGCATCAGTTATTGCTCTGTTGCTTCTTGGTATATTTTTTACTGTAGGGTCGAATAAAAAGAATAAGAGAAATCTTAATAATGAGAAACTTACTTCCGAGAAACTCTTATCTGAAAAGCTATCTGTTGATAAGGAACTGGCTAAACAGCAGGCAGATTTTTCTGCACTTAGACAAAAGAGTGATGCAAACTCAAAATTGCTTGCAGAAACTAATATTAAGATTGCTGAAAGCGAGAAAAAGATTAATTCACTTTCAGGTGAAAACAGATCATTGCGTGCTAATCGAAAGGAATTGGAAGAGCTGAAAAAAACCAAAGCTGATCTTGAGAAGGAATCATCTCAGTTGAAATCTGACTATGACAAATTAATGGCTCAAAACAAAGATCTTCAGAATTTTTTATCATCATTGGAAACCGAGAAGAAAAACCTTGCACTTCAGCTTGAAAACGCACAGAAAGTCAATACGGACAATTTTCTGGTTACAGCTACAAGGGGAAAGAAAGCAGAAAAATTTGTGGTTAAAGCATCAAGAGTAAAAAAACTGAATATGGCTTTTGAGGTTCCTCAAAGCCTTACTGACGCAATAAGTTTTAAGATAGTTACTCCTTCCGGTACAACAATTAATCCTGATGATAAATCACTGACATGGACTTTCCCACTGGATTCACGGAATTTTACCGCTAGTTTATCGCCTGCGACAGGAGAGTTTGAACAGTCACGTCAGGTAGTTTTAAATTATGTGCCAAAAGGGAAGCTTGCAAAAGGGGAATACAAAATACAGATACTCTGTGATGGCAATAACATTGGCAATTGCAGGATTATGCTTAAGTAGAACATTTTTTTTCAACCTATCTATACTTTGTTTCAAATGCCCGTCATATGGCGGGCATTTTTTAAAGCATCATAATAATTGCAAACCAGGTTTAATAACATGAAGGTATGAGAATTATTATATATTTTATTTTAGGAACTGTTTTGTTGACTTGGTCATGTGATGGGAAAAATAAGCGTCTCGCTAAAAGCAAAATGCCAGTTGCAGAAAACGTTATTCCAAAGATTGAAGAAAAGACAGTTCCTGATACAGCAAATCCAATTAAAGAAGTTGAAGAAAAACTTGTTGTAAAATGAATAAAATTATGATAATTCTGATATGTGCTCTCATTGGTACTGCTCTGCTTTCCTTCTCTTGTGCAGGGACGAATAAGGATTTGAGAAAAAGCAAGAAATCTACTACCGAAAATATTGTCCCTAAAATTGAAGAAAAGCAATTATCAGAACCGGCAGTTGAAATTAAAGAAGTGGAGGAAAAACTGGTTCCGATCAATGAAAAATTGCCTGATCCTCATCACTACTTTGTTATAATTGGAAGTTTCAGAAATCCGGATAATGCAAAAAAATACCAGGGACAGATATTAAAAAATGGATTCAGTTCAGAGATACTAAAAAATGAAGCTGGTTTATATAGAGTCTCTGTTATGTCAACAGATGAAATTGAACCTGCCAGAGAAGATGTAAGACGCATAAGGAGAATGTTTCCTAAGTATTACGATACATGGTTATTGATTCAGAAGAAATAAAATATGTCTTAAACAGAATTCTTTTTTACAGAATAAATTAAAACATAAGCAAATGAAAAAGATATATTATACAATATTCCCACTAACCCTTATTATTTTCCTGAATTCCTGTGCTCCGGTTTATAAATGTGGTGATTCAAAACCTAAAAAGACACCTGTTACATGGAGCAAAAACATGAAAACAGTGGTTAGTGAAAGAGATAAGTTATGTACCAATCTGGCATTAAAGGAAAAAGAAAATGCAGGATTGAAGAATACAATTACTGACCTGACAGGCAAGAATAAAGACCTTACAGATCAATATAATTCATTAACAAATAAAAATATTGATTTAGCGGGAAAGTACAAAGATTTAATAAATGAGAGCTTATCAAAAACCAACCAATTCAACAAAGCATTACAGACAAAATCTGATGAGTTAAACAATAAAGAACTTTTACTGTCAGAAAGAGAGAAAGCATTGAAAGAGATGCAACTGATAATAGCAAGGCAGGATTCTATCACTAAGCGACTCAACGGCATTCTAAGAAATGCTTTATTGGGATTTAATTCCGATGAGTTATCGGTAGAAATTAAAAACGGTAAAGTATATGTCTCTATGTCAGATAAACTTTTATTCAAATCAGGAAGTTCTGCTGTTGAAGAAAAAGGGAAAGAAGCATTAAAACTGTTAGGTGGTGTTTTAGATAAGAATATCGACATTGACATCCTTGTGGAAGGGCATACAGACAACGTACCGATAAAAACTTCCATTTATAAGGACAATTGGGATTTAAGTGTAGCAAGAGCTACTTCAATTGTCCGGATACTAACCACTGACTATAAAATAGCCCCAACCCGTATGACAGCATCAGGAAAAGGAGAATACTTTCCCAAATCTGATAACGAAACTGCTGAAGGAAGAGCCAGGAACAGGAGAACTGAAATAATATTATCTCCAAAATTGGATGAAATAATGCAATTATTGAAAGATCAGCAATAGTTATTTTGAGACACTTTGACTGATTTAGAAATAGATATAAACTGGTTAGCGATTAAGCATGATGTTATTCGGAATACAAATTTTTCCAAGTAAAAAAGGTTTCGGTCCTCTTCGCCAAATATCTAAGAAGCCGATTAAGTATGGTTGTCTGGTTATTATTCTTTTTATGAGCTCCTTTTGTGAAAAATATCCTGCCAATGAATTACCTGTAACAATATCCCCATATGTAGAAATTGAAAGTACTATCAGACGTAAATACGACGTATATGCAAAAAGAAATTATTGAAAAACTGGCATTAGAAAATAGTAATCCTTGTGTAACCATTTCATTAAACACACATCGAACAAAACCCGACAACAAAAAAGATCGTATCCTCTTAAAAAATTTGTGCAAGCAAGCTGAAAACAGACTTATTGCTGAGTTTGGAATAAAGCTAATTGCACCATTATTGGGGAAATTAGATAAGGTTTCCGACGAAATTGATATTAGCCTGAATCTTGACAGTTTACATATCTTTCTTTCAAATAAAACAAAAGAAATTATCAAATCATCTTGGCCGATTAAGTCAAACACTGTGCATATTTCTAATAGTTTCGCTCTGCGCCCGCTAATTTATGCCTTAAACCGGACTGAAGAGTATTTAATACTTCTTTTATCTCAAAGTGGGGTTCATCTCTATAAAGCGTTAAACGATGCAATAACTGAAGAAGTAAAAAATAGTAATTTCCCATTTAGCCAAAACATCCATTTTCATACCGATTCGTTCAAAATCAGCGACCCCAAAACAGTTGATAACATGGTTCGGGAATTTCTTAATAAAGTAGACAAAGCAATTGTTAAAGTAAACCATCAAACTGGTTTGTACTGTATCGCTATTTGCACCGAGGACAATTTTAGTCACTTAATGCAGGTAGCAGATAATCCAGCACTTTATATGGGGTTTGCTAACATAAACTATAATAATACTGCAAATCACTTCATTTCAGCACAAGCCTGGGATTTTGTCAAAAAATTGCAGAGCGAAAGGACATCAAAAGCTATAAAAGAACTAAAAGATGCTGTTTCAAAGGGCAATGTTTATACTGACCTACAGGAAATATATCGTGCAGCAAAAGAAGGCAGAGGTGATTTATTAATAACCCATCATAATTATTACCAGGCCGTAAAAATGAAAGATGAATTTTCATTTGAATTGGTACAGGATGTTACATTACCTGATGTAATTGATGACATAACCAGCAATATTGCCTGGGAAATGATATCTAAGAATGGGAGAGCCCTTTTTACTGAAAGTGATGATTTAAAAGAACTTGGTAATATTGTTTTGAAAGTGAGATATTAAAAACCAGATGAAGAATATAGACCTTTTAAATGTTGCATATGTTTTCGATGGGCACAAAGGTTACACTTTGCCTGGTGAAGCAATCAAAGCAATTAATTCCTTTTTAGTAATGGAAAATCTGTATTTGTCCGCAACAAGGGAAATTATAACTAAACTGGAAAATCTGAATGATGAATTTATGCATTTAAAGGATCGCAACCCTATCCATCAGATAAATTCCAGGGTTAAAACACCCAAAAGCATTATAGATAAGCTGAACAAGCTTGGTTGTGAACTAAGCGTTGAATCAGCCAGAGAAAACCTTACTGACATAGCTGGCATCAGGGTAATATGTTCCTACATTGATGATATCTATCTGATTGCAGACCTGCTTACATCACAGGACGATATAGAAGTGATCCGAACTTCAGATTACATTAAGAATCCAAAGCCGAATGGCTACCGCAGCCTCCATATGATTGTGAAAGTTCCTGTTTATTTGTCAGACAGGACAGAACTTGTTAAAGTAGAAATTCAGATACGAACTATTGCTATGAATTTCTGGGCCTCCCTGGATCATGAATTGTCATTTAAGCTGACTAATGAGAAAAATGAAGTTGTCACACGGGAATTAAAAGATTGTGCTGATGTCATTTCCAATATTGATATTAGGATGCAAAACTTACATAACATTACCATACATGCAAGAAGAACTTATAATCAGAACCTGGGTCTCTAATAATCAAATATTTTCTGATTGTGTAAAAGGCGATTCTGCACAATGCAAGGGAAGATGGCAATTCTTGCGATGGTAATGAAGAGGAGATTTTGTTAAAGTTTATTATAAATGAATTTGTATGAAATGGTTTTTTCTGTCACTAGGTATTCTATTTGAGATTATTGCTCTGATTTTTATGAAAAAATCAGAAGGGTTTACAAAATTATACCCAATTCTGTTTGTATTCTTATTTTATTCACTGGCATTGGGATGTCTTATTCTCGTATTAAGAAAGATGGATACAAGTGTGGCCTACGCTATATGGGCTAGTGCGGGTATTTTCTTAATGGCACTTGTCGGTATAATTTGGCTTAATGAACCAGTTACAATCATTAAAGTAGTCTCAATGTTACTTATAATATTAGGAGTTATCGGATTAGAATTTTTTGATTAATTAAAATAGATTATGAAAGTATTTTTAACAGGAGTTACAGGTTTTTTGGGAGGAGAATTATTGGTAGAATTATCGAA